>Ga0315282_10003763_pt1 | contig 27014 bp, 34 predicted proteins | sample YL17G07_20_MG_FD_203693 | JGI IMG/M metagenome (GOLD analysis project Ga0315282, IMG submission 203693) | Sediment microbial communities from Yellowstone Lake, YNP, Wyoming, USA - YL17G07_20 | ecosystem: Environmental > Aquatic > Freshwater > Lake > Sediment | place: USA: Wyoming | collected...
CCCTAATAACCATTGCAAAAGCCGTAGCGGCTCCCGCTCCCAATCCCAAAGAGTTAAAAACGAAAGACTGGGCTACTTCATGAGAACCGATAGCGGCCGGAATGGGAATCAATAGCGCAATATAAGAGAATCCCAAAATAGTCGTAGCTGGCATAATCCCGATACTCTTTCCTAAAAAACCCACCAAAAACCAAGTTCTTAAAAGCATTATCGCAACTTTTAAAATATTAAGACTAAAAACTTTTAACATCAGTGCTTTCTTTGGTTTCAAGAAGGTAAACATTTCCTTCTCAATTTCCAAAAGTTTATTTTGGTCGCCTCCAATAAGAAGCCTTACAACGCTTTCTCTTTTAAAGCCTTTAAAATAAAAAAGGATGGTAATTAAAACAAAGAGTAAAAATATTGCCCCAAAAATTAATGTTATTTTTGTCGGATGAAAACCAATCTTTAAGAAAAGAAATGTCGCGCCAAAAAAGATTACGATTAAAAAAACAGTTGCCTCTAAAATCCGATCGGTTAAAGCCGAAGCTATTCCTTTTATCTCCGGTACAGAGCTTTTCTCTCTCAAAAGGTAACCTCGGAGAACCTCGCCGCCAAGTATAATTTGAGGCATAAAAAACATAACTGAAAATCCTCCTAAATAATACCTAAGTAAAGACGGGAAGGAAATCTTGACGCCTTCAATTCTTAATAATTCTTTCCACTTCCAAGTCCCCACTAAAGCCGCTAATAATGTTAATCCCAGGATTACAATGCCCTGCCAGCAAGTTAAAACCGAAATGGCCTTTTTTATCTCCTGCCAGCCAATATTTTTAATAATCCACGAGAAAAGGCCGATGCCAATTAAAAGAGATGCTAAAAAAACAAGGAGTTTTTTCATAAGAAAGTTAGGATTTTTTCGCTACTTTATTTAAATCCTTGAGAAATTTCTTTAAATCAAGGCGGTGGATTTTAGCCGCTCCTTCAATGGGATCATTTTGGGCAAGAGGACAGTTAACACAATGCAATCCATAATCAATGAAAACAAAAACGGTTTTTGGATATTTTTTTAAAACTTCACCAATAGTCATTTTAGAAGTAATCTTGGCTTTCCGCTTCATAGGATTATTAATGTAATTATATCTAAAAGAGTTAGAATTTTCAAAGCCCCGCAAAGCGGGGCTTTGAAAATTAAAAATGCTCAATGCAACAATTTATTTTATCTTAATTTATCTCCCAAAAAAGAAACTACGTCTGATTCTATTTCTGGCCAAAAATATTCATGACCCGGCAGCTGCAACGCTTTTGAAAAAGTAAGATCTCTACCTGAAATTTTAGCTAAAACCCATCTAAATGATGCCTTAAATAAATTTGGAATTAAAGTCTTCATTTCTCCCGCTGCCAAAGGATCTTTCTTCCCATTATCTAAACGAAGGGTATTTTCAAAATTAGAAGATTCTTCCCAGAAAGGAGAGCCGATCTCAACCGCATATATCTGATTTTTTACGTCTTGAGAAATTCTCTTTGTGGTTTCATTAACAAAAACAGCGCCATTGGATAGCCCCGCTATAACTATCTTTTTGCCAGGATTTTTAATTAAGAATTCATTAATTTCTTTTGACAATTTCTCAGCTTGATTTGGAAATAATTGGAACATCTCTTTTGCCCCGGCAATCTCACCCAAAAAACTGTCTTTTGTCCTTGTGTATGGAATAACTACAGAATTATAACCCCATTCATTAAGAGTTTTCTGAGTTTCTTCTACGATTGGTGCAAAATCTTTTGCTTTTTCAAAAGGAGTATTGCCCCAACCGCCAGAATTAAAAATGATAATTACGTCATCCTTTGGAGCTGAGTGTAAAAAATCATAAAATTGTTGATTCTCCGGTAAAACTTCGGGACCAAAAAGAAAAACCAAACCGCCCAAAATAACTGAAATGAGAACAAAGTATTTTACCTTCCTCATTATTTCACTTTATCTCACAATAAAATTTCTGTCGAGAGCTAAGTTTTGACAAATTATTTTTGAATATATATAATTAAAAATCGGAGTTGTTACTTCGAAAATGGTACTTACTGAAGAAGGGAAAGATGGATAACCAGAAAGGAGGAAGCAATCTCGGGGTAATTAAATTCTTTTCGGAGTTTTACCTGCTAAAAAGAAATAAAAGGACTGGGCTGGCTATAATGGGTGCTCCATCAGACAGTATCGCTGATCACGTAACCGTAGCTGCTCAAATTGCTTATGTTTTGGCGAAGATGGAAGGATTAAATGCAGAAAAATGTGCCGTAATGGCTCTTTTCCATGACAATGATGAAACTCGGATAGGAGATCTTCATAGAATTGCTACTCTTTATCTTGAGAAGGAACAGGCTTCCTTGAAAGCAATTGAAGATTAGCTTAGAAACCTTCCTAAAGCAATAGGGGAAGAAATTCTAAAATTAATAAAACCGACGGATACTCAAGAAGAAGCAATTCTTCATGAAGCGGATTGGTTAGAGTTAGCTCTTCAGGCAAAGATTTTCGAAGAGCAGGGTTATAAGACAGCTAAAGCGTGGGTTGAATTTGTTGGAACGATATTAAAAACCAAATCAGCGAAAAAAGTTTTAACTGAGATTCTAGCAATGGAAGACTTCACCAATTACTGGTGGGAAGAAGAAAGAAGAAGAATTATAGAAGAGACAAAGTAATTAAAAAGGTTATCTCCCTGGGGCATTCATCAAAATTATGATGCAATGCTCTTTTTAAATATGATATAATTAAATGAGATTAAAATTTATGCGAAAGTCTATTTATCAAAATTTAACTAAAAAAGAAATTAGACAATGGGAACAAAAGAAAAAAAGGGAGTGGGAGAGGAATGCTGATTTTTGGATTAAAATTATTCGAGAAAATTTAGATCCTTTTAGGTTAGTAGTTACTAATAAAGCCATTCTAGAATCCCTTAAGGGAGAAAAAAATCTTAGAATTCTTGATGCTGGCTGCGGAGAAGGATATCTTTGTCGAAGTTTAGCAAAATTGAGTCATCGAGTTTTTGGAATTGATTTTTGTTCAAAACTGATTGAGGCTGCCGAGGATTTAGAAAGAAAAAAACCTTTCGGGATTAAATATTTTGTTGGAGATCTTAGGAAAATCTGTTTTCCTTCTTCATTTTTTGATTTAATTTTATCCCATCAGACTATTAACGAAATTGAAAATCCAAAAAAAGCTTTTAAAGAATTCTCTCGCATTTTAAAAAAGGGCGGGAAATTACTTTGTCTTTTTTTGCATCCTTGTTTTGAAATTAATTTTCAAAAAATTAAAAATATACCTTTCTCGATAGTTTACTTCCAGAAAACTAAAATAAAAAAAGAGTATTATCTAGTTAGCGGAATTAAATCTCCTTCTTCTTATTTTTATCTGCATTTACCCCTCTCGGAGTGGATTGAAATTCTAACAAAAAATGGATTTTTAATTCGGAAAATTAGAGAACCTCACCCATCTTTGAAAATTCTTAAAATGGATAAGTGGTGGAGAAAGAATTTTAAAAAGCCTCTGTTCATTTTGATTGAAGCTATTAAAGTTTAATCCTTTTTGGTAAATATTTCTTTTCCATCTCTTCCATTAATCTCAGCAACTCTGGATCTTCAATAAATTCTCTCATTTGTTCATACCAAGCTAAAATTGGGAATTTTTTATTTTTTCCAAAATATTGAAGAGCCTGTAAATAAGTTACCAACCAATAGACTTGATTTACAAAGTTTCCTTCCAATGTCCTTCCTGTTTTACATTCATTCCAGAGACTCAAGATTTCTTTTTTAAGTTCAGTCGGTAATACTGAAGTAAGCTTTTCTAGGGCTTTCTTTTCTTTCTTGTAATCTTTAAGAAAGCGTTTTTCTTTTTCTTTCCTCAAAAACCTAGGCCATCTTTTTAGTATTTCTTCCTTTTTATTGGTCGAGAGAAGCCCATCATAGGGTGTAACATCTCCTGCATATACTTCGCAAATTTCATAAATAAGACTCATTTTAAGTATTTTTTCCAAATTTAATCTCTTTCTTTGACTCAAAATCCAACTAACCATTGCTAATAAAAAACCGTGCTCAGCTATTGTTTCGGGATTTTTAACATTTCTGATTACCCAGCCAGTTCTTGGCATAGTTTTTAATTTTCCAATTTCTAACAGGAACTTCAATTCCCCATTAATCTTTTTCTTTTGATAGAACTTCTTTTCAATTTTCTCTAAAAAATCAAGCTGAATAGGATTATCGACTAAATCTTCTACTTCTTCCCACCAACCTATTACCGGGGAATCAGGTTTTGTTCCCCAATATTCTAAAGCTTGTAATAAAGTCTCTACTTTGTCCCCTTGTTTGACAAATCTCCCTTCTTTAGAAACTAATCTTTCATATTCTAACCAACAACTCATTATTTCTTTTTTTAATTTTGGCTCGAGTTTTCTCACGAGTTTTTGCAGAGCCCCTTTTTCTTTTTTAAATTTCACCTTATCCCTTTGCTCTTTTATTTTTTTAGGAATCCTTATCCACCTTTTGAGAGCTTCTTTTCTTTTTTCTTTATCTTTTGGTAATAGTCCCCAATAAGGAGTTATGTCGCCAGCATAAACTTCGCAAAGATCATGTATAAGACTTATTTCAATTATTTTTTTTAAGTTAAATCTTGGTTTTGCTTTTCTTCCTAAAATCCAATTCATAATCGCCACCCTAAAAGTATGCTGAGCAATCGTCTCGGGATTTTTTATTCCCAACCAAACAAAACCAGTTCTTGGTAATTTTTTTAATTTTCCTATTTCAATAAAAAAATTAAGAAGATTTCTCATATTTTAATCTAATTTAGCATATTTTATCCAAATAAAAAAGAGGGGGTGATGATCCCCTCCAAGATAAAACAACCGAAGACTTTTAGCTAATTTTATATCTTATTTTCTTAATTTTATAAATTGTTTTTACCGGAGAAGAAACAACTACTTCATCGCCTATTCTGTGCCCTAAAAGCGCACGGCCAACTGGCGATTCGTTCGAAATCTTCCCGAGAGCTGGATTAGCTTCTAAAGTCCCGATGATTGTGAACTCATCGATTTGCCCATCAACTTTAGCGGAAACTGTCGCCCCCAAATCTATAACATTCTGCTTATCTTTTGGAGGAATGGTTATCAACTCAGTATTATTTAAGATATTTTCTAATTCCATTATCCTGACTTCTAAAAAGTTCAAATCTTCCTGAAAAGATAAATATTCCGGATTTAAATCTTCTGAATGCAAAATCCGCGGGACCTCTCCGTTAGTCTTGGCAAATTTAATTTGCTTCAAATCTTCGTATTCTTTTTTTATTCTTTTTAATCCCTCTTTGGTCAGATAAAATTTTTTTCTTTCTACCATAATTTTCTCAAAAGCCCCTTTTTGAAGGGGCTTGGTATTTTTTGTTATTTAATTTTTGCCAACCCCCTTCAGAGAATGATTTTAATCAAAGACAAAGCAACGACAGCGCAAGTATATCTAAAAGAAGAGGGTTTAATATTGTTAATTTGTCTGTTTGTTTCTATCATTGATAATTATTAAGATTGATTCCGATTTCTGTCTTGGATATTTTATTTTATTAAATCGTAAGGGTTTGTCAAGGGGGCAAAGTAAATATAAATATTATTTTGGAAAAAGTCAAATCAGTGATAAAATAAAGGGGAATTATATTTATGCTGAAAAATCTTATTGAAATTGACGGATCCTTTGGCGAGGGTGGCGGCCAAATATTAAGAACGGCTTGTTCTTTATCGACAATAATCAAAAAACCATGCCGGGTTTTCAACATTAGAATGGGAAGAGAAAAGCCGGGATTGATGCCCCAGCACCTCTTAGGAATTCAGGCTCTCTCCCAACTTTGTAATGGAAAATTGGAAGGAGATTTTCTTGGTTCAGAAGAAATAAAATTTTATCCTGGAGATATTTACAAGGATCGGGTCTCTGTAAATATTCCGACCGCAGGAAGCATTACTTTGGTTTTACAAACATTGATTCCGCCGGCTTTATTTGCTTCGAAACCAGTAAAAATTATTTTTAATGGCGGAGCAACTGATACTTTTTTTTCGCCGACAACTGATTATTTTAGATATTGTTTTTTGAAAATCTTAGAAAAAATAGGAGCTAAAATCGAAATTAATATCTTAAAACGTGGTTATTATCCGGAAGGTGACGCAAAATTAGAAGCAAAAATCGACCCCGCTAAATTAAAACCGTTAAATTTAACAGAAAGAGGCAAGCTAAATAAAATTATAGCTATTTCCGGAGCATCGGAGTTTTTAAAAAATAATAAAGTTGCAGAAAGACAACTTGCCGGCGTTAGAGAAGTTTTAGGAAATCTAAAATTACCGATAGAAGAAAGGGTTGAATATTACCAGACACAATGCCCCGGAAGCCAAATTTGTTTAATTGCTGAATTTTCCTCCATCGCTAAAAGCTATGGAGGATCCGCCGTAGCCCCTGGCGAAGGCGGAGAAAATACAATAATCGGAGTTGATAATCTGGGGAAACTTGGGAAAAAAGCTGAGGATGTTGGCAAAGAAGCGGCTTTGGAATTATTAAAAGAACAAAAATCTAATGCCTGTTTAGATAAACATTTAGCTGACCAGATTCTGCTCTATTTAAGTCTAGCCAATGGAAAATCGCAGGTTATGGTTTCAGAAATTACTGATCATTGCAAAACTAATATTTGGGTAATTGAAAAATTCCTAGATGGAAAATTTGAAATTGTTGGAAATTTAATCAAATGGGCACCAGAAAAACAATAATTAACTTGGAAGTTTTTCTATTAAATTGCTATCTCTGGCTGAAAATATTTGTTGATTTTAATCTCAAAAGGGGTTATCTTCTTGATTTTTTCATCTTCAATTAAAACTTCCAGCAACATTCCTTGCATTGTTTCTTCGGAAAAATTTTGGTCGAAAATAAAATTTCCTAAAGAATAAGCGATATAACCTTCTTTATATTTTGAGCCTTCGCGAGAAATATCCATAGGGGTATATTTTTCTATTTCCTGCGCCACATGGGGATGATGACCAAACACCAAATCGGCGCCTGAATCAACGGCGAGGCGGGCGAATTTTTTTTGTTCATTATTTGACTGAAATTGATATTCATCTCCAAAATGCATAGAAACTATTACCAGATCAGCTATTTCTTTAGCTGCTTTTATATCTTTTACAAGTTGCTCCTCTTCTAACCAGTTGATTCCTGATTTATCTTTCGTCGCAAACCAATATTTTAAACCAACGCCGTTATAGGCTAAAAAGGCAATCTTTGTTCCTTTGATATTCTTTATTATCGAAGAGTGGGCTTCTTTTTCATTAAAACCCCCTCCAACATAATTTATGCCAGCGGATTTTAATCTATTGAAATTATCTTCCATTGCCTCTCTACCATAGTCAAAAATATGATTATTTGCCACAGAAACCATATCAAAACCAGCAAACAATAATCCATCAATCGCTCCCGGCTCAGCTCGGAAAGAATAAATACTCCCAACTTTTGCTCCTTTATCGGAAATCAACCCCTCCAAATTTCCAAATAAAATATCGGAAGATTTCAGAAAATCAACAATTTTCAAAAAAGGAAAATTCCAATCATCATTTCCGTATTTTTGAACCATATATTCTACCCCTCTATCCAGCATAATATCGCCAACGAACATTAAAATTATTGGCGGTTTTTCAAAATAAAAACTTGGCAGCGAGATTTCTTTTTCTGTCTTTTCTATTTCATTGATCAAAAAGTTGCCGATAAAAACGGCAACAAGAAAAAAAATTAAAATAAAAAGTGGTGATTTTTTAGATAAGAGCATTCTAAAATAAGTGCCTTATTTTAAGCGCATTAAGATGTTTTCTAACAAGTTAAGTGGAATAAGCCAATCACCTTATTTTGCTTTCCTTCCTCCTCTTTTGACCCCGCATTGATAATGTTAAAAGTTTTGGCCGCCTCTTCGGTTTTATCAATAATCAGCTTAATTCCCTTTTCTTGAATGAATTTCTTGGCTTCTTCTGTTACCCTGGCTATTCCGCTTTCACCAGTCCCAATGACAATTGTCTCGGGATTTTGCTCAACTGCTCTTTTTACATCTTCAACATCAATAATATGACTTTCTTCTCGCCACCATTTTAAAATCTCGCCAGTCCAGCGAACTTCGACATCGTAGTTATAAGTTTTGCCCGAAATTGTGATAGAACCAAAATGGTATTCTTCAACCATAGTGATAAACCACTAATAACCTCACTAATTTTAATCACGAATATTCACTAATAAATTAATCATCCTGATACCAGTATTCGTGTAAATTCGTGATTCTAATTCGTGTTTTATTAGTGGTGTTATTTTATAAACTTTATGGCTTCTTTTTTTGAAACTCTTGGTGGTGCTTCAGGTTTTTTTGCTGGATAGCCAACTGGGACAATGGCGATGGGACTCAAATTTCCTGGTAAATCCAAAATTTTTGCCACTTCTTTTTCATCAAAAGCACCAACCCAACAAGTGGCTAAACCTTCCTCTTCAGCCATAAGCATCATATTTTGAATACTAGCCGAAACCTCACATATTGAATAAAGATTTTTTCCTCTTTCACCATATCTTAAAGAAATTTTTTCATCAGTACAACCAACAATAACTAAGTGAGCATCAGAAATAAAATCCTGATCAAGGGCAGCTTCGACTAATTTTTCTTTAATTTCCTGATTAAAAACGAAATAAAATTTTCTTGATTGCAAATTCCCAGCTGAAGGAGCCCAGATTAAAGTTTCAATTAATTTATCAATTATTTCTTCGGGAATTGATTTTTTCTGAAAACTCCTAATACTCCTCCGACTTTTAATAATATCTAAAATTTCCATATCTCATAGCGAAATTTCGAATGAAAAATTTCTTTGAAATTTTCGACCACCCCGTAGGGATTCAAAATTTTACTACGGGGCATATCAATTAGAACAGAGTTTTTTGCCTCGAATTTATCCTTTGTTCTCCTTTTGAGAAAATTCTGATTTTTCCGTAAACTCCGTCATAACCGGGCTCAACAAAAACCCTGCCTTCTCTGACTCTGATTATTCCTTCGGCAATTTCTGGCAGAGTGACTGCTTCTAAATCCTGACGGGAAACATCAATTAAAATCTTAAATTCGTTTCCAAATTTTTCAATTAGATTTTTGTATTCTGCTTCAACCTGTTTCGCTCCTGCCATTACTCCTAAAGCGTCGCCGATTATTTCTGCCAAAGGGATTAAACTTTTGAAAGGAATAGCATTTTCTGGCTTAAAACCATCTGGTCTATCGGCTAATTTTTCTACCCTATTTAAAACGCCTATAGTCAAAAGTTTCCCGCATGCCGGGCAAATATTGTTATATTTTTTTGATTCCTGAGGCGACAAACTAATTCCGCAAAGCCGATGACCATCATAATGATATTTCCCTTCCTGGGGAAAGAACTCAATAGTATAAATTAACTTTAAATTTGCAGGGGTTGAACCCCTGTATTTTATGGCACTGGCGATTGATTGATAACTTAATTCTTCTCCTTCAAAAACGTTGGCCTCTCGACCTATACGAAATGGCGAATGACTGTCGCTATTAGAAATTAAAACAATCTTATCGAGCGCCGACAGTCGCCAACTCATAGCAGGATTTGAACTAAGCCCCGTTTCACCGGCGAAAATGTATTTTGAATATTCCTCAAAACATTCTTCAATTGAATTAAAACCTGATTTGGAACCAAAAAGTGAAAACCAAGGAGTATAGATATGCGCCGGCACAACTAAACAATCTGGAGAAGTATTTAAAACAATTTTAGCTAATTCTTTGGCGTCTAATCCTAAAATTGGGCGGCCGTCAGATTTTAAATTACCGATCCAACCAAGCCGAACATTGATTTTTTCTGCCACCTCAAAAGAAGGAACAAAAATTAAAATATGGATTTTTCTAACCCTTCCGCCTTTTGTATAAATACAACTAACCTCGACAGTTAAAATGAATCGAGTCTCGTTATCAGAATTTTTTAACTGAAAAAGACCGGGCTCAGCTGGCTCCAATTTCTCTTTCAAATTTTTAAACCATTCTGGATGGGTGAAATCTCCAGTACCCAAGATTTTTATACCTTTAATCCCTGCCCATTTATTAAGATTTTCTAAATCCATGTCAGGGGAGGTCGCCCGAGAGTATTTGCTATGAAGATGAAAGTCAGCTATAAATTTCACCCCGTTAGAAATCTGTTATTATATAGCTAATAGCTAATTTCAAGCAGATTTTTTAATTATACCTCGTTATTCTAGAGCAGAAAAAATTTCTATAATTTTTTCTGCCATAGATTTCTAACGGGGTTTTATAAATTCATACATCTATTTTATAGCATTTAATGAAAAATTAAAACGCGGCTGACGGCCGCTTTTAAGAATAATCCCTTATTAATTAAAGTCATTTTTCTTTTATTAATTTAATGCCGATGCTTGAGATTTGCGCTCCGCCAAAAATTAAGATTCCTGCAAATATTGACCAAGCGACTAAATTTAAAATTTTAGGCAAAATATCAGCTGGTAATAACCCCTTCATTTGATTGCTGATAGTATTTTCTATCATCGCCTGGATATCAGAAGAGTTGTTTACCTGCGGTAAAGAGGTCTCTTGTGCGATTTCGATTTTAAAAACACTTGGAATTGCTGATTTTGCGGTAAAAATATTATAAGAAGAATATAAAGCCCAAAAGATTATCAAAAGACCAGCTGTTAATAACACGCAACCAAAAATTTTTGTAATCATATTTTATTATATCATTCTTTAATAATGTTTTCTAAATCCCCAAGGACATCATCTGGGATAATCGGCCTTTCCCCAGCAGGAGTTCGACCGGGATACCTCCAGGCGCTAATAATTTTAATGCCCTTTGGCCTTTTCAATATTAAATACATCACCCAGGCTTCAGTCGGATGTTTTTTAGTTCCGGTAATCTGCATATTGGCAAATGTCCCAAACGCGATTCCTTCTTCTTTCCTATCTGGCTTTCGCAAAATATTCAATACCCGCTTTTCTGAAAATCGATACTGCCGCATTTTTTTCTTAGAATGCTTTGTCCAAAAAATCTCTTTTTTATTTGCGGGCAACTTTAAAAACATTTTAGAATTTAGTTATTCCATTCTATCGGTTTCAGAAAATAAGAACACGACCCTAAATAATTTTCAAAAAGGGCCGTTCTTAATACAATCACTTGGTTAAACCGGATCTTTACCTTAATATACCGGGTACGTAATTTATCAAGTACCACGCGAGACAAACTACAAAAATTGCTACAGTTATAAAATCTATTCCTGTCATATTTTTAGATAATTTAATTTTTAGAAAATATTTTTAATAATTGAATTACAACAAAAAATACAATCGCATAACCTACCATTGCAGAAATGGTGGCAATTTCAATCATGTATCCTTTCCAGTAAAAATTAGGGAAAATAAACAAGAAGGGGGAAACAAAAACTGCACTATACTTATAAATAATTTCAACGATAAGAGTTTCGGGATTTGCTCCTAAAAATTTAAGCACCAATCTTAAAAATAGAAAAGATTCAGTTAAAATAAAAAGCCTTTTTATTATGAAAATAATTATTGAATAAAAAGCTGATAAAAATTTCATAATGATTTTTATCATATTTCGTATCTTATTTCAAAATCTGCAAACTCGCCTTTATATTCCTGCCATTCTATATCAATACTTTCAATTTTTGCTAAAATTGGCCCTCTTTTGGCCCAATTAATAATTTTTTCAACAGACTTTTTGCTCCCTTCAAAGACTGCTTCTACCCGGCCATCTGATAAATTTTTAACCCAACCAGTTACCCCGATTTTTTTAGCCATACCCCGAGTCTTTTCTCTAAAAAATACTCCTTGAACCCGACCGGAAATTAAAACGCGGGCTCTTATTTCATCAACCATATAAATTATAATCAACCGCTATTCTTTTTGCGTTTTTTTATCAAATATTTTTTCCTCAACCAAGCCAAAACCCATCAATATTAAAAGGGCGAAAAAAGCTCCCAATATGGATAAAAAATAAAATTTTGCTCCAACGCCGATTCCGATAGCAGCAGTTACCCATAAACCAGCTGCCGTCGTTAGACCAATCACGCCAGATGTCTGACGAAAAATTACCCCTGCCCCGATAAAACCGATTCCAATAGCAACAGCTTGAATGATTCTCGACGGATCAAAAGCAACCCCTGATTTATTATAAAAAAAATCAAATAACTTAAAGGCAATTAATGTAAAAATGCATGTCCCCAATGCTACCAAACTATACGTACGAAAACCAGCCTCTTTTCTCTTTGTTTCTCTTTCAAAACCAATCATTGCGCCTAAAAAAGTAGCCAAAAGCAATTGGCAAAAAAGCTCAAAATACATAATCTAAAAATTTAAAAAATATACTTCTACAACTTGTATACTTTATAACCTTCGTGTACCTTCTGATCTACTTTCAGTCCAATTGAGTCTCCTGCCTTGGCTTTGTCTATTTGTTCGTGCTCAATTTGCATTGAACCAACGCTTTGAGTAAAATCGGTTTCGCCTCCGACAATTCGGATAGTATCGCCGGTATTTAAAGAATCTTCTAATTCAATGACAACCACTCCTATATTGCCAAAATAATGAGTGACTTTACCAATTAATTTTCCTTCCTCTGTTTCTTCAGGCATAAATTTTAGTTGATTATTCAATAAATAATTATTTTCGACCTTTGCAAAAGGGGGTTAGTTTTTTGGTGAATATTTTGAATTCAGTCTTTTCTCTTTTCCTATTAATGCGATCAATCTCTTAACTAATTTTTGGGGATCTTTTTCGTAAATAATTTTCTTTACTCCCCGATAGGGACCAGTAGCAATCATTCTTATTTTATCAGCCGTTCCGCCGCTCCCCTCCAAAACTCCAATTGGTTTTTTGGTTTCAAAAGCGGTGGCAAATTCATGCAGAGTGCCCATTCTGCCACAGACAATAATTACTCCATCGGTCGATTTTGTCATAATCACATCTCTTCCTACATAATCAGCTCCAGTATAAATCATAAGATCAAATGGATCAACGGGAAGCCGATATGTCTTTAGGTGGGCGGCTTCGGAAGTGGCTGGAGAAAAACCAACAGAAAAACCATCTATTTCTTTATAGCCCATGGCAGCAAAATACGGCACCCCCGTTGTGGCCCCCGTAACTAAAACACACTTTTGGCGAGCAATTTCTCGGCCGACCTCTTTGGATAATTCTTTAATATTTTTACAACAATGACCGACTCGAGCTGCCCCCGAAACAGCGATTTTATATTTCATATATTTAATTTAACATATTTTTCTCAACTAAAAAAGGGGGTTAGCAAATTATCTTCTTTACCCCGTTAGAGATTTGAAGAATATAAATTATTCTAACTAAAAACCGCTAGATAATCTCTAACGGGGTTTAGTTGAGGGAGAAATAGATCTTGTCGCATTCGGCTTTTGTTCAAATCCGATACGGACAATATCGGGCAATTGCCTTAAGCCTCCTGCACCAAAAACTATTTGTCCTTTCGAGCACAAAGCTCTCACCCCCTCAATTGTAAAATTAGATTATTTAAAAGAGGCTGTCAAGTATCCTTTTTTTGTGTCCCTGATAGGAATTTCACCCCGCACCTTTTAATGTGTCCCTACTCCGATTCGAACGGAGATTCCAACCTCCGGAGGGCTGTGCTTTATCCATTAAGCTATAGGGACATAGAGGTGCGGGGCGGGCCTATATTTGAGGCTCCGGAGGCCCCTATTCTATCCGTTGAATTACAGGGACAAGTCTTAGTGCGGGGTCTTTATTTTTCAGCTATTAAATAAGTATTTCGGCGGTTTCCTCTTTCATTTTTTACAACACCGATTTCTTCCACCTTTAATCTAACCCTTTTGGTTAAATCGTCCAATTCTTTTTTTGAAAAATAATGGTAATATCTAAGGATTTTTTTCCCCCATGGCTCTAAAAAATCTCCGAAATCTAATTTTGAGCCGAAAATTTTTAAAATGACAAATTTAAAATATAGAAAAAATTCTTTTGCCTCCCGAAAATTCCAAACAGTTAAAATTAAAATTCCGCCAGGTTTTAATACCCTCTTTACTTCTTTTAAAAATTGAAATCTCAATTCTTTGGAGGGTATGTGGTGAAATACCGCAACGCCAATGGCTTTATCGAAAAAATTATCAGGAAATGGTAAATTTAAAGCATCGGCTACCTGAAAGTTGGCTTCTGGATATTTGTTTTTCGCTATTCTTATTAAATTTTCTGAAATATCCACCCCAAAATAATTTATATTTTTATCTTTCAAATATTCAAAATAGCGTCCATTCCCGCACCCTAGATCTAAAATTTTTTCTCCCGAGAATAAATACCTGTCAAACAAAGATTTGGTCTCGGGCCAAATCGAACTACGAGTTATTGAAAAATCCTCTGCAATTAAGTTATAATCTTTCTTGATCTTCTTTAATAAATATTCTGCATATTCTTTTTCCATATGAATTCCGTTCAACCAACCCCAAAGTATAAACTTCGTTTAACTACAAGGCAGGTAATTAAAGAGTTAATTAAGTCCGAAGCCAAAACACCGGATGATTTAGCTGTTTTTAAGAGAAAAATGGCGAAAAAATACAAAATTTCCTGCCCAAATAATATTAGTCTATTAAAAGCTTATCACAATTTAATTAAAAGGAAAACCCCATATAGTAGTGAGTTGTATGTAGAGCGGGAAATTAAAAAAAGACAAAGAATCGAAGCTTTATTAAAAACAAGGCCGGTCCGTTCGCTTTCTGGCATTATTAATGTTTCGGTTTTAACAAAGCCTTATCCTTGTCCGGGAAAATGCATTTATTGTCCGAGCGAAAAAGGGCTCCCTAAAAGCTATCTCTCGGGAGAGCCGGCGGTAGAAAGAGCTAAAAGATTAAATTACGATCCTTATTTGCAAGTCAAAAAAAGAATCGAAATGTTAGAGAACGAGGGACATCCCACAGATAAAATTGAACTGAGAATTGTTGGCGGAACCTGGAGCTATTATTATAGAAAATACCAAGTTTGGTTTATTAAGGAGTGTTTTCGAGCGGCTAATGATTTCTCAAAAACTCGTTTGCTGAAAAAATCTACAGGTGTCGTAAAATTCAACAATTTAGAGATCGATCTGAAAAAAGAGCAAAAAAGAAATGAAAAAACAAAAAATAGAATTGTTGGGTTGTCCGTTGAGACAAGACCTGATTTTATTAACGAAAATGAAATTAAACATTTAAGAGAATTGGGGGCAACAATGGTTGAGTTGGGGGTTCAGTCAATTTATGACGATGTTTTAAAGAAAAACTTGCGAGGTCACGGGATAAAAGAAACAATTTTAGCAACAAAATTATTAAAAGATGCGGGTTTTAAGGTTCTCTATCAAATGATGCCGAATTTGCCTGGTTCTAATTTAAAAAAGGATGAAAAAATGTTTGAAGAATTGTTTAAAAACCCTGATTTTCAACCCGACCTTTTAAAAATTTATCCTTGTTCTCTCTTGAAAGAGGCCCCTTTATACAAATTATGGAGAGTAGGGAAATACAAACCCTACACTGAAAAACAATTAATAAAGTTAATAAAAGATATAAAAAAGAAAATCCCTTACCGTGTTAGAATCCAAAGAATTACCAGAGATATTCCTTCTCCAAGGATTGTGGCAGGAGCGGCTAAAATTTCGAATATACGCCAGATTTTGGCGGAAAAAATGAGAAAAGGGGGCTGGCGATGTAAATGTATCAGATGTCGGGAAGTCAAGGAAAATTATGATCCGAAAGAAAAGTTTTTTCTCTTCAGAGAAAATTATGAAGCTTCTGATGGAAAAGAAATATTTTTGAGTTTTGAAAATATAAACCGGACAAAGCTTTATAGTCTTCTTCGTCTCCGACTTACTTCTCAAAATCAAGCAATAATTCGTGAGGTTCACACTTATGGCCCCCTTATTCCAATAGGTGTAAAAAACTTATCCCCCCAACATCGAGGCCTCGGAAAGATATTAATTAAGGAAGCAGAAAAAATAGTTAAAAAGGAATTTGGTTTAAATAAAATCGCGGTGATTTCAAGCGTTGGAGTCCGGAACTATTTTTCTAAATTAAAATATAAACTGAAGGGGACTTATATGGTTAAAAATCTTTAATGGTTTTTCCTATTTTCTTAAAATCTTTTTCTAAAATTTCTTTAATCTTCGGAAATCTTAAGGCGGCAGCTGGGTGGTAAGTAGGAAAATAAAAACGGTTTTTTATTTTTAACCATTTACCTCGGCAATCTTTCAATTTTCCTATTCCAATTATCTCATCAAAAGCTGTTCTACCTAAAATTACTATTTTTTGAGGATTAATAATCTCAATCTGTTTTTGCCACCATTGACGGCAATTTTTAAGCTCGTCTGCTTTTGGTTTTCGGTTTTTTGGCGGGCGACATTTTATGACCGAAGTAATAAAAACTTTTTTTCTATCAATTTTATTCTCTTCCAAAAGTTTGCTTAATAATTTTCCCGCCCGGCCGCAAAACGGCCGACCTGTTTTATCCTCTTCTCTTCCCGGCGATTCGCCGATAAACATTATCCCAGCATTAGCTGGCCCCTCTCCCCTCACGGTATTATTCCTCGTTTTCCAAAGGAGGCATTTTTTGCAATTTCTGATTTCAGTATTTAATTTTTCTAATTTTGCTTTTTTATTCATACTTTAATATCATGTCAGCGTTAATAGGCATTAAAATCAGTAAATAATCCGTGTCAATAAAAAACCGGCTATTGAAAACAAAGCGATGGGCGGTAAAGCAGGGATTGGCTGACGTTCTTTTCGAGTAATAAATATTAAAAAACTAGCGAAAAGCCCTATCAAAGAAAAAATAGCCACGATTACAGAATTAATAATTCCTGACGGGATTAAAGAGACGGCAAACAAAAGAGGAAAGGCTATATCCCCTCCGCCTAAAATTAAGAAACTTCCACCAGGGCTAACTTCTTTTAAACTCGCCTTAAAATCGGATAACTTCTGGGGGATTATCAGCGCCAAAATAGCGCCTTGTTCTGCCATTTCTTTTGCCATTCTTATCATATGTTTTGTTTGGTAAACGGCAATATAGTCATAAATTGAGAAAATGACTAAAATAATTACCCCTGTCCAAGGTTCAATTCTTAACCCCATTGCACTCCCGATACCGACAATTCCCAAAATTAAAAGAGCGTTATGAATTAAAATTGATTTTATGTGAAACCAAGCAAAAATCAAAAGTCCGATTATAAACAGCGTCAGAAGATCTCCTATATTCCATACCCCAAGAGTAAGAATCCCTCCTAAACCGGCAGATAGAACAAAAAGAGTTTTAAAAATTATTTTTTTAATTTTTTTTGACTTTATAATAAAAATTACAAAAAAGATGAATAAAAGAGTGAATAAAAAATAAATCAGAAATTGAGTTAGGGTAAGAGACGGTTTAGAAGAAGGTAGGCTAATATCGGGTAAATTAGGAGAAGGAGGAAAAATCACAATGGGAGGCAAAAATTTTCCTACATTTAAAAAACCGCTCAATCTAAGACCGGTAAAAATTCCTAAGATCATAGTTAAAGAAAACAAAAAAGATTCCCAAAAGAAAATTTTCCAAGGGTTTTGGAAAAAAGTATTAGTTTTTTTCACTTCTGCCTGATTTTGCATTTTACAACTTTATTAAATTTCCAATAAATAAATCTGTCAGGCGTTCGATAAGCCAGCTTTCCTTTTTTAGCTCTTTTTGAAGAGTAATTTTTCATACTAAATTTTTTAATTTTTTTTGGGCTTCAATTTTTTCTCGATTAGAAACTTTGGCTTTTTTGATTCCTTTTTCCATCACATTTAATAGTGAATCGTAAACCGGACGGTTAATTGGGGCCGGTGTGCCGTCTTTTCCCCCAACCGTAAATGAATATCTGGCCGGATCTTCATAGCTCGGTTTTGCACCATAAATTATCTCAGAAACAAGCGATAAGGCTCGGATTGTTTTTGGGCCAACGCCTTTTAATGATAAAAGTTGTTCAAAATTCTTAGGATCTTGTTCGTGAGCAAAAAATATTGTTTTCTCTAATCTTTTTAAATCGAATTTCTCTTTTTCTATCGGATGATGGTGAAACTCAACATTTTTCAATTCCATTTCACAAAATCCTGGTAATCTTTTTTGTCTCATTAAAGAATTTTGTTTTTCCGAAATCATTTGGATATCTTTCAAAAATATCTCTGGCTTTTCTTTGACTAATTCTGTTGAAATTTCTTTATTTACTCTACTTTCTTTAGCAACCAAATTTAAGGGTTTTAATTTTACATCAGCAATAATCCCCGAATGAGGCTCTTCGACAAAGTCCTTTACCCCGGAAGACAGCCAATGGTAACGTCTGGCGGTTTGATTTTCAGTATTTAATCCCTGTTGAATGACTGTCCATTTGCCGGATTTGGTGAATAAGAGATTATGATGATAAATTTGGTAACCATCCTGGATCAAAGAGGAATCAATCTTGGCTGCCATTTTCGAAGCATAAATCAAATCTGGCGCAAAAGAAAAACCTCGCGATATCCCGTAAGCCTCAATTTCTTCGGGCGTTTTTCTAGATTCTCTTTTCCCGCCACAGATATAAATACCTAATCTATCCTGAATATCAAAAAGTGCCACCTTAATTGCTCCGAGAGTAGTTGTGGTAAGCCCTGAACTATTCCAGTCAAATCCCAAAACGCATCCCAAGCTTTGGAACCAAACGGGATTAGAAAATCTTTTTAAAACCTCTTCTGGGCCAAGCTCTTCGGTAATCGCAATGATAATACCCCTACTTAATCTTTTCATTCTTTCAAAAAGCCAATGGGGGCAATGGCCGTAATCCAATGGTACTGTAGCAATGCCAGTTCGCATATCTCACCTAATTGAGGAAGCCAACTTCCAATAATTTAAAAATTAATATGTTTATTCGGAAAAATTGATCATCGACGATTTTTTATTACCATTTTTAAATTCTTTATCTTCTAATTCTTTTTTTAGTCTTTTAATCTCTTCTTTAAGTTCAATCGATTTTAATTCCCTTCCCACGGTTAATTTATGGAATTTTTCTAATTCATTAATTCTTTCTTGCAACTCTTTAGTTCTTTCCCTAACTTTCTCTTCTAATTCTTCTCGGAGTTTTTTGATCTCTGTCATATCTAAAAACGCTAAAAAATATCCTACCGGAGCGCCCTTTTCATCTTCTCTCAGTGAGACGTAAATACTGACTGGAATCTTTTTACCATCTTTTGATATTAAAATCATCTCCTTGCCTTCGACCAATTTCTTTTCTAATGTTTCTTTATTTAATTTTTCAAGCTCTTCTCTGTTTTCAAATAAAATATTTATGTCCTGTCCAGCAATCTCTATCTCTTTATATTGAGTTAATTTTAAAAATGATCTATTGGTGTATATAATTGTTCCCACTGGGGTAATCATACAAACTGCTAATGGTAAAAATATAGAAAACTCATCTATGAAACGTTCTAAATTTTTAAGCTCTTCTTCCAATGATTGAAGCGTGGGTTCTCTTTGATTTTTTCTCATCGAATTATTTTATTACCATCTAATTATGAATTCATGATAAGAATCGCCCCTAAAGGGACATTTGGTTTCTTGAACAGTTATCTCTTTTAGACCGGAAAGTTTGCCCATCTGTTGAAGCAGACCAAGCAAAAAGAGGCAATGATCAGGGTGAACTTTAAAATTCTTTAACCGGAGAATGCTATATTTTTTTCTTTCATTCCATTCCACTGGTTCTATTTCTCCTACGGTAAAATATTCCCGCCAATATTTTGGTGCTATTTTAAAAATCGAGGGGGAAGAACTCAAATATCTCATAAAAATTTTTGTAATAAAGGAAAAATTTGGAATCGAAACTCCCATATCTATAAAATCTTCGTCTTTCCAATTAAATACTCTTCGTAATACCGTAAGATATACAGCTCCTAAACCTATCGGATACCAATCGAGTTTTTTTATGCTATTGAGATCTAAAGAATGACCCAGTTTTTCTAATTCTCTCGATAGGCCTTTCAACTCATCTTCTCCTTTTTTTTCTTGGATATAATTTATCATCCCCAGAAAAGATTCTCCCCTTACTTTACCAGGTAGCTCCATCATTTTTTGCGCCTCTTCTTTAGTTACCAAATCTGTTAGCATAGATAAATTTGCCGTTTAGATTCTTTCATCTTACCCCATTCTAACAAAAAACTGGCCCTTGGGCCAGTTTTCTATAAATTTACTCTTTATAAGCTTATTTCTTCACCCGGCTCACCCTAATCAACCCGGAGCAGGGGATAATTTCAACTCCTCTTTTTTCTAATTCGTCTAAAAATAAATTCATTCCCAAAGAATCGGAGGCCATGTGGCTGGCGATAACTACGTTTATATTCGCCACCTCAGCTTCTTTTTTGTGTTCTTCAGATTGGTGCATTGAAATAATGGTTCCGACGCCGGCAATTGCCAATTTTTCATAAATTTTTGGAGTTCCTTCTGTCCCGCCGGTAACCTCGGTTAGGGCAATTTTTCCGCATCTGTTTTCTGGATTACCAGTAAATAATCTAGGCGCCATTCCCTTTTTTGTTGCTTCTTTATACTCTGGAATTTCTTTTAAAATTTTTAGAATGTCTCCTACATATTCCGGTTTATTTTTTTCAATCTCTTTTTTTAAGAAAAGGGTAACCAAATTATCAGCGGGAGTATGAACGTTTATTAAAGAGATCCCTAAGATTTTCGCCGTGTCTACTTCTTGATAAAAATTAGAGGGATTAACTTTTCGAGAAACCTCTTCAATTTTTTCTTTCAGGAGTCCTTGAGCAATATTTATTGGAACACCATTTAATTCCAACATCTCTTCTTGCATGTGCATAACATCATCTAAAGAAGCTAGGGCTCTTCCTAAAGGATGGTGAGAGATTATTAAATCAATCCCGCCTATTTTATCTGCAAGTAGTAATTCTCCCACTTCAATATCAATTCCAACCAAAGTTTTTTTCACTTCTTTTCCGGTGTCAAAATGAATTCTGGTATCGGAATAAGGATTTTTTAATCTTTCCGGGTCAAATTCTTTTTTTTCTTCTTGATTCAATTTTTCATATTTTTCTTTTAGGCGAACTAAATTCCTGGTAACCCTTTCCTTGCCCCGTAAATCAGCATCTCTCCCCATTTCTATTGCCAAATTATAGACTTCTTGTATTTTCATATTGTTTTAAACCCAACACTAGAGCGAGGCTCGATGTTGGACTCCCCCTGCACCAAAACTTTGTTTTTGGTGCGTGGGAATTTTTGATACAAATCGCTAATTAATTTATTTTTTTCATTTAAATCTAAAATCTGGCGACGGATTCTCGCCTTTTCTAAACGAATAAATTTCCTTATAGATTTCGGCAATCTTTTCTTTTCGGCCATAAGATAAGCTTTTTAAAATTTCGGGAATTTTGAATTTTACATTTTCATTTTGCATTTTGCAATTTGATGCTTCGATAAGCTCAGCCTCATCCTGAGCCTGTCGAACGGATGAATTTTGAATTTTTATTTATTCTCCTTTTATAACCGCTAACGGCACTAATTTTGCCACCTTTTTTGACAGGCCGGCATTATGAACCACATCAACAACTTCATCTATATTTTTGTAAGCCATCGGCGCTTCTTCAGCAATGCCTCTTTCGCTCCAGCATTTAACAATAATTCCTTTTGATTCTAAACTCTTTACCACTTCTTGTCCAGAGACTCGCCTCATTGCTTCATGCCGAGACATAGTTCTGCCGGCGCCGTGGCATACTGTATACCAGGCTTCTTTTGATTTTTCGGTTCCGACTAAAACATAAGAGGCGGTACCCATTGAACCAGGAATGAGTACCGGTTGTCCGGTAGATTGATATTTCTCTGGAAGTTCAGGATGACCTGGCGGGAAAGCCCTGGTTGCCCCTTTTCTATGAACTATTAATTTCATTCTTTCACCATTTACCTCGTGTTCTTCAATTTTGGCGATATTATGAGCTACGTCATAAAGTAATCTCAATTCTGCTTTTTGATCTAAGACCGATCTCCACGCTTTCCTCGTGTAATGCATAATCATATGCCTATTTACCCAGGCATAATTGCAAGCTGCACACATTGCCTTAAAGAATCTCTGACCTTCCGGCGAATTAAAAGGAACGCAAGCCAATTCCCTGTCTGGAAGTTGAATTTTATATTTCAACATTGCCTGCATTACTGTTCTTAAATAATCGGTACAATTTTGGTGCCCAAGACCTCGGGAACCAGTATGAATGAATACTACAACTTGGTCCTTAAATAAACCAAAAACCTTAGCAACTTCTTCGTCAAAAATTTCCTCAACTTTATCAAGTTGTACAAAATGATTTCCTGACCCGAGAGTCCCAACCTGGTCTCTTCCCCGAGTCTTGGCACGTTCTGAGACACAGGAAGCATCTGCCTGTTCCATATTTCCTCCCTCTTCGCAATTTTCAATATCCTCTTTTTCACCATACCCCTGTTCAACTAATCTTTTTACCCCTCCTTCTAAAATTTTATCAATAGCTGAAATATCAAGTTTTATCTGTCTCCCCCGGCCAAGACCAGAGGGGACTTCTTTTTGAATTTCAGTTGCTAAATTTTCTAGGTAGGGTTCAATTTCTTTTTGAGTGAATTCTGATCTCAACAAACGGCAACCACAATTTTGATCATAACCAATTCCACCAGGTGAAATAACTCCATCAGGATATCCAGTTGCTGCTACACCGCCAATCGCGAATCCATATCCCGAGTGGATGTCAGGCATAGCTAAACTATATTTTATAATACTAGGAAGAGTAGCTACATTTATTACTTGATCTATTGCACCCTCTTCTACCTCTTCCAATATTTCCTTTGAAGCATAAATTCTAGCAGGAACTCGCATGTCCTTCCTTAATGACTTAGGAATTTCCCACAACCAATCATTAATTTTTATAAAGTCTTCTTTTTTCATATTTTCGTTTTATTAGTTTTTAAATCCCAAAGTTTATTTTTAACACTGCTTTTTGTCCTTTTAAGATGGCCACAACTCTCTTCCACAGTATGGGTTAAAATATATTTATCTTCCCATTTTCCCCAAAACTTCTGAAAAACTCTTTTCATATTTTTTGGCCTTTTCCATTTCAGCGCTGTTTTGGCTTTCTTCAATTTTCTTTTTAGCGCTAAGCAACCTGGATAATATAAATATTTAATAAACTGCTGGGCCTTTTCTCTGTTTACCATAATGTTATAAATACCATCTCTTTTATTTCTATTTATCTTTTTTCTCTCTTTTGTAATTTTCGTAATAACATCAAAAAGATAATTTTTCAATTTGTCGCTCGCAACTGTAATACTAATAAAAGGAATTCCCCTGTTTGTTAATCCTACACTACCATCCCCATCTACCAGACCTCTAATATAATCTCTCTCACAAAAATCACCCCTTGGGAATGAAATAATCTCTGGTTTCTTACCATAAGGAACTCCTAATTTATTAAGCTCTTGTCTAAATTCCTTATTGTATATATTAAAGGTATAGCTTTTATGATTTTTTAAAAAATTTGTATCTCGAACCCTATCAATAATCGAAGAATAAACCGAAGAGAATAACTCTTTAAAAAATTCTAATATATTCTTATCTCTTTTCCCTAGTTCAATGCGTAATCTTCCTCTATTTCTTGAATGCTCTTCCAAATATCCATCCGCTTGAGTAAAACCAAAGAAATAAGAATGTTCTGGAATTTTAAGATTTATATATTTCATAAATCCAACATTTTTTCAGAAACATAAATCCGCGCCGGCACCCGCATATCGGAACGAAAAGATTTGGGAATTTCCCAGAGATAATCTGTTATTTTTGTAAAATCTTTCTTAGAAATCATATTTTGGATATTACTACGTAACTCGTTTTTCCTCCAATAATATCAATAATTTTTAATCCCGATTTTATAAAAAGGCCAATTATCTCTTTTTTAGACCACCTATGAGAAAAAAATAAAATATTTTTCCCCATATAAAGAACGAAGTCGTTTTTTTTATTGTCATACCATAATTGGGGCAGTCTTTTGTATTTCTTTAAAGATATATTCCATAAAAACGGCAATGCCCCATATTCCATTACAACATCCAATCTTTTATTCTCTTTGGAAGATTTTGCGCGATAGGACAATTCCTCTAAAACTCCTGGCTCTACCTCTTCGGGTCTTTTTGAAAGAGTAACGATAAAAACGTCACCATTCTTCATTTTTCTTTTTATGTTTTGGAGAATTATTTTTCTCTCTTTTGGCTCAAAATCTCCCAAACTGTTGAATAAATATAAATAAATTATTATTTCTACTTTTGGCGGTTTAAATTTATTTAAGGTTAATAAATCATCTTTTAATAAAGTAGTTTTTATTTGGGATTTTTGGGCTTGTTTCTGACAAAAATTAAGCATCGGTTGGGAATAATCTATCCCGATTATTTTTGATATATTTTTTAATTTCGTTAGCCAGTGAAGCTCTCTCCCTGGCCCTATCCCCAAATCAACAATTATTTTCTTATTTTTAGGTTTAAATTCATTAATAAACTCTACCATACGGGTTTCATCCACTGTTCTTCTCATTTTTGAACAAGCTTTAAAATAAGCTTCTGGAATTTCCTTCCAAAACCAAATTTCATCTCTTAATTTTGAGTCTTTTTTTATTGTCTTTCTATTGAAATTCATACTTTCTTATATTTCTTCAGCGGCTTTTCTACTCCTTCTCTAAATTCTTCTAAGAATGGGGATGCAATAGGATCAAAAATCCATTCTTCGTTTAATTTTGCTGGTTGCAAACTCTGAACTTTATCAATCCAGCCCTGCTTAGCTAAGTATTCCATAAATCTTTGATGGTCATTTAAGTCATTAACACTAAAAATAATCATTATATCCCATTCTGTCCCGTATAGGGCGAAGGCTTGTCTTACTATGCTTAAATTTAAATCTTTTTGAGCTTTTTTTATATTTCTAATTATATCAACCCATCCAACCGGATATTCTATCCCCCTGCCGATAATAGGCGGAGCAATCTTTGATTTAACTAAAGAAATAAGATATAAATCCCATAATCTTACCGGATCCAAAGAAGAAATTCTCTCTTTTAAAATTACTTTTTTATCCTTAAGGTTGTATAATCTTTTCTTGATATCATCAGTTGTGGTTCCCACTTTCTTGGCTAATAAATTTATTTCTTCTTTAGAAAAACCCGCATCTTTTACAATCGCATTAAGCAATCTAACGTCTTTCTCGTCTAAATTTAATTCGATAGCTCTTTCCCAAATTTTTGACATAGGTTTTTATATTTTTAATTAAAACGACCTTTGTTATAAATTTTAGGACCATGATTTACTCCTTTGTCGCCACACAAATGTAAGAAATTAAGTTTAATTTAGCAATCTTAAATTTTAAATTTACTTTATTAAAAATTTTTCTTAACTTTTCTTTTGAAAATTGTTCCGTGCCCATACCCCCCCTGTGAATATTTTATTATCTTTGATCTTTAATATTTTAAAACCAGCTATCTTTAGGTTTTTAATTCTTTCTTTTAGGGCATTTTCTGAAAAAACACTAATAATTATTTTCCCATTTTTCTTAGCCACTCTTTTCATCTCTCCTAAAACTTTATTTTCCATAGAAACCATATCTCCAAAAGTATTTCCCATACAAATTACATAGTCAAAAGAGTTGTTTTTAAAATGCATCTTTTGAGCATTCTCTAAAAACAAATCTACGTTTTTATAACCAGATAATCTTTTTTCCGCCACGTCTAAAACGCTTTTATCTGTATCAATCCCAACTGCCTTTTTTACTATACCTGTAACAATCTTTAAATGTCGTCCAAATCCACATCCAACATCTAATAATGTGGTATTATTTTTTACTAATCTTTTTATATATCTATCTTCTTTTTTGAACCAATCTTGAAACAATGGCGAACTATTTTTTAGCCATTTTTCTAGATATGGTTTTACATCAAATTTCCACCTTTTCATTTTGATAATTATTTTATACTTTTAATACCACTACCCATATAAATTTGCCTTCGATTAGTTTTTCAATTTTAAATTTCGCTTTTTTAGCCATTTCTATTATTTCTTCTTTTGAAAACCGGTGGGAAATTAATATTTTTTTCTTACCAACATAGATCGTGATGTCATTGGTTTTATTGTCATACCAAAATCTCGGAAGTTGTCGATATTTTTCTAAAATCGGTGGCCAAAAAAATCCATAAAACATGTATTCAATCGCAGTCTTCAGCTTAAATTTTGCCGCAGAATCTCCTTTTGATTTAATTTGAAAAGGTAAAAATGTTTTAGTATTTATTATCTCTGGTCTTTTGTTTAAAGATAAAATTAACCTGTCATTTCTCTTCATCAAACATTTCAAGTTCTTAAATATCTTTGCTCTTTCTTTTTCATAAAAATTTCCAAACGTATTTATTAAACAAATGTAAATTAAGGACGATCTTTCGTTTTTAATAAAATTTTTAAATTTCTTTAAAGAAAGCAAGTCGTCTTTAATTAAAATAACTTTTATCTTATATTTTTCTACAACTTGCTTGCAGAAATCTAACATCTCTTGAGAATAATCTATCCCTATAATCTCTTTTATATTACCCAACTTACTCAGCCAACTTAACTCTCTCCCAACGCCTATTCCCAAAGAGACAACCTTTATCTTCTTTTTTGAGTTAATATATTTCTTAATATAATTTTCGTCTGCCACTCCCGGATTTTTCTTGGCAACTTCTTTATAATAAAGCTCGGCGGCTTTTCTATTCCTCCAAATAATCTCTTCTTTTGACATAATTATTTTTTAATATTTATCTTTTTTACTCTATCTCGAAAAATATTGGCAGAAGGTACCTCAATAGGATCAAAAATCCAGTTTTCACCCAATTCTACTGGCGTCATACTCCATCCCTTTGCTATCCAACCTTCTTTAGCTAAACCATCAAAAAATTCTACATAT
>Ga0315282_10003764_pt1 | contig 27004 bp, 22 predicted proteins | sample YL17G07_20_MG_FD_203693 | JGI IMG/M metagenome (GOLD analysis project Ga0315282, IMG submission 203693) | Sediment microbial communities from Yellowstone Lake, YNP, Wyoming, USA - YL17G07_20 | ecosystem: Environmental > Aquatic > Freshwater > Lake > Sediment | place: USA: Wyoming | collected...
CGACGGGCTTTGCTCGGCTGCTTGCCGAGCGCCGCAACCGATTGGCGCAGGCCGTCGCCATTCTGAAGGAACGCAGCCCGCTCACTATCCTGAGCCGCGGCTATTCGATCACGCGCGACGCCGCCGGACGTATCGTTCGCGACGCCACCCAGGTCTCCCTCGGCGACGACCTCTCCATCCGCCTCGCGCGGGGGGAACTCGGGGCGATCGTAAAGGACAAGAAGTTGTAGCGCCGCTCTTTATGGTGGCGGCTGAGGGAGCATCCATGGACTTAGAAGAGCAAGTCAAATGCTGGATCCAATGGTCGCGAGAGAATATCCCACCTACAGGCGATATCCCGAAAATCAATTGCGTCAGCCCGTGGCCTCCCTGGCTGGAAGATCGTGACAGCATGTTACGTATGGCAGCAAACGATAGGGATAAGCTACTGACCTGTTTTCTGAACCTTCTACTCGGTGACCCTCGTGATGTTCCCACCAGGTTTGCGGCCCTCCATGTTTACGGCCACCTATGTGGATTATTTGACGATCCAAGCGACTATTATCACAGCCTTCTGGATTTCTTCGAAGAAGAAACAGGGCTTGAGTCGCTAGAGATGCAGTTGGATGGCATGGAAGGTCAAGAAGACATGGAAGATATCAGGGACGTAATCCAGGAAGAGTATGAGGGACTCGAGAAGGTGTGTAAGCAGAAGATTGATGAGTTCGCGGCAGCAATGCGCGAAGATTTTCGCATTCTAACAAACAGCCTCAAAGTTGAAGATGTTCCTGAAAACTGGTGTTTTATCCGGTGGGAGATACTCAACTCCTTTGCGGTGCAGGACTCAGCGCGTGCGCTGAGGCTGTATAACAAGGCAGAAGACCTCCATTTACTAGACCCCGCTGAATTGCAAGCATTACGTGGTCAGTTGAGGTTCATGGTCGTTGCGGGTCCGAGAATTGACAAGGAGTTTGACCTCGTGGACTGGGAGCCAAAGCTCTCAGGGCCGCAAGATTTCCCCCTCGACCTATTGCTGTTCCTGTGGGGCCTGCTAGCTCTTGAAGGGAGCTTAAAACTGAATGAATCCGAGCTCGACGTGATTCGGGACGCGGCCAACGACCTGGAGAAGGCGGTCAGCAAACGTGTTGACTTGTCACCGGCTTACTGGTCCATTTTGGCAAGATGCTACTTCTTGGCAGGGCGCTTCCATGACGCTGCAAAGCAGTACCAGAAGATCCTCGATAGTCGCGTGGATTTCTCCGTCCCGAAGTTGAGGCTTAAGGTCTACGAGTCCCTTGTAACGAGTTACGGCGCGGCACATAACACTCAGAAGCAGATCGCGGCCTTGGGGAAATGGGCCGAAGAGTTTCCAGACGAAAGAGGAATCCACTTGCGAATCGCAAGCATGCATGCCCAAGAGAAAGACCTGCCCGCTTGCGCTGAGGCCCTTCGCAAGGAGGAAGAGCGCAACCCACAGGTGGCCGAGGACCCATTCCTGTCAGCTTTGCTGGTGGCCGGGGAGACATGGCAGAACTCAGAGGCTGAAAAGTCGAGATTAAGGGCGAGACCGGAGTACGAGCAGATAGAATCTCTTCTGAGGGAGTACTGGCCATCCTTCGCGGAACTAGGTGACAAAGCAAGGGAAGAGTGGATTTTTGGTATCCTAGAGACGCACTTCTGTGTTGCACAAGGCCGCATCAAAAGCACTTACGATCGGAAGGCGAATGCATCGTTTACCCAAGCAGTTGAGATGGAACTCTCGTCAAGAGTCTTTGTAGCTTTTCAAGAGGGCGCTTCGGCAGACCCGAGGTTGAACCTGCTTGCTGGCGAGGCGGTTAAAGAGAAAAACACGGAACTGAATCCGTTTGCAAAATTCATCCTCAAAAAGGCCGAACTTGGTATTGGACAGATGGCGTACATCCTGGACCATTCTCAAAACTCGAAACACGCTTTGTTCCAGGAATTCAGAGCATGGGTTCAGTCGAGCTATCCCAAGCTGCTTGCACACATGGACCGGGTGTACAAGATTGCCAAGTTCCGCAATCCCGCCCTTCACCGGGGAATCTCAAATGACACTATTGAGCATATACAGGGTTGGTGTCGAGATGTTATAGACTCAATATGTTCCGCAATCAACACGTAGCGAGAAGCGGAGAGATGCCGGGCTGAAGGCGGGCGCTACATGGCGGCGTAGAGCCACCGCCGCTACAATTTATAGCCGATCTTCCGCAGGAAATCCTTGCGCCACTTGATATCGGCGTCGGTTTCGATGCCCTTCGTCTTTACGCCGTCGATGACGCCCAGGATGCCGCGGCCTTGCTCGCTTTCGGCCACGATGACTTCGACGGGATTCGCCGTGGCGCAGAAGATTTGGCAGACTTCGGAAACATTCTTGATGGTATTCAAGATGTTCACGGGGAAGCCGCCTTCCATGAAGATGATGAAGCAGTGGCCGCAGGCGAGAGCCGCGGCGTTCTTCTGGGCAATTTCGATGAGGCCCGGATCGTTGCCCGCGTAGCGCACAAGTGCTGCGCCCGACGATTCGCAGAATGCAATCCCGAATTTCATGCCCGGGACGGTCTGCACAATGGCCTCGTAGAGGTCCTCGACGGTCTTGATGAAGTGCGACTGGCCGAGGATGAAGTTCATATCGGCAGGTTTTTCGATGCTGACGGTTCTCAGTTCCATGGGCGACTCCGTAGTGTGATGATGCGCCCGATTGTAACATGTCGGTAGGGGAGCGCTCCGCGCTCCCGCGGGGACAACGGCCTCACCCGGTCCGACGTTGTCGGACCACCCTCTCCCGGGGGGAGAGGGCCGACATCAAATGGTTATTCGCTAACTTTGAGGACGGCGAGGAAAGCTTCCTGGGGGATATCGACGCGGCCCACGCGTTTCATGCGCCGCTTGCCTTCTTTCTGTTTTTCGAGCAGCTTGCGTTTGCGGGTGATGTCGCCGCCGTAGCATTTAGCCAGCACGTTTTTCCGCAGGGGTGGCACGTTTTCGCGGGCGATAATCCTGGAACCGATGGACGCTTGAATGGCTATCTCGAAAAGTTGGCGGGGAATCAGCTTGCGCATCTTCTCGCACAGGCTGCGCCCGCGCGGGAAGGCGTGCTCGCGGTGGCAGATGAAGGATAGGGCGTCCACGGCATCAGCGGCCACGAGCAAATCCACTTTGACGAGGTCCGACTCCCAGTAGCCTGCGAGGTGGTAGTCGAGCGAGGCGTAACCGCGCGAGACGGATTTGAGGCGATCGTAGAAGTCGAGCACAATTTCGTTCAGGGGCAAGTCGTAGGTCAACAGCACGCGCTTGGTAGAGACGTACTCAAACCCTTTCTGGACGCCGCGCTTTTCCTCGAGGAGTCTGAGGATTCCGCCCAGATATTCGTTGTGGGTAAGAATCAGGGCAGTGATAACGGGCTCTTCGATTCTGGCGATATCGCCAGGCGGCGGAAATTTCGCGGGGCTATCGATGGTGAGGATTTCGCCGCTCTTGGTGGTCACGCGGTAGCGAACGCCGGGGGCGGTGGTGATGAGGTTAAGGTTGAATTCCCGCTCCAGGCGTTCCTGGACGATTTCCATGTGCAGCAGACCGAGGAAGCCGCAGCGGAAGCCGAAGCCGAGGGCCATGGAATTTTCCGGTTCGTAGAAAAACGAGGAGTCGTTGAGGCGCAGCTTCTCCAGCGCGTCGCGGAGCGGCTCGTAGTCGCTGGCGTCCACCGGGTAAAGTCCCGCAAAGACCATGGGCTTGATTTCTTCGAAGCCGGGCAGCGGCGCAGCGGCCGGGCGGTCATGGTCGGTGAGGGTATCGCCGATGCGGGTGTCTGCCACGCGCTTGATGTTGGCAATAATGTAGCCGACCTCGCCGGCGTTAAGCTGGGCAACCCGCACTGGTTTCGGAGTCGAGACTCCCAGCTCTTCGACCGTGTACACCTGGTTGTTGGACCACAGGCGAATACGTGTCCCCACGGCGAGTGTCCCTTGGACGACGCGCGCCAGGACCACCACGCCCCGGTAGCTGTCGAACCAGGAATCGAAGATCAAGGCTTCGAGCGGCGCCTCGGGTGTGCCCTGCGGAGGCGGGATGCGCGCCACGATAGCTTCCAGGACTTCCTCGATTCCCGTGCCCTGCTTGGCGCTGATCAGGAGCGCCTCGTGCGGGTCCAGCGCCAGAACGTGCTCGATCTGTTGTTGCGTGGCCGGGACGTCGGCGCCCGGCAAATCAATCTTGTTGATGACGGGGATCATGGCCAGCTTGTTGTTCATCGCCAGTTGCGCGTTGGCGAGCGTCTGCGCCTCGACGCCCTGGGAAGCGTCAATCACCAGCAGCGCGCCCTCGCTCGCCGAGAGGCTGCGCGAGACCTCGTAGGAGAAATCCACGTGGCCCGGAGTATCGATGAGGTTGAGCTGGTACTGGTTTCCGTCACGGGCGCGGTAGAGTAACCGCACGGCGTGGGCCTTGATGGTGATGCCGCGTTCCCGCTCCAGGTCCATGGAGTCGAGGACTTGCTCGGTCATTTCGCGCTGGGGGAGAGCGCCGGTCAGTTCGAGCAGTCGGTCGGCGAGCGTAGATTTCCCGTGGTCGATGTGGGCCACAATGGCGAAGTTGCGAATATAGCGAGCGTCGGTCATGCGAACTTCAAATCGCCAGTTCCGGGCGGGAGGCCAGCCAGGGGAAGAGATGCTCTGCGGGCAGTGCGGCAGGGCCAAGCCCTTGTCAAGCGAGGGGCTTCTCCAAACCCTTTGAAAATCTAGCAAAAGGGAGCTATGCTGTCAATTTCGCAGACGCTTGACATCCCGGAGAGAGGCGCGGTTTAGCCTTCTCGTTGCTATGCCAGACATCGAAAAACTCTTTGAGAAAGCCGAGAAATACCTGCAAAAGCAGAAATTCGAGGCCGCCCTCGAAACCTTCCAGGAAATCTATAAGTACGAGCCCAACGATGAAGAGGTGCTGCTGAACCTCGGCGATCTCTGCTTGAAGCTGAACCGCGTGTCCGAGGGTGTGCGCTACCAGTCGCAACTGGTGGATCAGTACGTGAAGCGCAATGATCTCACCAAGGCGGTGGCCGCCTGTCGGAAGATCCTGAAGGCGTCGCCCAAGGATGTGAGCACGCTGATAAAGCTGGGCGGGTTTTTGGAGAAAGCGAACAAGGGCAACGAAGCGTTGGAAGTCTATCGCGAAGCCTTGGAACTGCACCGCGTCGCGGGTGCCGGCGCCCAGGTGGTGGACTGCTTGCAGCGCATCGTCAAGCTGGATCCCTCGAACCTCGAGGCCCATGTCCAACTGGCGGAGCAGGCGGTGCGCGCTCGTCAGCCCAAGGTAGCCACGGGCGCGCTTTTGCAGGCGGCGCAACTGGCCCGCAAGGCCGGGCAGGACGACCGCTGGGCGGAGCTTGTCGAGCGGGCGCACGATCTGGAGCCCGCCGATGAACCTGCCTCCATTGCGGCGGCGGAACTCTTCTTGAAGCGGGAGCGAGGCGCAGAGGCGGTGGCGCTGCTCGAGCCCATATTTGGAGCGAAACCCGACGACCTCATGGTACTGGAGCTTGTCACGCGGGCCTATGTGCAAACGGCGGACTACACGAAAGCTCAGCCCCTCGGCTGGAGACTCTATCAGGCGCGCCCCGAAACCCTCGATGTCCTGTTGAAGCTCGTGGAAGGACTTCTCCAGGGTGGGAAGTCAGATCAGGCGCTGAAGCTGCTCGGGCAGCTCAAGAGCCGGCTTTTCCAAGAAGGTAAACGAAATGAGTTCTTAAGGATTGCGGAGACGATCTTCCAGGCAGACGAAAATAACCTCGGCGTGCTGGAGATGCTCACCAGCCTTTACAATGAATTGAACAAGGAAGATGGCCTACGGCGCTCCCTCTCACGAGTCTTCGGCCTGTACCTCGCCGGCGAGCAGTACGATCAGGCGGCAGACACGCTGGAGCGAATTATCGACGTCGACCCCTACGGCGCCGGCCATTACGATCGTCTGCTGACCCTGGAAGGGCACATCGACAAAATCTGGTACGAGAATATTGCCTCCCGCGTGCAGCCGCCCTCCACAGCAGGACGCGCCGCAGCCGCGGTTGGCGGAGCGGGGCCGTCGGCAGGCCCGGCGAAAGGTGAGGCCTTGGATGATCTCATCATCGAAGGCGAGATGTACCATCAGTACCAACTCGAGTCGAAGCTGAAGGAGACCCTGGCAAAAATCAATCGCCTTTATCCAGGAGCGGAGGAGAAGAATACGCGCCTGCGCGAGCTGTACAGTGCCACCGGGTTTATTCCCACTGGGGGGCAAGTCTCCGCCGCGCCGGCCGCGGCGCCTGGGCCGGCCCCCAGCGTGAGGGAAGCGCCGCGCCCTTCCGCCGTCCCCTCGCAACAGTCCCTGGAGGATCTCAAGCGGATTTCGGAGATTACGGCCCGCATCTATCGCGAATCGACTCCCGAGGGAGTGATGCGGGTGACGGTCAACGAGCTCGGCCGAGCGCTGAATGCCAGCCGTTGCTGGGGAGGCTTGGGGGCTGCCGACCGCCCCCCGGCATTGACGGTGGAGTACTGCTCGCCCGCCGCTCAGTCATCAGACGTGGCCGCCGCGTTGAGCCTGTACACGGCGCTGATGCATCAGGCCGCCACTAAACCGGACGGCTGGATGATGGAGGACGTGACACAATTCCCTGTGCTGGCTTCCATCATGCCCCACTTGCAGAAGCTTAGGATCCAGTCCCTGTTGGCGCTGCCGTTGATGGATAAGGACCAGGCCGTGGGCCTGCTCCTGGTGGAGCAGTGCGAGGGGCGCCGTGCTTGGGCACCCAGCGAAGGGATTCTGCTGCAAGCTATCGCGACCCAGGTGGCCATTGCGGTGAACAACAGCAAATTGCGACGGCTGGTGCGCTCCGTCGCCGGGTCCGACCAGACCACGGGCCTACTGCCGCGCAGCGCTTATTTGGATTGCCTCCTCTCGGAGGCCTCGCGGGCGAAGGAGGCGTCGCAGCCCCTATCTTTGTGTCTTCTGGAGCCCGAAAACGCCACGGGGCTCATCAAGACGCTGGGGGACGCGGGCATGCAGCGGTACCTGCTGCAAGTGGCGAAAGCCCTGCAGGGAAACCTCCGGCAGAACGACATCGCCATTCGGTACAACCCGTGCGCCATCGCCGTGGTTTTTCCGGATACCGCGCTGGCCCAGGGGGGCCTGGCCGTGGAAAAGTTGCGGCGCATTCTTTCCCAGGTGAAAGTGGATGGGGCGGCACCGCCAAGTTACTGCTGCGCCGTTTGCGAAGTTCCGCTGGGGCTGCAGTCTGACATTGTGGACAGCGTTACGGAGGTCATCAACCGTCTGGAGGCGGGGCTGGAGCGAGCGCGCCAAGAAGGTGGCAAGCGGGTCCTGCTGTCGAAGTTCGAAGGTTGACCGCGCCACAGGCAGCCAGCAGCCCGCGGCTTCCGGCGGGGCAGAAAACAGGAGCAGGTTATTCCTGCTATGGGCAGGCCAGGATATGCGGGCTGGACAGCCTGCCGTGACCGGATTTCCCCCTCATCATTCCTCGATCCTGAACAAAGGAGTTGAACGATGGAGATTCACAAGGTAGGTGTGGTGGGCTGTGGTCTGATGGGTTCAGGGATTTCGCAGGCGGCTGCCGTGGCGGGCTTCCCTACGGTGGTCCGGGAACTTTCCCAGGAACTGCTGGACAGGGGGCTGGCTTCCATTGCTCGATCGCTGGCCAAGTTTGTAGAGAAGGGTGAGCTGACGGCTGTCGAGAAAGCGCAGGCCCTCGGCCGCTTGCAGCCGACCTTAGCGCTGGAAGACTTCGCCGATTGCGACCTGGTGGTGGAGGCAATTGTCGAGAATCTCGACCGCAAGAAGGAGCTATTCGCCGAACTGGACCGGATTGTAAAGCCGGAGGCTATTCTGGCCAGCAACACGTCCTCTATCTCGATCACCGAATTGATGACCGCCACGCGCCGCCCGACACGATTCCTGGGGCTGCACTTCTTCAATCCTGTTCCCTTGATGAAGCTGGCGGAAGTGGTCAGGACGGTGGTCACGGAACCGGAGGTAGTCCAACTGGGTCTCGATTTTGCGCGCCGCTTGGGGAAGACGCCCGTCTTAACTACCGATCGGGCGGGATTCATCGTCAACCGGCTCCTTATCCCTTACCTGGTGGATGCCGTGCGCGCTCTCCAAGAAGGTGTGGGAACGATCGAGGATATTGACCAGGGAATGAAGCTCGGCTGCAACCATCCCATGGGCCCCTTCGCGCTGATGGATTTGGTGGGCGTCGACACCACTTGCTACATTACGGAAATCCTGTTCAACGAATTTCGAGAAAGCCGATTTGCCCCGCCCCCACTTTTGAAGCGGATGGTGCTGGCGGGAATGTGCGGGCGCAAATCCGGCAAAGGCTTTTACGACTACGCCGATCCGAAGAACCCGAAAGTGAACAAACTGCTCCAATGACCGGCAAGCCTGAGGGCACCCGCGGAAGAGGGCGGCGTGCCGAGGCTTGCGCCCAGGCGCGGACTTCTGAACGTGGGAGCTTCTCCATGGCCTACGAAACGTTGCTCTACAAGAAACGCGAAGGCATCGGCTACCTTACGGTCAGTCGCCCTGACAAACTGAATGCGCTCAACCGCCAGGTGATGGACGAACTGCACGACTGCTTCCAGGCTATGCAAAACGATGCTGAGGTAAGAGTGGTGATCCTGACCGGGGCGGGGGAGAAGGCCTTCGTGGCCGGGGCCGACGTTGGTGAACTTGCCGCCCTGACGCCTTTGGGGGGCCAGGAACTCTCGCGGCGTGGCCATCAGGTTCTGGATCTTATTGAGGATCTGGGGAAGCCTGTCATTGCGGCCGTTAATGGCTACGCTCTGGGCGGTGGCTGTGAGCTGGCCCTGGCCTGCACCTTGCGCATCGCGGCGGAGAACGCGCGCTTTGGCCAGCCTGAAGTCAAGCTGGGGGTTATTCCGGGATACGCGGGAACGCAGCGTCTGCCCCGGCTGGTGGGGAAGGGACGCGCGCTGGAGATGATCCTGAGCGGTGAGCCGGTGAACGCCCAGGAGGCGTACCGCATCGGCTTGGTGAATCAGGTCGTGCCGGCAGCGGAGTTGATGTCGGCGGCGGAGGCCTGGGCGCGAAAGATCCTGGCCAACGCGCCGCTGGCCGTCAAGCTTGCCCTGGAGGCAGTCAATCAGGGCCTGAACATGACCCGGGAACAAGGCCAGGCGTTGGAAGCGGCCCTGTTCGCGCTTTGCTGCACCACCACCGACATGAAAGAAGGCACGCGCGCCTTTCTGGAGAAGCGGCCGGCCAAATTCGTGGGGAAGTAGCTATTCGGGCTGCGCTTAGGGGCTCGGAGCTTCATTTTTCACTTTTGATTCTTGAGTTTTGCCTTTTGATTTGCCATTCGGAACTGGTATGGGTTCTCGCCGCAAAGCCCGCGAGTTGGCGCTACAGATGCTCTTCCAGTGGGACCTGGGAAGACACTCCCCGGAGCACGTCGTTTCCAGCTTCCTGCAGGTGCAGAAGATTGATGCGGACGTGGAGCGCTTTGCGCGCGCCCTCTTTGAAGGTACGGTCGCGGAGGTGGAGGTCCTTGATCGCCGGGTGCGCGTGCACGCGGAGCACTGGCGCCTGGAACGCATGGCCGCCGTAGACCGCAATCTGCTGCGCCTGGCGCTTTACGAATTGCTTCACTGCCCCGACACTCCTGCCGCCGTGGTCATCAACGAAGCTCTGGAAATTGCCCGCCGCTATTCCGGTAAAGACTCTGTAGAATTCATTAATGGTGTTCTCGACGCCATCCGCAAAGCCCTGCCGGCGGCGAACGCCTCCCCTTAGGCGAATGTCTTCACCGCTGCCCTGGGAACTGCTGGGCGAAAGCAACGCGCTTCTCAGTGGAGGGGTGGCTGTGAAAGATAAACTCAATCCAAGGAGGCGGGTGGCGCTCCGCCATGTTCAGTTCGGCGAGTTTCTCCATGCCTGAGACGAAGGCGGATGGGTCCGGGATGGCACGGAGCGCGTAGGCGTCCGCCTGGCGTTCCATGGAGCGCGAGTGGGCGTTGACGATAGGCAATAGGACCAGTGAGAGCGCGGTGCCGACAAGCACCAGCAAAGGCAGGTTGGCAAAATCCCTTAACCCCGCGAACCCGAAGTGAGCGCTGAAGTGAAGCAGGACCATATTGACGAGATAGAATCCGAGAAACGTTGCGGCAGTCTGCAGGGCCAGGCCGTGGAGAATGTGGCCGTGGACGTGGTGGCCCAGTTCGTGGGCCAGGACGGCCTCTACCTCGTCGTCCGTGAGTGTTTCGAGCAGCGTATCGGCCAGGATAATCCGGCGCGTATTACCCAGGCCCACTAAAGCGGCGTTGGCCTTCTTGCTCTTTTCGCTCAGCTTCCACTCGAATACACCCTGCACGCGCCTCCCGGCGCGGCGCGAAAGGGCCAGCAATCTTTCCGTGAGCGAAGGGTTCTCCAGAGGCCTGAACTTGAAGAAGAGGGGAAGGATAAGAATCGGGGCCAGATTGGTCAGCAGGACGAAGAAGGCAACGAAGAGCGTGGCGGAAATGATCCACCAGTGTGCAGGCCAGCGGTGGATCGTCCCGTAGAGACACTCCAGCCCTATCGCCGCCAGCAGGCCTCCAAGGAGTAAACCCTTGAGCTGATCCTTAAGCCATCCGCCTATCGCAAGGTTCGAGAGCCCGTAGCGGTGCTCCAGCGAGAATCCGCGGGCATAATCGAGCGGCATTCCGACCGCTTTCGTGATGACCCCGAAGCAGACCAGGTAAATCAGCAGCGCAAGGGCAGGACGCGCACTCCAACTTTGCGCCAGATTGCGCAGGCTGATTGTCCAGCCGGTGAAAAGCAGCGCGCACAGCAGCGCGAGGTCAAGCAGGAAACCAGCGACACTCAAAAGGCGGCGCGTGCGGTGGTAGCGTTTGACCTGGGGTGCATCCTGCATGAGCTTCGGAGACAGGGAAAGGCTGCTTGGCGCGGCGACCTCGGTGGTTACGCTGGCTTTCGGGCGAAGGCCGCCATTTCGTCGAGCATGGCCTTTACCTGCGCGCGCGTGGGGGCTTCAGCGTAAAGGCGGAGGAGGTTTTCGGTCCCGGACGCCCGAGCCAGTAGCCAGGCGGAATCCCCGAACCGCATCTTCGCTCCGTCCAGGTCGTCAATAGCGGTGACCTTCAGGCCCGCCACGCTCCTTACCTTTCCTTTGGCCACTTGCTGGACGACGCGCTGGGCGACTCTAAGCTCCAGTTCCAGATCCACCCGGTCGTATTCGTGGGGGCCAAACTCCTCGCTGAGTTCTCGCACCAACTCGCCGAGGGTGCGACCCTTGTCGGCCATCACCTCCGCCAGCAGCAGAGAATTCAGGATGCCATCGCGTTCCGGCAGGTGGCCCTTGATGCCGATGCCGCCGCTCTCCTCGCCGCCGATCAGGACGTCGCGCGTCAGCATCAACTCGCAAATGTACTTGAAGCCGATGGGGGTAATGTGCAGGGGCAGGCCGTGCTTGCGGGCCAGCTTGTCAATCATTTGGGTGGTGGAGAACGTCTTCACCACCTCGCCGCGCATTCCCAGGTCTTCGGCCAGATGTCGGAGGAGGATGGAGAAAATCTTGTGCGAGTCAACGAAGCTGCCTTCGCGGTCGATGGCGCCCACCCGGTCCGCGTCGCCATCGGTGGCCAGCCCGGCATCGTAGGCGTTCTCCACCACGATGTGGCGCAGCTCGGATACGTGCGGCTCGATGGGCTCGGGGTTCAGGCCGGGAAAAAGAGGATTGAGTTCGCCATGGATCTCGCGGTAAGGAATCCCCGCTTCGTCAAAGAGCCGGGCGAGGCAGCCACGCGCCGTCCCGTAGAGCGGGTCTATCACGAAGCGCCGGCCGGAGGCCTTGATTCGGTCGAGATGCACTAGGCTCTTCAGCCGTTCGAGATAGGGACTGATAAGGTCGGCCATCTCGATCGCCGCCGCCTTGGCTTTCTGTCTCCGCCCTCGCCGGCGGTCAAGCTTCCGCAGGTGGATTTCGATGCGGCGCATGATCCCTGGCGCCGCGGAACCGCCGTAAGGCGCCTTGAACTTGACGCCATTCCAGCGGTAAGGATTATGGCTGGCCGTAATGACGATGGCCCCGGACATGCGGCGCGCCACCACGGCATAGCTGATGGCGGGCGTGGGCGTGGGCTGGTCGGCTAGAAGCACGGGAATGCCTGCCGCCGCGACCACCTCCGCGGCCAGGCGCGCGCAGTCGGCGGAAAGGAACCGCGTGTCATAGCCGACGATGAGGCCGTCAGCCGGCGCGCTTTCCTTGCGCACATACTCCGCGATGGCCGCCGCCACGCGGCGCACGTTGGCAAAGGTGAAGTGATCGCCGATGACGGCGCGCCACCCATCCGTGCCGAACTTGATTTGGTCCACCATGAAGCCTTGACGTCGGGGCGCAGCGAGCAGCGCCCTCACAGCAGGCGTACGATTCCCTGTCGCTCCAGCTTCTGAACTGCCTTGCCCACGTCCTGGGAACGATCGCGCGCGGCAACCAGCAGCGCGTCGTCCGTTTCGACGATCACCAGGTCGCGCACTCCCACCGTCACGACAAACTTGCGGGGCGACACCACCATGTTTCCCTGGGAATCGAGGCACAGGCTTCTGCGGGGGCGAACATTGCTCTCCCCATCCTTCCGCTGTAGCTCGTAGACCACAGCCCAGCTTCCCACGTCGCTCCATCCGATATCCGCGGCGACCACAAAAACGTTGGAGATCTTCTCCATCAGGGCGTAATCGATGGAGATCTTTTCGAGCCGCGGGAACACCCGTCGCAGAGTGGCCCGGGCTCGTACCCCGCCGCCGCGGGCGATCTGTGCCAGGCTGCGCGCCATGGCGGGTTGCCGGCGCCCCAGGTTGTCAAGGAGCGTTGATGCCCGCCAGATGAACATCCCGCCATTCCAGAGATAGCGTCGCGAGGCGATGTAGCGCCGCGCGGTCACCGGCGGAGGTTTCTCCGTGAATTTCTCGGCCCGATAGATTTCCTCCCCAGCCACGCGGCCCACCGGCGGCCCCTTCCGGATGTAACCATAGCCCGTATCGGGGCGCGTGGGCTTCAAGCCGATGGTGACTGAGCGGCCTTCGGTTGCGGCCCAGCGGCAAGCCGCGCGCAGCACCTGCCGGAATTTCGCCGGCTTGCGGATGATGTGGTCGGAGGGCAGCACCACCATCAGCGCGTTGGGGTCGCGGCGCAACAGTTCGTGCGCGGCCAGGCCGATGCTCGGCGCCGTGTTACGCGCCGCGGGTTCAGCCACAATCTGGTCCTGCGGAATATCCGGAAGGCAACGGCTGATTTCACCACGCAGAAGCTCGTTGGTGAACACGTAAGTGCGTTCGGCAGGGATAACACTGCGGATGCGGCTTGCTGTCTGTTCGAGGAGCGTGCCCCCGCCCAACAGATCCAGCAACTGCTTGGGGCGCTTGCGCCGGCTGAGCGGCCAGAAGCGTGTTCCGCTCCCGCCCGCCAGAATCACGGCGTAGGCGTGCTCGAAATCGGCATCCGCGCGCATAGGAGCACTAATCGAAAACGATCTGGTTGATTTTCGCGGCGCGCACCCCGCGCTTTTTCAGGGGCCCTCGGAAATCCTTTTCGAGGTCCGGAACATAGAACTTCAGCAGGCGCGTCGTCTCGCGTGGCACCAGCCGATATTGGCCGGTGGCGGGAGGAATCAGCCACGTGTCTCCCGCCCTGTATCCCAGCCAGCCCGCTGCGCTCTCCATGCGTCCTTCGCCTTCCAGCAGGGACAGCACCTCGACGCGTTCCCGCTTGCCTGCAAACGACGCCCGCTTCCGCACGGTCAGCTCTTCCAGGGCGAAGAACCGGCAGGCCAGGACGTACCGCCGCTTCCCGTAAGCTTCCTGGAATTCCAGGCGCGGTAAATCTCGCTGCGCCGGTAAATCGGCCCGCGTGACGGCCAGGCCCTTTTCCAGATGCAGGGGGCGCGCGGCGCCGTCCAGACCGAGCCGGCCGAAATCGTCGAGCCGATAGGTGAGGTCCGAGTTTTCCTCGACCTCAAAAAGAACCAGCCCCGGCCCCAGGGCATGTACCGATCCTGGCGGGACGAAAATTGCTTCGCCCGCTTTGGGGCGGAAGCGGTTCAGAAGTTCCCGGGACGTTCCCTTTTCGAACGCTGCTTTCAGCGTGTCCTTCGTCACTCCCGGCCTGGCGCCGAGCAGGATTTGCGCCGCGCGCGCCGCCTGCACGATATACCACATTTCGCACTTGCCGCGGTTGCCGGGATCGTAGGCGCGCGCCTGGTCGTCATCGGGATGGACCTGCACCGACAGCCAGTCGCTAGTGTAGATGTACTTTGCCAGGATGGGAAAGCGGCTCTCGCTCCACTCTTTGCCGTGCAGCTCGGGTCCAAAGTGCTTGGCAGCTTCGCCCAACGTTACGCCCGCCATTGGCGGGTTGAGAAATTGGGCAGCGTCGTCGGTGATCCATACCTCGCCGATGAGATGGTCCTTGGCCCTGGGGGCTTTTGCAGCGTCATTCTGGGAATCAGCTTGGGCGGCCGGGAATTGGGGGCGCGGGAAAATCGGGCTGAGGTCCACGCGCCCCCAGATTTTTGGTTTGAAGACCGGGGAAAGCTGCAGCGGGCTGTCGAGTTTCGGCATGGGCCGTTCAGAGCTTGGCGAAGAAATCCTTCAGCCGGCGCAGGCCCTCGTCGATCTGCTCCTGGGAGGCGGCATACGAAATTCGCACGTGCTCCTCGGTTCCGAAGGCGGGGCCGGGGACCAGAGCGACGTGCACCTCATCCAGAAGCTTCTCCGCCAGCGCGGTGGCATCTGCGACGCCGTTCTTCTTCAAGTACGCGCTGACGTTGGGATAGACGTAGAAGGCGCCCTCGGGCATGGCGCACTTGATGCCGGGGATAGCGCGTAGCCCGGCCACGACTTTGCCGCGGCGGCGCTCAAATTCGGCCAGCATCGTCCCGACAGAGTCCTGCGGCCCACGCAGGGCCTGCACCGCGGCTTTTTGCGCGATCGACGTTGCGTTGGAGGTCGAGTGGCTCTGGAGCTTCAGCATGTTCCCCATCAGCTTCGCAGAGCCCAACGCAAATCCCACGCGCCAGCCGGTCATGGCGTAGGTCTTGGAGAACGAACCCACCACGAGGAGGTTTTCGCGGTTCTTGGAGCTCCCGAGCGAGAAGGGTTTGCGGCCGTCGTAGAGGAAATGGCAGTAGCATTCATCGGACATCAACACCAGGTTGTGCCGAACGGCCAGCGCCAGCAACTTCTCCATCTCCGCGGGCGGAATCACCGCGCCGGAGGGGTTGTTGGGTGAGTTGACGATGACCATCCTGGTCTTCGGTGTGACCAGCTTCTCCACCGCCTCGGCGCGCACCGCAAAGTTCTCGCTCTCCTGGGTCTGGAGAAAGACGGCCTTGCCGCCGGCGTAGTTGACGATGTCCAGGAAGGAGACCCAGTAGGGAACCGGCAGGATGACTTCGTCGCCGTGGTTGATGGTGGCGAGGACGGCCTCAAAAATGGCCTGCTTGCCCCCCACGGTGACCAGACATTCCTCGACTGTGTAGTCGGACCCGAAATCCTGGGCGTGGCGCTCCACGATTGCTTGCTTCAGCTCCCGCGTTCCGCCCGTGGGCGTGTACTTGGTGAAGTTCTGGTTCAAGGCCTCCACGGCGGCCTGCTTGATGTTGTCCGGAGTGGGGAAATCAGGTTCGCCCGCCCCGAAATCCACCACGCTGACGCCGCTGGCTTTCAGTTTGTCCGCCTTGGCGACCACCGCCATGGTGGACGATACGCTGATACGGGAAATGCGTTCTGAAAATTGCATATGATTTAACCTCGCGGATTATTTTGGAAATACCTTCTGCCGGAGCCTTTCTTCGACCACGGGAGGAACCAGACCTTTCACCGGTCCCCCGTGCTGGAAGATCTCTTTGACCAGCCGCGAACTGATGTGGCTGTACGCCTCGGCGGGCGTCAGGAAGACCGTCTCGATGTTGGGCTGGAGCTCGCGGTTCATCAAGGCCATCTGGAGTTCATATTCGTAATCTGAGAACGCGCGGATACCGCGCAAGATAACCCGCGCCTTCTTGCGCACCGCGTAGTCCACCAGCAGACCGCTGAAGGTGTCCACGGAGACATTGGGCATCCCCGCCGTAACCTCCCGCAGCATTTCCACGCGTTCCTCAATGGAGAATAGCGGCGCCTTGTCCAGGTTCGTCAGGACGCCCACGACGAGCTGATCGAAGATCTGGCTCCCCCGCTCGATCAGGTCGACATGGCCGCGGGTGAGAGGATCAAACGAGCCGGGATAGATGGCAAGTATCTGAGACATGAGTTAAATGGAACAAGGCTTCGCAGGAGACTAAAACTCAAAGCGTTATTCTAGCGTTCGGCTCCGGCTGTTGTAAACCGGATTCTCCAGGCAAGAGAGAAGACGTCGCCGCGCCTTGGCTGGTCAGCAGGACTCGTCCGCTCTCATCTCCGGGATATTGATCTGCGGGCTGCACCGTTCGACGGGTGAGGCGGGCGGACACGCCTAGGGCGGCGCATTAGAGGGACCGGCCAGCGCGCCCATACAGCTTGAGCCGCTGCCAGCGGTGCAGCCGAAACAGTGCGCGCCGGTGCGAATCTCGCGCCGGGCCAGTAGATACGCATCAAAATCGCGAACGTGGTGGGGCAGCCCATGGTTCACCGGCAGGTCCAGCATCTGGTTGAAATCACAATCGTAAAGGATGCCCTCCCAGCCCACACTCACCAGGGTGCGGCACATCAATCCTTTTAGGGTGGCGGGGTTGAACTGCTCAACCAGCAGTTGCATGTAGCGCGTGTGGTTCCCGTGCTCGCGGAGATCGGCCAGAAAGCGGCTGATGGGCATGTTGGTCAGCGTGTAGAGCTGGTTGAAAACGATCCCGTGCTGCTCGCCGAGATGCTGGCGATAAGCGCCCTCCAGCGGCTTTTGCGCCGGCGGCAACGAGGGTCCGAGGGGGTTGTAGACGAGATTGAGTCTCAGTCCCGTCTCTGGATGGCCGTACCCGAGGCGGTTCAGCCACTGCAAGGCCTCGATGCTTTTCCTGTAGACGCCCTTGCCGCGCTGCGCCTCGACGTTCTGCTCGAGATAGCAGGGAAGTGAGGCCAACACTTCCACTTGGTGGGCACGCAGGAATTCCGGCAGATGCTGCCGGCCCTCGACGTAGAAGACCGTCAGATTGCACCGGTCAATCACATGGCGGCCCAGCGCACGCGCCTTCTCCACCAGGTATTCGAAGTTGGAGTTGAGTTCAGGGGCGCCGCCGGTAAGGTCAACGCTCGGGATAGGGTGCCGCCGCAGAACTTCCACTACCAGTTCCGCAGTGGCGCGCGTCATGACTTCGGTACGGGTGGGTCCGGCATCGACGTGGCAGTGCCGGCAGGTCTGATTGCAGAGCTTGCCCAAATTCACCTGGAGAGTTTCCACGTCCGCGGCCCGCAAAGGCCACTGGCCCAATTGCGCCAATTTCTCCCGGAATGTCATCATGGGTGATTGCCCGCCCCGGCATTATATCAGACAGAGAACTAGCGCCAGGCCGCCGGCAAAGGTCGTCCCGGCGAAGTTCACAATGCCGTTGGTGACCAGACCGCGGCGCTCGAGCGTCGCGCCGAGCACGCTGTCGAGCAGATTCCCAACTATCGCCGCACCCAGCGCGATGGCAGCGCTGCCCTTCCCGCAGAGACCCAACCCGAATCCGAGCCCGATGACCAGCGCGGAGGCCACAAGTCCCGCCACACTTCCCGCCAGCGAAACCCCTCCGTTCTCTCCGGCCGGGACGGGCCTGAAGGTCGTAATCAGGTAGGCACGCGGGGAAAGCCACTGGCCAATTTCGCTGGAAACCGTGTCCCCGGCCGCCTCCGAGAAGGCAGCCACCAGCGCCACCAGGAACGCGGCTTCCTGGTGGGTGGTAATGACTAGCAGGGCGAAGAACGCTCCGGCCAGTGTGTTTGCCAGCGCCTCGCGCCAACTGCGCGCACCCTTGCGCCACTCTGCTATCCCGCGCGCGGCTTTCGCCGCGTAGCCCAAGCGGGTGGCTATTGAGCCGAGCAAGAAGAAACTGAGCAGGATGAGAAAACTCTTGTAACCATAGCCCAGGTACACGGCGGTGCCGAGGACGAACCCGACCGCGGCGCCCGAGCGGCTGACCGTTTTCAGTGCCAGGGCCAGCAGAGCAAAGGCGGCGTTGATGACCAAGGCCAGAAGAATCCTTCGGCCGAGGTAGGGCAAATTGCTCGCAAGCGCGGCGCTTTCGACTAGGTATGCGCAGAACAGGAATGCGCCTGACACCAGCGGCACCGAAATGTTGTCGTCCAGGTGGATGGGGGCGCTCTCCACCAGAGCCCCCACCAGTGCCGCCGACAGGGAGACAATCACGACTTTGTCTGCCGACAGCGCGGGATTAACCCAGCGGGTGAGGGCAAAGGCCCCTAGCGTTCCCGCCACTGTGAAACCGGCAAAGCCGGACCACCTCTTCTCGCGATTCCAGGGGAGCGCAGGGCCGCACAGGCTCTCCCCCACGACGCTCGCCATTCCGTCGCCTAGAGCCATGATGGCCCACGCCGCGGCCGCGATATGCAGGTGATTACGGTACAAAAGGATGAGCAGCAGGACCGAGACGGGATAAAGAACAATCCCGGTCCAGGTGCCCGGAGGATAGGGAGGGACCTGCACGCCCGCGTCCCCGGATGGAGGAAGGTCGGCGCCAGCCACAGCCGGGTGTTTGCTCAAGTCAACCTGTAGGCGCGGCAGGATGAAGAGATTGAACAGTAAGGCGAGCACGGCGCAGCCCGCAGCCTGAAGCCACGTTAGGAGCGGCAACAGAAACGCGAAGATGAGCATCGACATGTGGACGATCTTCCGCGTCGAGAGGAGCGTCCTTCCGGTAGCAGCACGCGAGCTCGGAGTCGGCATAGCGCGGCCGTGGGTTGTTAGTTGTTGGCTGTCGGTTGTCCGTAGTCAGTGCGCCTCATTTCATACAGCGGCCCACCGACACGCTTTTCAGTGCTCTCAATGATTCAATGAATCAATGAGCCAATGAATCAATCGTTTTCTTCAGTCCTTCCTCCAGCGGAGTCAGGCGATAGCCCAACTCTCTCACAGCCCTGGCGCTGGAATAAACCCAATCGTGTTTGAAAATCTCGACCACGCCGGGAGTGAGCTGCGGCGGGCGGCCGAACAATCGGGCGCGCAACAGGTCGAGCGTCCCCACCATTTTCCCAGCCGCAAAAGGCAGGTGGCGAACCGGATGACGAACGCCGGAGATGTCTTCCAGAAGCCGGAAGAAATCGTTCAACGAGCGGTTGTCGCCGGCGAGGACATATTCCTCACCGAGCCTTCCCTTCTCGAGCGCGGCAAGGTGCGCGGTAACCACGTCCGCATTGAAGGAGAAACTCCAACGCTGTTCGCCCGTGCCCAGCAGGCCAGGGAATCTCCCCGCCAGGTATTGATCGATCATCCCGCCCACCAGATTCCCCTCGGTCTTGGGCCCTGGACCATAAACCACTCCTGGTAACAGAACTACCACGGGGAATTGACGCAGTCCTTCGGCGCGTAACCAGGCGAGCGCGTCCGCCTTCGTCTCCACGTATTCGGTCAGGCAAGGCCCGCGATGGCTAAGCCCTTCCCCCGCCTGCGTGTCGGCCGAGGGGCCGAGGGCGAGGAACGAAGAGGTGTACACCACGCGCTCCACACGGGCCCGAGCCGCAGCGTGCAGCAGACTCTTGAGTCCCTCCACGTTGACCTGCCAAAACTCACGCGGGTCTCGGACCCACATCTTCACCAGGGCGGCGGTGTGGATCACCTGCTTCGCCCCGCTCAGCGCCTTTTCCAGAGCCCCCGGGTCGCGCAGATCGCCGACCGCGACCTCACAATGCGCCGCTGTTGCGTCAAAACCCAGGCGGGAGGGGTCGCGAACCAGGATGCGGAAAAGCATCCTCCGTGCCACGAGCTCGCGCGCCACTTGCGAGCCGAGGTAGCCAGTTGCGCCAGTCAGTAGGATCATCGAAGCATCGGCTCATCGAGCCATTGAATCAATGGATCAATGATTCAATCTGATGAGGTAGGCCCCTGCCAGCCCCAGGTGGCCGACCATCATCATCCAGTACATGTGGTGCCAGGAAGGGTGGTTTTCGCCCTCTGTGACCAGCCGGTACGGGTCCTTGTTCATCAGATAGATCACGTAGGAGCCCCACAGTAGCATGACGACGCTCAGCACGGTGATGGCTGTTCGGTCGCCGCTGAGAACACGCAGGTATAACCCCAGGGGCAGGAGCAGCCAGGGCAGCAAAAAGGCCGGGCTGATGGCGCGGGCACTCCACGTGGCGCCGTAGCGCACGGGAAGAGTGATGCAGCCCGCGGCGCGGTCGCCTTCGATGTCGGCGAAGTCCTTGGTGGTGGTTGCGCCCAGGAGGAAGACAAAGTAGATGAAGCCGATGTACCAGGGCTCCAGGGAACGCAGCACCGTGGAGACTGCCGCCCACCCGGCCACCTTGAGCAGTTCGCCGCGAATCAGCGCAATCGTGAAATTGGAGGCAACGGGATGCCGCTTCAGGCGCAGCGGGGGCGCCGAATAAGCCACGGTCGCCAGGGCCGCAAGCACGTAAATCGCCAACGTCTCCCAGTTGACGACGGCCACCATCGTTAGAGCCGCGATGTAGGTCACCGCGACGAACACCCAAGCCTGGGCCCGGGTCATGAGTCCGGCAGGCAACGGCCGGTGAGGCTTGTTGATGCGGTCATTCTCAAGGTCGCAAATCTGGTTCAGACCGTTCGAGGCGGCGTTCAGGACCGCGGCGGCCAGCACCGCCAGCCCCACCTGCAGGACCGGAAAGCGCGCGTGCGAGGCCCCGTAGCCGATGAGCGACCCGGAAAAGATGCCGATCATCGGCGGGACCAGGGTAAACGGCCGGGCGAAAGTCCAGTAGAGCCGTAGGGAATTCATACGCGGGGTATTTTCGGATTTCCGGCAGACACTGGCAAGCCCAAAACAGCTGGGAGCGGCTCGGCGCATGACGCGCTGCACCCTTCACTGATGCCATGAGGACTAAAGCGTGCGAACGACGCGCAGGTGACTTGAAGCATATGACGGCCGGCGGGGCCGATCTGTGCTTCCAGAGTCTCGGACGGATGCGAACAACCGGGCAAGCGCTAACCTCCGCGGCGGGCGCCGTCCTGAGATCAGTTGAAGTGAGATCCGTCTCGGGAACCTGAACGCGGTGGGGCATTTGTCCGGTTTGCCCGCCATACGCCCCAGAGGCCTCGAGCGAACGGTCCTCCTACCCAACATTGGGAACCAGGAGTTCTGCCGTGGGGGCATTGCGCCCTGCTGCATCCACAGTTGCGACTTGGTAGTTGTGGGCGGCTCTGTCGTCAATGACCTCTTCAAAGACAAATGGCTTCCTGCTGATCTGAGGCTGATGACTGACCTCGCTGATTTTCCGGTGGTCACGCCATATTTCGTAGCGCGCTATGGGCTCATCGCCGGCAAACGCGGTCTGCCATTTCAGGCGGATCACGCGTTTTCCGTCGTGCATTTCCTGCTCAGCCAGAGCCTCCCGCGGAGGGGTCATCCCTTCCTTCGGACGTTGAAACCAATTCGTTTTGCCGTCCTTCGCGGTGCTTGCCATTTTTTCGATGGCCAGCCGATCGGAGGTGGTAAGCCCGTGGGGAGCGACCTGGGCGGCAGAGAGGTTTTGCCGCAACTGGCACGATTCGGGGTCATCACTGATCTGTCCAGTTCCGATGATCGCCGTGTGCATGCCCGGCGTCGACAGAGCGTATTGCACCAGCGGTCGGCTGGGCAAGGTGGTGCTGCCAACTGTCCGGACCACGTGTTCGGGTTTGTTTGACCAGGTGGCCGGCTTCGTGTACATAGCTCCGTCAGCAAACACCTTCATGGCGATGAGACCCATGTTCTTGGCCGCCGCCACCGGGATGACGTTGTACTGCATGTTGAAGTTGAGCCGGTCGTTGGCGTTGATGGCCACCAGCATGGCATCGAAGATGTTGCGCTCGTCGCGTTGAATCATTTCCATCATCACAGCCGCAGAATGATGTCCAGAGAATCCGATGTGGCGAATCAGCTTCTCTTCTTTCGGATTGAGGCCGGTCAGATTGGTGCCATCTCGATAGTCAACGAGCGCGGCGAGTGCCCCGATATTCTCGGCACGCGGGTCGGGTTTCGCCAAACCCTCATAAACGGCATCCATTTCTTCCCTGGTTGTCAGATTGTGGATAAGAACCATATCGAGGTATGACCCTGGTGGATAATACCCCTCCCCATCGCCGAATATCTGGGTCAGGCTTCTTTTGAGGTCCTCCGCCGCGCCGGAGCCCTGGGGTCCGTTGGTAAAGCTCCGTAGCCCCTCTTTCTTCCATCCCCCTTTCGCGAAACGTAGCATGGTCTTGCTGGTCAAGAAGATCGAACGCCGGGTGGATTCCTTATACCCCGGCTGCCCGGGAATCAACTGGAGTTCTCGGAAGGCCTTTCCGTAATTCGACTGACTCGGGCCGTACGCATTCGATGTGTCGAAGTAGTTGATGCCCAGGTTGAAGGCTTTCAAAATGATTTTGGTCGGCTCGACATCCGCAGGGGTCCATTGTAGGGAGGCTTGTCCACCAAGACCGAGCGTGGTCGCCTCAAAATGCAGGCGGCCCATTTCGCGTTTCATGGGCTTTGTCACATCGATTTGTCCGAACGCCCAATGCGGTCCGAGACAAAGCCCAGCCGATGCCAAGGTGGCCGTTTGCATGAACCGCCGGCGGGACATCGTAAGCTCTGATTTGGTGCTCATGATCGGTCCTCCATTTTAGCCGTAACTTGTGATCTCAGCGTCACACATGGTACGCCGCATACCTTGCCCATTCAAGCACAGATCGCCACAGCCGCCATTCGCTAGCCTCACGCCTGCTTCGCCCGCTCCGCTCACATATCTGATCTGCTTCATGCTGCCAACCTCTCTCGCTGCTAACGCTTGTCCCCAAGGGAAGCCCGTGCCACACCTGCGATAGTGACGACGAAATCGCTCGCAGGGCGGTAAGTCGTTGTCCGGATTATTGGGGGATCTCGTACGGGAAGGCACGGCGCAGTTGGGCGGGACGTTTATCAGGATGAAAGCCGGAGCTGAGGAAGGCGAGCCATGCGGCGACTTCGGAGTCATCCGCCTCGGCGGTTCGCCGGTCAATGCCGCCGTAACTGTAGCGGTCGCGGCTGTAAGGGACCAGACTCTTCTTGTAGAAGAACACCAGTGTGTGGCCCGGCTTGGGGGAAAAGATTTTCATCCTGGCACGATTTGGCAGGCCGTTGGGAAGGAAGGCGCAGGCGCGGACCTCGAAGCCTGCACCTTCCGCGGTGACTTCGAACGGCTCAGGCGACGCCTCGACGGCCGCACAAACCGCGCGAGCCACGGGATTAGCCTGTGACTCGGCGCGGATTTTCTCTTCCACCAGGGCCTGGGCTTTGTTGACAAGCATTGTCGCGGCCGCCTTGGGTCCCGTATTGCAGTGCCGCTACTTGGTGAGGACGTCCGAGGCGGCAATAGTCTTCGGGCGGCGCTTCCACCAGAAGTAGGGCCGGGCCAGTTGCCGCGCCACGCCCATCTTCAGCGCGTACCAGCGTGTGCTCCAGTTGCGCGGGGCCAGGTAGCGCGTATCGCCGGGCTGCACGATCAGGCTGACCTCGATATTGGGCGTGACGTCGATAGGAATGTTGTTCTTCCGGCAAGCCTCGTAGAGATGTCGAAAGACCACCAGCATGTCCTCGTAGCGCGGCGAAGGCCAGTGCTCCATGTCCGCGCCGATGGTGGGGCGAAAGATGCACACCGTGGGAAACGCGCCGATGCCGGTGATGTAGTCAATGGCTTTGAGTGTGTCTTCCAGCGGCTCGACGCCCGCGATGATTTCTCCCGAGCAGGTGCCCTTGCCGAGCTTCCGAGAGGTGTACTCGAGCGCGCGGAAGAAGGTCTGCTGCCCGACGAGCTTTTCTTTTCCGGGCAGGAATTTGGCGAAGTATTCCGGATTGTGGAACTCGTAGCAGAAGCTGAAATGGTCCGTGCCGAGATCAATCAGGCGGTCGTACTTCCAGAAGTCAAGCGTGGGGATGAGTTGCAACCCGACGAGCGCGCCCACGCGCGATTTTACCGCCTTCACGTAGGGCGCGGCCACATCCGGGTCGCGCTCGGTCTGGTACCCGGAATTGAAATGCACGAACGTAACGCCCGATTCCTCCTTGGCGGCGCGCGCTACCTCGACCACGTCTTCCACGTCCTTCACGGCCACCTCGTTCACGCCCACGTTCAGCCCCGTGGCGCAAAACCGGCAATTGAGCGGCGGCGAGTAGTACCAGAAGCCGCAGGAGTTCGAAATGTAGATTCCCAGGTAAGTTCCCTGGAGCACCCCCACCTTGTGCATCGGTGTGCCGCGCGAAGTCGTGCGGGTGTACCAGGCGGGTTCAGGCGGGATGCAGACAGGGTAGCGGACGTTCTGCCGCTCGTCCACGACGAGGTATTGCCCTGACTCGAGCACCAGCCGGTAGCAGGACTGTTGCGCGAAGTCTTCTTCCACGGGAACATTCACCCAGACGTCTTTGATCGGTCCGGGAATGACAATCTCCAATCCACTGCCCAGTCCTGCCCGGGTGCGGGTAATGAACCGCGCGTCCTGTTCCAGCGCGCAGGAGGGGTCGATGCGCATACCCTTGCAGAACAGGTCGATCTCGAGTTCGCAGGGATTGAGCGGGGGAGTTCCGGGATAGCTCGTTCCGCCGGAAACGCGGTCTGGGCCCCCGGATCCCCCGGCAGCGGCATTTTGTCCGACTATCGCCATGCTCCGCCTCAACGTGCCTAAATCATCTACGTTTACCTTGCGCCCCTGCCGGCGTCAACCCCAAAAAGTTGTTGCGCAAAGCCCTGGGGGGTAGCCAGCGCCCCTGGTTGCCAGGTTGGCTAGCTGTCTCGGCTCCGGCCACAGGGGTCGCAATGATTCTGCAAAAATAGCGGCCTTGACATTTACTCCCGCGCAGATTATAAGATCAGCAACGCATTGACGTCTTGAGGATGTTTCCATGTTCAAAAGGGACATGGCGCAGCGAGTTTTGATCCTTTGCCTGACGGCTGCTGTCGTAGCCTACGGCCAGGGTAACAGCTTTCGCAAGATCCGCTACAACGGCGGAACCATCCAGACCAAGGTGAGTCCCAAGGATTGGGGGAACCACCTGACGGTGACCTCCGAAGAGATCCGGCTGGAACTCAAGGATGGCCAGATCTTGAGGATTGACCCGAAGCGCGTCTATGGCCTGAGTTACGGGCAGGAAGCCAACCGGAGAGTGGGCACCATGACGGCCGTGGGCATCTGGATGCCGCTGGCCTTCTTCGGACTCTTCCACAAGACTCGCGTGCATTTTGTGGGCATTGAGTTCACCACGCCGGGCGGCCGGCGCTCTGGCCTATTGCTCCAAGCCCACAAGAATACCTACCGCGCCGTCCTGATGGCCCTGCGCGGCGCCACGGGAGCGCCAATTGCTGTAGCCCAGGAAGACCGCAGACATGTGCCGACGGGAGTGGAGACGGTGACCGCTGAGGGGTCGGAAAAGACTCCGATGAGCCCGGAGGCCGACAGGGCCATCTTTCTGCCGGGATCGTCAGAGGCTACGTCTCGGGCGAGACCTCAGCCTGCCTCCCAAGCGGCCGCGACCGCCCCTTCCGAACAGACTGTCGTGCAGGTCAAGTCCACCCCAGAAGGCGCTGACATCACCGTGGACGGAAAATATGTGGGCAGCACTCCCTCCAGCCTGCGATTGACTTCCGGCGATCACCAAATCTCCATCGAGAAGGCGGGCTTCAAGCTCTGGCAACGCACCCTGACCGTGCATCCCAGCGGCAACATCACCATCGACGCTACGTTAGAGAAAGTCCAATAGTGCCGACCTGCAACCGGCCAGCGGCACAGCCTCGCCCTTCAGGGCCGTACCGACGATACCCTTCGTAGTGCCATGCTTCAGCGCGGCAGATGGTGCTGAACTCAAGCCTGGCGCTGCCCAGGTAACTTGCGCGAACATTCGGCGGTCACAGACCGCCGCTAGAGCTCGAGGGCGGCGGGGAGGTTTCGGGCGAGAAAGCTCTCCGGGTCGCGGGAGAGCTGCTCGAATTCGGTTTCGGAATAGACAAGCGAGTCGACAGGAATGCCCTCCGCAAAGATCGCGTAGCGCCCCCGCTCGAGGATATCGGCGAATTCCTTCCGCACGACGACGAACAAGTCCGCGTCGCTATCGGCGGTCCAATTCCCCTGCACGAATGACCCAAACAGCAGCACCTTCACGATCTCGGGGCGCGCCGCCTTGGCCTCCGCCACCGCCTGGCGGAGATCGCGAATCACCTGATCGCGATCAATGAATCTGACTTCGACAGAATTCGAGAACCTGTCGGGCATAGGCCATGTACTCCCGACTGCTCTTGTCGTTGAAGTAGTCCCGCGGCTTGCCGGAGGGGAAAGCGTTCGGATAACGCGGAGGAATGTAGGCACGATCCAATGCGACAGCCGCTTCGAGGATGGCGTCAGGAACCGTTAATCCCGCCGGGAGCCGCCGCAGAATTTCCGCGATGCCGTGGCCTCGGACGGCCCCGTGGAGAGACTCCACGAGGGCCTTAACTGCCTTCTCGGCACACTGCTGGGCCTGGAAAGCCGCCCACTCATGGTGTCCCCTTGCCGCCGAGTCCTCCGCAGCTTGCAGGTCCCACGCAGCCTGGTCGAGCCAATCCGCTGAACGATTCACACTTACACTCCTGCCTGAGTCTACCACGAAAGCACCGCCGTGGCGGCAAGAGGCGTCAGGAGCGGCGGTGAGGGCCCCGCCAGAGCACTTTCTCACCCAGGCCTCGATAGGCGCTGTATAATCGTTCGCTGACGTTTCATAGATTTCGCAGCGGGCCTGGCACGCGAATCGGGACCCGAGGAGGGGTATGAGCCGAACTGCGCAAATGATTCTTCGCATCTGCCTGATCATCCTCT
>Ga0315282_10003765_pt1 | contig 27003 bp, 14 predicted proteins | sample YL17G07_20_MG_FD_203693 | JGI IMG/M metagenome (GOLD analysis project Ga0315282, IMG submission 203693) | Sediment microbial communities from Yellowstone Lake, YNP, Wyoming, USA - YL17G07_20 | ecosystem: Environmental > Aquatic > Freshwater > Lake > Sediment | place: USA: Wyoming | collected...
GAGGCCCGTGCCCGGCGCAGACTGGCGGGGGCAGAGCACTTCCCCACAGTGACCGGTTCCACCTCCATCAGCTTGAGCAAGACTGGCAATATCGCCACTTCTGATCTCTATAGTGCGGGTTTCGATGCTAGCTGGGAACCAGATGTCTTCGGCGCCACTCGACGCGGGGTGGAAGCCGCGCAGGCCGACTTGGAAGCAACCGGGGCCAGTCTGCACGATACGCAGGTATCGCTCGCCGCGGAAGTGGCGGTCAATTATGTGGAGCTGCGTGCCTACCAGGTCCGGCTGAAGATCGCAAAAGAAAACCTGGCCAGCCAGACAGAGACGCTCGAACTGACCAGCTGGCGGGCGCAGGCTGGTCTGACGTCATCGCTGGATGTCGAGCAGGCGCGGGCCAACCGTGAGCAGACCCATGCGCAAATCCCCAGCTTGGAGACCGGGCTCGCCGAAGCGGAACACCGCTTGGCCATCCTCCTTGGGCTGACGCCGGCGGGGCTTCACAACGAGTTGGCGACCGAGGCCCCGATTCCCTCCGTGCCGCAGCAAGTGGCCGTCGGCATCCCAGCGGATACTCTGCGGCAAAGGCCGGACGTTCGCGCTGCCGAGCGCAACCTGGCCGCCGAAACCGCGCGGCTCGGCAAAGCGATGGCCGCACGCTATCCCAGTTTCAGCCTCAGCGGTTCCTTGGGTCTGAGCGCCAGCGCTCTCAGCCTTGGGGCACTGGCAAGCAGCGACGCGGTCAGCCGCTCGCTGCTCACCACTCTGACCGCGCCGATCTTCGATCGCGGACGCATCCGCCAGCAAATCGAGATCCAGGATGCCGTTCAGGAGCAAGCGCTGGTCAGCTATGAAACCGTGGTGCTTACCGCGCTGAAGGATGTCGAAGATGCGCTGGTGTCGCTGGCCAACTCGCGGTTGCGCCAGGAGGCACTGACCCAGGCGGTTGAAGCCGCTCGCAATGCGGCGTTGCTTGCCCGCCAGCGCTACACGGTCGGCATCACGGATTTCCAGACTGTGCTGGATACCGAACGGACGGTCCTCACCGTCGAAGATTCCCTCGTATCCACCGAGGCAGACGGCACTACAGCTCTCGTTCAACTCTACAAGGCGCTAGGCGGAGGCTGGTCTCCGGACGTCGCCAGCGCTCCTCAGAAAGGGCACAGCAAGTGAGGCACTATGGGCAACAAACCTCTTAATCAAGCGGACGAAGTCGCCAAACTCCTCGGCGCGCACACCGGGACACGCCGTATTCGCACGGCGGTGGGATGGCTCGTCGTGACCATCGTGATTGTTCTGGCCGTCGTCGCATACCTGGCACGACGGCCTGCTGCCGGCGCCAACACCCTCCGTTTCGTGACGGAGGAGGCTAGTCGCGGTGACCTTGTTGTCACCGTGTCAGCCACCGGGAATCTCCAGCCCACAGACGACGTGGACGTTGGCAGCGAGCTTTCCGGCATCATTGACAAGGTCTTGGTTGACGACAACGACCGCGTCACGAAAGGGCAAGTTCTCGCGGTCCTGGACACTTCCAAGCTTGAGGATCAGGTGGACAAATCCAAGGCCGCTTTGGTCTCTGCCGAGGCAGGAGTGCAGCAAGCGGAGGCGACCGTCAAGGAATCACGCGCCAACTTGGCACGGTTGCGGCAGGTCGCGGAACTGAGCGGCGGCAAGGTGCCTTCCCAGACCGAGATCGACACTGCCGAAGCCACCCTGCAGCGCGCCTTGGCGAACAAAGCCGTTGCAGAAGCGACGGTGAAACAAGCCCGGGCAGCGCTTCAGTCGGACGAAACCAATTTGACGAAAGCTTCGATCCGCGCCCCTATGAATGGAATCGTGTTGGAGCGCAAGATAGAACCGGGTCAAACCGTTGCCGCCGCGATGCAAGCCCCGGTGTTGTTCACGCTTGCGCAGGATCTCGTGCAGATGGAGTTGCAGGTTGATGTGGACGAAGCTGACGTCGGACTGGTCCGCGACGGGCAGCCGGCAACTTTCACCGTCGATGCTTATCCCAACAGGAAATACAAGGCAAAAGTCATCCGCGTCAATTACGGCTCCCAAACCAAGAACAATGTGATCTCCTACAAAACCATTCTCAAGGTGAACAACGATGATTTGAGCTTGCGGCCAGGCATGACCGCCACTGCCGAGATTACCGTGGCGAATCGCGAAAACGTTCTGCTCGTTCCGAACGCGGCGCTGCGATTCACGCCCGCGACAACCACGAATTCTTCCGCGCAGCAGAGTGGAAGCATCGTTTCCCGCCTCATGCCGGGGCCGCCTCGCGAGTCGTCGAAACGCGCCAACGGGAAATCAGACAACGAAAGCGGGCAAAAGGTCTGGATCCTTCGGGATGGACAACCAGTATCCATTCCCGTGACCGTCGGCAACACAGACGGCCGCCTGACCGAGATATCGGGCGGCGAGCTGAAGCCCGGCATGCAGGTTATTGTCGAGGCCGCGGAGTCACAAAAATGAGCGCTGAGACCCATCAGGCCGCATCGGACACCCCACTTATCGAGCTTTCGGGTGTGACGAAGGTGTATGGTCAGGGACAGGCGGCTCTTCAGGCGCTCCAGGGCGTGGATTTGCGTATCGATGAGGGCGAATTTGTAGCGATCATGGGACCAAGCGGTTCCGGCAAATCAACGGTGATGAACATCCTCGGCTGCCTGGACACACCGACCACAGGCGCCTACCAATTCCGCGGTGTGCACGTCGAGCGGCTGTCGCGGGACCAGCGTGCTCTGATCCGTCGCAATTTTCTGGGGTTCGTGTTCCAAGGTTACAACCTGTTGGCCCGGACATCCGCGCTCGAAAACGTCGAATTACCTCTGATCTATCGCGGCGAACCTGCCTCCACACGACATGCCAAGGCCCGCGCCGCCCTGGAATCGGTGGGCCTGACGGGGTGGGAGACGCACACGCCCGCCGAGCTCTCAGGTGGGCAGCAGCAGCGCGTGGCGATTGCTCGCGCCATTGCCATCCATCCCGCACTTCTCCTGGCCGACGAACCCACCGGCAATCTGGACACCCATCGGAGTCGTGAAATCATGGAGCTTCTCGTCGCACTCAACCGCAACAGGGGGATCACCGTGCTGATGGTGACCCACGAGGCGGAAATGGCCCGCTACGCTACGCGTACAGTCCACTTCCGCGATGGCCAAGTCGAGTCCGACAACCGTAACGGGGAAGCACACTGATGCTGTGGAACAGCCTTCTTCTCGCCCTCCGGGCAATTCGCCGGAACCTGATGCGTTCGCTCCTGTGCATCCTGGGTATTGTCATCGGGGTGTCCGCCGTGGTCACGATGGTGACGCTCGGCAACGGCGCCACCCAGGCGGTGAAAGATCAGATTTCGAGCCTGGGCAGCAACCTGCTGATCGTAATGCCCGGGCAGCGGTTCGGCCCAGGGGCGGGGAGTGCCCCGAACTTCAAGCTGGCGGACGCGGAGGCCATCCGCAGCCAGATCGGATCCCTGCAGGCGGTTGCTCCTGCCACCGGCAAGAGCGTGACGGCGGTTCACCTGGCGCAGAACTGGTCCACCTCTGTCACGGGCACCAGCAACGACTACTTCATCACGGGCAACTGGAAACTGGCGTCCGGTCGTACCTTCAGCACTTCTGAAGAGCGGGCGGGCAAGGCGGTGTGCGTGGTCGGCGAGACGGTGCGCCGGGAACTCTTCGCCAGCCAGAACCCGGTAGGGAGCGAGATTCGGATCGGCCAGTTCGCCTGCGATGTGATCGGCCTCCTAAAATCAAGGGGCCAGGGGGCCATGGGCTCAGACCAGGATGACTCCGTCATCATGCCTCTGCGCACGGTACAGCGACGTCTGACCGGTACGGATGACGTCAACACCATCATGGTCTCGGTGAAGGACGGCTACTCCACGGACAAAGTCAAAGATCAGATCACTTCGCTCATGCGCGAGCGCCGCAGGATTGGTGAGAATGAAGACGACAATTTCCGCGTGATGGACACCAAGCAGATCGCCGAGACACTCACCGGCACCACGCGCACCATGACCATGTTACTGGGCGCGGTGGCGGCGGTGAGCATGTTGGTGGGCGGCATCGGCATCATGAACATCATGCTCGTCTCGGTGACCGAGCGCACGCGGGAGATTGGCATCCGGCTCGCCATCGGTGCGTTCGAGCGGGAGGTGCTCCTGCAATTCCTCATCGAGGCCGTGGCTCTCTCCTCCTTCGGGGGCCTTATTGGTATTGTCGTGGCCACGGCCGCCTCGGCCGGGCTCGCACAGGCAATGCAAGTGCCCTTCCTCTTCAACCCAGCGATTAATCTGCTGTCGTTTGCTTTCTCGGCGGCAATTGGTGTGATTTTCGGCTACCTACCGGCACAGAATGCGGCCCGACTTGACCCGATCGAGGCACTGCGACACGAGTGACGAGCCACGAGGGGGATCAAGAGCTGCGAGCGAGGGCCGCCGCTCTGGCAAGTTGACCGTGAATTGGCAAGCTGACAGGCAGCCCTGTAATCCAAGCGCTCAGCAGGTGTGAGGAGCAAACAAGAATTTCGCGGCTCCGCGCGTGGAGAACCTAGGCGAAACACAATGTCTTCGAAGCGTGTCAGGCGATTGCCGAGGGAATGGACGATTGGTCGCGGTCAAGTCCAAGGCGATGAGCACCACAAGGACGGGCTGGGGGGCGACGGACGGTTTAGGGCTTGTGAATCCCGGCGGCGAACCAGAACGAGTGGGTACAACTCTAGCCCGTGCCGGCGAATCAAACTTATTATCCGACTTGCTCTTCGCGGTACGCGGATGTGCTAAGGCCATGCCAAAGCCTTAGAACAGGGAGCGAAACCTTTCGAGCTAGCGCGTCGTCCAAACTGTCGGGACTCCGAAATGGAGAGTGCCGTGTCCAAATGAAGATGCAGACGCGCAGAGTGGGTTGCATATGTTGACCAGCAGACGGCGGTCCTCTACGATGCTAGCTGGACCTGAGATTCTCTCAATTGGAAGGCTGAGAGGGCTGCTGCAGCAGCCCTCTGGGCAAGCCGAGTGAGCAGAGAATCAGCGACATATTATAGGTGCTTGCTGACCAAGCTGGAGTGAGAGATTCATTCCCTGCAGATGTGCAAGCCCGCGGCCTGGAATGAATGCGTGGAAGACGACGCTTGTTAGGTCAAGAAGCCTCGGCGGCTGTGGGCCTGAGCGTGCAACAAAGGAAAGGGGATTCTTCGTTCCGGCGGAGATTCTAGCGCGAACAGGCACTCCCTACGGTGCACGGTTTGGCAGAGGGCTGAAACCGGGAGGATTGGCGTTGCCCAAATGTGAGGTGTGTACCCCTCGATCTCAAAACTCCAGCTCGCTCACATAAAGCGCGAGAGCAGGTCAGAAGGGAGCCGGCGCACTGCACTCACTACCCGTCGGGCAGAGGATACGGTTAGAAATGGGATCCCGTTTTTCGTCCTATACGCTGAGATTGTTGTCCAAAAGTTCGATTCTCTCTTTCGCAATCCTTCTGGCGCTGGCGGTGATTCTCATCCTGCTCGCAGTATTACAGTACCAATGGAGCGGCCAGGTCAGTGAAGCCGAGCGCGAACGTCTGCAGAAAAGTCTGAATAGCGCTGCGCATCAATTTCAGGAGGAGTTTTATCGTGAATTGGTCCGAGTCTGTACCGCCTTCCAGTTGGGGCCAGAAGGAGTCTCGCTCCAGAGCCGGAACCAGCTTGCCCAACAGTACAGAGACTGGGTGCGAACCGCGAGTCATCCACACCTCGTGAGCAACCTCTTCCTTTGGGAGTCAAGTACGAGTGGGGACCCGCTGCTTTTGCGTCTGAATCAGACCTCCGTGCAGTTCGAAGTGGTGGACTGGCCGCCGAAGTTCGAGGAGATCCGCCAGCGCCTGAGCGAGCGTAGAAGCCCTGATCCGCGCCCCCCCGAGAGCCCCGAGGTCCCGCACATGGCCTGGACGGTGGCGGAGGAGATACCCGCGCTGGTTCACCCGCTCCTTCGATTCCCCGCCCCGATAGGCAGTCCGCAGCAGTCCGAACCTCGCCTCTGGGGCTACGCCATTGTGGAATTGAACTTGGACTATCTTCGTGGAGAGTTCTTTCCCAGCCAAGTCCAACGCTTCTTTGGAGGATCACAGGATTCTCCGTATCAGGTCGCGATAGTGAGCCGAAGCCAGCCGCCAAGAATCATTTACTCTCCGAATCTTCAGGGAACTGCCAAAGACCTTGTCGCCGGGGATGCGGTTGTTGATTTGCTCGAGGCACGACTGGAGCGTCCTTATCCACCTTGGTCGCGGGGAGAATCGGACGAACACAAGCAGGACGGCAACGGGGGGATCCGGCCGACAGAATCAGAGCTTGGCATGCTGCGTGGTTTCGTGCGGCCCCCGCCGAGGTTCCGTCCTCCCCTTCTTTTGCCGGATAGGCCTGAGGGCCGTTGGCAACTGGTTGTCAAGCACAAATCCGGCTCGCTCGAGGCAGTGGTGGCGGCCAGTCGCCGCCGCAATCTGGGTATCAGCTTTGGCATCCTACTGCTTCTTGCCGTGAGCGCCGTGATGGTCTATGTCTCCACGATGCGCGCCCGGAACCTCGCCCAGCTCCAGATGGAGTTTGTCGCTGGCGTTTCCCACGAACTGCGCACGCCACTGGCGGTTGTGTGTTCGGCAGCGGACAACCTGGCGACCGGAATCGTCGATGCGAAGGACCAGGTGCGACAGTATGGGGCGTTGATACGAAATGAAGCATCGCGGCTCTCTCGCATGGTGCAGCAGATCCTCCTTTTTACTTCAGGCCAAGCCGGCCGAGCCCAGTACGAACTGCGCGCCGTGCAGGTCGCTGAGATCATCGATAGCGTGCTGGCAAATAGCGCGCACATGATCGAGGCGGCCAGTATTTCCGTGGAAAGGCAGATTGAGTCTCCTCTCCCACCGGTTCTGGCCGATCCGAACGCGTTGGGGCATTGCCTTCAGAACCTCGTCAGCAACGCCGTAAAATATGGGGGAGACCGCCGATGGATTGGGATTCGTGCGCGAAGGGCCGAGGGCGCCCAGGGGCCGGAGGTTCAAGTTATTGTCGAAGATAAAGGCCTGGGGATAGAGTCCACCGAACTGAAAGACATCTTCGAGCCCTTCTACCGGTCAAAATCGGTCACTGCTGCCCAGATACACGGCACGGGGTTGGGTTTGAGCTTGGCAAAATCCGTCGCTTCCGCCATGGGCGGGAATCTCAGCGTGGAAAGCACCCCGGGAAAAGGCAGTGCATTCACGTTACGCCTGCCTGCGCTGAAGCAGGCAGAGCAACCGCATCAAGAGAAGGCTGGATAGATCGTCTCAAGGAATCTTTGGTCTGTGAGGTGATACCGTCAGCGATGAAAGAAACAATTCTCCTTGTAGAAGATGAACCCGGTTTGGTCACCACTCTAGGCGATCGCTTGCGCTCAGAGGGCTATACGGTGGAGACCGCTCAGAACGGAGTGGAGGGACTCAGTCGTGCGGTCAGCGACTGTTTCGATCTGATCATTCTGGACGTTATGCTGCCGGAAAAAAGCGGGCTCGATGTGTGTCGGGATTTGCGCCAACAGGGCTTTGCCACGCCCGTCCTAATGCTCACCGCGCGCAGCCAGGTCGTTGACAGGGTCATCGGGCTGAAAATCGGCGCAGACGATTATCTGACCAAGCCGTTTGACATGCTGGAACTGCTGGCGCGAGTGGAGGCCCTGCTGAGACGTGCGCCCAGGGCCGCGGTCGGCCCATCACCTATCTGCCAATTCGGCAACATTCGCGTGGATTTCAGACGTACTGAAGTATTGCGCGACGGGAAGCCCGTGGCACTTTGCGCACGGGAGGTTCAGCTACTCCGCTACTTCGTCGAACATCGGGGTGTAACGCTGTCTCGCAAAGAGCTCCTGAAGGAAGTATGGGGATACAGCGGAGCGCAATTGACTCGCACCGTGGACGTTCATGTCGCCAGCTTACGGCGGAAGCTGGAGGCTGATCCCGGGAACCCCCAGTTTATTCTCACGTTGCTCGGGTTGGGGTACAAGTTCGTCGGGTGAGCTGATTTGCCCCAAGTCGCACGAAGGTTCGTTCGCACTTTCTTCGACATCCTCTTGCCCAGCGTCCAGCGCGCGTTTGTGGAGGCACGCGGTAGGGCGAGTTCGGCATCCACGAGTTGTCAAAACACTCGGAGCGTCCGTTTCAGCCCGGTTGCCCCGCAGCATGTAAAGTCGATATAAGCCCCTCTTTACCACAGTTTTACTCCCTCTGTGCAACTCTTCCCTCCCCGGTAATCGTCTCATAAAGTGGCGGTGAGACGGGTGAGATCCGCGCGACTAGAAGTCAGGCCGCACACGATCCTTGCGTGGAACAGGCATCGGAGTCCGAGCACATAAGCAACGAATCTGCAGGCAAGAAGGGAGCATCCAATGAACAAGGCAAAACTGTTTTTTGCCATACTTGGGACGTTCATATTCAGTTGTTCCGCCTTTCCGGTTGAGCCCACTCCATCCGATTTTTCTGGCACCTGGGTCTTAGACAAGGCGAAGACCCGCAACCTGCCGCCTCAGATCAGTAGCTACACGATGGTCGTCACGCAGGACGAACAGCAGCTCAAAGTTGAGACCACATTGGGTGGAGATTTCAAACCGCCCGAGCGCGGGTCGGGTGAGGGCGTCCCTGGGGGCGGCGGGCCTCCCGGTGGTCCTGGGGATGAGGGATTCCCCGGCGGACCCGAGGGTGGCCCCCCTCCGGGCGGACCTGAGGGCGGCGGGCCCCGCGGGGGTGGCCCTCCCGGCGGGTTCATGGCCTTTGGCATGGTGATTCCGAGCGCAACGTACTCACTTGACGGCAAGGAAACGACGGCGGAATTGGAGCGTCCTATGCCAGGCACGGCCACGCTCAAAGCGAGCTGGGCAAAGGATGGAAAAACTCTTGAGCTGTCCGCGGCTCGGCACGTAGACTTCCGAGGGGAGAGTGTGACCTTCACTACTAAGGAACGTTGGAAGCTCTCTGAAGGCGGCCAATCGCTCAGTCTGGAGCGAACTGTGGACACTCCGCGCGGGAAGGAGACGGTCAAACTGACATTCAACAAAGGAAAAGGACACGGGGCTGAGGAGAATGTTCAGTAGACCGATGAGCGATCGCGACAGCCGCTATCTCGTCAAGGATCTGCTGCCCGGAGAACATACCCTATGGGCTAGGTGGTAAGATTTTGCTTTGTGTGAAAACGGCAGTTTGTTTGGTCGGGCGTGCTCGAAACGCCGCGTTGGGTATCCCCCTGGAGGTGGGGATCCAACAGCCAAGGGTTCCTGGCAGGGAGTTGTTGAGGACCTCGCGTGACCCTGCCAGGAGCCTACGGCAAGCCGTGAAATCCGATGTGACCCCTCCGCGGGCGGGTGTGGTGAGGACAGGGCTTTCAACTGGTTTCCGGCTTTCTGCCGGATCGGCGTCCGCTGGAGCGAACCCTGGCGATGGGCGAAGATAAGCGCAACATCGACGCTCCACGGGACACGGAAACGATCAAACTTGCATTCGGAAAAGCCAACGTGAACCGCAAAACCCCAGTAGTAGAATGCCTGCGCCGGTCCTATGACAATTCTATGGAGCCAAGGTTTTAGTTGGGCCTTTCCAGCTGTGGGGGGATGGGGGGTGTCCTCTGGCTGGAAACAGATTCTACATGGCGGAAGAGAAAGAAGCAGAAGACGGAGAACTGTCTGAGAAATCGCGGCCACTGGGGCTAGGCCAATTTCCAGACGATGTGGATTAGGTGACTTCGTCGGGGTTTGTGCAGGAGGGTTTGATGCAAGTGGGAGGTGAAGCAAGGAGTCTGCCGGTGGGATTCGTCAGTCGAAGTCCCTGTCGATCTTTGCCGTGGGTCAAGTTCCCGCTGGCTTTGCTCTTCTTCACGGCGCTCGCAACGCCTCCCGCCCGGGCGCAATTTCTGTATCGGCAGCTCAACCTGGTGGATCTGACAAAGCACGCGTCGGTCATCGTTCACGGCCGTGTCACCTCGGTTCGTTACGAGGCACTTCCAGGCTATCCGCACATCAAGACGGTGCGGGTTACCCTAAATGTCGCTGAAGCCGTGAAGGGCGAGGCTGGCCAAACCTACACGTTCCGTGAGTTTGTTCCCCCAGGTCAGTCCCGCATGGTCCGCAAACGCACCTACCGCGTCGGCGAACAACTGCTTCTATTCTTGCCGACCCCCTCGCAGTACGGGTTGAGTAGCCCCATCGCGAGGCAGCAGGGGACATTTCACATCACTGAGGATTCCAAAGGTGACAAGTACGTCCGGAACGAGTTGGGGAATCTCCGTCTCTTTACCGGAGTCAGCAAGGCAGTCAGCGACGCGGGTGGAACGCTCTCCCTGCGACCTGCGGAGTTGAAGGCCCTTGCAAGGGGCCCTATTCCTTTGGACAAGTTTGTTTCGATCATCAAGGAAATCCGAAACGTGCCGGGGGTTGAATGAAAGCGTCTCGTTTCCTTCGCTCGATACTTGTTACTTTGGCCCTCGCCGGCCTCTTGATTGCCACCGCAGCGGATGCGACTGGCCCCCTTTACGTGGGCAGTCCGGTCGATCTTCCAGGCGAGCCTTTCTATTGGGCCAAAGTGACGGACAACACACTCTACTACTGGACCGACCTGAATTCGCTTGGTTCTAGGAGCAAGAGCCAAGCCGATGCGCTTGTCGCCAGTGCTTTTGCCACGTGGCAGGCGGTTTCGACACAAACGCTCCGGTTCAGCAGGGCAGGCAACTTGGGCGCGGACGTCACTCAGTACAATATCGTATCAGTGCTTGACGCCGTGGAGGATTGCAGGACGCTTCCCAGTTCCCCGTCGGGCGGCATTGCCAAGCAGGTCACCATCATTTACGACACGGACGGGACTGCGATGAGCGCGATCGGCGAAGATCCGAGCTCGATCATCGGCTTCGCGGATGCCATCTGCTTTGCCCACGACGCAACGTCCAATTATTTCCAGCGTGGCTACGCCGCGCTCAACGGCCGATTCGCTACTTCGCAGTATGAAGACACTCTTCAGCTTGCGATGACGCATGAGTTTGGGCACATGATCGGGTTGGACCATTCCCAGATCAACCTGGACTGCCTGGACGACACGTCTAGTTGCGAGTCTGATGGGTCGATCGACGGCGTCCCCCTCATGTTCCCAGTCTTGCTCTTTGACCGCCTTGACAACAGCCGAACGCACATCCTTGCTGATGATGACGTCGCCGGCGTCTCAAACCTTTACCCCTCCGCCACGTATGCGTCCACGACAGGGGAAATCAAGGGGCACGTCTATTTTTCCGACCGCGCAACTCCGGCGCAAGGGTTCAATGTCATCGCCCGCGATACGAGCAATGGAAGAGTGGTTGCTGTCTCGGGTGTTTCCGGAAGCCTCTTCACCGGATGTGTAGGCGTTCCCACGAGCGTCCTATCTGCCAGTTCCCAGGACTGCGATCCCAACAACCCGGACTCCGGCTCAGGGTCGTGGAACACGAACCTGATCGGTGTGTACGACATCAAGGGACTTCCCGCCCCCGGCATTTACACCGTTGAGGTTGAGGCGATTAACAACTCGGGCGATTATCCATTCACTGGCGGGTCCGGGCTAAACCCTATGGGCTGGTACTATTTCCAGTTTCCCCTGCCTCGGAATCCCGGGGCGACAGCCCCTTGTTCGCCGGAATACCTTAGCACCTCAACAGCCGTCTGCAGTTCAAGTTCGGCAACTCAAATCACTGTCGGCGCGGGTGACGTTAAGACGACGGGCACCGATATTATTCTGATGAACACACCACCGAGGTACGACGCCTGGGAAGCTGGAGATTAGGTGGTGCCTTGAGGGGCCTCCGCCGGTCTGTAGCGGTCAGGGAGAAAGGGAGTCATTCAACGCAAAGGCAAATATGCTGCAAAGTGACCGAAAAGTAGATCGGTGGCCCAAGAAGCTGACACTCTTTAGGGCAGCGATGTTGGCCTCGCTTCTGGCCCTCGCGGGCTGTGGGGGCAGCGGGGGCGGATCGTCAAGCACAGACAATCCTACCCCCAAAATCACCTCTATTTCTCCGTCAACTGCCGCAGCGGGAGGCTCATCTTTTACCTTGACGGTAAACGGGACAGGGTTCATCTCCGATTCGGTTATGCGCTGGAAGGGCACAGCCAAGACGACTACCTATATCAGCAGCCAGCAATTGACGGCCACGATCGATGTGAGTGACATTGCCACGGCCGGGACGGCTTCAATTACGGTCTACAATCCCTCCCCGGGCGGTGGGACCTCCAATGCGGTCTCCCTTTCAATTATCACTGTGTCGGCGGTAAAGATTCTGACTACAGTCCTTCCACCCACGGGTGCTCTCAAAAGCTATTACTTCATTCTTTCCACGAGTGGCGGCGCGTCCCCGTTCACATGGAGCCTCTCCTCAGGTTCGCTTCCTTCCGGTCTCATCCTCGATTCCAGCACTGGCCTCATCTCAGGAACGGTGAGTGCCTCCGCCGTGGGAAGCCCCTCCCAGTTTACGGTGCAAGTCGAGGATTCTCTTAATAAGCCGCAAACGGCGACTCAGGCTTTAACCATCAACGTGCTGGCCAGCTTGCCCCGGAACGACAACCCTCCCGCCTGCGGGGGCACAGACACGGCCACGGCGATCTCCACCGGTCGGCTCCGTGCTTCGATCAGCCCCTTCGGCGATATTGATGTGTATTCCTTTCAGGGTACGGCCGGCAACACGGTCACGATTCAAACGTATTCGGCCCAGTTGGACCTATTCAGCGACAGTGCAAGACACTTCTACCTTGATAGCCTCTTGGAGCTGCTTGATGAGAGTTGTAGCCCGATCGCCATCAACGATGATTCAACCGTCAGCGGCTCGACCACGACCACGCAAGACTCATACCTTCAAGAAACTCTGACTTACACTGGCTCCTACTATGTTCGCGTGCGCGATCTGCGGGGCGACGGCCGTCCGGATCTCATCTATGAGCTGAGCCTTTCCGGTGCGGATTGACTTGGCCCGGATTCCTCACCAAGGAATAGAGAAAGGCTGTCGCTTCATGGCACAAGCATTTGTGCGAGAGGGACTTATGCCAAAGAAGGAGGAGCGTCTTCTGCCAATACAGTGCAACCCAGAATCCGTGGGGTTTCACCCGCTGGCTCGAGGTCGGTCAGACTCCCAAGAGGGGCATTAGAATGGAAACGGCTCTTTAGTGGTTGAGCGGACGCGGGACTCCGGGCAGACATTTTCGCCCGCCTACTGCATGGAATACATGCTGAGGCAGCCAAACCGCCTGATTTGTCCGATGGAACGCCCCATGTAGTCCCACGTCCGTTGGGTCATGACAAAAAGACTATGCCTGTCTCGGCCGGGTCTGACATAAGTGCTCTTCTGACCTGCATTCTTTCAGCCCCAACAAGGGTAGCGTGTCATGGCCATGTAAAGAGGACCTTACTCGGATTTAACAACTCGCGGGAAACCTCACCGACATCCACTCGCATCGAAGCCAGGACATGCTATTATGTCCCCCCCGCGACCATGTGTCGTCACAGGGGCGCTTGGAGGAAGGGTTCATGCGGCCGACGACAGGTTAACGGCGACGATCGAGAGGGATGGCTGTCGTTTCCGTTGCGCTGTTCGCAAATGAAGTCGTTCCCCACGCACAAGCAGACACGGGGGTGGCTGTGGGCGGTGGGATTCTTTGGAAGGATCCGTGCGACATCCCTTCCAGTCAGACCGCCGGCATGTCATAATGAGCCTCCGTTGTTTCCAGGCTCGCTTCGACAGGAGGTCGAGTGCCAGCAAATCGCAAGCGAGCTCGGAATGCGACCAACTTCGTAATGATAAATAGGAGAGAGCTGGTGAGATCAGTTCAGGTGGTCCTGCTTTCCATAATACTAATGCCATGCCTTGGTGCCGCCCAGGAGAAATCCGAGCCTGCCTCTTCCTCTTCTCAGGACCTCGAGTCAAAGCCGACCAAGATCCTGAAGGCACCAGGCCGCGCAGTGGGGGCGTCGACCCGCGTTTTGGGGAAATTGTTGAAGCGGGTGCCGGCCACGGCCACGGCCACTTCCGCCCCAGCCGAGTCGAAGGGTCTAACGGCTTCTGTTCAGATGCTAGGGACCTCAACTTCTCTGGGTCTCGTGACGAACGTTGACACCAGCGTTGGCTACAACTTTACCCCCAATTTCGGAGTCGAGGTCGGGATGCCCTTCTTCATGGTCCGTAGTCCATTCTCCTGGTACACGAAACGCGACTATAACTGGACCGCCTTATGGGGGGATCCGTATATCGACGTGCACTACAGGAAGTCTCGCCCGGGCGTGAGTTTTGTCTCTGTGCTAACGGGCACAATTCCGACCGCCAGCTCTCAAAGAATCTACTCTACCGGACGCTTCGGGGTTGACTGGTATAACCACGTCGAGGGCAAGCTGAACGGCACGCTAGCGGGATTCACACCCTTCGTGAACTTCGGTGCCGCGAATGGAACGGTAAGTCGATACTACATGCCCCGGCCTTACAGTATGGCCCGCCCTTACCAGACTATGGGCTTCATCTCTGATTTTGAAGGTGGAGCCAATTACCAGATCCGATCCGGTTACAGGATCGGAGCCTCCGCTTACGCCCTTGTGCCTGGCGGCCCGCAGACTGTCTACAGCAAGCTAGTCGCGCCGGGCTCCATAGTTTACGGTGACCTTAGTCATAACCGGTACTTTTACCACGCGTTTGAGACGAAGTCACAGACGTATTTGGACCCAGATACGGGCGACCTTGCTGGCCCCGACGAACACAACCTGCGCTTGGGGTCGGATATAGCCCGTGACAATGGTTACTCCGGATGGTTGGAGATCAGCAAGATACCGAACGTGACGCTGATGATTGGCTACACTCGCAGCGTTCATTACGCCTACGACGCACTCAACGTAAGCGTGAGTTTCAATGCAACCTCGCTGATCAGGTATCTGACCACGCCACGGTAGAGTCGAAAACCGGCTTGCCGTCCGGGCCCCGTGGCCGGAACGGTCGCCTACTATTGCGGATATCAGACTGCTATGAAGGTTTCTTTTCTACTGCTTGGATTGATGCAACTTCTGATACCCAACGCCGGGGCAGAGGCGGCGGGGGCACGGACCCGACCCGAGGCAAGTTCCCAGGCCGGGCGAATCGCCTTTTACTCCCATCTGCCCTTGAGCTTCGAGCCGAATCAAGGACAGACCGACCCACAAGTGAAGTTCTTGGCGCGGGGACCGGGCTACACATTGTTTCTCGCTTCCGACGAAGCCGTCCTCACTCTGCAGGGGGGTGCCACGGCGTCACCGGGAAAGGGAGGGAAGCCGGCCGTCGTACGGCTGAAGCTGGTAGGAGCGGAACGGAACGCCCGGGTGTCCGGGGAGCGAGAGTTGGCGGGGCGGAGCAACTATTTTGTTGGGAACGATCCGCAGCGCTGGCACACGCATATTCCGACTTACGGGCAGGTGCGCTACCGCGATGTGTATCGCGGGATAGACCTGGTGTACTACGGGCGACAGGGACAACTGGAATATGACTTTGTCGTGGCGCCGGGGGCGGAGGCGAAGGCCATTGGGTTTGAGATCGTAGGGGCGGAGGGCGCCGGTCGCCAGCCCCTCCGAACTGACTCGAATGGAGAGTTGGTGATCGCGACCGATGAGGGCGAAGTCCGTTTTCATCGGCCGGAAGCCTACCAGTGGAGGCGAGGAGTCCGGCGCCAAGTTGCGGCGCGGTATGAGGTGCTGGGGGAGAGGAAAGTACGGTTCAAGGTCGGAGATTATGACCGTTCTCAGCCGCTGATCATTGATCCGGTCTTGAGGTACTCGACTTACCTGGGAGGGTCGGGCGGCGATGTGGCCTACGGCATTGCTGTCGATAACTTGGGCAACGCTTACGTCGTGGGAACAACGGGCTCCCTGGATTTCCCCCTTACGTCCGCTGTACAAACGGAGAATTACGGCATTGGCGACGTTTTTGTTGCCAAGCTGAATCCCACCGGCACCGGGCTGATCTATTCCACTTACCTCGGAGGAGGTGGGCAGGACATAGGGACGAGTATCGCCATCGATTCCTCTGGGAGCGCCTACATCGCGGGATATACCTACTCCCCCTATTTCCCGGTTACCACAAACATCTTCCAGTCCGACTACGCAGGCAACGGCGACGGGTTTATTGCCAAACTTGATGCCAGCGGATCAACCTTAATCTACGCCTCGTATATCGGGGGCAGCGACGGCCTCGACGTCGTACAGGCCGTGGCCGTGGATTCCTCTGGAAACGCCTATCTGACGGGGTCGACACAGTCCACGGATTTTCCCGTTGTCAATTTCCAGCAAATCGGCAATGCCGGCGCCGCAGACGTGTTTGTGGCCAAGGTCTCTCCCTCCGGTTCGAGCCTCATCTATTCAACGTACTTGGGTGGCTCCGGAGCGGACTTGGGCCAGGCCATCGCTGTAGATGGGACGGGCAATGTTTACTTGGCGGGGACCACCTATTCATCGAATTTCCCGACGCAAAGTGCCTTTCAGGGCTCCAGCGCCGGAGGCGCAGACGTTTTTGTGACAGAACTGGATGCCGCCGGCACCGCCCTGATTTTCTCCACTTACTTCGGAGGAAGTGGGAACGACAGAGTCTTCGGCATGGCTGTGGACGCCAATGGAAGTGTCTACATTACCGGCGACACTTATTCGGCGGATTTCCCCACCACGTCGAACGCCTTGCAGATTTACAACCGAGGCAAAGGAGATGTTTTCGTCGCGAGATTCAACCCGGGTGGCTGGGGATTGGTGTATTCGACGCTCCTGGGGGGAACCGACGTCGACGAAGGGAATGCCGTAGCGCTGGACTCTGCCGGCAACGCATACGTCACGGGCTTCACGCGGTCGGCGGACTTCCCCCTTAGTAATCCCCTCCAACAGATCCTCGGGCTTTTCGGCGCAAGCTCCTGCGAAGGGATGGCCTGTGCGGACGCATTCGTGCTGAAGCTCAGGTCGTCCGGGGAGTTGGTTTATTCCACCTACCTTGGGGGAAGCGGGTCAGAGTCCGGCTGGGCCATTGCGGTGGATTCTTCCGACCGAGTCTATCTGGCGGGCAGCACCACTTCTGGGAACTTCCCCGCCATTGCTGGGGCAGCACAGGGCGAGTTTGCCGGCAATACCTCACTCAGCAACGCTTTCGTGGCGAGAATCGACGACACTGACCTGCCTGGAGTGGCCCTGAACCCGCAACAAATCAATTTTGGAAACCAAGCCCTGAATCAAACGAGCGACCCGCTTGCCGTCAAGCTGATCAACGCGGGGAGTGCACCCCTGACCATCGACAGCATATCAGCGACTGGCGACTTTGCGCAAACGAACAACTGTGGCACCACTGTCCCGGCGGTCAGTGGAACTTGTACGATTCAAATCACCTTCACCCCTACCACGCTTGGGACACGGACAGACCAAATCACCATCACCGACAATGCTGAAGGGAGTCCTCACCAGATCGGCGTAACCGGGACGGGAATTTCGTCGTCGATGGGATCTCTCACGATCACGCCCACGAGTGTCAATTTCCCTTACGAGCCTGTTGGTGAGACCAGCCCGGCCCAGGTTGTATACATCATGAACACCAGCAAGGCTGCAATCACCCTCACCGACATCACCATTTCGGGCGACTTTGACGAAACGGATACTTGCGGCAACTTGCCCAGCATACTGAATGCGGGGGATAGCTGCTCTGTGAGCATCATATTTACCCCCACACAGACTGGCAAGCGCACTGGCACGCTGACCATCGCCAGCAATGCGGCAGGGGGTAACAAGACGGTGTCGCTCGCCGGAATCGGAAATGCTGTCTTCGCGCTTTCCATCAGCAGCCGCGCGACCGTGATCCAGATCGGGAAGGCATCCAGCACGAAGCCCACCTATACAATTTCTGCCTCGGCGGCCAGTTCCTTTACCGACAGTATTGCGCTCTCCTGTTCCGCTTCCTCGGGCGCAACCTGTACCTTCGATCCGACCTCGATTAAGGTCGGAGAGACTAGCACCCTGACGGTGAGCGGGCTTTCCGCGACAAGTAATAATCCGCTCAACATCACGGCCTCCGGAAGCAGTGGTGGGCAAACTGCGACGGTAGGTCTAACGATATTCTTCAGTGACTTTACACTCGACCATGTCAAACCCGATCCGGCTCTGAGAACGATCACTGCCGGACAAGATGCGTCCTACACGATCACTGTGACGCCGTCCAACAACTTCGACGGGGTTGTGCTGCTCAGTTGCAGTAACCTGCCGGCAGAGACGGATTGTTCCTGGTCGCCTTCGGCTGTCTGGGTGAATGGTTCAGAAGTCACGGCGAAGGTTACTGTAGAAACAACTACACAGCAGTCGCGGTCCGTGTGGCGCCGCCCTGCCGGCCCCCACGATATGCTGTCATCGCGCTTCTGGCTAGGCCTTGGCGCGTTATGGCTTGCTGCATTAGGCTTGCTTGGGGCCAGCATATTGACCGGTTGGAGAGGTAACGGACCGATGCTGAGGCGGCTCCCCATCGGTTGTCGCTTAGCTGCTCTGGGTCTCTTGTTGGTTCTGCCAGCCGTGGGGTTCGGCTGTAACAGCTACTACAGCAGGATCAACGTTACACCGGCGTCCTCTGGTACCCCGTCGGGAAACTACACCATCGTCGTGACCGGAACGCTGGGGAACAACAACAACGTTACGCGAACAACAACTTTCAATCTCTCTGTTGGATCGGGGTAAGCCAACAGAGGCAGTCTGCAATTGCCGATCGTGCGATTCGGAGTCGCCAGCAAGACCCCGCTGCCGGGGGCGACAGCTCGAAGTTATGAATTTCAGGAGGACGTGTTGTGGTCGTGAACAGCACTGGAATTAGGCTCGGTTGCAGAGTGGCAACAGAGATGGCGCGCGCAGTCGTCATCTTGTTGTTAGGTGTCATGGGGATCTGGGCCCCAATAGCCAGGGCGGGAACTGGGGAGGGGACGCCAAGCCGGACTGAAGTCGCTCCTTCAGCGCATCAGTTGGCTCAATACGCCCAGCTGCCCATGAGCTTCGAGCTGAATCAAGGGCAAACCGACTCGCGAGTGAAGTTCCTGGCCCGGGGGCTGGGCTACACGCTGTTTCTGGCCTCCGATGAAGCCGTTCTCGCCCTGCGAGCGAACGCCGCTTCCTCGGCAGGAAAGGAAGAAAAGCAGGCGGTGTTGCGCCTGAAGCTGGTGGGGGCGGAACGGGAAACGGGTGTGTTGGGGGAGGAACCGTTGCCGGGCCAGAGCAATTACTTTGTAGGCAATGATCCCCGCCTCTGGCGCTCGCATATTCCGACGTATGCCAAGGTGCGCTACCACAATGTGTTTCGTGGCGTGGACCTTGTGTACTACGGACGGCAAGGACAATTGGAACATGACTTTGTCGTGGCGCCGGGAAGTGAGACGAGCCCGATCCGTATCGGGTTCGAAGGTGCCCGGGAGATGCGGGTCGATGGAAAAGGGGATTTGGTGCTGGCCGTAGGTGAGGGGGAGGTGCGTTTTCACCAACCGGAGGCCTACCAGTGGGAGCGAGGAATCCGGCACCAAGTTGCGGTGCGGTATGAGGTGCAGGGAGCGAGGGAAATAGGATTCAAAGTGGGTAATTACGATCGTTCCCAATCGCTGATCATTGATCCGGTGTTGAGTTACTCGACTTACCTGGGAGGGTCGGGTGGAGATGTGGCTTCCGGCATCGCCGTCGACGCCTCGGGATATGCCTATATAACCGGAAACACCAACTCCGGCAACTTCCCCGTAAAAGGGGCAGAACAAAGCAAGTACGGCGACAGCGGCGACGCTTTTGTCGTAAAGCTCAATACCACCGGTAACGCGCTAGTTTACTCGACGTATCTGGGGGGAAGTGGAGCAGACACAGGCGCGGGAATCGCCGTGGCAGCGGGGGACGCCTACGTCGTGGGCACAACCACGTCGACGGATTTCCCGACAACCACCGACGTCTTTCAATCGAGTTATGGCGGCAACAGCGATGCCTTTATTGCCCATCTCAGTAGCACAGGCGCCACGCTGGTTTACTCCTCGTACCTCGGAGGCCACGGCGTGGACTTCGGGCAGGCCGTAGCCGTGGATACCTCAGGCTATGCCTACGTTACTGGGGAAACACAGTCATCCGATTTCCCCCTTATGAATCCGTTGCAGCCGACAAAGGCCGGGGGCGCCGATGCCTTTGTAACGAAGTTCAATTTCGCAGGCACTGCCTTGCTGTATTCCACGTACCTCGGGGGAGCGCAAACGGACGTCGGCCAGGCAATCAGAGTCGACAGTTCCGGCAACGCCTATGTTGCGGGATACACGTACTCATCGGATTTTCCCATAGAGGGTCCCTATCAGGGCTCGATCGCTGGGTCACCTGACGCGTTTGCCGCGAAGTTAAATCCCGCTGGTTCAGCTCTTGTCTTCTCGACCTACCTCGGCGGAACTGGAGACGATAGAGCTTACGGCATTGCCCTGGATACTTCCGGAATCTACGTGGTTGGCATGACCCAATCTACGGATTTCCCCACTAAGGCGGCTTTCCAAAGCGCCAATCACGGTGGAAGCGACGCCTTCATCAGCAAGTTGACCTCCGCCGGCTCAGACCTGGTGTATTCCACATTCTTGGGGGGCAGCGGTACGGATAGGGCCACTGCCATAGCGGTAGACTCCTCGGGGAACGCCTTTGTCACGGGCTTCACCCAATCGAGTGACTTCCCGACCTACAAACCAGTCCAGGCGGTCTTGGGGATTAGCGGCGGCAGCTTCTGCGGGTCTAGCCTTTGTGCCGATGCATTTGTCAGCCAGATGAATTCCTCAGGGGGCACGCTGACGTATTCGACCTATCTTGGCGGAGCGGGGGCAGACTACGGCCAGGCGATCGCGCTCGACACCTCGGGTGTTCCCTACGTAACCGGCAGCACGGCTTCCGACAACTTTCCGGCCATCGCCGGTGCCTATCAGGCGAGCCTGGCGGGCGTTGCGGGCAACGCTTTCGTGGCTAAGATTGATCCTGCTACCAAGCCTGGAATCGCCATCGTACCGGCGAGCCTAAGCTTCGGAAGTGAAGCCTTGAGTGTCAGGAGCGCAGCGAAGGAAGTCACCGTCATCAACGCAAGCAGCGCCCCACTCACCATCACCAAAATCACGACGAGCGGGGACTTCTTGGAGACAGATGATTGTGTCGGGACGCTGTCAAGTGGCGGCGGATATTGCACGATCAGCGTTACCTTCATGCCCTCGGACTTGGGTTCGGCCACCGAAGAAATCAGCATAACGGATGATGCGCCGGACAGCCCCCACACCATCACAGTGACGGGCACCGGCGTTGCCGGCTCAACCTCTGCCAAGGTCTCTCCGACCAGCTTGTCGTTTGGCGAGCTGAAGGTAGGTTCTCTCAGCGACACCAAGACCGTGACGTTCACCAATACGGGCACCTCTACGCTGAATATCAGCAAAATCAGTATCGGCGGCGATTTCGTGCAGACCAATACGTGTGCAGCCACCTTGAATGTGCTCGAAGTCGGCGCGAGCTGCACGTTTAGCGTTTCATTCCAGCCCACCGGGAGTGGCGACCGCAGCGGGAGCTTGAGTATCAGCAGCAACGCCTCGGGCAGCCCTCACTCGGTCGCGCTGTCGGGAACCGGGGTCGCCGTTTTCACCGTGACATCGCCCACCCCCACGAAGACGAAAATTATTGGGACCACTGACTTTACATGGCAATTCTCAGCGACAGCGCCCAGCGATTTTACCGGCAAGATTACGCTGTCTTGTTCATCGGCAGCTACTTGTGCCTTTGACCCTCAATCGATCTTCGCCGGGCAGACGAGCACGTTGACCCTCAGCGACCTTAGTGCCTCCACTGACAATCCGCTCAACTTCTATGTGTACGGAACCAGTGGTTCCCAGACGGCGAAACTGGCAGTCACCCTTCTGTTGAAAGATTTCTCGCTCTCTGTCTCTCCGGCGCTGAATACCATCGCCGCGGGCGATTCAGCTGAGTACACGGTTCTCGTGACTCCACTCTACGGGTTTGACGAGGCGGTATTACTGGGCTGCAGCAATGTGCCGGTCAATTCTAGATGCTCATTCTCGACGTCGACCGTAACCCCCAGTGGGTCGCCCGCGAGTGTGACCTTGACGGTCATCACCGTCAAGAACGCGTCCCTTCTCGGCGGCATTAAGACTTGGCTCCACAAACGCCCTCCGCCTACGGCGCTATGGCTCATAGCTGTCGGATTGTTCCTGTCTCTGCTTTGGGTTTGGAGACGCGACAGGACCGCTGTTCGCCGTTCCGCGCGCCTTGGGTGGAGGCTTGCCGGAATCAGCCTCGCATTGGGCATGCTGTTGGCCTTGAGCGGATGCCGTGGCGGACTGGGGCAGGGGACGATGACTGGCAACTACACGATTACCATCAAGGGCACGCTTAAGTCCAACACGGATGTGCAGCGGACCACTACGTTCAATCTGGCGGTGACGTAGGGCGGAACGGGAGGAACCACTTTCTACGATCACGGCGCCTGGCTTTGAACAGCAGCCCTTGCCGAGGGTACAGGAAAGCGGCGATCTGCCGAGCAAGTCTATGTCGATCCCATGGACACGTTATCAGAGAGTAGTGGTCCTCCTGAGTGCGGGCCTCGTGATGAGCGCGGTCGTGCAATCTCCGCCTATCCAAGCTCAGCAGGACAGGCTGTCCGGCGATGGGAGCGCGCCGGCCATGCAAGGGTCGTTGCCTGCCGCGGAAGGCGGAGGAGAAGACCCCAGCCCCGTATTGGCTAACCCAGTTAAGCCTAGCTCGACTGACGGATCCGGAGTCGGGTCGGGAACCCAGGCCCAAGGCCCGGGAGCGTCTCCCGGAGAAGGTCCCCGCGGCGCTCAAGAGCAGAAGTCGCCTGCGCGAAAGCAGGGAGAACCCACGGCTCAGCAAGACGAGAAAGAAAAGCCAAAGGCTCCCGCCTCGAAGAAGGAAGAGACCACCCAGGAACCCTCGAAACTGCAGCTGGAGACGCCGGAAACGGCCCCCCAGCCGGAAACGCAGCCCCCCGCGCCCGGCACTCCGGGACAGCCCGCGCCGCTGATCAAGCCAGTGCCTATCGAAGAACAAAAGCAGGTACTCATCGAGGACATCATCTTCCGCGGTAATCGCCGGATTCCGGCGGCGACGCTTCGCGCCCGGGTTTTTTCCCATCAGGGCGACGTGTACGACGAGAACGCGCTGGAGCGCGATTTCATGGCTCTGTGGAATACCGGCTTCTTGGATGACATTCGTTGCGAGGTCATCGACGGGGAGAAGGGCAAGATCGTGACCTTCTACGTACGCGAAAAGAAGCTGGTGCGGAGCATCGATTACAAAGGGCTCAATACCGTCCAGCAGTCGGACGTGCTGGATGAGTTCAAGAAGCGGAAGGTGGGGCTTTCGATCCAGTCGCAGTACGATCCGGTGGTCGTCAAGCGCGCCCAGGTGGTGCTGCAGGATCTGCTGGCCGCGCACGGACGCCAGTTTGCCACGGTCCGTTCCCGGACGCGAAGCATTCCCCCCAACTCCGTTGCCTTGCTTTTTGTAGTTGCCGAGGGTCCCAAGGTCAAGATCGGGGACATTCGTTTCGACGGCAACAAGGTTTTCTCCGACAACCGGCTGGTGCGATCGATGAAGTACTCGCGGCCGGCGGGCGCACCTCCCTGGTTTTACTGGTTCCACAAGACCTACGACAAGGACAAGATTCTGGCGGACTTGGAACTGAACGTGCGCACCCTTTACCAGGATAATGGATACTTCTACGTGGTTCTGAAGGAACCCGTCACCAAGATGACGGATACCAAGAACCGCTGGCCGTTTTTCTTTTTCGGCTGGGGGCGGGGCAAGCGAGTGGATGTCACCATTCCCGTCGAGGAAGGCGACCAGTACCGCCTGGGTCGGCTGGTCATCAGAGGCAACAAGCTTTTCAAGCAGGCTCAGATCGAGCCGATCTTGCGGCTTAAGACGGGCGACATTTTCAATTTGGGCAAAGTCCGCAAGAGCATCGAGAATTACCAGAAGCTATACGGCGCCTATGGGTACATCAATTTCACCGCCACGCCGGATATTGAGCCGGACACGAAAAAGAAGATCATCAATCTGGCGCTGGATTTTGAAGAGGAGAAGCAGTATTTCGTCCACCGCATCGAATTCTCCGGCAACACCAAAACGCGCGATAAGGTCATCCGGCGCGAGTTGCTGCTGGACGAGGGCAACATCTTCAGCTCGGAGCTGTGGGATTTGAGCGTGCTGCGCGTGAACCAGCTCGGGTTCTTTGACCAGATCAAGAAGGAAGACTATGACATCAAGCAGAACCGCAAGGACTCGACGGTCGATGTGCTGGTGAAAGTGAAGGAGAAGGGGCGGAATTCCATCGGTTTTTCGGGCGGCGTCAGCGGGCTGGCGGGGAGCTTTGTGGGGCTCAACTACGCCACCAACAATTTTCTGGGGCTGGGCGAAACGCTGAGCCTGCAGTTCCAGTGGGGCACGTACCAGAGGATGTACTCTTTCGGATTCACAGAGCCCTATTTGTTTGACCGGCCCATCACCACCGGTTTCACCATCTTCAAGAGCGAGTACCACTTCGACCAACTCCGCCAGTTAGCGGCTTACAGTGGCACCAATCTGGGCGCCTTGACATCGCTCGGGTACGGGAGCTATACACAAAACTTCCAGCAGAATTCCTCTGGCTTCACGACCTTCGCGAGCTACCCCCTGCGGCGGAGCTTTGCACGGCTTGGCTTGACTTACAGCTACAACGTGAGCAGTGTAGAAACGTTTAGCGCTTCCTCGCAACTTTACTTCCAGGCTCTGGCTTTCAGTGGCTATCAGGGACCCAACCAACTGCGTGGGATAACAACGAGTCAAGTAACGCCCAATCTCCTTTACAACACCCTGGATGCATACATGAATCCGACGCGCGGCAAATACATCTACGCTGCGTTGGGTTTTTCAGGGAGTATCCTAGGAGGAAACGTTAATACCATTCAGCCTATAGTGGAGGTGAAGTACTTTCACCCAGTGAACCGCGGACGTCACGTTCTGGCAATGCGTTTCAAGGGGGCGGCGATCTCGGGATACGGAGGGCGCGTCCCCCCGCCCTTTTCGCGCTTCTACATGGGCGGCGAGGAGGATCTCCGCGGCTTCAATATCTATTCCGTCAGCCCTGCCGGTCTCTTTCCGACCATCGGGACAGTCTGCAATCGGGATAGCAGCGGTAACCCCTTATGGAAGTATGGCTCAGATGGGAACCCAACATCAACCTGCGGCTCCTCTTCCAAGTTCCCTTACAACACCCTGCAGTTCTCCGGCGGAGATACCGAACTACTCACCAACGTCGAATATCGGATCCCGATAGCTACGCCCTTGACGCTGGCCTACTTTGTCGATTTCGGCGGCTCATTCATCTTTCGTCCCGGCCAACTAAAGATCCAACGTACTGCTCTAAGCAGCATCAGCGAGGAATTTCCGTATTTCCCCCTGCCAGGTCATCTGCAACCAATCAGTGGCACGAATCGTCCGAGGGGCTCAACGGGAGTCGAATTGCAGGCTATGCTTCCCGTCCTTAATGTGCCTTTTCGCGTTTACGTCGCTTACAACTGGCTAGCTCTGAACACCGTCATGCACCTGCCGCAGGACCTGCCTCCCGAGTCGCTTTTCCCGAACGTGCAAACCTACAATCAAGCCCTGACCTACTTTGCCCCGCTGCGAATTCAGGATCGCCGCTTCAGGGTGGGTTTTACCGTGACGCGCACGTTTTGAATGTGGCCCAACATCCTCGAGGCATGCCCCAAGCTGGCCACAGCGCAAGCAGCCCAAGACTCACCTCCTTGAGGTTGGTACAGACAAAGGGGACCGCTCAGTGGCCAGCGCGGATGTCTGCACCGTGCAGGAATTGGGGGCACAAGACGATCACAACGACCCTGTGTCACGCGCACCTTGCCCCTAAACACCAGGCAGAGGCGGTAGAGCGTCTTGTGGCTTCAACTAGCACCGCTATTAGCACTAGCCAAAATAACGAGACACGATTTGAAGCTGTAGCCGTCGCGTAACACTAAGAAAAGAATGGTGCGGAGGGCCGGAATCGAACCGGCACGTCCCTTGCGGGACAAGGGATTTTAAGTCCCTTGCGTCTACCAGTTCCGCCACCCCCGCACATTGAAAACAAAGAAGTTGCGCCGTGTCAAACCCGGGCGATCGGTGCCGGGGACAATATAGGGACTATGATTCTCCTCCCTCATCGCACCGCCGCCAATCACCAGCCAGCATAGACAACTTGTCCGATGCCGACAAGGCTGCAGGCTGGATAACAAGACCACCAACCCTAGCGTCTCTAGCCCTTTAACAGACCGTGTCGATAATACAGGGTAAAGTGAGATTTCTGCCCGAACCCACCTCGTTGAGTTTCGCTCAAAACTCACTTCTCGCCAGCAGCAAATTTCTGCATTAGACCCAAGATGAGCTGTTTATCGCGCTCTCCAACCTTGGCAAGCAGCTTCTTGAGTTTCAGGAAGAACTTCGCTTCTGCCTCTTTCTTTCCACGCCTCTTTCCCACTCCTCCCAAGGTATCGGAAGGCGTTGACTCGGGCAGCGGCGGCAGTTCCTCGCCCTCATAAAAGAGTCGATACATGGGCACGCCTAAGGCCGCAGCGTACTTCTGCAAGTTTGCCAACCCAGGCACCGTGTGGCCGTGTTCGACCCGAGAGGTATAACACCTCTTGATTCCCGTTAATCTCTCCACATCTCCCTGCCCGAGCCCTTTCCGCTCACGCAGTTTACGGAGTCGCGTGCCAATCACCATGGGATTCACCCTTTGACTTCATGTAGTTTTCCGAACAGGATGGCAATTGTACCCTCCACCGCGGGATCGTTCAAGGAAGCGTGTCGAGACGTGTTAGATGTAACCGTTGAGGAGCCGTCGAGACATTTGAAAATGTAACCCGTCGCGCCGTTGGAGGTGTAACCCGATTCCAAGGGTCTGGAGGGGGGTTGCCATGAGCCACCG
>Ga0315282_10003766_pt1 | contig 26988 bp, 28 predicted proteins | sample YL17G07_20_MG_FD_203693 | JGI IMG/M metagenome (GOLD analysis project Ga0315282, IMG submission 203693) | Sediment microbial communities from Yellowstone Lake, YNP, Wyoming, USA - YL17G07_20 | ecosystem: Environmental > Aquatic > Freshwater > Lake > Sediment | place: USA: Wyoming | collected...
ACATGACATCATGTACTATGGCGATCCAAGAGCTGAAGGTGTTGTCGGGACACAACCAAAGAGAGGTTCTCACTGGGCATACAAGTTTGGAAGCATAAGCGTCCTTCTAGATGGAGAGAGACTGACGCTACGCGTCCTAACAGTTCCAGAAGCCTACACTTCGCAGACCTGCTACCGCTGCGGCGTGAGAGGACACCGTGTCAGTGGAAGATTCTCATGCTCAAACTGCGGACTCAGGGTTGATGCGGATGTGAACGGCGCATGGAACATTGCTAAACGGGCTCATGGCATGTTAAGCCATGAAGCAGGGGCTGTATTGATACCGCCCAGAACTCTAGCCGTGTGTGAGCCATGAAGACGCCTCGAATGGCTAGAGAATCTCCCGACTTCAGTCGCGGAGAGTGTCAAGACGTTCGTGACCGAAACGTAGTGAAGATGTTTCAGAGGCATCCTGAGATACACCTGGGGGAGGCAGAAACCCTAGCAGCAGCCAAGGAGCTGAATGCCTTTGCAATCGTCGACGAAGCAGAAGCACGAACGATCGCCAAGGCCTATGGCGTTAAGACGAGAACAGGAACCCTCTTCCTACTCTTCAGGCTCCTTGCGCTAAAACGGATCGAATCCGCCGAGTGCGAGAGGACTCTTGATGAACTAGTCGAATCAGGATTATACATTGACTCGCACACCCTCATAAGAGCGAAACAGAAACTCAAGCAACATCGTTAGGCGCAGACAGAGGTTCATGGAAAAGAGGAACACTAGCGCCTGCCTGAGACGCGTGATCATAGCCTCTCCGAGTCTTCAAGTCATGAATTTTGGAATGCCTACCCAACTGAAGATCAGAGTGGAGAGTGTAGGAGTTGCGTCGCCCGTCGTCCTTCGAAATCCAAATATAGTACCCGAACTGAGTACTACCACGATGGAGTATGACGGCAGAGGTTGTAGTAACTAGAAAGGGCCAGACAACGATTCCGATCGAGTTGCGCAAGAAGTATCGGATTGTCGAAGGATCTAAGTTGCAGGCCATCGACACTGGAGAAGGCGTGCTCTTCAAACCGAAATTGTCCTTCTTTGATTTGGGTGGCTCGGGCTCAGGCAGAGCAACTATCAGAGAGGTGAAAGAGCTTCTGGACAGGATGAGAGAGGAGGATGCCTAACCTAGTTTTTGATACTCGGTTCTTCGCCGAATATTTCTATTCGTCAGACAGTGAGTTCATCGAGAAAGCGAAGAGTTTCGTCTCGAAGAACAAGGACCGCTATGTATCAACACTCACGATTCATGAAACCTACCTTCTAAGCTTAAGGAAGGAGGGTCGAGAGATTGCACGAATGCGTTTGCAAGTTCTCCTTGACACATTTCGCACATTGGACGCAAACGTTGAAATTGCTGTCGCCGCGGCAGAACTAAGACACAGTCACAAGATCCCCATGGCTGACGGGGTGATAGCTGCTACCTGCAAATCGTTGCAAGCCAAATGTGTCACGGACGATCCACATTTCCAAAAACTGAAAGAAATCAAAACAGTCTGGCCTTAGTTCTCCTCGGGAAAGCGGATTGTCGACCCGTTTCGCCACAGCTCGTGTCGTCGGCCCAACGAATTCGGACTCGCAACAGGTACCGCCCGAAGCCGCAAACATTCGGAAGAGTACGTTTGAGTCTACGAAAGCCAGGGGCAACTTTTCACGCGGATTGGTCCACTTTTCCCCATTGTCAGTCATTCACTGGCGGCTTTCGTCGGCTAAGCCAGATAATTTGCCCTATCACGCCTAAGGCTAGAAGGATGAATACGTATTCGGCTATGAAATTCGCCAAGACATAAGCAGCTCTGAGATTCCGGTTTGCCAGAAGCCATATCACGTCGGATACCGCTCCTGCGAGGCCCAGCACGTATGCAGCGGCCACAAGGATTGTTGGAGGGTTCTCCTGAAAAGTCTTCGATAGGTATTGCGTGATAGATCTTCCGAATTCGAACGTCGCTCTAATGAGCGACCTCATGGTTCCTTGAATCCGCGGGTCGACTAGATTCCAAAACTCGACTAGCGCTATGAGGATTATTGCGTTCCACCACCAGAGCCCCCAGTTTTGCCATAACACAAACGCAAGCCGACCCGCTACGAGGAAGATCGTCATCATCGGGGCTGGGTAGGGCTACAGCTTAAGAACAATCGCAAGCACACATGAACCATTGCTGTGTCATCTTGATGTGAGGGATGAATGTCTATCGGATCGATGGTGAGTTGAGCTTCGTTGAGAGCTGTTGTCCTAGCTGGCGGATATGCGAAAAGGATGTGGCCTATAACACGCGATTTTCCGAAACCTCTTCTTCCGATAAGTGGGAGACCTGCGATCGACTACATAATAGACAAATTACTAGAGATAAGCATCGACAAAATATTCGTCTCCACGAACCTGAAATTCGAAAAGTTGTTCCGTACCTGGCTGGGCTCAAAGAGCCATGATAGAATTGAGATAATTGTGGAGCGATCTAGATCCGAGGGTGAGAAGCTTGGCGCCATTCGTGCCCTCGCGGAACTAGCACATCAGCTCCCACCAGACGATTATGTAATTGCGGCCGGAGACAACCTATTCACAGATAGCCTACAGGCAATGGTGTCTTTCTATGGCCGTGTAGGGAAATCCGTTGTAGCCATCTTTGATGCCGAAGATTCAGACCAGGCAAGAAGAGGCTCCATAGTGTCCCTCGACGACGAGATGCGAATCGTAGGGTTCGAGGAGAAGCCTCTGCACCCGACTGGTCAGGTAATTGGAGCGTGCATCTACATACTACCGTTTTCGACCCTCCAAAGAACAGATGAATATCTGCGTCAGGGAGGGCGAGGTGATGAGCCGGGCAATTTCATTGCTTGGCTCTGCACGAAAGAAGTGGTCTACGGATTTAGGTTGAAACATGTTTGGGATATAGGGTCAATAGAAGAGTACGAGAGAACCCAACGCGCGTTTTCAGAGAAGCTGTGAGGGAAGCCCATGCTTACTGTAAGGTAACCCCCTGTCGTAGACAAGTTCCTTTATCAGTCCGTCTCGATCATGAGAACGTCGCACTGGCGTCTTTCAGGAAGTTTGCTTCTAGATAGGAATTCCATTATAGGGTAGGATAAAGTCATAAGGTGCCGGGACCAGCGTTGGGAGTGGTGGTGAAAGTCACGAGAAGAGGTCAAACAACCCTTCCTGTAGAATATCGAATGAGGCTTGGCATCAAAGAGGGTGACGACCTGCTGATTGAGGAGGCTGAACACGGGCTACTGGTCCGCCGAGTGCCTGACCTCATGGATCTAGCAGGCGTGGACGCAAAGTATGGCACGACAGAAGAGGCCAGAAAGATGGTCGAACGAATGCGAGGGGAATACTAGAGAATCTTGAAGGTCATCGAGCCAAATACACGATTTAGCCACCCTGCGGTCGAGGAGCCCTGGTTATTACTGATAGGAGATGGTAAGGGCACCGGGACATTCTGCTCAGTTTCTTGCATGCGTCCGAGTACGCTAAGCCTAACCTGGTAGCGGCAATGCGGGATTTGCAGATGACGCGCTAAGAAGCCCAAACACGCTTCTCTAGAACTCACACAACCTACCGCCGTAGCCTAGATCCATGTCGTCGAGAGTAACTTCCTATAAGCCGGCTGAACGTTAATTACGCGCATTGGTAAGAAAGTAGTACTATGAAGACGTATCACGTAACGCGAAAGTTACAGATAACGATTCCAAAGGTCCTAGCCAAGGAGCTGCGGATCAGGCCCGGCGATACAGTGGTCCTTCAAAAGGCAGGCAACGCGGTTTTGGTGAAGAAATCCGGGAAACAGGTGAAGGATCATGCGGAGCTGGAGAGAACAGTGGAAGCTTTCGCCAGGGACATGGTGAAGGTCGGAAAGTACGTCAAAACTGCGGAGAGAACGATCGCTGCGAATCTTTCTCGACACGTCAGTTCTTAGCCACAGCTCGCTCAGTCAACTTTCAGCCCAACTTGTGGACAAAGTAGTATCTGGAGACGAATTCCTAGTGTCAGCTCTGACTCACTTCGAAATATTGTGGGGTTACAGGAAGGCCGGACTTGCAACAGAAAGGTACGAGGCGTTCCTTTCCAAGCTGGAGATTGATGTAGCTCCGCTTCTCGAGGAGGACGCAGTCTTTGCGGCAAACAAGAAACCCGGCAGGGAGAAGCTAGTTGACGCACTCATCGCCGCAACGGTTAGCCGCTACGATTCTTTGATCTGGACCAGAGACACGGATTATCTGCGATTTCTACCAAAGGAAAAAGTCATAATCATCAAACAAACTCCACATCATCCATCAGAAGGCGCATTTTGAAAACACATCTCGCATTACAAAAATGCGCAAGAGAGCTCCCTGCCTTTAGGAAATATTCTGACGAGAGCCCTGAGGTTCGGGGCCGTCGCGTCTGCAGGTGAAGCGATGGTATGGGAATCCGAGACTGACGGTAATCCCTCAGTCGATGCAGATGAGCCAAGGAACTTCGTAACAGATGAAGACTTGACAGAACCCGATGCCCCGACGATTGGCTTCGGAATGAACGTCTGCCTCAAAGAAACCCCTTGGGTTGGGTATGCTTCTGTCTACGTGGGTCTCGGCAGCGAAGTTGACGACTGCTTCCAGCCGACGAAGCCCGACGCTCACTAACTTCTCTCAAGGTGAGCTTCAGTTCATCGCTTGAAAGGTCCGTACGAGAAGGCCAAGGCAAATCAGCTGTCAAGTATTAAGTCAGCGACGTGTTCGGCGAAGGCCAAGGCGCTGGTCATAGCTGGGGAAACCGCGTTCAGAACATGGAAGGATTTGTCAGTTCTTTCGAAAACAAAGTCGTCAACTAATCTACCCTTTCGGTCGATAAGTTGCGCCCTTATGCCGCTCTGATCCTGGATCAAATCCTCTTCGGATATTGCTGGAACAAGTTCCCTTGCAGCCTTCAGGAATGCTTTCTTGCTAACGGAGAGTCTGAGTTCTTTCAAAGCGATACGCAGGAAATCCATGCGAGAGACTAGACGAGAGAAGCGAATGTCGAGGAGCATACGCAGTGCCTCATTCAAGTTGATGGGCGAATTCCTGTAGCTCTCTCTTCCCAGTGCGAGCACGGCGTTGGGTCCGACTATGACTGAACCGTCGGTTCGTTTCGTGAGATGAATTCCTAGGAAAGGGAGTTGCAAGTTCGGCGCCGGATAGATCATGGAGTTCACAAGGTGACTCTTCTCAGATCTCAGACGATAATAGTCGCCTCTGAAAGGAACCACGCAATAGTCGCCGCCAACATCCATCATCCATGCCACCTGATCCGCGTGAAGTCCAGCGCAGTTCACCAAGAATTTTGCACCGAAGCTAGATCTTGATGTTTCTATCACCAAATGGCTGCCCTCATCCAAGATGTCATTAACCTCGGAATCGAATACAAGCGATGCACCATTCTTTGCGCAATCCGCTGCGATACCTGCCACGAGTCTAGCGCTGTCGACTATTGCTCCGGTTGGTGAAAGGAGCGCCGCTTTAGCCACAGCATGTGGCTCGACTCGCCTCAAGGCGTCCTGATCAATGAGCTGCACTCCGGGTACACCGTTTTCCTTCGCCCTCCACATGACCTCCCTGAGTGTTGCGCTCTCTTGATCGTTTCTGGCCAGCACAACCGTCCCGACCTCCTTCATTGGGATTCGAGATTTCCTACAGTAGTCTCTGAGGAGGGCGCTTCCGCGTACGCACAAAGTTGCCTTCAAGCCTCCCGGCTTCTGGTTTATCCCAGAGTGTATGACCCCACTGTTCCTACTACTTGTGTGAAATCCAGCTCGATTCTCCTTCTCTAGAATGATTACACTCTTCTCCGGATGCCTAATTTTGAGCTCCCTAGCAATTGAACATCCGACTATTCCAGCTCCGACGATGGCAAAATCCCAGATCTTCATCTTACGCACCTACGCAGCGGACGTGAGATATGCTCGATGGAGTGGCAAAGGCGAATCCAAACTTTTATTGGTGACAGTGACGTTATGAAGGACGCTTTCTTGTCTTGAACAGAAGGACGACACCTGCTACGATAGCTACGCCGCTGAAGATCTGTAAAACAACTCCGAGGGTTCCGCTGCTAGTGTTGGAAGGAGACACACCAGTGCACGACACTATTCCTCCAGACATACTGCATCCCGGGGGGGTGAAGCTGCTAAGAGCAGTGACGACTTGTTCTGTTGAACTCCGGCAAGGTGGCATATCTCCGCCGCAGGGTTGCGAGGGCCCCGCGGAGTTACCCAGAAGGCCTCGCGATATGAGGGACACGAGGACTAAAATCCCTAAGCATACAAGGACGGACCCAGCCACAATTTGCTTGCGACCCATCGCAAGACCTCAGCGGTACTTGTAAACGGATGCATATATGCATGGAGGGGCGTATCTGGAGGGTGGCGAGATGTCAAACGTGAAGTTTGCTCTTACCTTCGTCACAATCCTTCTGACTATTCTTCTGCCAATTGGTCTGCCTAGCGCCGCTAGCGCTCCTCGACTGTATTCAACGACGAATAGCTCAACGCAGAATTCACGTTTGTCATTCGAAGGTACTCTGGACATTGCATACGGGGACGCGATGAGCGGCGACAATGGTGAGACGATCTACATGCTTGCACTGTTGAATGGTACAAGAATACCGCTCCTGTTCAAGCATCCGTCGCAACTCGCAGGTTATTTCTTGAAACGGGTTTCCGTTGTTGGACAGGTTATGCCGAATCAGTTAGCGACAAGCCATAGTCAAGCATTATCAGCTATCATGGTGGACGAGATTACGGCCTCAAGCCAGCAAGCGCAACAATCAAACCAACCTCTCGTGCCCTCCGTTACCGGAACTCGAAAAGTGATAATGCTACTTCTGAAATTCTCGGACGACAGCGCGGTTCCGCATCCGCCCAGCTTCTACAGCGATCTGATAAATCCGAGCACCCCTCCTGCTGGAATACCAGCCACCGTCAACGGTTTCTACAGAAACGCCTCTTGGAATCAGTTCTACTGGGTCGCGGAGGTCGGAGGACTCGGAGGAGTCCCTGCAACGGATTGGTTGACCCTTCCGTATCCGAAGAGTCACTATGCGCCTTGCGGCTGGAGTAGTGCATGCGCAGATCTGAACGCTATCATAAATGACGGAACAGCGGCAGGAGTATCCGCGGGAATTTACTTCCCAAGTTATGACAACGTAAACTTCGTCTTGAGTAACGACCTCGACTGTTGTGCTTGGGGTGGAGGTTTCACAAAAACCTTGAACGGGGTCTACAAATCCTACGGAGCTACTTGGGAGCCTCCTTGGGGTCAGGAGGCGGGAACATACTCACATGAGATGGGGCATAGCCTCGGGCTTCCGCATTCCGGCTGGGTATATTATGCGTATGATAGTCCTTGGGATGTCATGAGCGCTGCTCATCAGGCGGCCGTGTCAGTTTCATGCGGTTCATACTACTCTCGCAATAGTGCCGCCACTAACACTCTGTATTGTGACAACCCAGGAGATGGAATAAGCGCGCCGTACAAGGACTATCTGGGTTGGATCGATTCGAGTCATGAGGTCGTGACGAGCACAACTTCACACTTGACAGTCACTCTTGATGGTGCTGCGCTGCCCTTGGGAACTCCCAAGAAGATGATCAAGATCTGTATTTCAGGTTTCAGTTGCGATCTTTCCAGTGCAACCGCCCACTACTTTACAGTTGAAGCAAGAGTAGGATCACAATACGGGGATGGCGGCATACCGGGTGAGGGAATCATTATTCACATGTTCGAGCAAGATAGGCCTGTCGTGGGAGGGCCTTGCTTCTTCAACAGCCAGTCCGGCTGGGCTTGGCCAATCGATTCGACCCCAGGTGATTATGATTCCGTCGCTTGCAATCCCGGAGGCCGTACATACCCCAACTATGCTCTCTTCAATGCTCAGTGGCTCCCGGGCAGCTCATACGTGAACGGACCCTACGGGCTCACGGTCCAGATAGTTAGCAGATCCGGGTCAAGTTACACCGTTGTAATTAATCCAAGTGAGACGATATTATTGTCGACTGATCTTCTTGTTTGGAGGCCTACTGGTGGGACTTGGTTTGTTAGGCATCAGGATGGTTCTAACTGGAATCAGCAGTGGGGTTTGCCGGGTGATATTTCGCTGTTAGGGGACGTGGATGGAGACGGCGTTAAGGACCTTATCGTTTGGCGTCCAAGTAACGGTGTTTGGTACATTTTGAAGTCCAGCGCGAATTATGCTGGATGGGTTGCGTATCAGTGGGGTTTACCGGGCGATGTCCCGCTTATAGGTGACTTTGATGCCGACGGGAAGGTGGATTTGATTGTTTGGCGTCCTAGTAGCGGCACTTGGTATATTTTGAAGTCATCGAGCGGCTACACGGAGTACTTTGTCAAGCAATGGGGCCTGCAAGGGGATACTCCGCTACTTGCTGATCTTGACGGGGACCGGAAGCCGGACCTCATAGTCTGGCGACCCAGCAATGGGAACTGGTATATCCTGAGATCCTCAACTGGATACACGGGATATACTATTATCCAGTGGGGTTTACCGGGCGATGTTCCATTGCTGGGTGACTTCGATCGTGATGGGAACCCGGACCTATTTGTCTGGCGTCCTAGTAGCGGTACTTGGTATGTGTTGAAGTCCTCTTCCGGGTATACACAGTACTTCATTAAGCAGTGGGGTCTATCGGGCGATGTGCCGCTGTTGATGGATTACGACGGTGACGGTAACCCAGAATTCGTTGTTTGGCGCCCAAGCAACGGGGTCTGGCACATTCTGAAGTCATCCGCCAATTACGCTGGTTGGGACACGCCGAGCTCATGGGTAGCCATCCAATGGGGGCTAAACGGCGACACCCCGCTTACAGTCACGTAACCGACAATGCCAAAGAGCAATTGACCTGCGACGGGATGTATAAGATGCCGATACTTGGTACGATCGCCAATGACAAGAGACTCAAGCTTGTGCGCTCTCACATTTCACCGGATATGTCTGTCCTAGATGTCGGTTGCGGAACCGGCTGGCTCGTCGAAAAACTCAGAAAAGAAGGATTTAATGTAATAGGCATAGACCCCAACCTGCCATCTGGACACTCGAAGAATTTCTTACTCGAAAGAAGCGCTTATGAAACTGGCTTTGCAGACGATAGCTTCGACTGCATCATCTGCCTTGAAACCATTGAACATCTTGAACCACGAGTCTACGAGGAGATTAAGAGAATAGCGAAGGATTCAAGCAGACTCATAGTAACTACTCCTAAGAAAAGGTGGAATGGAATTGTCGAACTCTTATCGCGCGTCGGACTTGCTGATCCTCTTGTTTCGCCTCATATCAACATTGTAGACCCGCTTGACCTTCCTTTCTTGCTTGAACAAACGGGCTCTTTCATGCTGCTTGAATGGTATGGGATATACAGGGTCGTCAAAAGCTAGCACCTTATGGGGCTTATGATGGCCGTATTTGACGACGCTGGTGGTCGGCAGAAACTTTGATTAACGAAAGTAACAAGCGAATGTATCTTTGACCGTCACGGACGAGCGACAGTTTCGGAGCTTTTTTCTTTCTTACGATGTGAACCACTTGGATCTCAGTTGTGCTTGAAGCATGCATCATGGCCTTAACAGGCATCTCGAGGAATATCTCGAAACCCTTGGACGAAAGATCTATGCGGGTTAATATTTCTCTTCTGTAAGCCTTGAACGCGTTTGTAGTATCACAGTAGGGTATCCCAAGCAGTACCCTGATTGCAAAATTGCATAGCCTGTTTGCAATGTATTTTGTGGGAGGATAGCCGGCTGGCCTGCCCGATTTGAACCTATTAGCAAATACGACATCAAACTTCTTGGCAGTTCTCGCAAGACGCACTATATCGAATGGCAGTTCGCTACAATCACCCATCACTGGAATGACTATTTCACCGTAAGCTTGTGCGGTCCCCGCTTTAATGGCGTCACCTACTCCCCTTCTCCCTTTGCGTTCAAAAACACGGATCTCACTGAATTCTTCACAGGCTCTTCGAACGTGTAGCGCTGTATGGTCTCCCGACACAGCGTCAACGACCACTACGATTTCAAACGAGAGATTGCCTTCACGGAACGCCACAACAATCCCTCGAAGGGTTTCCTCAATATGCTCCTCTTCTCTGTAGGCTGGGACTAGGATAGAGAAAGTTGGCTTACGGTCTCTGCTACGGGGCGCAATCGATTTCCCTAACGTTTCTAGAGCTACCTTGGTCGAAAACATTGATCAGATCATCAGGACATGTTGATTTCCATTTGAAAGGTCCACGAACTGCTCAATGCGACGAGTTAAAAGCTTGGCTCTGACATTTCGCTCGACAGAAGCGTGAATTAGGATGCTGGTCGATTTACCCAAAAGGATCAGAAGCGGCAAAGCTGTAGTGTGTGTCGTAGGCTTGGGGCGTGTCGGACTACCTTTGGCAGTAGTGTTCGCGCGCTCCGGATTGCGAACAATAGGAGTTGATGTGGACGAACATAGAATTTCAGCCATAAAGAGAGGTGAGTTCCCATTCCATTATCCAACACTTGAAGGTTGGATGAGAGATGTACTTAGCAACGGAATGTTCAACGTGTCAGTCGCTTCTAGGGAGTCAATCGAAGCATCTGACGTGGTAGTTGTCACTGTAGGGACCCCAACTGGTAGCCAGTACCAACTAGACTATTCGCAGCTTCATTCCGCTCTTCGTGAAGTGACGAGAGCAAATCTCAAGGACAAAGCGATCGTTATGCGGTCTACTGCCGTTCCGGGAACTATGAAGAATCTGGTCCTGCCGATGCTGATGAAAGAATCGGGACTACAACCTGGTGTCGACTTTGCAATAGCCGTTTGCCCTGAACGGATTCTCGAAGGCCAAGCACATAGAGAGCTCTACTCTTTGCCCGAAATCGTGGGAGCAGTAGACGATCTGAGCGTCAGCATTGCATCGGAACTCTTCAGGAGAATTAATCCTGATAAGAAAATTGTCACAACAACCCCGACCGGCGCTGAGCTAGCGAAACTCTTCACGAATATCTATCGCTATGTGAGTTTTGCACTGGCAAACGAGTTTGCAATATGGGCGGAGCGATATGGAGAGGATGCCCATGAACTTATTCGAATTGCGAATGATGGATACCAACGATCCAGCATTCCGAGACCGGGATTCGCAGGTGGACCTTGTCTAGGGAAGGATGGATTTCTCCTTGACAATGGCACAACTTTTAGTAGCATCATATCGACCGCATGGAAACTTAACGAAGCTGTACCACAGCATGTTGCAGACACTCTGATGGGAGAACTAGGAACACTTTACGGGAAGAAGATAGGAGTCTTAGGTTTCGCGTTCAAGGCGGAAAGCGACGATGTGAGGCTTTCACCGTCTGCGAAGCTTGTTGACATACTGAAAGCGTACGGAGCCCAGGTGCTAGTACACGACCCCTATATCACAACGACACTTCCCCTAGACGAAACGTTGCGCGAGCCAGATGCAGTAGTATTAGCAACCAATCATCCCTCCTTCGAGAAATTAGCGCCAGTCATAGATGAATCGGGATGCAAGCTCTTCTATGATGTCTGGGGTGCATTCGCTCCTGATATGTTCAGGAAAGCAAAGTACATGAGGCTAGGCAGAGCGAAATGACTTCCTGGTCTGAGCGGCGAGCGCTGATCACTGGCGGCGCCGGGTTCATCGGTCACCGGCTGGTTGCCAAGCTTGTAGCTCTTGGCGCTAAGGTCACCGTTGTAGATGATTTGTCGAAGGGAAGCGCTAGGAACCTTCAAGATCTAACGGATAAGATAAGCTTCAGAAACGAGGATCTTCTGGACCCAAGCATTGCCAGCAAATTGCTCAAAGACCAAGAGGTCTGTTTTCACTTGGCAGCACGAATCGGAGGCATTGGGTACTTCCACAAGACCCCCGCATCGAGCCTACGAGATAATTCCATGATGAACTTCAACCTCTGGGATGCCGCTGCGGCAAGGAATGTCAAGATGGTATGCTTGTCTTCTTCCATGGTCTTCGAGAGGGCTAACATCTTCCCGACTCCCGAACACGCCCTGGAACACTCACCACCGCCCATGAGTGGTTACGGCTTCTCGAAGCTGGTGGCCGAATACATAGCCAGAACCTATCATGACGAGTTCGGTGTGAAATACGTTATCGTAAGGCCATTCAATGCATATGGTCCGGGTGAAATGCCTGGTGACTATGTGGGCTACGCCCACGTCATACCCGATCTAATAGGAAAGACCCTTTCAGGCCAGTACCCACTCCAAATCTTGGGCTCAGGCGAGCAGACAAGAAGCTACACCTACGTGGACGATATCGCTGATGCCATCATCTTGGTTACCGATCGTTGCGAGAATGACGATTTTAACATAGGAACAAGAATCGAAACTTCAGTTTTGGATCTAGCCAAGAAGATATGGCTTCTCTGCGGAAGGAGGGAAGAATTCGTCGTAGAGAAGACCGCCGGCTTTAAGTTTGACGTTCAAAAACGAGTTCCAAACGTGTCGAAAATAATGGAACTCGGATGGAGACCCAAAGTAGGGCTAGATGAGGGTCTCAGTACGACAATCAGCTGGGTTAGGTCAGAACTGAAAAGATGAAACAGATGCCAAACTATCACTCTGTACACCAGCCATCCCCAGGCCCCACGCTCTCGCTGATACTTCCGAAGGAACTTCATTCTTAGCAAGAAGCCGTCGAATAAATTCCTATTGGAAAACCTCCCACAGTTATAAGCTAGTTTTGAGAATTCGCGCTCTGATCGGAGGCCGTCCTCTGGTTTGCAAAGCGAATTGTCCGAAAAGAATCAAGGGGCCGTAATATCTGTTGGTTTCGATCCCTATCTAGCTTTCGTCTTGTCGTTCTTGCGTGGTGGTTACTCGCAGATAGACGATGATGCGCGGAACTCGTCAGAAATCCCGGATGTTCCCTCGACCCTAATGTAGATATCGACTAACGCGTGGTGAATACGATACAATGCACGGAAGAGTGGCAGGAGCAAAGTTAGAGGTGATATGACACGAAGAGCAAGGAGGAACTACTCGCACATCTCCACGACCTAGCCCATACGAAAAGCGACATCAACGAACACCTTGAACTCCTATACAAAATTGTTACACTGACCAAGGCGAAACACATTGTGGAGCTAGGCACTCGCGGAGGCAACTCCACATGTGCGTTGGTTATTGGAACGGCCGAGACAGGCGGTCATGTAGTCAGCGTCGATTACGGCATGGGCGCAGAATACGCAGGGGAGAAACCAACGTGGGACGCACTAGCTCAAGCATCAGCCCTAGTCACCGTGACTCTGGGATTGAGCGATTTCTGGACGCTTGTGATAAAGGACGATCTCGAATTTGCGAAAGAGTACAACGAAGAGATAGATCTCCTTTTCATCGATACGGTTCATTCTTATGAGCAGACGAGAAAGGAGCTAGAGATATGGGGAAGCAAAGTAGTGAATGGGGGCTACATTCTAATCCATGACACCCTCTCTTATCCAGAACAGAATAAAGCCATATGGGAATTTCTCGACCAATATCCCCTCTCCGACTATGTTGAACATAAGAACTGTAATGGATTAGGCATAATCATAAAGGACGTGACGCCTCAACAACGTTCTAGGAAATTGAATCGCGACAGGGAGAGCAAAGCGGATTCCCGTGAATGGAAAGCCCGAGCTGATCGCCTTCATGAAGACCTCGTTCGTTTGCGATCTAGGCTCTCTCAAGAGCTTGAGGCAAGACTGGAACAATCGAAAGAGGAGCTACGTAAGCAATTCAAAGACCCGATGGGAAAGCTTCTCGTTCTATATCGAGCTAGGCCTGACCTCAGATCGAGTTTTCCGGAAGTTGAAAAAGGAGATTATTCGCGGCTAATGGAATGGGCTAAGAAGCAGGCCGCTTCGGGTCTGGATAGCGCGCATCGGCTTCTTGAGCAGGATTCTGGCTGGTATACCTTCAATCCATGGCAGAAGTTGTCAGATGAGAACCTAGAGTTGAAGACTCGTGTTGAGAATATGATACGAGAGTCGGTGAGATTAGAAACCGGTTATGAATCTAAGCTTCAAGCCTTGAGAACTGAACTGTCTCTAGCGCATGAATCTAAGCTTCAAGCCTTGAGAACTGAACTGTCTCTAGCGCATGAATCTAAGCTTCAAGCCTTGAGAACTGAACTGTCTCTAGCGCATGAAGAAAGCTCCAAGTTTCTTGCCGAGATGTCTGCGATCCGAAGCAGTATTGGATTCAAGTTCATGAAGTTCTACGCGTCAAAGATCGATAGGCTGTTTCCGGATGGCACCTCAAGAGGCGAGTTTCGCAAGGTCGTCAGAGGAAGCCTAAAGATTGTCCTCGACGAAGGGGTTGGAAGGTTTCTGCGCCAGGCATGGTGGAAGCTTCGAAGGGGGGAGTTTAGACTTAGCCAACCTATTACTTCACCGATTCTGCAAGACCCATACCAAAAATGGTTGTTGCGGCATGCTATCACTCAGCAGCGGATTATTGATATTGAAAAGCAGATAGCCGCCCTCCAGTACAAGCCTCTGATTAGCATAATCGTACCGGTCTACAATACTGAACCAGGATACCTAAGTGAAGCCATCGAGTCGGTACGAAGACAGATCTACCCAAATTGGGAGTTATGCATCGTCGATGATGCGTCCTCAGAGCCCAACGTAAGAAGTATTGTTACAAGTTTTGCCGAGCAAGATAGCCGCATAAAGTCGAGATTTCTGATAGAACACGAAGGTATCGCAGGCGCCTCAAACCACGCTTTGTATATGGCCCTAGGGGAATTCGTGGGTTTTCTCGATCATGATGATAAGCTAACTGAGGATGCACTGTTCGAAGTGGTGAATCTCATTAACGTGCAGCCCGATCTGGATTTCATCTATACGGACGAAGATAAGTGCGATGAGAACGGCGTCCGCAGCGAAGCTTTCTTCAAACCCGATTGGTCTCCGGACCTGTTGTTGTCGATGAACTACGTACCCCATTTCGTGGTATATCGAAAAATCCTTATTGACAGGATTGGAGGTTTGAGGAAGGGTTTTGAGGGAAGTCAAGATTACGATCTGACACTTCGCGTCTCGGAAATCACGAATCGGATCGGCCACGTTTCGAAAGTCCTTTACAGCTGGCGTAGAGCTCGTGGTTCGACGGCCTCTTCTAGCGCAGCCAAACCTTACGCCCGCGATGCCGCGAAGAAAGCCCTCAGCGAAGCACTGACGCGGCGTGGAATAGATGGCGAAGTTCTGGACGGTTACAACCTCTGGTACCGAATCAAGTACAGGGTCAGAGGTCACCCGCTTGTGTCGATAATAGTCATTACCCATGACAGGCCAGATCTGTTGAAGGCGTGCTTGCAGACTGTGGGAGCCAAGACCAATTATCCTAACTATGAGATAATCGTTGTAGATCGAAAAAGCGAGAAACCTGTGACTCTTGAATACCTGAGGTCATTGAGACATCGAGTCATAAGATTCGACGACGAGTTCAATTTCGCGAAAGTGAACAATTTCGCCGTTGATTTTGCGCAAGGAGATTACCTGGTATTTCTCAATGATGACACGGAGGTTATCAATCCAGAGTGGTTGACGGAAATGGTAAGCCTTGCCGATAACCGTACGGACGTAGGGATCGTTGGTGCAAAACTGTTGTATGAGGATGGACGGATCCAGCACGCCGGGGTGGTTTTGGGGGCGGGGGGTGCTTCCGGTCATCCATTTAGAGGGAAGCCAGATTCGCATTCAGGCTATTTCGGGTTTCCTCATGTCATGCGCAACTGCATTGCCGTTACGGCCGCTTGCATGTTGGTCAAGCGTCACGTTTTCGAGAAGCTAAAGGGATATGACGAGAATCTTGCTGTCGGAGGCAACGATGTTGACCTTTGCATAAGGGCATACCAAATGGGCTACCTCACGGTCTACACGCCGTACGCTTCTCTCTACCATCACGAGGGCGCCACGAGGCAGGGACCATTTCCGATAAGCGACTATGTGTATTTCACGACAAAGTGGCGAGCGATGTTGACGCGGGACCCTTTCTACAACTGCAATTTGTCCTTAAGATCAGAGGAAGACCTCTTCTCGACTGAGCTGGGATCTTAATGGTCTGCCAGAGGTATGGGTGTCCGGAAGCTAGAGGTTTGACGGAATGAACCTTCACGATCTATACGCCGTACTCAACGATCGTATTGTCAACGCGATCTACCGGCTGCATCTGAAAAACTTTGGCAGACACGGTACCCTGATAGATACTTTCATGCAAGCTTGGAGTCGTGAGAAATGGCGAAGGAAGAAGACGCTTGCTCACATAGAGCTGGGCAGTGGTGCGCTTGATAAGGAAAGAAGGCGACAACGAGAGCAAACCTTCCTTTGCGACCTACTTGTAACCGTAGACCTGGATCGCCAAATGAGGCCAGACGTTATTGCCGACTGCCATTTGCTACCCTTTCGAAACGACTGTTTCGATTCAGCCAGAGCGGACTCGCTGATCGAGCACGTGAAGGAGCCCACTGTGGTTATTGCAGAAATCTTTCGAGTTCTTGACGGCAATGGGATCGTCTTGATTGGCTGCCCATTTATTTGGAACGAGCACCACTACCCGATGCACTACGTGAATTTCTCCCGTCAAGGTGTTGAATACTTGCTGGCGAAGAACGGATTTGACGATGTCTATATCGACACCACCCCTTTTTCGGGCCTCTTTCAGACGGTCACAATGATACTTTCTTTCGCTAAGGCTCGGCCCTCTACAATAGCTGTTCCCCTGAACATGCTGATCTACTCACTAATTCGCCTTGCAGCCACATGCAAGTTCTTGGATAATTGGCTGCAAGGCGATTCATTATACACCTTTGTGTTAGCGGTAGCTGTCAAGAAAGGCAGATACCTCACGGAGCTGGAGATCTTGAAAGCATTAGGGCACCTCCTACTCGTGTGGTCGTACCGTCCGGATCTCCAGAAAGTCTATCCGGAAGTAAGGAGTGGTGACTTTCGAGCTCTGGCAAGATGGGGTTCCCAAGTCGTAACGACTGCTGAAGACTCCTCCCATGAAGCATTGAAACGCTGGAGCGCATGGTACACGCTTCTTGGAATATATTTCTCGCGCCCGGACTTGGCGAAAGCCTTTCCTGAGGTTGTCTCCTATGACTTTGAACGGCTGGTGCTTTGGGTTAGGGAAACTCTTCAAACTAGAATTGATAGTGACTTTCCAAAGTTGGAACCATTTCAATCGACCTTAGCCCGAAACGATGCTTTTGAATAACTTGTAAGTTCAGGGGTTTTCTCTTGCTCTTTTCGGTTCTAGTGAGGTCAGGTTCGCACAGAGAGCGCGGTGAAAATGTAGCATCGTATGGCTTGATGATTATCTCTTTCACCACGCGTCTGAACTTGCTGGACAACGTCACATACTCTATGCACCTTGACGACCAGAATTGACATATCGCACTCCCTTTATTGCCTTCCAGACGCAGATGGGATTCCCTTCCCTATCCCAAGTTCTCTACTTGAGATTTGCTATTTGCCCAAGACGAATCTGTATACTTTCTCCAATTCTGAGTTCCAATCGTTCTGATCAACGGTGCTAAGCCCGTTCCTGAACAATTCGGTTCTTAGCTTCGCATTAGCTGAAAGCATTTCGAAGGCTTCGACCATCCGAGAGACAGTAGGTTCCGTCAGGATGCAGTTGTACCCGTTCCTTAGGGCTTTCCTATGCGCCGAGTGGTCATTGCTGACTACGAGGCAACCGCATGCCATCAGCTCAAAGGGAATGACTCCCGGGTGGGGTGTGAACATCAAATACAAACCCGCATCACAGGACCTGTAGAGGTCGGCTGTTTCTTCCAAGCTCAGGTACCCGAGATTCTTTATGTCACCTGGGATGTTCCACTCATCGAGATCACTACCCCAAGTCACAATTTCCACATCAGGGTGCTGGCGCTTGAGCTTCTCCAGGGCTAGAACACCAAGTTCAAACCCATTCCGCGGCATCGCCGGTCTAGCGTAGAAAAAGATGCGTTGCAGCCTGTCACGCGGGGATTTTCTCTGTGGATAGAAAATTGAACGATCGACACATGGGTTGAAAGACTCTGCCTCAGTCCTGAAATTGCGAATGTACATCTCCTTCAGAGGCGGCGCAGTTGTAATGCCAACAAAGCCAAAGGTGTATGTTAATTCTACGAGGGCTTGCCAAACCCCTGCCTCATAAAACATGGACTCATCGTCTTGAATGAAATAGTACTTCCCTTTCGTATTGTTGAATTTCAGCAGCGGATACGCTGTTGCCCAGTATGTCGCCACGCTTATGTCGGCGTAAGGGATCGAGTCTACGTTCGGATTTCGCAAGACTTTGATGCCTTTTAAATCAGGAAAAGCTCTGCTTAGTTCACCCCTTATCAGACCGTCCGTCTCTGGGTTATCCCCGAAAATCACGATTCTGTTCTCCACTTTCTTCTGAGCAAGGAAGTTCACAAGTCGGAAAATGTTCCTGACGCCCGCGTAGACGTCCCTGAAGTCCGGAACGAGCCAATTGGCTGTGGATACAGGTCTTCTTTTCGTTCTCGTCCAAGCATCAACTACCTCCCGGTTACGCTCGATGTCGCGGGCGGTGAAATCATACCACTCAAGTCTACGATCAATGGAAAGATGGGGTCGCGCAATTAGCTGATCGACCTCACGCACGTTGATTTCGGGCGTGAGTCTTCTGCTGCCGTACAGCAGCAGGGCTGCTAGAGAACGCTTAAGGCCGAATTTTTTCAAATATCGATAACCTGTGGCAATCATATGTCACACCACTTACGCCACTCATGTGGAATGTCACCTGCTGACATCGAACTCTTTCTTGACAGTAAGCGCGTTGGGTTTCTTTGGATTCCCCGTTTCATCTCACCGGCACTGTTAACAGCCGGTTTCCTGGTTTGCGCACCGCGTATGTAGATGAGAAGCATAGCTGCTAGTCCAATGCTAAGGGAGGATAAGACGGAGCCAACTGTAAACGATAGAGGCTGATATGAGAATTCAACCAAGTAAGTGCCCGCCAGAAGATAGACAGCACGAAATGCGTAGTCGGCTTGACGGATTTCGGTGCTAGTGTGGTTCACAAAGGCTTTCCATCCCGGAAAGTACTGGTCCGAAAGGACTAGAAATCCAGGCGCGGACAATTTAGCTTCGATTCTTATCAGATTTGGCGAGTAGGTAGGAATATCCACATGCGATTCAGTTTCATCTACTTTGGGCTTTGACTTTTCCGCGAGCCCTTGAATTACCACGGTGCTCCGGAAGTCACGCAGATCCTTCATCAGGGTTAGCACGTTCTCTTCAGACGACCCAGAAATGAAATTGTGGACGACGAATGCTCTTGGCAGGAAGTCTTCGTTCTTCCAAATTCTTGCGTCTTTGCCATCGTAGACCAGCGTAAAGCGCCTTACGCCTGGCTTTGTATGTGAGGGCATGTCTGGCACGGTTCCGCCTGGACCGTCCACGACGTACTTGACATTGAAAAGGTCAAGTAGTGGAGACGTGAGATTGTCCACTGCTAGGGGCCAGACCCCCCATCCTCCCTGCGGGTTAGCCTCAAGAAGTCGCAGCGCTGTAAAGGTTCTGGGGCTGATGCCGTCGTAGCCTCGGATGTCACTTATTCCAAATTGCATCATAGAATTTGGTGTCATGACAGAAAACTGTGTGCCGACAATACGGAATATACCGGAATCGTTCCGGAGAAACTCAATTGCCCCAGTTGGCTTTGGTAGAAGTTCTTGATCGACCGCCGTGTTATATTGGACTCCGAAACTGAATGCGTCTGCAAGCAGAACGGCAATGATAATTACACCGAGTAGCCGCGTCCGCTTCAATCGTCCCCTCATCCAGAGCAGCACCCCCAATAATCCAACTGCCGCTACCAAACGCATCAGATCCAGAATGTCTGTTCTCACGGCGGCATCAACTAACTCTAAAGGACTCCTGGGCGAATAGTATGAAAGTGCCGCCGCCCCAACAAGAACAACAAAGGCAAGACTCAAGATCAAACTAACTATCCGACCCCTCTTCGCCAACGTACTAACCCCACTAGCTCCAAAGCCGGCCAGCACAGACACCGAGAAAGACCAGATTACAATGGCACGATGGATTGCGATCTCATTGAAGAACGGAAGTCTAGTTATCGCTGTATTGATTCCAACTAGGCCATAGGTTATGGCCACGGCTAGAAATGCAAGTAGGGAAAAGGACGCGACTCGCCGGTCTTTCCATCGATGAACCAAACCGACAACTGCCAAGATGATAGTTACTGCAGGCAAGTATGCCATATTCGTCTCGGTGAAATTAACAGGACCGCGGTATGCGTCAGGGGGCCCGAATATCAGCGGAAACATCATTGCTACCAAGCTTTGAATAGGCAGCCCCCCGGCCAGCATCCCTCGAAAAGCCGAAGACGTTTCCAAAACGTAGAGTCTGTAACTATTCTGCACGTACTCGTATGTTGGAAGTAGCTGGACGGCCGACTCAAGTGTCCCTATTCCAATCGCCGAGAAGTACGTCACAAGCAGTTTTGCGAAAGACAAAGGCGACTGGAATTTGAGAACTCCAAGCGACACAACATAGAACGTTACTGCTGATAAGGCGAAAATGGACATTTCAACATGTCCTCCAAGGAATTGCACCGCTACCAGCAGGGACAGAATTAGAGCATCCTGCAACTTTCGGTCACACACTAACCTATCAGCAAAGAGGAAGAGGAGAGGCAACCACATGGCCACGTTCGTAAGTGGATATATGAGCCAAACAACCATGAAACCTGAAAACGAAAATGCAAGGGAACCCACGAGACGCCCCAGGCAATTGACACCCATTCTTCTTAGTAGTGCATACATTCCCCAAGACGCAATAAGGGTCTTGAGGAAGAAGATTATCGTCGTCGCTATAGGGATGGGAAGCAAATAGGCTACGAAGTTTAGCGGGAAGAAGATCGCAGACTGATCATTGCCAACAAACGGGACACCGCTGAAGATGAAAGGGTTCCAAAGAGGCAACTCAAACATTCGAAGTGTGGCGACCGTGAAATGCCAATATGGATAGTATTGAAAGTTGTAGTCCGCCAAGTTAGGATTCCAGACAGGGATTCTTCCATTGTTTGTCGATGCCCAAGGATGAACAAAATTGTACGCAATATCCGCGGGATAGATTACCTTTCCAAGAAATATCTCTTTGTAGTAAAATATGAGAGTTGCAAGAATCAGCAAGAGCAGCGAGAGGAAATCCTCCCGCTTCACTAAACTGCGGTGAAATACACTAGACTGAAACAATGGATCACGAGAGCCTGCCATGCCAAGATCTCCCATTTGGTGTAACGAACCTAACGGTTTTTCACTCCGGGAACGGTTCATACGCCGACAAAAGCATTCTATCCTTCAGACGAACCCGTATCGTTTGACATTTTCTGTCCAACCTACCGAATGTTCTGGCTTCGACTTCCCACGTTACCACTTTCCCGTTACCAGACGGATCTTTGACAAACACGTCCAAATCAGCAGCCAAGGTATCAGAGAGAATTCCGGGAGGATGATGCTGATCTGTGTGCGAATCCCAAGTACCCAATACGCCTCTATCGGCCTTTGACTACCCAAACGTCTCCGAGCGAGTCTGGTGGAATCCGCTTCTCATCAGGGCTGCTGGGATTGTAGGGCACATCGGCGATGCTGACCATCTGTGTGTCGTCTTCTAGGGACATCCATCCGTGGTAAACTCCAGGAGGCACGACTAGAAGTGAAGGATTGCGCTCAGTCAAGACGAAGGCGTTCACCTCGTGATGCGTACCAACGTCACCTCGGTCATCGACCAACACGAACTTAGCCGACCCGTGTGATATGAAGAAATAGTCCCAGAGCTTCTCGTGCTTGTGGAACGCACGAATGGTTCCCTTTGACATGTTACCTACTACGTAGACTTCTTTCATAGTTGGTATGTTGGGAGCGTCCGGGCGCCCTGAGCTCCCTATGACGATCAGATAGCCTCTATCGTCCGTATTCACTTTTAAGGGAATAAGTTCGACTTCCTTAATCAATTATTAAACCTCAGTGTCCCGTCTAGTTTGCCTGCAGAGATAAGATGTTGCATCCTCATTACATTGTGGTAATCCATTGACTGGAACATTTCATAAGTCAACCTATTTGCCTCGAATGAATCCTTCAGTTCGCGTATTCCTTTCTCAACACTCCATTGGGGTCGGTAATTCCTCAGCTTTGAGATCCTACTGAAGCTGACCCTGTATGAACGCGGATCCTTACCTGCCATCTTCGCAACCTCCACCTTACAATTGCCTAGACCTTCGCTAACGAGCGCTGCGAGCTCTCGAACCTGATGATTCTCCGAATCTCTCCCGACGTTAAGTGTATCTCCTCCAATCTCCTCGCTTGGGGATTCAAGGCAAGCCAGGACCGCCAAGGCAATGTCTTCAATGTGAACGTTTGGCCTCCAAGCAGTCCCATCGCTTAGGATTTTCACATGGCCTGTCGTGTAGCCGTATGCCGCCAGATTGTTCACGACTAAATCGAATCTCATTCTCGGCGAGGCGCCAAAGGCTGTGGCGTTTCGCAGAAACGTTGGAAAGAAATGTCTGTCAGCCAGTAGTCGCACGTCGCGTTCGGTCGCAACCTTGGCCTTGGCATACGCGGATACAGGTTCGACCGGAGATTCCTCCGTTAGTATTGATTCCCCACGCGCGCCGTATACGGAGCATGAGGAAGCGAAAATGTACCGGCTGATTCCTTTCTTTTTCGCCCACTTTGCTAGCATGACACATGCCTGGTGATTTATATCATCCGTCCATACAGGATTGAGTTCGCCGCTTGGATCGTTAGCCAGCCCGGCAAAATCCACGACGGCATCACATCCTCTAAGATCGTCCTCAGAGATGTCGCGGATGTCTTTTCTGATTAATCGCTTCATCTCCGCCCTGGCATGCCAAATGTCTTCACGGTAGAAGCAGGTTTCCGGAAAGAAGCCGGCATCCAGGCCAACCACTTCATAACCTTGGCGCGTTAGCGTGTAGTTGATAGCGGAGCCGACATAGCCGAGGGCTCCAGTCAGCAAGACCCTCATGTTACTCACGCCACCATGGGGGGCTGCCCTTATACCCCGTATGAAGCATAATCCCCTTCTCCCACAGGTTGTTAAGTCGTTCCACATCCTTGAACGTGTCCATACAAGCCCAGAACTTTTCTAGGCGATAGGCCGACAGTTGCCCACGGGCTGCTATTGCCTTTAGAGGTTCCTCCTCCAAGATGCTTTCTTCAGTTAGGTAGTCAAAGAACTCCTTCTTGAAGATGAGGAAACCCCCGTTGATGTAACCTGGCAAAGCAGGTTTCTCCTTGAACGATGTGGCAATTCCCTGATCGTTGACCTCGATGATTCCGAATGGTGACATTGCGTGGACCGCTGTGACCGTGCCAACCTTACCCATCTTCCTGTGAAAGTTCGCCAATTCACTTATGTCGATGTCAGCCAAGCCGTCACAGTAGGTAACGTGCATACTATCTGTTTCGATGTACTTCTCAATCTTCTTCACCCGCCCGCCCGTCGGCGTCTCTAGCCCCGTCTCAGCGAAAGTTATCTGATAGTCAAGATGATTGTCCTCACGTTCCTTCACTGCCTTCTTCCCTGTCCGGCCCATTGTAAGGGTAAAGTCGTGCGCAATCCAATCATGATTCATGAAGTACTCCTTTATCAAATTCCCGCGGTAGCCTAGGCATAAGATAAAATTCCGGAAACCGCTAGCCGCATATGTCTTCATTACATGAAGGATGACCGGATATGGGCCTATCGGTACGAGGGCTTTGGGAATAGTGTCCGTGTACTCACGTAGTCTCATGCCTTTTCCGCCAGCAAGGATCACCACAGGTTCCTCCTGGTTCATTGCCACCAGCCCTCAAAGGGGGCGGTCCCCCTCGCAAATAAAGCCTTGGCTGACCGTATCAGCATGCTATTGCCATCGAGCTCGATTGCCAGCGTGGGCTCTACGAACGAGGGAGATGGCTGAGCTTCTCTTTGAATAGGGTAACGACAGTCGCCGCATCCAAGAGCTGTGTCGAAAGCTCACGGCTTGCTTTATCGGTCTTCAGCCCTAGTTTCTTTGGCCTCTTTGCTTTCTGCTGTAGTTCCTCACTGGTTACTGGATAGACCAGCTTTTGATCAAGATCAAAGACTCCACATATCATAAGTGCAAAGTCATACCTCGACATGAGGGACCGGCCGGCTAAATGATACGTGCCAACTTTGTTCCTCGTCCCTAGCTCTATTGAACATGCGGCCAGATTGCTTGCGAGGGTTGGGTTACCAATCTGGTCAATCGGCACCCTCAAACTCCGCCCTGCTGAGAGCTCATTCACTAGGCGTAAAGCGAAATTCTTCGATTCTCGGTCAGCGTCGAACACAACACCAGTGCGGATGATTAGGTGGTCGCTAAGGGAGCGTACTCTGTTTTCGCCCTCAACCTTTGTCCTTGCGTAATAGTTGATTGGGTTGACTGAATCCTCCTCGCCGTAGGGTCCAGCTGTACCATCAAAAACATAGTCGGTAGAAATAAAGAGATGCTTCGCTCCAACCTGCCTGCATGCGCTTGCTAGATTTTCAGTTCCCAAGACATTTGTCCGCCAAGCTTCGTCCTGATGATCCTCGCAATAATCCACATTTGGCTGAGCAGCAGTCTGAACCACCACGTCCGGTTCAAGCTTAGACAGGAGCCGCACAGCGGATTCTTTATCGGTAATGTCAAGGTGCAGGAGGCCAGCTTTCGGTCGGCTGTGGTAGGTTCCGAAGTTGGCAATTCCGCTTTTGCTCAGTTCGCTCATGAAGGCCTTGCCAATCATTCCGGAGGCGCCAACGATCACGTACTTCATGTCTGCCACTGCCGCCTCTTTCAGAATAAGGCTTTTGCGGACCATGAGAGATTTTTTTCGGCCAGCAGATAGAAGCCACATTCAACCAAAGATATCTTTCTGCCCAGAACCCCGACGCGAGAGCTTGAACGACCCTGGAAGGCTACGTCCATGATAGTAATTCCCCTAGTCTCCTCACGCGACCGTACATGCCTCACACGGCGATCAGCATCCCTTCTTGGGGAAAAAGACAAACGTCGTCGGAACTGTAATTGGAAGAAAGTCCACCGGAAATCTCAGTGGGATGGCAGACTGGCCATTCCACATGAAAGGCACAAAAACCGGAACAGGGTCTATGTCAGCTGGAGTGACCCTCCTGACAATATGGGAGGGCTGAGGAATTCAGCAACACGCGGCAAGCGGACGCTCGCCGATTAGGTAATCGTTGCCTGTTTCAGCCGAGAGACGGACTCAGCTCCAGGTATCGGCTCGTTCATCCCAGAACCTGAAGTAGATTACGTTATCTAACCCTCTAACGAAGACCCAGAGGTAACCGTTCTTCAAATCGTCAACGGGCACGGGCGCTTGTGATATCCCGCCTCCGAGACTGGTCCAGCCGGCCCAGGCGTTTGAGCGGTCGTCCAGAACGATGTAGTAAACCACATTGTCCGTTCCCTGGATGAACAGCCAAACTCGCCCCAGATTGTTCCATAATGGGGAGACAAAGGAAGACGTTGCCCCCCCGAGAGTTGACCAGCTCCCATCCCAAGCATTAGTTTTAAGGTTTAGGCGGGTGTAGTAGATGATATTGTCCAGGCCACGGATGTATACCCTTAGAAAGCCATTTGCGGAATCGACGACTGCTGTAGGCCTGGTGGAGGCCCCGCCTCCAAGACTGGTCCATCCCGACCACGTCCCAGCAAATACATCTCTCTTGTTGTAGTAGACTACGGTGTCGAGGCCATCGATGAAAACCCACAGGAACCCTCTCGGATCCATTATCGGCATGGGAGAATTAGAAGCCCCGCCTCCCAGACTGGTCCAGCCCGCATCGCCCGCCCCGCTTCTGGTATCGACTCTCCAGTAGTAGAGGATGCTATCTATCCCCTTTATGAAGACCCAAGCGATTCCCGAGGCGTCAATGACACACCTAGGAGGGCCGGGCGACGCTCCGCCAACATTAACCCAAAAACCTGTAGTGCCGGTGCGGGTATCTATCCAGTTATAGTAGATCACATTGTCGATGCCGCTGATGAAGACGAACAAGTATCCCCTAGGATCCATACATAGGCTAAACCCCGTCTTGTCAGTTGCGCCTCCCAGGCTCGTCCATCCGGCCCAGCTTGAACTCTGCCTGTCGAGCCTGTTGTAGTAGATCCTATTGTCTGTGCCACGAATGAACACATACAGGTATCCTCGTGGGTCCACAATGGCCTGAGGCTGACCTAGTGTGGCACGCAAGCTCCTTAGGATGCGCGACAGTGACGTCCCTGTACCCATGCCCCCTGAGGGCCCGCATGATTGGATAGGCCATTATCGTGGACTCGAACGCTATCCTTGCCTCCTTCGGAACCCTGTTCGCGAAATATGCGTACCCTTCTTCGTTCATGGAGAAGGAGAAGCGATCGGCCACGTCTCCAATCGGAGAGAGAACCGTAGTCATGCTCTCCCTATCCCCCAAATCTATACCCGCCACTATGGAATTCATCTTACAACCCTTCACCCTTCCTCTCTTCTTATCCGCCATTTTTCTAACCATCCATTCCAAGGCGCAGAGGCGACTCCACGACTGACATGAGTCGCCCTGAGAAGACCGACTACGTTACAATTGAGTCAAACCTACGACCAGGAACACGCCCGATTCCCAGTCCACTGGAAATTCATCGAGTATTACAACTACGAGCGGCCGCATATGGCGCTGAACTATTCAACCCCAGCTGAAGTCTACTTCGGAGATGTGCCAAATGCTATGTGATAACACATTTCCCGTTGGTTTCCCCTGAAAATCTAATGATGAGAACGTATTCTTTAGGTCCATTCTTCTTCACTGTCCTTGGGTAAGTTGTCGAACTGTTGATTGAAGTCTTCTGGATACTTTTCGAGGATAGCT
>Ga0315282_10003767_pt1 | contig 26987 bp, 26 predicted proteins | sample YL17G07_20_MG_FD_203693 | JGI IMG/M metagenome (GOLD analysis project Ga0315282, IMG submission 203693) | Sediment microbial communities from Yellowstone Lake, YNP, Wyoming, USA - YL17G07_20 | ecosystem: Environmental > Aquatic > Freshwater > Lake > Sediment | place: USA: Wyoming | collected...
GCTCGGAGGTGGGAGTTTCGGTGGGACACAGGTGCCGAAGCCACTGTCGCCCAGGACCCGGAGCCGGGTCGGAGAGTGAGACACAGGTTCCGGAGCCGATGTGGGACAGAGGTGCCGGACTCTCACAAAGGGCGCCGTGTCAGCTGCGGGACGGATGCGGGACGAAAGCGGGACGCTCGTGTCGCTCCCGCAGCGATAAGGCCGCTGACCTGCGCTCTTGAGGTGGGGCGGGCAGGACTCGAACCTGCGACCGGCGGATTATGAGTCCGCTGCTCTGACCAACTGAGCTACCGCCCCACGGCATCCAGGATAGGCCGTCACACGTCGAGGAACACGCGCACCTCCACGTGCCCGTCGTCCCGAGCCACCCGGAGCCGATGGTACGTCGCCGCTTTCACGACCACGCCCTCGGATCTACTGGTCAACGGGCCGAGGCTCAGCTCCGCGTCGAGCTCGCTATCGGATACGCGCCGAACCGTGACGTCCGAGACCGCGACCTCCTCGGTCTCGCAGAGGAACACGAGCTCGTTCAGGAAGTCGACGAGCAGTGACCCGGCGTCGGCCCCCGACAGCGTGAGCCGACGGCGTGTCCCCTCCCCCGTTGAGCGGATGTCGAGCAGGTCCACCAGCGCCCACGCCGCCTGCTCGAACGCGGCCTCGAGCGTTGGACCCCACGCGCGCACGCCGAGGTCGGCGGTGTGCTCGATGATCTGGTAGCCGGCGTCTGTCTCGGACCTGGCGGGGCTCACGCCGCCAGCCTAGGCGCGCGCGAGGCGCTACGACTCGGTGGCGGACCCGCGCGTCGCTTCGGCGAGCTTCGCCTGCATGGCTGCCAGACGATCGTCGACGAGCAGAGCGTAATCCTGGCTCCGGGTGCGCAGGCCGTGCAGGTCCTTCACCAGATCCTCCAGGATCTCCTCCAGCGCGGTGACGCGCGTCGCGAGGTCACCCTCGGACGCAGGCGCCGCGCCCGTCTCTGGCGTCTCCGGAAGCGCCGGCTCGGCGGTCCCCTCTGGAACCTCGATCAGACCGCTCGTCGTCCAGATGTCCGGGGTCACCTCAGCCCGAGCCCCCGCTTCGGCTTCTGCCTCAGCCGCGGTGAGGTCCACGATCTCCGCCGCCTCGGTGGCGACGGCCTGCTGAACCTCGAGCACGGAGTAGTCGATCAGCGGAGCCTCGATCCCTGCCTGCAGGGCGGCCTCGTTCGACGTCGCACCCTCGCGGAGCTGTCGCTGGTACTCGAGCAACCGCTTCACGATGTCGTCGTGATGGATCGCGGAGGACTCCTCCGCTTCCTGCCCGCCGAGCTCCTTGTCCGACATGCCTGGCTCCCCTCGACGACCTGGAACGACGTCATGTTACGGGTCCGGGGGTCCGGGCTCAATCGGACTTTCGGCTCAGGCCGGCAGCAGCCCGGGGATCCGTGCCTGGATCTCCATCCGCCTGAGACGGCTCCGGGGGCGAGACTCGAACTCGCAACCATCGGATTAACAGTCCGCCGCTCTGCCGATTGAGCTACCCCGGAACAACGTGAAGCAGTCTACCAACGGGCCATCCCCAGCCCGCGGCGATAGGCTTTGAGACTTGAGCCGGAAGGATGGAGCCAGCGATGAAGAGATTGCTCTTCGGGATCGTGGTCGGTGTCGTGATCGGGTACGCCCTCGCCAACAGGCGCGAGCTCGGCGCTTCAGATGACGACGTGAGCGGTGTCTTCGACTCGGTGACGCGCAGTCCCTCCGCTCAGCGTCTCCAAGGGGTCGGCGGCAAGATCGTGGATCTCGCCAGCACTCGCGGCGCGGACGTCATCCGGCGCGCTCGGGCCGAGATGCAGACCCGCCTCGCCGCAGGTTCGAGCGACTTCTAGCTTCGGCGCGGCCCACAGGAGTGCGCAGACCCCGCCCGGCGTGGGGCCGAACGAGCGCAGCTAGTCCAGGTAGTCGCGGAGCTTCTGCGACCTCGACGGGTGACGGAGCTTCGATAGCGTCTTCGACTCGATCTGGCGGATGCGCTCGCGCGTGACGCCGAACTCGCGGCCGACCTCCTCGAGCGTGCGCGGGTGGCCGTCGAGCAGCCCGAAGCGTAGCTGGATGACCTTCTTCTCTCGGTCCGAGAGCGTGTGCAGCACGGATTCGAGCTGCTCCTGGAGCAGGATGAATGAGGCCGCGTCGACCGGGACCACCGCATCGGAGTCCTCGATGAAGTCGCCGAGGTGGGAGTCCTCCTCCTCGCCGATCGGCGTCTCGAGTGAGACCGGCTCCTGTGAGACCTTGACGATCTCGCGGACCTTGTCGGCGGGGACACCCATCTGCCTACCGATCTCCTCGGCCGTGGGCTCGCGGCCGAGGTCCTGGAGCAGCGCCCGCTGCACGCGAACCAGCTTGTTGATCGTCTCGACCATGTGCACGGGGATACGGATCGTGCGCGCCTGGTCGGCGATCGCGCGCGTGATGGCCTGTCGGATCCACCAGGTCGCGTACGTCGAGAACTTGTACCCCTTCGAGTAGTCGAACTTCTCGACCGCGCGGATCAGGCCGAGGTTGCCCTCCTGGATGAGGTCGAGGAACAGCATCCCGCGACCGACGTAGCGCTTGGCGATCGACACGACGAGGCGGAGGTTGGCCTCAATCAGTCTCTTCTTCGCGAGCTGGCCGTCGCGCTCGACGCGTCGCAGGAGGTCTTCGAGATCGTTGCGGCTCTTCGGCTTCCACGACTTCGGCATCCGGTCCCGACCGATGCCCTCGACCTTGCCGAACTTCTCGAACTGGTGGTTCCGGATCGCGATCACGTGCTCCACGACGTTCTTCAGCTTCTTGTTGTCGACCTTGTCGTCGTCCTCAGCCAACCGGGCCAGCTCGGTGGCGAACTCGCCCGCCTCGATCCGCCGAGCGAGGTCCACCTCCTGCGCCGCGGTGAGCAGCGGAACCTTCCCGATCTCTTTCAGGTACATGCGGACCGGGTCATTGGTCGGTGCCTTCAGGAGGTCGACGTCGACCCCGCGGGGTACACCCGGCTCTATCAGCTCGTCGCCGGGGACCTCGATGACCTCGATGCCCTCGCCGCGGAGGTGCTCCTCGACCTGTGTGAGGAAGTCCTCGATCTGCTCTGGGGTGAAATCGTCGACGGGCACGGCCTCAAGGAGGTCCTCCGAGGTCACGAACCCGCGCTCCCGACCGCGGGCTGCGATCGCTTCCTTCGCTTCCTCCAAGCCCAGATCCCGGGCCAGCTCCGTCAACGAGGCTCCTTGCACACGGGGGGATCGGATGTCGGAGAGTCTACGAGACCGAACTGTCAGTCACCCATGTCGACCACGACGAGCTACACGGGGACGCCGTGACGCTCCTTGAGCCGCCGGAGGTCCCCATCGATCGCGATCAGTCGCTGGAAGAGACGGTCGTAGTCCTCGGGCTGAGTCGTGGGGTTCAGCTTCTGGAGCTGTTGGCGTAGCTCGGTGCTCCGGCGCTTCAGCGCGAACTGCTGCAGCCGGCTCCACACTTCCTCCGCGTACTCGCGCGTCGGCTCGCCGTCGAGCGGCTCGAGCGCGAGCGCCGACACAGCGCGAACGAGCTTGTCGTCACTCGAGGTCGCGACGAACCTGCGCACGTCGCCGTCGGATCCCTTCAGCAGCCCGAGGAGCCTGCGGTTGGCGGCCGACTGGAAGTGGTCGTCCGTGAGGCGTGGGCCGACGCTCCCGTAGACCTCGGCGTCGCGCGCGAGCAATCGGAGCATCTCGCGTTCCACCTTCTCCTGGACCGACGCCCGCTTGACCGCCTGCGCGACGTCGACCGGACGCCCGGACATCTTGCGCTCCAGCGCGAGGACCACCGACACCTCCGAGACGTCGGTGAGCTCGGCGAGCAGGTGCGCGTACTCGGCCTGGCGGACGGGGTCGGAGAGACCCTCTAGGACCGGCAGCGAGGCGGCGACGGCCGCGGTCTGACCCTCGACGCTGGAGATGTCGTGGCGCCCCACGCTCCGGCGGATCATGTACTCGACGAGCGGCGTCGCCCCGGCGGCGAGCTCGCGGAAGGCAGCCCCGCCGCGCTGCTGCACGAGATCGGCCGGATCCAGACCCTCGGGCAGGATCAGCACCACCGGCTGGATCGGGAACCGCTCGAGGAACGCGTAGGCGCGCTCGGCCGCCCGGGCGCCGGCCTCGTCGGAGTCGAACGCGAGGATCATCCGCTGCGCGAACCGCGAGGCGAGCCGGAAGTGCCCCTCCCCCAGCGCGGTGCCGCACGTCGCGACCGCCGTCCCGATGTCGGCCCGCGCGAGCGCGATGACATCCGTGTAGCCCTCGACCACCACGATCTCGCCCGACTTCGCGATGGCGCCCTTCGCGCGGTGCAGGTTGTAGAGGACCTCGGCCTTCTTGTAGACGGGCGTCTCGGGCGAGTTGAGGTACTTCGGCCCCGCCTCGTGCTCGCCGGGGAGGATCCGCGCACCGATGCCGACCGCACGACCCGACAGGTCGTGCACCGGGAACGTGATGCGTCCCCGGAAGCGATCCCGGATGCCCCCCTCCTGGTCGCGGAGCGCGAGTCCCGCCTCCACGAGCATCTCCGGCGAGAACCGCCGCGCGAGTCGGCGCAACAGGAAGTCCGCGTAACCCGGCGCATAGCCGATGCCGAACTCGGTAACGGTGTCGCGGTCGATGCCGCGCGAGTCGAGGTAGCGGCGCGCTTCCTCGCCCTCGCGCCCCTCGAGCAGCATCCGGTGGTAGAGCGCGAAGGCCTCCTCGTTCGCGCGCTGAAGGGCTTGGCGCCGGGACGCCGCACGCCGCTCTGACGGTGTGTCGCCCTCGTAACGGAGCGTGACCCCGGCCTCCTTCGCGAGCCACTCGACCGCTTCGGTGAACTCGAGGTGTTCCACGTCGCGCAGGAATCGGATCGCGTCCCCGCCTGCGCCGCAACCGAAGCAGTAGTAGACCTGCTTCGATGGCGAGACGGAGAACGATGCGGTCTTCTCCGTGTGGAACGGGCAGAGGCCGACGAACGAGTCGTGGCCCGCCTTCTTCAGCGACAGGTAGTTGGAGACGACCTTGATGATGTCGGTCCGCTCGCGGACCGTCTCGAGGTCCTCCTGCCTGATCCTTCCGGCCACGGTCCTCCCCCGTGCGCTAAGGCAGCCAGCCCTGGGGAAGGAACAGCCGTTCGTAGACCCGGAGAGCGTACCGGTCCGTCATGCCGGCGATGTAGTCGGCGATGCGGGTGGGCAGATCCCCCCGCGCCCGATGGTACTCCTCGGGAACCTCCTCCGGATGGTCGAGGTAGTGGGTGAACAACGCGCGCACGAGCCCGATGGCCTTCTCCTGCTCCGAGCGCGCCTCGTCGCGCAGGTAGACCCGTTCGAACATGAACTCCCGCAGCGCGTCGAGGGCACGGAAGGCCTCGTCGGACAGGCGGATCTCCGCGCCGTCGCCGCTGCGCTCGACGAGGTCGGTGACCAGGGTATTGATCCGATCGCCGTGGGTTCGACCGAGGACTTCGAAGACGTCCGCGGGCAGCTCCTCGGAACCTAGAACACCCGCGCGGATCGCGTCGTCCACGTCGTGGTTGACGTAAGCGATGCGATCGGCGAATCGGACGATCTCGGCCTCAGGGGTGGAGGGCGCCGGCATCGACCACGTGTGGTTCAAGATGCCGTCCCGCACCTCCCATGACAGGTTCAGACCTCTGCCGTCATTCTCGAGGTAGTCGACGACGCGAAGGCTCTGTTCGCTGTGGTGGAACGGGCGGCCTAGGAACGGTGTGAGCGCCTCCTCGCCGAGGTGCCCGAACGGCGTGTGTCCGAGGTCGTGGCCGAGGGCGATGGCCTCGGTGAGGTCCTCGTTCAGGCGGAGCGCCCGGGTCGCGGTTCGCGCGATCTGCGAGGCCTCGAGCGTGTGCGTGAGACGAACCCGGTAGTGGTCGCCCTCGGGCGCTAGGAACACCTGGGTCTTGTGCTTCAGGCGCCTGAACGCCTTCGCGTGGACGATACGGTCCCGGTCACGCTGGAAACACGTGCGGAGCGGATCCGGCGGCTCCTCCCGCTCACGGCCCCGGCTCTGCGAGGAGAGTGTGGCGTGGGGCGAAAGGGTATCGCGCTCGATCTGCTCCGTGCGTTCACGAGGTGTCGGGGCCGCCACGCGGCCAATCCTACCGCGGGGCTCCGACACACCCGACCTCTGTGTCGACGCTCGACCTGGAGTCTCAGCGACCGAGGAGCCGGTAGTACAGATACGCGAACGTCTCCCGCATGTACCCGGAAAGGCGCGGCCATTCCGAGACCGCCGCCGAATGCCACGTCGCCGAGGCATAGGCTTCGATCCCGAGGTCCGAGGCCATCCGCTTGATGCGCAGGTTGTGCCACGGGTCCGACACGAGGAACGCCGAACGCATACCGTGCGCTTCCATGTACGCGGCGGCCGCGTCGAGGCTCTCGAGCGTCGTGTGGCCGACGGGGATGGCCACCACCGCCTCCGGCGGCATGCCTTGCCCGATGAGGTAGTCGCGTCCGGCCTCGGCCTCGGTCGAGATGTCGCCGGGTCGGCCGGCCCCCAGCACGAGCACGATATCGGAGCGCCCCTGCTCGTAGAGGAGCTGGGCGTGCTCGAGGCGGCCGGCCAGCACAGGCGAGGGCTTCCCCTCGTATTCCGCGGCACCGAGCACCGCGATGACGTCGGCGTGGTCCACCCGGCTGGCGTCGTCCTCGTGCGCCGCGCGGAACACCGCGATACCCGTGACGACGACCAGTCCCGCCGCGGCCACAAGCAGGACGACGAGGATCGAGAGGATCGGATGACGGCGGACGAAGCCCACCCGTCCAATCTAACAACCGTCATCTACCCTGCCGCGAAGTCCCCCGCGGGGAGCGGGGAGGCGAACGCGCCGATCACGTGACCGCTCGCATCGCGCGCGAGCACCAGGAGACGACCCGTCGTCGCGGGACGGAACCCGAGACGGAGGCTCAACTCGCCGGAGCCCTCCAGGGAGTCTTGAACCTCGCGGTCGCCGTATCCGACCTCTATGTCCGTCCTCATCGCCCCGGCCACGTCCACACCGACGTGGACCAGCGATCCCATGACCGAGACGACCGGGTCGCGACCCAGCCCGCCGTGCACGCTGTACACCCACCACCATGGGTCCACGAGACAGGCCACGAGGACCTCGACGTTCTCTGCGCCGGAACCGGACCGGACGTCGAAGGCAACGAGCCCATCGCCCCGGTCGATCGGCGCGCCGGCGACGGCCTCGGTCCAACCGAGGACACGCTCGACGAACCGCAGCGCCGTCTCCGCGGGGTCGGCCCGCCACGGGTCGGCTCCCGACTCGAGGCGCCCGAGCGACGCCTCCGCCGCCTGCAGCGTGTCCTCGGGCCAGACCGCGAACCCCTCGTGCTCGTCGCCCGACGCCGCGGCCGTGGGAGTAGGCGCGACCGACCATGGAGCGGGTGTGGTTCGCCTGGTCTCCTCCCGAGACGGTGCCGGCGAACAAGCGGCCGGTGCGATCGACGCGACGAGGAGGGCCGCGATCGCGGCCCTCCTCCACCTTCCGGCCCGAGCCGGTCCGTGAGCGCTCACGTGCACCGCGGGTAGCAGTCGGCCACCCAGCCCTTGCGAGTCATGGCTCGGTATTGGGACTGGGACCGATAGTCCGTGTACGAGATCCGCGTGCCGAGATCGTCGCTCTTCGCTTCGATGATGTAGTCGAAGCCGCCGGTCCCCTCCATGTAGATCATCCCGGTGTGACCGCCGACCCCGTTGTTGTAGACGAACGCGTCCATGTACGCGGTCGCGTCGTAGCCCTTGCTGTTCAGCAACTTGAAGGGACAGGTCGTGCACGACATGTATGCGGCGGTGGAGTACGGGCCGTGGATCTCCATCTGGTGCTCCCAGAACCGGAACCCCGACGATCCGTACGAGTTCTTCATCGCCCATGTCTTGAAGACGAAGCCGGAGCAGTCGGCGCCCTCACCTCCGCTGTCGGGCGCTCCCGGCGTGTCGTCGCGGTCGTTCAGCTTGTAGCAGCCGCCGCCCCACTCGTAGCCTTCCTTGTCGGCTTGCGCCGCATAGCTCTGCGCTTGGGCTCGGCTCATCCAGGTCAGGCCCCAGCTGATCCCGTTGCAGTTCGCGCTGGACCAGGTGCCCGCCGCACCGGCGCCTGAGGCCACCAGGACCAAGATCTGCGCCGTGAGGAGACCGACCAACGTCCCGATCGCGATACCTGCGACCAACCGTCGAAGTTGCGTCCTCATGCTTCCACCACCTCGAAGCTCTCGATCGCGACGCCGTTCGGTCGTGCGTACGCGATGAGGACCGAACCGGGCGCCCTCCACCTGACGGTCGACAGTCGTGCATCCTGCTGGCTCGAGGGCTCGGGCAGGAGCGTGAACCGCATCAGCCCGCCGTGGGCATCCAGTCGGAACACCCCCACCACGGAATGCGCATCGTCCCACAGGCCGCGCGCGACCAGGGCTCCGCCGTCCGCCAACGGCTGGATGAAGTAGTCGGAGCCGAGGCGCACACCGGGGGGAAGCCGCAGGACGGCGCCCGCGTCGGTTCCATCGGGCCGTGTCCAGGTGACCGCCAGCTCGCCCTCACCGAGCTCTCCCGAGATCGGCGATCCGGTGGCCGGGGCGGCCGCCGTGAGACGGCCACTCGTCGGACGAGCCGGTACCCACTGCCCGGGTCCGACGAGGACCGACGGGCCCCCAAGGCCCCGCTCCACACGTGTGGCCACGCCCATCGTGACCGGGAAAGAGCCGAGCACGCGGCCATCGGTCGCGGAGATCTGGTAGTCGACGCCCTCGCTCCCGAGCGTGAGGAGATCGAGCGACCCGTCGACGCCGACGGCGAGATCCAGGGTCCCGTGAACGGGCGTCGGCAAGGTCCGCGTGAGTCGCCCGTTCCGTGAGAACACCTCGACGCGGTCGTTCACCCAGTCGACCACGTTGATGTCGCCGTCCGGCCCGACGGCGAAACTCGAGGGACCGAGCGGGTCCCTATCGGTGCCACCCGGCGTCTGTCCAACCTGCCCGGGATCCGAGCCGTAGGGAAGGAACACGACGGTCGCGTCCGGGCGCGAGAGATCGCGCCAGGAGAACGGCGCAACCTCGGCCGTCGGGAGCCCCGCCGTCGTGCGCACGCGCAGCGGGTTGGTTCCACCGCCGGGCGGATACGTGACGGATGCCCCCGTCGCCGTCCTGAACTCGAGCCAGTACGAGAACCCCTCATCCGGGACGAGCTCGGCCGGTACGGTGAACCTGTAGCCGCCCTCGGCCCGGGCGCCGGGAAGCGACCGCGACGTGCCGCGGGGCGTGCTGACGTGCACCGCGGCCGAGATGACCTCGCACCCGGGCGATCCCGAGGGTCGGCACAACACACCGGCGAGCAGCCCGGCGGGCGCGCCGGTATGCACCAGCGCCGGTGCCGCGTGCAACACGAGGAACCGCGGATCGAGCGGTTTCACCGACCGCGACGACGCCACAGCCCCGAGGGTCGACCCCACCGCGAGTCCGGCAACGAGGCCCAGCAACCCCCAACGACCGAGCAGCCGCCGAGGGCGCCGAAGGAAGGACATGCGCCCCACCTCCTTGTGCTCCGCGGGGGAGGTGGGAGAGGACCCGAACGATATCCGAACACGCGTTCGGCGCCTATCACCAGGACGGGGGAGATCCCCGGTCCGAGTGGGCGATTTCGGGCGCGGCGTGGTCTGCCCGGGTTCGGCTCCGCGCGTCTACTTCGAGGCGACCTCTACGGTACCGACGGCGGCCTGACCGGCCGCGAGGCGCGCGGTCTCGACCCGGAACGGCGAGCAGGAGACATAGTCGAGACCCACCTCGTGGCAGAAGACGACCGAGGCGGGATCGCCGCCGTGCTCGCCGCAGATGCCGAGGTGCAAGCGCGCGTTCGCAGCCCGTCCCTCGTCGCACGCGATCCGCATCAGACGTCCGACGCCCGGGCGGTCCACCGTGACGAACGGGTTGGCCGGGACGAGCCTCCGCTCCTCGTACATCCCGACGAACTTGCCGATATCGTCGCGGGAGAACCCGAACGCCGTTTGCGTCAGGTCGTTCGTGCCGAACGAGAAGAAGTCGGCGACCTCGGCGATCTCGCCGGCCGTGACGGCCGCCCGCGGAAGCTCGATCATCGTCCCCCACTCGAGGTGATCGAGCGTCACGCCCTCCTCCTCGAGGACCGTCTTCGCCACCGGCTCCAGCTCCTCGCGCATCTGCTGGAGCTCGGGCTTCGTCGCGACCAGCGGGATCATGATCTCGACCTTCGGGTCGAAGCCCTCCTTCTTCACGGCGCATGCGGCCTCGACGATCGCGCGGACCTGCATCGCGTACAGCCCAGGCTTCACGATCCCCAGGCGCACGCCGCGCAGGCCGAGCATCGGGTTCGTCTCGTGGAGTTCGTTCACCTTGCGGAGGACCCGCTTCTTCTCCTCGAGCTCGGGACCTGACTCGCCCTTCGATTCCGCCACCGCGACCTCGACCGCGAGCTCCACCTGGTTCGGGAGGAACTCATGCAGCGGCGGATCCAGCAGCCGGACCGTGACCGGCAGGCCGCTCATGGCGCGGAAGATGCCCAAGAAGTCGTTACGCTGCAACGGACGCAGGACGTCGTAGGCGACCTGCTCCTCCTCGGTCGTCTCGGCGAAGATCATCTGCTGCACGGCCACCACGCGCTCCTGGCCGAGGAACATGTGCTCGGTGCGGCACAGGCCGATCCCCTCGGCGCCGCGCTCGCGCGCGTTCTGCGACTGATCCGGCGTGTCGGCGTTCGCGCGCACCCGGAGGCGCCGGCGCGCGTCGGCATGGTCCATCAGCTGTGCGAACGCCTTCCAGATCTTCGCCTCGCGGGCCCCGGTGTCACCACCGCGGGCCTTCTCGAGCACCGACTCCTCGAGCGACAACTCCCCCACGTAGACGGCGCCGTCGAAGCCGTCGATCGTGATCACGTCGCCCTCTGAGACCTTCGTCCCGTTCGCCGAGAACACCCGGCCATCCAGGTCAATCTTCACCTCGTCGGCACCGCAGACGGCCGGGATGCCCTCGCCGCGGGCGACGACGGCCGCGTGCGAGTTCGTCCCACCGGCCGAAGTGAGGATGCCCTGCGAGGCGATCATGCCGTGGTAGTCGTCGGGCGTCGTCTCGCGACGCACGAGGATCACCCGCTCGCCGCGCTTGGCCCACTCCTCGGCCTCGTCGGCGCTGAACACCACCTTGCCGGAGGCGGCGCCGGGCGAGGCGTTCAATCCGTGGGCGATCGGCTTCGCGCGCGTGACCGCGTCGCTCGAGACGACGCGCTTGAACAGCTCCTCCAGGCGGTTCGCGTCCACGCGGAGCAGCGCGGTGTCCTCGTCGATCAGTCCTTCCTGGAGCATGTCGTACGCCATGACCCACTCGGCGGACGCCGTGCGCTTGCCGACGCGCGTCTGGAGGATCCAGAGCCGGCCCTTCTCGATCGTGAACTCGACGTCGCACATGTCGCGGTAGTGCCGCTCGAGGGTGTCCATCGTCTCGCGGAGCCCCGCGTACGACGTCGGGTCGAGCTGCTCGAGCTCGACGAGCGGCAGCGTGTTGCGGATGCCCGCCACGACGTCCTCGCCCTGCGCGTTCGGCAGGTAGTCGCCGTACGGCACCTTCTCGCCCGTTGCCGGGTCGCGTGTGAACGCGACTCCGGTGCCGGAGTCCGCGCCGCGGTTGCCGAACACCATCGCGACGATGTTCACCGCGGTGCCGAGGTCGTCGCTGATCTTGTTCTGGCGCCGGTAGTCGCGCGCGCGCTTGCCGTTCCACGACTTGAAGACTGCCTCGATCGCGAGCGTCAGCTGCTCCCGTGGATCGGTCGGGAAGTCCGAGCCCGTGTGCTTGCGATAGATCGCGAGGAACTCGGCCGTGAGCTGTCTCAGGTCCTCGGCGTCGAGGTCGGTATCCTGCGCGCCGGCGAACTTCCGCTCCTTCGCTCCATCGAGCGCGTGCTCGAAGGCGTCGCCCGGCACGCCCATCACGATCTTGCCGAACATCTGCACGAATCGCCGGTAGGCGTCGTTCGCGAATCGCACGTCGCCGTCGGACTGCTTCGCGAGGCCCCGCAGGGAATCCTCGTTCAGGCCGAGGTTCAGGACCGTGTCCATCATCCCGGGCATGGAGAACTTCGCCCCGCTGCGGACGCTCACGAGGAGCGGATCGTCGGCGTCGCCGAGCTTCTTCCCCATCGCCCGCTCGAGCGCCTGGAGGTGCTGCTCGACCTCCTCAGCGAGCCCGGCCGGGAACGCATCGCTCTCCAGGTAGGCGAGGCACGCCTCGGTGGTGATCGTGAAGCCGGGGGGCACGGCGAGGCCCATCTTGGTCATCTCGGCGAGGTTGGCCCCTTTCCCCCCGAGGAGGTCCTTCATATCCTTGTTACCTTCGCTGAAGTCGTAGACGTACTTGGTCACGGCGTGCCTCCGGGTGCGTCGGTTAGGGTTCGGTTCGGCACGCAAGTCTACGGGAACGGCTCAGCGTACTGCGGCCTCGAGCGCAGACAGCGTCTGGGTATCTGAAGCGAACAGCACGTCGACCCGGTTGCCCTGCACGGGCAGCACGGTCGCCTGCTGACTCCCTGCATCGACCCACTGCTGGATCGCGTCGGCGAACTGCGTGCCGTCGGCCGTCGTGTCCCACACGGTGGACATCACGAGCGCGACCGCCTCACCGTTCCGCCACGCACGGTAGATGCCGCCCCCCCACCCGGCGGCCGCTTCGTCGGCCGTGGTCTGGTCGAGGCGCAGACCGAGCATGATCGAGAGGAACTCCTCCCCCACCTGTTGCACATCGAGGTCGCTCCACCCGGAGCCGAGTTGCGGCCCGAGGTCGGGGACGTCGACCGGCTGCGGCGCGTCGTTCGGGTACGTCTCCGGGTGGATGATCTGCTCGGTCGACGTCGGCAGATCCGTGAGCGCCTGGTCGACCGCCTCGACTCCGCCCCGCGCCTCGAGCGCCGTGACGAAATCCATGCCGGCCATGTAGGGCCACTCCTGCATCTGCACGATGAACGGTGGGATGCCCGCCGTGGACGGGGCCGAGCCGGCCTCGGTGCCGAGCTGGAGCTGTTCCTGGAGCGTGAGGTCCTTCAGCGCGTACTGCGTCATGAAGTAGGTCGCGTTTCCCTCGACGGCACCGACCGCCGCGTCGTACGCCTCGTCCTGGCAGGTGTTCGCAAGGTGGTCGATCCGAGACAGGCCGAAGTTCTGGTCGTCGAGCGCGTGCGTCAGCTCGTGCGCGAGCGTGACCTTCTCCATCGGGGTCGGAGCGTTCGAGCCCATGAACACGAGCTGCTTCGACTGCGTGTCGTAGTAGCCGATCACCTGGCCCGAGTTGAACTCCTCCAGCGCCCGGCGGATGTCCGTGCCCTTCGGGATCACGCCGATCGTCTGCCACGCGAGGCTGCGCCGTACGTAGAGCGCCTGGGGGAAGGACGTGTCGAACGACTCCTGTAGCCCCTTCACGAGCTGGGCATGGGTCACCGCGTCGACCGCGACCGGCTGCGCGAACGACAGTCCCCGGAGCTGCGCAACCTGCTTCTCGACCTGCGCGATCGCCGGCGGCGTCGGCCCTTCCGGCGCGACGCTCGACGACCCGCCGGACGAGGTGTGCTCACAAAGCGTCTCCATCGCGGCCGCGGCCGAGTTGTCTCCGGTCGGGACCGGCGAGGGCGACTCGGGCGACGATGGAACCGAGGTCTCCGGCGCGGGCGACGAGCCGATGTCGACGTTGAGCGTCGTCGTGCATGCGGTCGCGAAGAGCGCGAGCAGCATCGCGACGACCGCGAGGCGGGCTCGCACGCTCATCGCCTCGGGACCACGAGGCTCGCGATCGACACCACGATGGCCGTGATCGAGAGCCCTGCCGAGACCCAGAGCAGGCGGGTCGACTGAAGCGACCCGAGTGAGGTCACAACGAGCACGGCGCCCGCCGCGAGCATCAGCGCGAACGCCGCGGCGTACAGGCTCACCCACCCGTGGCGGCGCCCGCCTTCGGTCACGAGCCCTTCGGTCGTCGGGTCGTTCATAGTCGTTCCGTCAAGTATCCGACGAGACCGTCGATCGGGAGGCGATCCTGCTGCATGGAGTCGCGCTCCCGCACCGTCACCTGCCGATCATCGAGCGTGTCGAAGTCGACCGTCACGCAGAACGGCGTCCCGACCTCGTCCTGGCGTCGGTACCGGCGGCCGATCGACCCGGCGTCGTCGTAGTCGCTCATCCAACAGGGCTTCACCAGGTCGAAGACGCGGCGCGCCTCGGGCACGAGGGCCTCGTTCCTCGAGAGCGGCAGCACGGCGACCTTGATCGGCGCGAGGTCCCTATGCAGGGCGAGGAGCGTGCGCTTCTCGGTCCCTCCCGATGCCGTCGGAGCTTCCTCGACCCGGTACGCATCGCACAGGAAGGCGAGCATCGCCCGGTCGACGCCGGCGGCGGGCTCGATGACGTAGGGGTGGTACCGCTCCTCCTTGTCCTGATCGAAGTAGGTGAGTTCCTGGCCGGATGACTCCTCGTGACGACGCAGGTCGTAGTCGGTCCGGTTCGCGACGCCCTCGAGCTCGCCCCAGTCCGTGAACGGGAACCGGTACTCGACGTCGACCGTCCGCTTCGAGTAGTGGGAGAGCTCCTCCCGCTCGTGCTCGCGGAGGCGGAGGTTCTCCTCCCGGATCCCCAGGTCGACGTACCAGTGGTGACGCTCCTCGATCCAGTACTCGTGCCACTCCTCGTCGGTGCCCGGCTCGACGAAGAACTCCAACTCCATCTGCTCGAACTCGCGCAGCCGGTAGATGAAGTTACCCGGCGTGATCTCGTTCCGGAAGGACTTACCGATCTGCGCGATGCCGAACGGGAGCTTCCTCCGCGCGGCCTGCTGGATCGTGACGAAGTCGACGAACATCCCCTGCGCCGTCTCGGGACGCAGGTACACGGCGTTCGCGTCATCCTCGACCGGTCCCATGTGGGTCTTGAACATCAGGTTGAAGTTGCGGGGGTCGGTGAACCCGCGATGGCCGCAGTTCGGGCAGCTCGGCCCGTGCGCCATGTCGAGCGTCGTCTCGTCTTCCTCGTGACCGGACTGCGGCGTGTGGAACCCCGGCAGGTGATCGGCGCGGAACCGCTGATGGCAGTTCAGGCACTCGACCAGAGGATCCGTGAAGACCTCGAGGTGGCCGCTCGCCTCCCAGACCTTCGAAGACATGATGATGGCGGCGTCGAGCCCAACGACGTCGTCACGGAGCTGGACCATCGAGCGCCACCAAGCGCCCTTGATGTTGCGTTTGATCTCCACGCCGAGCGGGCCGTAGTCCCAGGAGGAACGCAGGCCTCCGTAGATCTCGCTCGACGGGAACACGATGCCCCGGCGCTTGGCCAGGGCGGTGATGGCCTCCATGACGTCGGCCACAGATCTGTCCTCCTTCCCGGCCGCTGGCGGCGGCCGCTGGCGTAACAGCCAGTGTATCGGCCGGGGGCTGTTCCGCCGCCTCAGCCGGCGCTACGATTCCCAGGCCGATGTCCGAGCCCGGTGCGCCCGAGGCACGCTGCCACAAGTGCGGCGCCCTGCTCGCCCCCGGCGCGGCCTGGTGCGGCCAATGCCTCGAGCCGGTCGTGCAGACGGTCGCCCAGCCTCCCTTCTACGAGCGGGAGCCCTACATCGGCGACGTCCATATGGACACGGGGCCCATCCGCCGTGCAGCGGGCGACGACATCCTGCCGCCGGCCACCCCCTCACTCCGCGGTGGACCAACGAGCCTCGGCCCGATCACGAAGATCGTGGTCACGACCCTCTACCTGCTGGTCGGAGGAGCCCTCTACGCACTCATCGTCGCGCTCGGAACCCTCGGCGCGGCGGCCGCCTCGGCATTCGCGCTCGTCTACCTCAGCATCTTCGTCCTCGTGGGCGTGCTGTTCCTGTACCAGGTCTGGAAGCCAACGCCGAGGCGTTGACGCGCGCGTCCTCAGTCTTCCGCGACGCCGCCGAAGCGCCGCGACCTCTTCTGGTAGTCGCGGATCGCCTCGTACAGATGCTCGCGGTTGAAGTCGGGCCACAGGACCGGCGTGAACCAGAGCTCCGAGTAGGCGGCTTGCCAGAGAAGGAAGTTCGAGATGCGCTGCTCGCCGCTCGTTCGGATGATGAGATCCGGGTCGGGCATGTCGGGGTGATAGAGACGGCTCGCGATCGACTCGACCGAGATCTTGTCTCCCTTCAGCCGCCCGCCGTCGTGGTCGGCCAGGAGTCTCCTCACGGCGTCCACCACCTCGACGCGACCGCCGTAGTTGAAAGCGATCGTGAGGGTCATCCCGGTGTTGCCCCGTGTGAGCTCCTCCGAGATCTCCATCTCACGAAGGACCGAGCGCGGCACGCGCCAGTCGCGGCGACCGAGGAACCCGACGCGCACGTTCATCGCGTTCAGCTCGTCGCGTCGGCGTCGGAGCAGCCCGCGGTTGAACCCCATCAGGTATCGAACCTCGGCCTTCGGGCGGTTCCAGTTCTCGGTCGAGAACGCGAACATCGTGAGCCACTGCAGGCCGACCTCGTCGGCGCCGACGACCGTGTCCCACATAGCGGCCTCGCCGGCGGCGTGTCCTTCGGTGCGCGGCAGCCCGCGCTGCTTGGCCCATCGGCCGTTGCCGTCCATCACGATGCCGACGTGCCGAGGCAACTTGTCGCGGTCGATGTCGGACAGGTAGGTGCTCACGGGGCGAGGCTCCTCGCGAGGATCGGCAGGCTCTTCATGCGGCGCTCCAGGTGATACTCGGCGAAACCGAACAGGAGGGCTCGCGACTCCCTCCTGATCTGCATGTCGGTGGTGAGCTCACCCGCCTTGAGGAGATCAGCCTGGCCGAGGTCGGCCAGGAAGCCCAGGGCTTCGCGCGAGGCCGGACCGGCGTCGCGCTCGGCGCAGCCCCCGCAGATCGCCCCGCCCTGGCCGCTCGAGAACAGTTCGGGGTCCGGAAGTCCACAGACCGCGCAGGCAAGCAGGTTCGGGTGGAAGCCGGACAGCGAGAGCAGCTTCAACAAGAACGACTCAGCGACGGCCGCGGGGTCGGTCGGCCGGATGTCGAGCGCGCGCAGACCCGAGAGCAACAGCAGGAACAGCCGGACGTTGCGCTCGTGCTCCTCCGCGACCTTGTCGACCGCCTCGAGCATCGTCTCCCCGGCCGCGAACGACCCGAGGTCCTCCCGTATCGCGCGGAACTGCGAGATGATCTCGGCCTGGCTCACGGTGTCCAGCGAGCCGCGGCCCCGGTAGACCATGAGCGAAACGTGGGTGAGCGGTTCGAGGCGCGCGCCGAACCGGCTGGTGGTCTTGCGGATGCCCTTGGCGACCGCGCGGATCTTCCCGGCCCCCTGGGTCATGACCGTGACGATCTTGTCGGCCTCGCCCAGCTTCGCGGCGCGCAGGACGATGCCTTGTTCCTTGTAGAGCGGCATCAGCCGAATCGTACTGCCCACCTACCGGTGGTTGCCCGCAGGCGTGTTGCGATCATGTGGCATCAGCGGTCGCCGGCTCGAAGACGGTCAACGAGGTCGTCGAGCAGCGAGGACGCGCCGATCCGGAACAGCCGCGGTGACAGCCACCCCTTCCCGAGCACGCCTCCGACGATCCCCAGGTACTCGAGCGCGGCCTCGCCGGTCCGGATGCCGCCGGCGAACTTCACCCCGACCCGGTGGCCCGTAGCCGTCTCGTGCGCACGGACGCCCTCGATCATCACCGCCGCTGCCTCGAGCGTCGCGCCAACGGCGATCTTGCCGGTGGAGGACTTGATGAAGTCCGCCCCCGCGTCCATCGCCAGGCGCGCCGCCCGGGCGATCGCCTCCTTCGAGTCGAGCGCGCCGGTTTCGAGGATGACCTTCATCGGCGCGTTGCCGCATGCCTCGCGAGACGCGTCGAGCTGCTCGCGAACCTCGTCGTCGTGTCCGGCGAGAGCGGCCCCATGGTCGAGGACCGTGTCGATCTCATCGGCGCCGAACGCGAGAGCTTCGCGGATCTCGGCCACCCGCTGATGCGTCGTCGCCACGCCCGAGGGGAAAGCGCCGGTCGCGCAGGCCACGCGGATGCCGGTCCCTTCGAGCGTCCTCCGAGCGACCGGTACGAGCCGCGGGTAGACGCAGACCGCCGCGACGGCCGGCACGCTCGGGTCGGACGGGTCCGGCCGGATCGCCCGGCCGCACAGAGCGGTGATCTTCTCCTCGGTGTCGGTCTGCTCGAGCGAGGTGAGGTCCATGCACCGCACCAATAGCTCGAGCAGCCTTCGATCGGTCCGCGTCATCCGGCCACCTCCTTCGAGCGTCACCGTGGCGGCGGCAGCGAGTGCGGACCGAAGGCGTTGGGGATGAGCTCGGACAGGTGCCACGTCCTCCGGACGCCGGCGAGCGACGCCGAGATCACCAGCATCTCCGGGCCGAACTCGTTCAGCACCTGGCGACAGCCGCCACAAGGCGGTGCGACGTCCTGGTCGCCGGCGACCACGGCCACGGCGTCGATCTGCCGCTCCCCCGCCGCGACGGCGGCGGCGACCGCGTTCCGCTCGGCGCACACCCCCAATGGGTACGACGCGTTCTCGACGTTCACACCGATGAAGACCCGCCCCCCGGCGAGCACCGCCGCGCCGACCGGGAACCGGCTGTACGGCGCGTACGCGTTCTCGCGCGCTGCCTGCGCTCCCGCAACGAGCTGCTCGACCTGCTCGGGCGTCGGCTCGCTCACTCCTCCTCCACCTCCCCCGCGTCCCGTTCCTCTTCCGGCTCTCGTCTGGTGATCAACACCTTGGCGATCCGCCGCCCTTGCACCCGCTCGGCCCTGAACGTGAGGTTCTGGAACGCGACCTCCTCGCCCTCGATCGGGATCGAGCCGAGCAGCCCGAGCATCAGGCCTCCGACCGTGTCCCACTCCTCGTCCGGCAGCTCGACGTCGAGCAGCTCGTTCACCTCGTTGATCGCGACCTTGCCGTCGACGCGGTAGACGCCCTCGCCGACCGCCACGACCTCGGGCTCCTCGCGGTCGTACTCGTCGGAGATCTCACCGACGAGCTCCTCCAGAAGGTCCTCGAGCGTGACGAGACCGACGATCGAGCCGTACTCGTCGGTCACCACCGCGATGTGGAACTTCTCCTTCTGCATAGCGCGGAGCAGGTCCGCCACCTTCTTCTGCTCCGGGATGAAGTGCGCCGGGCGGACGATCTCGGTGAGGGGCACGCCGCTCAAGCCCTGATGAAGAGCCTTGAGAACGTCCTTCGCGTAGACGAGGCCGATCACGTCGTCGAGATCCTCCGTGTACACGGGGATACGCGAGTACCCGTGCCGGAGCACGAGCTCCTGGACGTCACGGAGGGTCTCGTCGCTCTCGATCGCCACGATGTCCGGGCGCGGCACCATCACCTCGCGCACGATCGTGTCGCCGAACTCGAAGATCGAGTGGATGAGCTCCTTCTCCTCCTCCTCGATCTGTTCCTCGTCGGAGGCCACCTCTGCGAGCGCTCGGAGCTCATGCTCCGTGACGAATGGGCCCTGCGGCAGGCCCCTGCCCGGCATGATCACGTTCGCCAGCTTCACGAGCCCCTGCGCCACTGGCCCGAAGACCCTACCGATCCAAATGATCAGCGGCGCGAGCAACAGCGCTGCTCGATCCGTCTGCTGGATCGCGAACGTCTTCGGCGTGACCTCGGCGAACACGAAGAGCAACAGCGTCATGCCGAACGTCGCGATGACCTTGCCGGCGCCGTCGAAAGCCTTAGCCGCGAGCGACGTCGCGATCGCCGTTCCACCGATCGTCGAGAGCAGCACGAGGAGGAGCACGACGTTCAGGAACGGCGCCGGTTTCTCCGTGATCCTCACCAGCGATGCCGCGCCGCGGCGTTTCTCCTCGAGGAACCGATAGGCGCGCACGCGGTTCGTCCGCGTGATGGCCACCTCCGAGGCGCCGAGCACCCCCACTGCGCCGATCAGCAGCACGATGATGGCGAGCTCGAACCAGTCCCAGCCGTTCACGGCAACCGGACCCCCGCGTAGCGCTCTTGTTGGGCCCACATCTCGGCCCGCTTGCTCTCGGTCTCGTGGTCGTGCCCGAGCAGGTGGAGGATCCCGTGGACGAGCAGCAGGCGGAGCTCGGTCGCCGGGTCGATGGGGTTGTTGGTTGCAGCGACGTCAGGTGCGATCACGACGTCGCCCAGGATCCGCGCGCCACCCTCGCCCCCGCCCTCGCCCAGGGGGAAGGACAGGACGTCCGTCGGACCCTCCTCACCCAGGTAACGTGTGTGAAGGTCGGCGATCTCCTCGGCCGTGACGAACGAGAGCGACAGCTCCGAGTCCGCGGCACCCTCGCCGATGAGGCACGCACGCGCCAGCTCCGTGAGCGACGCCTCGTCAACGGGCATCGACTGGCGGTTGGAGATCAGGACCCTGGGTCCACGGCCGCTACCGGTCATGGCGATCGACCGCGCGCCGTTCGCCGAACAGGCGGTACGCCTCCACGATGTCCTGGACGATCTTGTGGCGCACGACGTCACGCGCGCTGAGCTGACAGAACTCGATCCCGTTGATCCCCTGGAGGATCTCCTGCACGATCACGAGCCCGGACATCTGTCCGTTCGGGAGGTCGATCTGCGTGACGTCGCCGTTCACGACCGCCTTCGAGCCGAAGCCGAGGCGTGTGAGGAACATCTTCATCTGCTCGGGCGTCGTGTTCTGCGCCTCGTCGAGGATGATGAACGAGTCGTTCAGCGTGCGCCCGCGCATGTACGCGAGCGGCGCGACCTCGACGGTCCCACGCTCCATCAACCGCGGTAGCGCCTCGGCGCCGGTCATCTCGAACAGCGCGTCGTACAGCGGCTTCATGTAAGGGTCGATCTTCTCGTAGAGCGTGCCGGGCAGGAACCCGAGCCGCTCGCCGGCCTCCACGGCCGGACGGATGAGGATGATCCGCGATACCTGCTTGTCCTGGAGCGCGCGGACCGCCGTCGCCACGGCGAGGTAGGTCTTGCCGGTGCCGGCCGGCCCGATGGCCAACGTGAGGGTCGCGCGGCGCATCGCGTCGACGTACCTCTTCTGGCCGGCGGTCTTCGGCGCGATGCCCTTGCCACGCCGAGTGAGCAGAACGTCGCCGAGCACCTCGGTCGGGCGCGCCTCCTCGCTCTTGATGAGCTCGATCGTGTGCCCGACGGACGACGCCGTGAGTTCCAGACCGCGCTCAAGCAGCGCCAGCATCTCCTCGAAGAGCAGCCCCACGCGCTCCGCCTCGCGCTCGGGTCCCGTGATGGTGATCTCGTTGCCCCGCACGACGATCTCGGAGTCGAAGGCTGCCTCGACGAGCTTGAGGAGCTCGTCTCGCTGGCCGAGGAGGGCGACCATGTTCTGGTCTCCCGGCACGAGGATCTTCACCTGCGTGGTGGCTCTCGCCAAGCGCGCTCTTCCGGGGTCGGTCCCCGTCCCTCCCGTCGCGAAAGGGGTCGCCGCACGACGACCCCGCCTCGATTCTACCCCGGCGCCACGGCCGCGCCGGGCGCCCAGGCCCGACGGGACACTACTCGGCGGGGCGACGTAGGCGCGCCCTCGTCGGGCTCTTGCCCACCGGCTCGCCCCGGACCTGGGCGAGCTCTCCGAGGAGCTTGCGCTCCTCCCGCTTCAGGTTCCTCGGGGTCTCGACGTGAACCGTGAGGAACAGGTCGCCGCGACCGCGGCGGCTGAGGTTCGGGATCCCTTTGCCGCGCAGGCGGATCACGGTCCCGGACTGTGCGCCCGGTTCGAGGGTGACGCGCTCGACGCCGTCGAGCGTCTCGACCTCGAGCTCCGCGCCCAGGGCCGCCTGCACAACCGGCACGTCGATCACGGCGAACAGGTCCTGGCTCCGCCGCTCGAACACGGGGCTGCGATCGACCGCTATGGATAGGTAGAGGTCGCCGGCCGGGCCGGCGGCGCGCCCTTCGTGCCCCGCGCCCGAGATGCGGAGCTCCAGCCCATCTGAGACGCCCGGCGGGACGTCGACCGGGACGGTCCGCGTTTGCCGCACACGGCCGTCGCCGCCGCACCGCACGCATCTAGAGACCATCTCCTCGCCCGTACCCTCGCATGCCGCGCACAAGTGGGCGGTCATGACCGAGCCGAAGATGCTTCGGCGGACCTCCTGGACCTGTCCGGTCCCCCCACACGTGCGGCAGCGGGTCGCCGAGGTCCCCGGTTCCGCGCCGGAGCCCCCGCACCGGTCGCACGTGCCGAGGACGTCCACCTGCACCTCGCGGTGTGTGCCGAACGCGGCTTCCTCGAACGTGAGGGCCGCGGTCATGAACACGTCCTCGCCCCGCTGGATCCGGGTGCGCTGTGTCGGACGCCGTCTCGTCCCGAACCCGCCCCCGCCGAAGAAAGCCTCGAAGATGTCCGCCACGTCGCCGAACGGGAACCCCTCCGGCCCCGCCCTCTGGCCGAACAGGTCGTACTGGCGGCGCTTCTCCGGGTCGGAGAGGATCTCGTACGCCCCGACGATCTCCTTGAATCGCTCCTCGGACGCGGGATCCTGGCTCACGTCGGGGTGGAGCCGGCGGGCGAGTCGCCGGTACGCCTTCTTCAGGTCCTCCTGGGTAGCATCGCGCGTAACGCCGAGGATCTCGTAGAGGTCGCGCGCCGGTGCCATGGCGCTAGGCGCCGAGCTCGGTCGCGAGCTCCGACAGCCGCCGCGCGACGGCCCGTACGGAGGCGACGACCGTCAGGTAGTCCATGGCCGTCGGGCCGACGACGCCGATCGCCCCGAGCGAGAACTCGCCGGCCCTGAACGGCGCGGCGACGAGCGAGGCCTCCCACTCCTCGGTCGTCGGGTGCTCGGCGCCGATCGTGACCGAGACGTCCTCGGAGGACGAGGCCTCCCGCAGGAGGCGCGCCATCTCCGACTCGTGCTCGAGGGCCTCGAACAGGCGTCGGACGGTCTCGCGCCGCCAGTGCGCGGCCTCGTCGGTGAGGTTCGCTACGCCCCCCACCACGACGTGCATGCCACGCGTTCCCTCCTGCATGCCGCCGAGCACATCGGCGACGGCGATCAGCATGTCCCGCTCCGCCTCGGAGGCCTCCGCGGCGAGCTTCAGCGCGCGCGCCTGCGAGTCCGCAAGGCTCCTGCCGTGCAGCCAGGCCGCGAGACGGTGCTCGAGCGCCTCGAGCGCCCGGGCGTCGAGATCCCTCGGCCGGTCCACGATCATCTTCTGGACGCCGCCGTGCTGTCCGACGACGAGGACCATCACGCCGGTGCCGAGGTCGACGAGCTCCACGCGGAGCACGCCCTCCTCCTCGAGGCTCGGCGGCACAGCGAGGCCCGCGTACTGGGTGAGGCGCGAGAGCAGCTGGGTCGTGCCTCGCAGCACGTCCCCGAGGTCCAGCATCGTCTCGGCGAAGAAGCCGGTGATGGCCCGGCGTTGCGCCTCGCGCAGGCGCGAGCCAGCCGGCAGCGTGTCGACGTACCTGCGATACGCGAGGTCGGTTGGGATGCGCCCGGCCGACGTGTGCGGGTGCGTGAGGTAGCCGAGTTCCTCCAGCGCGGCCATCTCGTTCCGGATGGTTGCCGAGGAAACGCCGAGGCCCGTGTGCTCGGCGATCGTCTCGCTCCCGACGGGCTCGCCCGTCCGGACGTACTCCTCGACGACCGCGCGGAGCACCGCGGTCTTCCGCGCGCCTAGTTCGGCCTCCACCATGCCTACATTGTTAGCAGTCCCGCGGCGAGAGTGCTTGAGTTCCGTGTGGAGCCGTGTCAACCGCGCAGGCTACTGGTGCGTCTTCAGGGTGGGAGGGGGAACTCGATCTGGTCGACGAGACCGCGATCAGGGTGTTCCTCGGAACGGCGTACCCGCGCCTGGTGACGGCCATCGCCGTGATGACCGGCAGCCGCCCGGCAGCCGAGGACGCCGTCCAGGAGGCACTCGCACGGGCGTGGGAGCGCTCGGAGCGCGGCGAGCAGATCGAGTCCCTGGAGGCGTGGGTGACGACGGCAGCGATGAACCTCGCGAGGAGCTGGCTGCGGCGCGTGCTCGCCGAGCGCAGAGCGCGCGAGCGGCTGTCCGTCCGGGGCGTGGCCGCACCCGGTCCGGTGTCGGGCGGCGACCGCGTGGACGTAGAACGCGCGCTGGCGGAGCTTCCCCGGCGCCAGCGCGAAGCCACCGTCCTCCGCTACTACCTCGGGATGGACGTGAAGGAGATCGCGACGGCGATGCGGATCCGCGAGGGCACCGCGAAGACGACCCTGCATCGCGCGCGACAGGCGCTCGCTCGGCGACTCGGCGAACGCGACGAAGAGGAGATGAGCGACCGTGAGCATCGATGACCGGCTGAAGGGCGCGCTCGGGCGCCTAGCGCCCGCCGACCCCTCCGGCGCATACGACAAGGTCGTCGAGAAGCACGTCCGCCGGCGCGTTCTGCGCAAGGCGCAGGCGAGTGTACTCGTCGTCGCGGTCGTCGTCGGATCGGCGTTCGGTTTCTACGGCCTCTCGCGCGCGTTCCGCACGGGGCCCTCTCACGTCGCGGCGACGGCCTCGAACGGACGGATCGCGTTCTCCAACTACGCTGTCGGGCCTGGCGGCATGCCCGACGACTGGAGCGGGTGGCGCCTCTTCACCATGAACCCCGACGGGGCCGACGTCCACGAGATCGGTCCCGAAGGGATCGAGGAAGCGCTGCACCCGAGCTACTCGCCGGACGGCACGCGGATCGCTTTCGCCGGCTACGTCTCGAAGGATGAGAAGGGACTGTACGTCGTGAACGCCGACGGCGGCGATGTGACGCACTTGCTCACCCCCGGCGGCGGCGAGTCCGTTTACGATCTGGCATCGTCGCCCGACGGGTCGAAGATCGGCTACGTGATCCAGGAGCAGGTGCAGATCGGTCCAACACCCGAGGCGGGGGCCCCGAACTACGATCTGAACTACTACCTGTGGGTGATGAACGCAGATGGAAGCAACCCCACACAGCTCACAACGGTCGGACGCGAGTTCTCGTTCTCCTGGTCGCCGCGTTCAACACAGATCGTGTTCGAGCGGTACGCGCCGATCAACGGCCCCAAAGACACGGGCGGTGGGAAGCAGATCGGGTTCGCATCGGATCTCTACGTCATCAACGTGGACGATGGCACCGAGACGCAGCTTACGCATGACGGCGACGCCGCTGACCCGTCGTGGTCACCGGACGGATCACAGATCGCGTTCGTCGGTACCGACGACTCGAACACCCCCGCGGTGTTCGTGATGAACTCCGACGGCTCCGGACGGACCCAACTCACCTCCGATCCAGGCAACGAGTACGGGCCCGTGTGGTCCCCCGACGGGTCGCGTATCGCCTACGCCACGCGCGAGGCCGACCCCGGATACGACGAGTCTGTCTGTCACATCCGCTCGATGGCGTCGGATGGTTCGGACCAGCGAAGCCTGATCGCCGCGCCGGGGTCCGAGGGTTGCCCCGGCCAGGGGGGCATCTCCTGGGGCGTCGCGGCGGAGTCAACGACGGCCGCACCGACCCCCTCTCCCTCGGAGACCCCTACCTCGGAGCCCACACCGACAGAGACAACGGAGCCTGGAACGGACCTCGGCCTCGGGTTCCCGGTGTGCAACGTCACGGCGCTCAACCACATCGACTTCCTCGGCGACGGCGCGGATGGGACCGCATGGACGTACGCGAAACAGGAGGTGGACGGCGGCTGCCCCAGTCGGAACTACGGCCGATTCTTCCTCGCGGTCGATTTCACGGGCGACGGTCTCGCAGACGACTCTTGGGGTCCATTCGAATACTGTGGGGAATGCAGGCCATTCGGCGCGCTCGACCTAGACGCCGACGGCGCCGACGAGCTGGCCGTCCTCGCGCAGTGGGGAAGCACGCCGCAGTACCTCCTTTTCGCGGTCCGCCCGAATGCCGAGGGGACCCCGAGTCTGCGCCCGATCAGCGTCGCCGCCCCCGGCGCGCCTGCCGCAGAGCTTGCACCCGGTGAGCCCCTGGACTTCTGGACCGGCGGGGACGAGGGATTCCAGGGTGCTGTGGCCTGTGAGGGCTATCCGGAGCACCCCGTACTTGTGATCGCCTGGAGCCGCCATCCCATCGAAGGTGCTGGCGCAGACGTGAACGACGCGCACATCACCAGGCTCTCGCTCGAGAGCGACGGCCTGCTGCAGGTCTTGTCCCAGGCCAACTTCACTCAGCCGGTCGCGCAGCCCCTTCCACCCCCCTTCGGCAGCGACAGCAGGGCGTGCGGGCTCAACTTCAACCGCATCTGAGTCGCCGGCTCCTCGTGCCCCGAGGTACTCAGCCGGTCAATGCGAGGACGAGCTCGTTCAGTAGGAGCATGCCGCGCTCCGTCGGCACGAGCGCGCCCTCTCGATCCTCGAGCAGGCCACTCTCGAGGAACGGCTCCACCTTCTCGGGCTCGACCCACGACGCCGGCACGCCCTCGAGGATGCGGAGCCTGAGGAACACCTCCTCCAGGTAGGCGTCGGAGGGCTCGAGGCGCTCCTCACCGCCGAGTGGCAACCGGCCGGCCTCGACCTGCGATATGTAGCCCTCGGGCGGACGCACGTTCCACCACCGTCGATCGTCGCGGAACGAGTGCGCGCCGGCGCCGAGCCCGACGTATGGCCGCCGCTCCCAGTACCCGAGGTTGTGCAGGCACTCGAAGCCGGGCTTCGCCCAGTTGGAGACCTCGTAGTGTCCGTAGCCCGCCTCGCCGAGCAGCTCGCACGCGAGCATGAACATGTCTGCCTGAAGGTCCGGGTCGGGAGCCGGTACGAGCCCGGCCTGCACCTTCCGCCCGAGCGGCGTCGACGGCTCGATCGTGAGTGCGTACGCCGAAACGTGCTCTGGCCCGAGGTCGATCGTCTCGCGGAGGGTCCGCTCCCAAGAGTCGAGGGTCTCGCCTTCCGCGCCGTGGATGAGGTCGAGGCTAAGGTTCGCGTAGCCGGCCGCGCGCGCTTCGCGCACCGCGCGCCGGACGGCATCCGGGCGATGCATGCGCTCCAGCGCCGCGAGCACGC
>Ga0315282_10003769_pt1 | contig 26969 bp, 20 predicted proteins | sample YL17G07_20_MG_FD_203693 | JGI IMG/M metagenome (GOLD analysis project Ga0315282, IMG submission 203693) | Sediment microbial communities from Yellowstone Lake, YNP, Wyoming, USA - YL17G07_20 | ecosystem: Environmental > Aquatic > Freshwater > Lake > Sediment | place: USA: Wyoming | collected...
CATGCTCGGGTACGGCCCCATTTATCCTTTCCTTTTTCTCATTTCTTTAAGCCGATTCAGTATCAATTCTGCGACTTCTCCTTTAGGCAGAAGAGGCAAATCTTCTATGGTCCCTTCTTGGTCAATAATCTTGACCTGATTGGTATCGGACGAGAACCCGGAGCTTTCCTGCGAGACATCATTCGCTATGATGAGATCCAGATTTTTGGCTTTAAGCTTGTCCTGAGCGTTCTTGATCAATCTCTCAGTTTCAGCAGCAAAACCGATGAGGATCCTGCTGCCCTTATTTTTCCCCAGTTCTTTGAGGATGTCAGGATTTTTCTCCAAGGCGAGGGTTATGGAGGAATCGCTTTTCTTAAATTTTCTCTCCTCCTTTACGGTGGGGCGATAATCGGCTACAGCCGCTGCCTTGATAACAACAGTAGCGGTCTGGAACTCTCTTAAAGTAGCTTCCCGCATTTCAAGAGCAGTTCCCACCTTGATAAACTTTACCTTCCGCGGAGGGGTAAGAGAGGTTGGGCCACTGATCAGGATTACCTCAGCCCCTCTCTTTTGTGCCACATGAGCCAGGGCATGACCCATTTTGCCTGAAGATCGATTCGAGATAAACCTTACCGGGTCTAAAGGTTCCTGAGTAGGTCCGGCAGTAACTAAGATTCTTTCCCCCTGAAGGTCCTTTCTCGTGAGTACTTCTTCCATCTCTTCGAGAATTTCTTCTACTTCAGCCATCCTCCCCTTCCCTTCCTCGCCGCAAGCTAAGTCCCCAAATCCCGGTTCGATAAGATGGTATCCATCCTGCTTAAGATGTTTCACATTTCTTTGAACAACTGAGTTTGCCCACATTCGATAGTTCATCGCTGGAGCAAGGAGAACAGGTGACCGTGCTGCCATAACTAACGTGGAGAGCATATCATCACCAATACCATTGGCGATCTTACCAAGAATGTTTGCTGTAGCGGGGGCAATCACTATCATATCTGCCCTGTCAGCCAGTGCTACATGACCAATCTTAGACTCAGAGAGGAGACGGAACAGTTGAGTAGTAACGGGGTTTCCAGAGAGTACCTGAAAGGTTAAAGGTGTGACGAACTCTTGGGCATTTCTGGTCATTACCACCTGCACCTTAGCTCCCAGCTTCACCAACTGTCGTACGAGTTCTGGTGCCTTAAAGATGGCAATACCTCCCGTAACGCCTATGACAATTTCTTTCCCTTTCAAGATGCACATTCTTTCTCCCTTCATGATAAGTGTAAAAAGGGATTATACATCTTCTCCCTTCCGATTGTGGTTTCTGGGCCATGACCCGGATAGATTTTTACACCATTTAAGTATCACAATATATATTACCTCCTATGCATCTGAATTAATGATTTTTATCCCGCGATAGAGATAATGCAATCCAGATGCAATGGTTAATGTTGCGGTTATGGTATACTGAATCTGAAGATAAGTAAGTTTCAATCCGAGGTGATTGTAAGATAAACTTAAGAAGAGGGTCAAGAGTTGAAACAGGGTAGTAAGTTTGCTTATACCACTTGGTTTTATCTCCAGAGGATATGAGTTTATCAACAAAATGAGTACCCCGAGGGAGATGATTACATCCCTGCTGATAACAATGATGGTGAGCCAGTCAGGGATGATGTTCAGGATCGAAAGGGTGATATATGATGTGACCAAGAGGAGTTTGTCAGCAATGGGATCAAGGTAAGCACCCAAAGTGGTTTTTTGATGAAAAAACCTGGCAATAAAACCATCCAGGGCATCACTGATGGCTGACAGGACAAGGATTATTAAACTCAGGTCGTAGTATTCATAGATGAGAAGGATAACTAAGAACGGTATGAAGAGGATACGGATAAGGCTTAAAAAATTAGGAAGGTTCATGGGTTTGATTTCGGGCGTGGGGTAAGGCTCTTTGGAGATACGGTAAGTTCAATAAGAGCTTGTGAGCTACTGAGCACATGGAAATTGAAGCTTTCAAGATCTCTGGAGGCAAGGAGCTGAATAAGCGCTGGAGCATCAAGTTTTGTTTCCACATCGATCTGACTGTTTTCCAAGGAAATGCCCCTCTGATAGATTCCTTTAATCTCAGGGATTCTGCGTTTTATTTCTTCCCGCAACGTGAGAAATTCTGAGAATCCTTGAAGGCCTGCCACTTTTAAGAAGATTACGTTACCGTCTGCCTTTCCTTTCCTCTGTCTGCTGATCAGGTCGCTCATCTGGTCTGACAGCATTCCAAGAGCCTTTCTTAATGCCTCTCCTTTTGCAGTCACCTCATCGGTGCTCGATGCAGGGGCATGGAATGAAGTCACCATAAGAACTTTCCCATCCTCAACCTGTAAAGCTTTCGCTGCAATATTCGCCTGCACTGACTTCATACCACTCTCACCCTCAGACTTTACCATCTCTATTTCAACATTACCGTTGATTACAATATCACCATCAAAAAGTCTTCCATACTCTTTTACGGTTTCTTCAGCAAGGTTAACATCCCTGCTATATTTTTTTTGAGATATCTCTTTTAACAGGGATATATGGTCGACGACATACATCCCACGCTCTTGGAACTTACTCTTAAGGATCGATTCAGAGAGGGTTGGATGGGAACCTGGGTTTTCAGAGGACCACCAAAACACAAACTGTCTCTGTCCTAAATCCCGTTCGGCTATCATCAGCAAAACACGGAGCGGGCGTTGGGATTGCCTGGTGACCCCAATCTTTTTCAACTCATTTTTAATATCAGGTTGAGACAGAGCAAATCGGATAGTGATTTTATAAAGATTTCCCTGCGGGACTTCTGAAAGAACCTTAAAACTCTGAATAAACCTTTGCCCCTGCTGATAGAGCCTCTCATTGAGAATCCGATGGTTATCCTCCATCATTTTTGATGGGATTTCACTTGCCACCGCTTGAACCATTGCTTTCTTTTGAGCATCTTCTATTGCCCTTTCCCGGGCACCAACTAAATCATTCTCTATAACCTCGCTCATGCCTACAGAGATGATACCCTCATCAGGGGAGTACAGTTCTTCAGAAAAGAGGAGGGATGGAAAAGAGAAGAAGAAAAATAAAAATACACAAATAAAAAATTCTGCTTGTGAAGGGAGACGATGTTTTTTCATTTTTTCCTTACCAGGTTGTAACTACTAAAACAGAGCAAAACAGTCAAGAAGAATCGGCTAAGGATTTAGCTGCTTTCTTTGAGTAATTTGGTCATCATCAGGGCGTTTTTAGCAGCCGATCCTCCATGACAGTTGTTAAAAAAAATCAGTACCTTTTGAGTCTTAGAGGCAATCATTCTGATGGAAGGTAAGAAACTTTTAAGCTCTTCCTCAGAATAAAGATAATTGTATTGTATTGCAGAGGGTGAGTTGAACCAATGAGTATTCCGGCCATGGAAATGAAAATAACCCACTTCAGAGGTGGCAGAGGGGGGGTAGGGCATATGCTTGGATAGTCTCGGTTTATAAGGTAATTTGCTAAAATAGATAATATATGGTAGCATACTAATATATTTAGATTTTTTAAGCCAAAAATTCTTTATAAAGTATTGATCTTTTACCGATAAAATTTTTGATTACTATGCATTATGTTTTTATATTTTTTACATATACGATAAAATGGATGATACGGTGAAAAGGTTCTTATGGGGAGTAGATTTTTCGATCATCTCTTTATACCCTTTTTTATATTCGGAGTATTTATTTGCACTTTTTTTTCATGCTTTACAAGAGAAAGTATAGCTATGGAAAATATTCACATAGAGTCTCTTAAGATCATGCCTTCAATTGTCGTCGCAAGAGAATACACTGATAACTATTTTCCAAGGGATTTTACAATAGTCATAGACCAGAATGGAAATGAAAAGTTAGTCAAGCTAAAAAAATCGGCTTCTGTCATAAAGTTACAACCTTCCCTCCAGCTATATTTACCGTTCAGTCAGAATGATTTCATGCTATCTTATCAGATGCGATCCCTTCGATTTCAAAACCAAGACCTGCAAAAATTTGATTCCGATTCCCATTATATTATCTCAAAGTTGAAGTGGCATTTTTTCCCCAATCTCACTACAGAGATTAAAGATAATTTAAACTATTCTGAAAGTATTCCCGACCACATCAATACCATAATGTATAATTGGTACGGAAATAAAGTATCCGTGCTAACCTCATATGAACTTGGTCGAAGGTATAAGTCAGAACTTGAGGTTACAAGATCCTGCACACGATATAAACAGGATGTGTATCAACCAGATAACGACGATGACCTTGCAATAAAGAGCAGTGTCCTTTATCAGATTATGCCAAAAACCTTTGTCGGAGTTGAGTATACCCATGAAAGATACAACAGAAAGGATCTCCCCGGTGAGGACTCAGACTATAATTCTCAGGACTATTGGTTTGTGACAAGTTTTGATGACCCTGATGGCAGGTTGAATGGAAAATTAGGGGGAGGAATTACGGAAATAAAATATGATGATAAAACTCTTAATACTGGGAATAATTTTTTTGCTTTTAATGGAGATCTTACTTTTAAAAAATCGAAATATACAACCATACAGTTCACAGGAATGCGTTCTCAAGCTAATACCAGTCTCCATACCGAGGATGCCTTTTATGGGTCGAGTTTTAAAATGACCATGCTTAAATTAGAACTTACCCATAAGTTTACCTATAAGATTTCAGGCAAAGTAAACTTTTCGTATAATGAGTTGCAATTCAATTCTCAAGGGGCAAGTGGCACTATCGGTGGAATAATTCAACTACTTAACTTGAGCCGTCAGGATACCGCAAAAACATGGAGCGGAGAACTGGACTATCAGATGAGAGACTGGCTTGGTTTTAAAGTACTGTATAGTTATAGTGATCATAAATCAAATTTCCCTAATGAGGCTTTTAAAAAAAACCTGTTTATTACAGAAATTTCACTTAAATTCTAACACAGGATTTCACTATGAGATTGATAAAAACTCTTTTTATCTTATTTCTCCTTTTGACAGCAGGAGGGTGTGGTTATATTTTGGGGGAAAAGGATTCAACTCTTTCATCACAGGATAAATCATTTACTCCTTCTCCTGTACCTCCTCAGTCTGGAGAATCTGGTCAACAAGAACAGGTCTTAATAGAACAGACAGAAAGCCAGATAGTCCCTACTGATAAGGATTACATAATCGGTCCTGAAGATGAGTTGAAGATTCAGGTGTGGGATAACACTGACTTAGACAGGACGGTACAAGTTTCAAGAGAAGGAATCTTTTCCTTCCCCCTCATAGGTTCAGTGAAGGCTGATGGATTGAGTGTGACTCAACTGGAGGAAGAGTTAATTAAGCGATTAGCTGATGGGTATTTAATTAACCCGCACGTTACCATAATAATTGGGGAGTATAAGAATAAAAAGGTTTTTGTTTTAGGTGAGGTCCATAAACCGGGAACATATACCCTTACTGGAAGAACCGACCTCTTAAATATCATTTCACAAGCCGGTGGCCAGACAGAGGATGCGGGAGATGAAATAATTATCATAAGGCCTCAGAATAATCTAAAGAAAGAGGCCCCAACCATGCCCAATGAAGTCGGAGATAGGGAGATTATTACGATAAACCTCTACAGGCTTATGAGAGGGGATGTTACCCTTAATATAGACCTGCAAAAGGGAGATACCGTTTTTGTGCCCAAGATGAGTTACTTTTACGTATACGGTGAAGTAGATAAACCCGGGAGATATACCTTGGAAAAAGGAACCACCGTGCTGAAAGGTATCGCGATGGCTGGTGGTCTCACCGAAAAGGCGTCCAGGTGGAGGATAAAGATAATCAGGGAAAAGGATGGAGGGAGAATTGAAATAAAGGCAAAGACGGATCAATTGCTTGAACCTGAAGATATTATCTCCGTTCCGGAGAGCTTCTTTTAAACAAGGAGGGTTACTTTGGCAGAAGGGTTAGAGAGGGTTATTCACCTGAAAGATTTTCTTAGGATAATTCAAAAGCGAAAGTGGCTTGCTATTGCTTTCTTTTCTCTTTTAACCATCGCCGGCACTGTTCGTACCATTATAATGGAACCAGTATATCGAGCAACGGTAAAGATTCTCATCGAAAGGGAAAATCCTAAAGTTGCTGATATAGAAGAAGTATATATGTCCCAAGCGGGAGCTTACGACTACAATGCTACCCAATATCAGATCATACAGAGCCGTTCAGTGATTCGGGAAGTAATTAATACGTTAAAACTGTGGGATAGCCCTGAGTTTAAAGGAGTACTTAATACCCCGAACATCATTCAAAGGACAAGAGGCAAAATTTATGGCTTTATTGATAACATTAAGAGTGTACTGAAGACGGCAGCAAAAAAGGTTTTAGGCCGGGAAGAAGAAATTAGGTCTCCTGTACAAACAGGTGGAAAGAATGACAGTGAACAAGGAAGTGGTATCGATCCATTTGCTATGACAGAATTGATCGATGCATATTTGGGTAAATTTTTTGTTGAGCCTATGGAGGAGACCCGCCTGGTAAATATAAGTTTTGAAGGCCAAAATCCTATGTTAATCACAGAGATTGTTAATACCCATGCCAAGGTGTATATGGAGCATAACCTCAAAATGAGATATGAGGCAAATAAGATTGCGGGAGAATGGCTGAAAAAGGGGTTAGATGAACTTAGAATACAGGGTGAAAAGGCACAACTTGCCTTGCAAAAATTCAAAGAGAAAGAGGATATAGTAATGCTGGATAGCGCCCTGAGCAAGTATTGGGAAGGCGAAAATATCATTTTCCAGAAACTTTCTCAGCTCAATAATGAACTTACTCAAGCAAAGATGAAACGGATACAACTGGAGACAGTCTATGATCAGTTGAAAAAGGTTATTGACAAGCCAGAAGAGGTTAACGCCTTTCCAGAGATAATCCAAGACTCTACCATCCGGTCGTTAAAAAACGACTATACAACTTTGATGAGAGAATATTCAGAACTCTCCGAGAAATATGGCCCTAAACATCCTAAAATAGTAAGTCTGAAATCAGAAATTGAAGAACAGAAAAAAAGGTTGAGGATAGAAGCCGAACAGTTAGGAAAGACCATAGAGACTCAGTATGTAACGGCAAAAGGGAATGAGGAAAAACTGGAGAAGACTCTTAATGGATACAAGCAGGAAGTCATGGACGTGAACAAGAAGGCAGCTGTCTATGGAATCCTGAAGAAAGATGTAGAGTATAACCGGGAACTGTATGAGATGTTCCAGAAGAGGCTGGGGGAAACCAGTGTTGTCAGTAACATTGAGGCCTCCAATATCTTTATTCTTGACAACGCTGAGGTTCCTTCGATGCCAGTACGTCCCAACCGGATAGTACAGATTCTTTTTTCTGCTTTTTTAGGCTTTCTCGGTGGGATCGGATTAACCTTCATTTTTGAGTATTTTGATAATACCATCAAAGGACAGTACGATATTGATATATATCTTCGGCGTTTACCTTTCCTTGGCCCAATCGGTTCGTTCTCAACCTTAGAGAGTGAATTGATAACCCTTATCAAGCCAGAATCGAATTTTTCTGAGTCCTTCAGGAACTTAAGGACCAACCTCCTCTTAAACGCTCCAAACAAGGGGTACAAGACGTACTTGATTACGAGTCCAGGCCGAGGGGAAGGGAAGACATTAGTCTCTGCAAACCTTGCAATTGCTATGACCCAGAACAGTAAAAAGGTGCTCTTGATCGACACAAATATGAGGATGCCTCGTCTCTATAGCCTGCTCGGAGTAGAAAATTCACCTGGTTTAAGCAACTTTCTTAAGGGGGAAGTTGACTTGGATACTATTCTCAAGCCTACTGGCGTTGAAAGTGTAACAATCATTACAGCCGGCACAATTCCCCTTGATCCTTTGGAACTCTTGAGCTCTGGAAGTATGCACAGAATGATGGAAGAAGTGAAAAAACGATTCGATTTTATCATCATTGATTCACCAGGAATATCGGTTGGACCTGATGCCACCGTCACCTCTCGTTTGTCAGACGGAGTGGTATTTCTGACTCAGTTTGCAAAGACCCCCAGGTCCCTTGCAAAACATGCAATTGATCAAATGTCCAACCTCCAGGCCAAGCTCTTAGGGGTGGTAATAAATAATATTGATTATAAGAGGGGACAGTACCATTTTCCCTATTACAAGTGGCTTCTCAAGGCTGATTCTCGCATTGATATGTATATGGTAGAAAGGATCACCTCCTGATTGAAAAAACTCTCGTTGATATTTTTACCCCTACCATCGCTATCCCTTTCTTCGCAGTAAAAAGGAATTCCGAAGTAGATGATCCATGATTGACCTGCATACCCATATCCTTCCCGACTTTGATGATGGAGCAGCGACTAGAGAAGAACCTTTGAGAATGTGTTGGATTGCCCGAGACGATGGGAAAAGAATAGAAAATTTCTCCCCTGTACTGAGAGAGAACTAAGATGAATGCATCTCTATTCAAGACTCTCCACCTGACTCTTTGGCAAACATTCACAAAGAAGTCATTTATCATTCAGTTCATCGTTGTCATTTATCTGGTCAGTTATTGCATGAATGTTATTACAATTCCTCCTCTCTTCTTCCTCATGCGCATAGGTGTAATAATTGGATTTTCTTTTCTGTTGCTTAGGCCTATCTATGGGCTATTTGTGATAATCTTTTTTATTGCAGGTTTTCTCGCTCCAGATACATTGCCCCTCATCCCCTTTTTCCGGCTTGGTAGTGTGCATACTACCGATGCGATTTTTGGAGGACTGTTTTTATTTATCATTGTCCAAAAGCTTTATTATAGGTTCTTTTACCGTCATCATTATCCCATCATCCGAACCCCAATAGATATACCTCTTATATTGTTTTTTATCGCATGTGTAATTGCTCTCATCAATGGTATTGCTATACAGAAAGCCTATTTCAATATCGCCTTCAGAGTTTTTCGCATGACTTCTTATTATCTCCTTTTCTTCCTTATAACCAACATGATAAAAAATAAAAGAGATTTGACTCTGTTTATTGGGGGTGTTTTCTCCATTGCCCTCATTACCGCTTTAGTCAGTAGCATTCAGCAGATATCGGGAGCTTCCATATCGCTTCCATTTATTGGGAGAGTAGAGACTTTACAGACGATGGGGATAAAATATACAGGAGTAACTCGCGCTATCCCTGGAGGTATTTTTTTAGTCTATCTTTCCTTTATATCTCTTGGGTGCATAGTTATTACAAGAAGACTCGAAGGCAAAACAATTCTACTGGGGATATCAGTTATTATACTCGGGCTGGGTCTTCTCTTCTGCTTTTATCGGGTTACATGGATAGCTTCCTTTCTTGCTTTCCTTCTCTTTATCTTTTTAGCGCCAATTCAACACAAGGGGAGAATCATCATCTACTTTCTCGTAGCGATTTGTATGGTAATTTTAATCTTCCTCTACTCTTTAAGTTCTTCGGGCAAATTAAACAAGATACTCTATGCCACTCAAGAGAGGATAACCTCGGTTTTTAAAGTGAGAGGGCTTAAAGGTGAAACAGCTGATACCTTAAGGAGTAGGATGAAGGAGATTGAATATGCTCTTTTAAAAATTAAGGACCATCCCATATTGGGAATAGGATTGGGAACTTACTATAAGCCAATAAGAGTGCCGTTGTATTTTTTTTTAGGAGGGGCTTCAGAAACAAAAGATCGAAAAAGTTCAGAGGAAACTCCTCCTCTTGATGAGCGTCTGGTTAGATCTCGTCTTTTGGGTAGAGATAAAGATTTATTCTCAACCCTTCTTAGCGTTGGCGAAAAAAATGTATTGACCAAACTTCAACCCCAAGAGGGTAAAAAAAAGCCAGTAAGAGTAGTTATTCCCTTTTGGTGGTGGGGCGGCGTGAACAAACCTTCTGATATAAAGAAAATGTATATCCCCATCTTGCACAACTCATTTCTCGACATAATTCTGCGTTTGGGTTTAGTTGGATTCGTCCCTTACATCTGGCTAACTGCTACATGTCTTATAAGAGGCTTCCGTAATTGGAAAAATGTTCAGGACCCTTTTTTAAAGGTACTATGTATTGGTTTAACAGTAGGCTATGTGGGTATTTTCATAAATGCTCTTACGGACCCCATATTCTTGTCTCCGAGGGGGATAATTCCAATCTCGATTATATGGGGCGTCAACGAAGTGATCTACAGAGTGGAAGGAATTGAAGATAAGAGATAAAGAATTGGAAAGTAAAAAAGAGCTTACAAAAGATCTCTATAAGGATGATATTTTAAAGATAGCTAAAAATGCTGGGATCAGTGGTTTTGGAGAAATCATCGCTAATATTATCGGATATATGAGTAATGTTCTGATGACACGGGTGATTGGTCCCAGTCTCTTTGGGATTTACGTGTTGGCGTCCACGATCCTGAGGGTTTCAGGGATATTTGCTGTCGCAGGCCTGAACAGTGGATTTATCAGGTTCATTGCACTCTATCAGGGAAGCGGTGATAGAGCACGTTTAAAAGGGGTGATTCTTTTCGGTACTAAAGTAGTAGGAATGCTCAGCCTGACCCTTTTTCTCATATGTTTCTTTTCATCAAATGTAATTTCTACCCGAATCTTTCGTAATTCCGATCTTTCCCTCGCCTTGAAAATTCTCCTCATCTCTCTTCCTTTCACTGCTCTCATGACTCTCTGGTTGGGTGGAATCCAGGGCTTTCAGATGATCAAATATCGTGTCTTCGTAGAGAAGTTATTCCAGCCTCTCTCTCGGTTGATTTTTCTGATCATATTCTTTCTTTTAGGAATGAAACTATTCGGTGTGATCTTATCTTCAGTATTATCAGTATTTGTTGGTGTACTTTTTGCCTTCTGGTATCTCAACAAAATTTTTCCGTTTCATAAACATCAACTTGTTCCTGTCTACGAAAAGAAGAAACTTATCACCTTCTCCCTGCCGGTTACCTTTGTTGAGTTTTTCTTTTTCATTCAACGGTGGATAAGTACTTTGATGCTGGGGTATTTTGCGACCCCAAAAGATGTCGGGATATTTGGCGCGGTGGACAGGATTCTCCCTCTGGTAAGTCTCCCCCTTGAATCTATCAATGTCATTTTTTCACCTATGATTTCATCGTTCTATGGAGAGAAGGCTCTTTCTAGATTAGAAGATCTTTTTAAAACGGAGACCAGATGGGCTATATCACTCTGTCTTCCACTCTTTTTATCCCTGAGTATCTTTGCCCGACCTACCATGAATATCTTCGGAAGTTCATTCATTGAAGGTGCTACGGCACTTGTTATTTTAAGTGCTGCCCAAATGGTCCGAGTCAGTGTGGGCTCAACTGGTCCAATGTTGATGATGACCGGATACCAAAGGATTAGTTTGGCCAATACATTCTGTACTGCCCTCATCACTATTACCCTTAACTATTTTCTCATTCCCCGATATGGAATTATCGGGGCAGCGATTGCAACTGCTATCTCTGTGATTGTTATCAATCTTGCAGAAGTAACCCAAATTTATTATCTTTTGAACATTCATCCTTTCCGGGCAGATATTTTGAAACCTTTCGTTGCAGGAATCCTTACCACACTCGTTTTTCTTCTTATCCTCAAATCTGAGTTCATACGTCTTAACCAATATAATATCTTTTTCTTAGGGGGTCTCTTCGTATTATTTTTTTTAATTTATTTTTTGTCTCTATTCGCTTTAAAACTTTCTGACGAAGATATTTTAATGCTGAAACTTCTGCTTAAAAAACTGGGCATTACCAGAGCTTAACTACATGGAAAAAATGAATGGTAAAAGCGTGTCAAGGAAAGTCATAGCACTCGGTTTAGATGGTGCAACGTTTGACCTGATCCTTCCCTGGATTGAAGAGGGGATTCTTCCTCACATGGCAAGAATCCTTAACACGGGTGCGTGGGGCGAATTAGAGTCTACCATCCCTCCTCTGACTCCACCAGCGTGGGCTTCCTTTATTACCGGTAAGAACCCGGGTAAACACGGGATCTTTGATTTTCGAGGACCGGTAAACAGTGATCTCCAGAGACCGTTGATTAGTTCCCGGTCAATAAAATCTCGCAAAATATGGGATATTATAAATGCAGAAGGGAAAAAGGTAGGGATCATTAATATACCAGTAACGTACCCTCCAGATCGGGTTGACGGTTTCATGATTTCTGGAATGTTGACCCCTAATAAGGAGGTTACTTTTACCTACCCACCTGATCTGAAAGAGAGCTTGATATCTATGATTGGCGATTATGTAATAGATGTTGATTGTGGTCTCTATGATCATGAAAATGAAGGGGAAGTGAAGAGATTTTTTAACGATCTGAAATATGCCTTCGTTAAAAGGAAGGAAGCTCTTTTTTTTCTAATGAAAGATCAGCCATGGGATTTTCTTGCTGCAAACTTTATTGTCCCTGATCGTATCCAGCACCTTTTTTGGAAATATTTAGATAAAAGGAACCGTCTCTACTATCTCGATGAGGCAAAACGTATAAGAGATACGGCTATCGAACTTTATCAGATGGTTGATAATATGATTGGTTTGATAATTGATAGGATGGATAAGGAAACCAGTCTGTTTATCATGTCTGACCATGGTTTTGGCCCTCAGGACTACTCGTTAAGCATCAATGGGTGGCTTGCCAATCTTGGATTCTTATATACGAAAAGAAAAGACAGTACATTGCGGAGATGGATTAAGTCTGTGTTGCCGGTGGGAATTCGGGGCAAGATGAGAAAGATGATAACCAAACGGGTACCTATTAGTGAACGCCAGGAAGGCCTCGATGTAGATTACGAGAATTCTAAAGCTTATTTCGGGGGAGCTGCTGTCCAGGGAATTTATTTACGAGTTGAGGGAGATGAGTACCACAAAGTTCGAGAGATCATAAAGGACGGACTTTTGGAATTTAAGGATCCCATTACGGGTGAGAAGTTCATCGATACAGTTTTATTTAAAGAGGAAGTTTATTATGGCGGTGACCTTTCTTCCGCTCCGGACATCTTCTTTATAGCAAAAGGGTATAGTGCTCCTGGGCATTCCACTACCGAAAGGCAGCACTTGATATTGTCCCGTGAAAATAGTCCTTTGGGTTTTCACCATATGAAGGGTATTTTCATTGCTTTGGGTGAGAGTTTTAAGAAAGGATACCGGCTGGAAAAGTCCGCTATCATTGATCTTGCACCAACTATCCTTTATACAATGGGGATACCTGTCCCCTCTGACATGGATGGAAGAGTCTTGGAAGAGATCTTTGAAGCAGATTATTTACATGAACATCCAATATCTTTTAGTCAAGTAAAAGAAGAAGTAAAGAATCAAAAAGGAAATGTCTATTCTCAAGATGAACAGACAAAAATTGAAGAGCGGCTGAGGGGGTTAGGTTATCTTGATTGATGAACGGAGATTGAGGTATGGACATTCATGTTGACTGTAGATTTTTCAGAGGGGATAGACCTTGTACATTTCATAAAGAAGAAGGGGTACATTGCGAAGGGTGCCCCTATTATCAAAAGATTGTAAAAAGGATATTAATCATAAAATTAGGGGCTATGGGAGACGTCATTCGTACTACACCTCTCCTCCATAGACTCAAGGAAATCTATCCAGAAGCTGAGATTTCCTGGCTTACCTACACACCTGATGTAATCCCCTCCATGATAGATCATATCCTAAACTTTGAATTAAAAAACATCATTTTCCTCAAATCTACTCACTTTGATATCCTCTATAACCTTGATAAAGATATAGAAGCCTGCGCCCTTACGAACCAAATTTCTGCTCACATTAAAAAGGGATTTAAGTTAGAAAGAGGTCATTGTGTCCCCATTGATAAGGAGTCTACCGATAAATGGTTGACAGGCCTTTTCGATGATATTAATCAAGCTAACAAAAAAAGTTATCTTCAGGAGATTTTTGAGATCTGCGGACTCCAATTTAAAGGAGAGAGTTATATCTTAGAGGTAGATAAGGAATCATGGAATATTCCTGAAAATCATCCATTAATCGGTTTGAATACCGGCTGCGGAGAGCGTTGGTCTTCCCGGCTATGGCCGATTGAATACTGGATAGAACTGGCTCAAAGGCTGAAAGAAAAAGGTCTCGGGGTGCTTCTCCTCGGTGGTGAGAATGAAGACACCAAGAACAGGCGGATAGCACAAGAGAGTGGTACCACCTATTTAGGACACTTCCCTTTACAGAAGTTTTTTACCCTCGTGGACCAATGTGACCTGATTGTCACTGCAGTATCAATGGCCCTCCATATTGCAATCGGCCTGAAAAAGAAGTTGGTTTTATTCAACAATATCTTCACCCGCAATGAGTTTGAACTCTATGGATTGGGAGAGATTATCGAGCCGGAGGTCGAATGTCTGGGGTGTTTCAAAGGAGAATGTCCGGAGAAATGCATGGATCTTATAAAACCTGACCAAGTTTTTGAGACATGTCTGAGGGTACTGAACAGATCGCTTTCTGAAAGAGATCTGTCACCATGAAATACGTTTCCAGAAGCAGTTTCTTCTTCCTTCTTGCGATAACTCTTTTTTTATTCCATTCAGGCTATTTATATAATTTTACTGTGGATGATGCCTATATCTCTTTTCGATATGCAGACAACCTGGCAAAGGGGGAAGGGTTGGTCTTCAATCCGGGTGAGAGGCAGGAGGGATATTCCAATTTTCTATGGATTATCCTGTTGGGGGTCGTTGCTCGTGGAGGCATATCGCCCGTTATTGCCAGCAAGTTTCTGAGCATTATATTCGTGTTGGGCATATTTTTCCTGATTCATAAGCTGTCGCAGAACTTTGAGAAAAAAAATTCTTTACCCAATTATATTACTCTCTTTCTCCTCGCAACTAATACTTCTTTTACACTTTGGACTGTGAGTGGCATGGAAACTATTTTCTATACCTTCTTGCTTCTTCTTGCGATTTATCATTTTTTTCGAGAGTGTGAAGGCAAGGGGACATATTTGTCAGCATTATTTTTCCTACTCGTAGCTTTAACCCGCCCTGAAGGTATCCTTTTTTTTATTCTCCCTGTACTTTATAAAATCTCTGATGTTCTCAATCCCGACTCTCACTTCAATCGAAGATCCTTTTATATCTATCTATTGATCTTTTTCCTTCCCTTCAGTGCATACATACTCTGGAAATATCTTTACTTTGGCTCGATTATCCCTAATCCTTTCTATGCGAAGTTCGGCTCTCCTCTCAGACTCATATACGAACCATCGAGTAAGTTCAGAAAGGCCTGGACCTATTCAACTCGGGCTATAATTCAGAATAATCTGGTTGTAACCATACCTTTTCTCGGCATTCTCCTGGGGGAGCATGGTAAAGAAAAAAGAAAGCTATTTTTTATCGTGGGTGTACTACTTACCCAGCTCCTTTTCATTGTATCAGTGGGTGGGGATTGGATGCCATATTACCGATTTGTCGTTCCCACCCTTCCCCTCATTTATCTCTTATTTCAGGAAGGCATAAAATCCTCAACTATCATGATCAGGAGCCGGCTGTTTAAACTCTCCCTTGCCATTACCATCCTCATATTGTGCTTGATCAACTTTCCATATTCCAAGATTGAACATCGGGAATATCTCAGGCAAAGCAAGGGAGATCTGAAGCGGGTAAAAGACTTTGGGGAATGGTTGAAACAATCTTTTCCTGCTCATTACACGATAGCTTATGAGGAGGCGGGGATCCCCATGTACTATTCGGGATTGAGGCTTCTGGATGTTCTTGGCTTGCTCAATCGGGATATCGCCAAGATCTGGTACTCCCAGCCACACGATTACTGGGAGATCAATAAAAGGGTCGTTGATTATGTTCTGGGGAAAAAACCAGAAGTAATCGTCTTAGTATATAAGCGTTTTCCGAAAAAACTTGGAGATTTTAAAAGTGGGATTAGTTATATTTTTTATTATAACGTAAAATTTCAAAAGCAATATAAATTAATCCAGGTAAAGGATTGGTATCTGCCTCATGAAAATGCATTTTGGCCTGAAGGGTTATCCCTGTTTGTATACCTCAGAGATGATCTCAAATCTTTACCTGAAGGAATTGATATAAGTAACAGAGAGACTCCGATATAGATTTAAGAAAATGTAGGGTGAAGAATTTAGGCAGGAACATATATTTTCGATAACTAATAAACCTATCTCCAGTGACTATGATTAATGTGAGAATCCGAAAAAGAAGATGAAAATAATTAAAAAAATGATTCTAAAAATACTCATTTATTTTAGACTGTATCCACATGTATTTTTTAGACCTGACCCTTTCAAACAATATGAATTTAAAGAACTTCTCAGAGGAATCAGTTTTTCACGTGATGAGGTAATTCTTGATTTAGGTTGTGGGATCGGTTTGCAAACCTTACTTATTGGTAAGCGATGCAAAAAGGTCATTGGAATAGATACCTCAGATGAATTTATAAGACGTGCACAATACATATCACAGTTTACAAAAGGGAGGATTAACAGCCAGTTCTGGTGTATAAGAATTGAAGATGCTCAATTTGAAAATGAATATTTTGATAAGATCTTTTGCTTTTCCGTGTTCGAACACATCTCTAACTATCTTGAAGTGCTAACAGAAGCATATCGGATCTTAAAGAAAGACGGACACATGATATTTTCTACTGATTCACTAGAAACCATTAGAAACGAAGAGATACTTGAAAAACACAGAAGAGAACACTTTGTAAAGAAGTACTTCGGAAAGGAGGAATTAAAAACAATTTTAGAAGGGGTAGGTTTCAAACAAATTGATATCTATCCTATCTTTAAAAGCGACTTTGCTAAGGAACTCTTTATTAAGGGAATCAATAGTCAATTTATATATGGTTTTTTGTCTTCGATTTTTAAATACTTATTTCTTAAATATAAGGAATATCAATGCACCAATGAAAATAAGGGGATATTTTTAGTTGTTAAAGCTAAAAAATAGATTCATGCCAAGGTGATCAATTTGTTATTGAAATATTTGCGCAGCTCTTAGGAGTTAGCATTTTTCACCACAAAGAGATCTTTAACATTATGGAGAAACGATTATAAATTCTATAATCAATATAGCCTCCGTTTGGACTGCACCCCCAGACTGACAGGATGTGTTAGAGTAAGAATAAGAGGATCAATTAGCAGGAATGAATATGACCAGAGGAACCAGAAAAAGACTTCTTTTTATAAACAATCGTTTCCCCTTTCCGATTGAAATGGGGATTGATGCACGGGTTATAAATTTATTAGCAGTCTTTTCCCAGAAAATTGATCTTGATTTTGTATGCCTTGCAGATCAAGAAAACAGCTTTAACTACATCCCTGAGTTAAAGAAATACTGTCGTCATCTGGAGGCATTCCTTGTTCCCAATCGCAAATCCATGCTGCACCGCCTCCTCTATAAAATTATGTTTGTCCTTTCCTATCTGTTCAGAGGTACACCTTCTCACCTTTTCTATACCAGTCTCTCAGAGATAAAGAAAAGGATACTGAATCTCATCAGAAACAATTCCTATGATATCATCTTTTTTGAATACTGGTTTTGGGATAAAGAATTAATCCAGGCCTGCAATGGCCTTAAGGTAATAGATACCAATGATGTTCAGTTTATACGAGAAAGCAAGATTCAAGAAAGAAAAGCCTTTCCCTTGCTTAAACCGTTCATAAAATTTCAAATGTACCGCTATAAAAAAAAAGAGCTGGAGCGTATGAAACTCTTTGACCTTATTATCGCCACACGAGAAGAAGACAGAGAAACATTTCACAGGTTCCTGGGTTCACAAAAAAAGACTATTATCTTTCCTACCGGGGTGGATACTGACTATTTTTCACCTAGGGTCCTCCGTTCTGCAGAAAAAACGGTTACCTTCTATGGAGCAATGAGCAGCAATATGAATATAGATGGAGCTCTCTATCTCTACAGAAAGATCATGCCGTTCATCTGGGAGCAACAGAAGGACGCTAAACTGATGATACTGGGAAGTAACCCACCATCAGAAATCCGTGCCTTAGCTTCCGATCCCCGGGTTACCGTTACAGGCTACGTTAAGGATGTCAGGGATTATTTAGCTATGGGTACCGTAGTGACACTGCCTTTGCGCATGGAGTACGGTCACCGAGGGAGAATCTTTGAAGTAATGTCTATGGCAATCCCTATTGTACTCACTCCGCAAGTAGTTCAAGGGATGGAAATAAGAAATGGAGAAGGATTACTCATTGAGGATTCACCTCAATCTTTTGCTCGTGCAGTTCTCAATCTCTTAGATGACCAAGGTTACGCGGTGGAATTAGGTATGAAGGGGAGGAAGGCTGTAATAGAGAGGTTTTCCGTCCAAGCGACATACGATCGTATGATTGATTTTCTGGTTGAGTATATCCATACACGGAACTAAAGATGGGAGAGAGTTCAAGACCGAAGGTGGCTATTGTTGGAGATTATCCGCTGAATGAGGAAGAGATTGGCGGTGGTGTCCAGTCTGCAATGGTAAATCTGGTTCACGGGCTTGCAAAAATCGATACGTTAGAGATCCATGTTATTGCCTTAAAAAGAGGTATAGAACGTGAGATCTCCTTTCAAAAAGGATTAATCCATTATCACTTTTCTCCTCGATTTGTCCCTTATGAAATTTCATTTATCTGCGGAATACATAGAAGGAGAATCCTCAAACAGCTCTTGAAAATCAAGCCTTCACTTGTTCATGCTCATGATTACGAATATACCTATCTCTGCATCCGCCCTCCTTATCCCATTATCCTTTCACCTCATGGAAACCCTCGTCTCGAGTCACGATACATATTGAATCCGATTCACCGATGGAGGTACTGGTTCCATGGTTTTATGTCGGAGTTACTCCTCGCCAGATTTACAGACAATCTCATCATCATAAGTGAGTACAGTAAAAGAGAATTAAAAGTTTCTCCAAAGGCAAAAACGTTTATTATCCCGAATGCAGTACGCTCTGATTTTTTTAACCTTCGCAACCGAGAGGTGAGAGGTCAACTCTTATTTGTTGCTGCAAATATAACTCCCATAAAAAATCCTTTGTTTCTTTTAAAAGCTATTGCAGCTTTAAAGGAGAGTTTCCCATATATGTGTCTCCGTGTTGTAGGATATTGTAGCAATCATATGTTCACCAATACCATAAAAGAATTCATACAAAAAAACCAGATAGAAAATTACATTCAATTTACGGGGCCTCTCAATGATAATCAATTAATGGAAGAATATGAAGAATGTTGTTTTTTAGTTCTGACCTCAGAACGTGAAAATCTTCCAGTAGTTATTCAGCAGGCAATGGCAGCTGGTAAACCAGTTATAGCAACCCGTGTGGGAAGTATACAGGAGATGATCCTGGATGGAATTACCGGCATAACGATTACGCCGGGAGACCTGGATACTCTCGTAAAGGGGATTGGAATACTCTTAAAAGATGATACATTGAGGCAGAGAATGGGCAGGGCAGCCCGGGAAGAGGCTTTGAAGAAGTTCAGCGGAGAGGTCGTGGCAAGAAAAACTCTTGAGGTCTACCATACTATCCTGAACCAATGAGATCGGAGGCAAGGCAGTTGCTAAAAACGCTCAGGCATCTTGCACGAAAATCAAAAACGATGATCATCGCCTATCATATTTATGACAACTGGCGAACCAAGAAAAAGTTCGCGTCAGGTAATTACGAATCATCTTCTGGTTCTATACACACCGGTAGGTCCCTGTCAGAAAGTCTGGCTTATATTAACCAGGTATTCGATGATTATCTTACCTATTCCGGCATTCCTCTCTCTCTGCTTCGAGAAAAGAGAATTCTGGAGATTGGCCCTGGAGACAATATTGGTGTTGCCCTAAAGTTTTTGCTTGCGGGCGCTAACCAGGTGGTTTGCCTCGATAAGTTCTACTCCAAACGCGATACCGAGCAACAGTACCAGATTTACCGTGAAATGAGAGCACACTTAAATGATAAGGAAAGACACATTTATGACAGTATCATCAACCTTGATGGTAACATTACTATTAATACCGAAAAACTGAATTATATTCACGGGGTCGGAATAGAGGAAGCAGATAAAATTGTAGAGACAGGTTCTTTTGATCTTATTGTTTCAAGAGCTGTTATTGAACACTTATATGATCTGGATGCTGCTTTCTCAGTCATGCATAGTTTATTGAGGTCCGGTGGCTGCATGATTCATAAGGTCGATTTTCGTGACCATGGCCTGTTCAGCGACAAGGGTTTTCATCCCCTTACCTACCTCACCATCCCCAATCCCATCTACAAATTAATGACATACGATTCTGGTAAACCGAATCGTAGACTGTTCACATACTACAGGCAAAAAATGGCAGAGTTCAAATATGACAGCAAGATACTGATAACCCGTCTTCTTGGAACTGACGACAAGATAGACCCCCACAGAGAAACTCTTTTGCCTGGTGTTGATTATCCAGAGTCATCAATCTCTCTCATAAGAGATATTCGTCCCCGTCTCCAGAATGGATTTAAAGATATGTCAGACGAAGATCTCATGGTACAGGGCATATTTATAGTTGCAAAAAAGCTTCCCTGAGAAGCTTTATGCTATACAAACGACAGTACTGCATGGTATCAACCACCTGATAGTATGAGAAACTTCTTGTTCACAAAACCGTCAAAAGGTGACAAGAGAACTCCGGAGCAAATCCTGGAACACTACGAAATAGAGCGGGAGCTTGCAGATAAATTGCGAAAAGCGAACAAAGAAGAGAGGCGATATTTATATACTACTCTTTATGATGAACTTTTTAGAAGAGTACCTCTCCATCCACAATTGAATCAGAAAGCAGACAGCAAATCTCAATATGCAATAGTATCCATAAGAATGAGATTACTGAAACGATTCCTCAATAATGAAAGTACCTTTCTTGAAGTAGGTGCCGGAGATTGTGCCTTGTCCCTGGAGGTTGCTCAATACGTTAAAAGAGTCTATGCAGTTGATGTATCTAAACATATTACCCAAAAAGAACTTTTTCCGCAAAACTTCGAATTGATCATCTCCGACGGTTGTAGTATCCCTGTACCGAAAAACAGTATCAACATTGCGTATAGTGACCAGCTCCTTGAACACTTGCATCCTGAGGACGCCGTTGACCAGCTGCATAACATATACGAAGCACTCTGCCCTGGTGGTATCTATATTTGTATTACCCCAAATCGCTTCTGCGGTCCGCACGATGTTTCCAAGTATTATGATGATATTGCAACAGGATTCCACATGAAGGAATACACAGTTACCGAGTTGTGTGATCTCTTTCGCAGCGTTGGATTCATGGATATCGATTCTTATATGGAAGGGAAAGGAATCCACGTTCAATTTCCATTATTCATCGCCACATTGATAGAAAAGTTGCTCCCCATTTTCAAATTTCCGTTGAGAAGGAAAATAGCAAATACCTTAATTTTTAGAAAATTATTAAATGTAGTGATTGTGGGAAAGAAACCAAGTGAACAGATAATGAATGTGCTTCGTAGAAAGAAATAGCAAAAAACTGTGCAAGACTCGTTTACACCGATCCTCCTATAAAAAAAGGGAAATCTTGACCTTCTTCGCCTGTTCTGATTGATAAGGTTTACAGGACTATTATCTTTTTTCTGCAGGCTGACATGGAAAGGGTTTTTGATGTTTTCTACATCTATTTTACATACCCAAGGGCCTTTAACTCATCTATGGTTTTTTGTGGTACAAATGCTTTTTTGGCCTGAAGTTTTTCTCCCTTGGTTGTAATTGCATCTATCATACTGAAGAATTTTGCCTGAGCAGAGGATTTTTCATTATAGATATTCTTTTGTTCGAAAGGATCAGAGCTCAAATCAAAGAAAAGATTTCTTCTCTCATTTCCCAATACCATTTTTATAGCCTTGTATTCTTCAGTCCTGAGGCCTGAAACTGACGTTTCCTGATCATAGAATTCTGAAAAAATATACTTTCTCGTGTTCTCATAACTTTTTGAAACAAGGAGAGGGCTAAGGTCTATTCCATCAATTGTATAAGGGAGCTTTAAATCCTGTTGAATCCCGCAAAGAGCAACAAGCATGGGAAGAATGTCAATGTGTGCCGCAAGTGAGGTGATTCTCTTGCCTGAAGTAATTCCAGGACCCCGAAAGATGAGAGGAACATGAATACTTTCATCAAATAATGACCACCCGTGCCCCCAGTTTTTGTGCTCATAGAATTCCTCACCATGATCTGCAGTAATAACGATAATTGTCCTGTTTTCAAGGTCTGCATTTTTGAGAAAGGCATCAAGATACCCTATACTTAAATCGTGGTAAAAAATCTCACCATCGTACTGGGCAATCATATTTCTCATTTTAGCTGGAACCATAGAATTAGCTTGACGAAAAGGGTAGATAATTCCCCTGCTTTCCGGATAAGATATTACTGGATAATCTGGAAATCCCGGGTCGAAGATTTTATTATAAGGGCTTGGAGGCTTATAAGGCGCATGGCCGCCCAGATAATGAGCATAGATAAAAAATGGGTGGTTTTTATGCTGAGAAATCCAAGATGTTATTTTTTTGGTTATGGGGTTAGGATCATCTGACTCAATATCTCTTTGTTGCGGAAACAGTGATCTACTCGATTCAAAAATTTGCTTTATTATGAATTCCGAAGCAGGGAAATATTCCGAAATTTTCCCCAACAGACTCCAAAGGATGGTAGATCTGGTGACATTTTGGGTAGTTCCAAAAAAATAATCCACACCCTTATTATATCCAAAAATCGGTGAAATGTTGGGATTTAGTGAAAAGAGAGCGGTTGTATAACCCGCTTGCTGAAAGATCTGAGGCAATACTACAAGCCGCTCAGGAAGATAATCGTAATCTGTTCTTATGTTATGATGCGAAGGATACATTGCAGAGAAGAGCGATGGAACCGATTCATTGGTAACGGGTGCCTGGGAAAAAGCCTTTTCAAAGATAGCCCCCTGATGGGCTAATTCATCGACGTTTGGGCTCGTATTGTGCCCGTACCCGTAACATCCCAAATGATCAGCCCGCACAGCATCCAACACGATGAGGATCACATTCAATTTCTTTTGTCGCCCTAACGTTTCCTTTGTTAGAGCAGCATTTTCCCGGTTTTGCCTAAAACGAAAATCCGGTGTCAAAGATGCGATGATAATGAGAAGTAAAAGAGACGTATAGAACGTCATGGAAAAAAGAATCTTTTGAGGTTGGGATTTTTTTATATACTTTATAACAAGAATAACCAGTACAGCTCCTATAACCAAGAGGAGGGTGTTCCATGATAAACTCTGCAAATTATAACCAGGCGGCACGTAATAATAGTTAAAATACTTGAAAAAAACTAACCAGAAACCAAGAATGACATTAATGTAGATTAAGGAATATATATTTTTAAACAGAGGTTTTTTTAAAAAAATAGAAAGTATTACTAAAACGATACCCTGAACGATTCCCCAAAATGACCAGACAAAGGCATGCCATAGTGCAATAATACCAAGATGTTCAAACTTTATGATAGAACCTCCCTTCATCATTTCAAAAAATACATTCGAGACAGCCATGGTCATGCCTGCACAGACAGCTCCCCATATTGAAATAAGGATTAGCTGGTAATATTTTTTTTGCTCTAAAGTCTGTTTCATAGCTCCTCTATTTTTATTTACATTTATATCCATTTTAACACAGTTTGTAAAAATTATCTATTCCGGGGATAAGGTAGCCTCTTCTCTAATCTCAATTGCTGTTAACGAATGTGGCTCAAAGGTAAATAGAAAGCTGCTGACTTTTTCCTGTTCCGAACTCGCGGTCCTGCAAACGGTATGCTTTACTCTCACAGTAGTCTGTCCCTTTTCATTCGTTGCATCTATCCCTGGTCCACTCAAAATCCATACCTGAGCATTCTTCCCTGCGACAAAATCCTTAATCTCTATAGCAGAGGTTATGTTTTCATTTAGTTTTTTATTAACTACCATAAGATAAACTCTGCTGCCCTCCTTATTTCTACTGGCATTTACGAAAGGTAAGGTATGCGCGAATCGAGCGAAGGAATAAATTTCTCAAGTCTTACATCCTTAAAGAAAGCTTTGCCCTTGAGCTGATCCTCTTCCCCTATCCTTCGCGCAATTACACTGACCGACGTGGCATCAGGAAGTGTCTGAAAGACAACTTCTACATACTGCCAATCCGTTGTGCCTGATATCCTATATGTGGCAGCAGAAAAATGCGTCTGCTCCCAACCTCTTCCATCCTGAGCCTCAAGACATACTCCTTGCGGATCAATAAAATCTATAAAATGATATCTTGTCATAATACTTAAATTAGCTCGCAAATTTTGCAAATATAAAATATCTGTATGAAGGCTTACTGTTTTCAGCTTCATCGATGGTTTCAAATTGCTGAATTACATCATCTTAAACAAGATGACTCTGAGAAAAAGTTTTCTCATCAACCTCTTCAAGGTCAGCTGATATTTTTTGCAGTAAGCTGTATTGATAATACTGGGCGCATAACAGAACTCCAGTAAGACAATTTATTACAATACGGTCTCTTGTCAAGTAGATGTTGATCTTCAATTATAGTTATTTAACAAAGCGGTATCTGGCAGACTCGACATATTCGTTAACTGCTAAATATCTCTATAACCGTTAGAGAATGGGCTGGGAAGGTATAAGCAAAGGTATTCCCTGCGGTTGTCGTAGATTCCGTTATCGTAGCGTAAACATCTGTCGTATTATTAGAATTTAAGGTATAAGTCTTAGCTGTAGAGGATGGAGTGAAGTTTTGTATTATGATTTTACTCCTTAGAGCTTTGCTATAATGCCGATTCACCACCCATAACTTTATTTTTGAACTGCTTACCTTTACCGCAGCCACTACAAGATGAGTTCCTTTATTAGCATTTATACGTCCCAAAGCCTTATTAACATACCATGAGCTTTTCACATCAGCCGCAAGGAAATTTCCAGTAAGATGAGCATTAGCTAATGTATATACAAGACCAGATGGTCTAAATTGAGGATTGTCCCAGCTATCAAGGATACATTGATTATAATCACGAGGAAGACTTACTGGCTTATGGGCGACTAATCTGAACCAGTTCATAGACCATTGATATACACTATTCATAGCCATGGGAATCTCTATTGCAGCATATAGTCCTGCTTCTAAAGAAGCTAAATGTTGGAATATTTCGTTACATACTGTGGGATTTAAAGAAGCATCTGTAAAGTGCAACTCGTTCCATTCTGAAGAAAATATTGGTACAGGAACTTTATTAGGGCATATACCTTTAAGAGTATTAGCTCCAAAACCTTTTTCAAGCCCAGATAAGAACCATGCCCATTGGTCTGGACCAGTCATTGCAGCATAAAAAGTTTCTTCTTCGGTTAGCCCATTATGTCGTTTGGTTGGGTCACCTGGGGTACATGGGTACCATCCCGGATAATAAAAATGGAGATCATAAGCATCCCAACTATCGCAACCAGCAGTACCAACAAATGCCCTATTCCAATCTGGATCAAAATTTCCTACTACTACAATCTTTATATTGGGATCTTTAGCTTTCATAGCATTGGAAAATTCAAATACACCAGCCCCATATCCAACCGCTGTATCGCACCTACTTCGGTAAGGTTCGCACACTTCCCAATCTCCCGGGAATTCATTACCTAATATGAACCATTTAGCATTATAAGGCTCTGTATGTCCATTTACTGCCCTTTTAGCCCCATATGTGGTAGATTGACTTCCATTTAAGTACTCTACAAGGTCTGCAGCCTCTTGAGCGGTTCCGGAACCATAATTAACAGTTATAAAAGGCTCTGCCCCTAATACCTCCGCTATTTGCATAAAGTGGTCTATGGTAAAATATCGGTTATCTGGGTCAGGGTTAAGGGTTTCGTCCTTCCAATGCCAAGTGTTAACAGCACTACCAGCCCAACGGATAGATGTTATTCCCAATTCCTTATATTTAGCCAATAATTGGGGTTCTATCTGTCTTTTGGGCTGAGTTAAATCGAGTAGCTTTACATTATCAAACCATATTGTTCCGTTTTGTCCTGCAGTACAAAGTTGTAAGGCAACATCGTCTCGGTTATCATTTCCTGTAAATTCGCAGGTAAATTCTCGCCAGTTCAATGTTAAATAAAATTGTTTATAGTTATGTTCAACCTCAGTTATCCAGCTCCTATATGGGTATTGTGGAGGTACATTTTTAAACGTATCGCAAGATACACGAACAAAGGTTATACCCCCACTTGCCCTACACCAAAATTTGAGCCTATATTTATGCCCTTTTTTTACATGAGTAACGTGTTTAATACCACGATAAGAATCTGAATGCGCACCTGTTACTGTAATTCTTTGGGAAAATTTGCCCTCTACTTTATCTGCGGAATCCATAGCCCATTGAGCTTCTTGATCTGAGACTGGGTCTTTCCCATAGCACCAACTACCCCCATTCATATTATCACCATATGGCCACCAGGTTATTGATATTCCAGGCCAATAACAGGTTGCAGCGTATTTTTCAGTACGTTCAAAACCAGAATTTTCAATAATGTTTCCTCCATACATACTGTAGACAATTCCAGGTTCCTCTAAGTGATGACCAAGTATCATTCTATTTACTGCTTTTCCTACAGACTCAAAGTTTACGGTAATTACAGGATCACAATCTGGCTCATTGTTTCCAGTACAATCTGCCCCTAATATCATCCTAGGGATTACTAACAAAAGTGCCGTTAAAAAAAATCTCTTCTTCATTAAATATTACCCTTTATTTGATGTTTTTCTGAGGATAAAGTGCGTTCACATAGCTCCATGGTATTTAAAAATATCTTTGTGTATATTCTTGAGGTAGAATATTACTTTAGGGTAAAGTCCCATTTTAGCCACTAAAATAATACCCATTAATGACATTTAAGCAATGATAACATTTTCTCAGTTTTTTCATCTGCCGTCATAGATCGATGATTATATCTCCAGACATATTCAG
>Ga0315282_10003770_pt1 | contig 26960 bp, 19 predicted proteins | sample YL17G07_20_MG_FD_203693 | JGI IMG/M metagenome (GOLD analysis project Ga0315282, IMG submission 203693) | Sediment microbial communities from Yellowstone Lake, YNP, Wyoming, USA - YL17G07_20 | ecosystem: Environmental > Aquatic > Freshwater > Lake > Sediment | place: USA: Wyoming | collected...
CAGCCGTAAAGCGATAAACTCCGGGCTCTTGGGGGCGGGGCCCCCAAGAGCCCGCCGGAAGGGCTGTCTTGTCCCCTGCCTACCTACGCAATATCCGGAAGACCCCGAAATGTTCAGTCGCCCTTTAGGGCCTTTTTGGCGCGGTCGCGCTGGTTTTCCAGGTCGTCGCGCTGGTTTTCGAGGGCCTTCTTCTCATCCTTCTGGCGGTCGATTTGCGCCTGCCAGGCCTGGTGATTCTGCTCCAGTTGGGCAAGGCTCTGGCGGAGTTGGGCGTTCTCTCGCCGGAGGTCGGCGATGCTTCGGGGGTCGGTGTCGGGGTTTGGCGGCGGGGTTTGGCGGGCTTCAGGCCGGCCGCCCAGGCCGCTGGCGTCGGCCTTGATGTTGACGCAGCCGGTCAGTAGCAGCCCGGCGCCCAGCAGACAAAGCAATGTGACATTCCTGCACATGTGGCATCTCCTTTGCTTTACCGGCCGGCGCGAAGGTACCGGTCGCGCTCGGCGGCGATTTTCGCCATGTCGGCCTGGATCTCTCGTTTGTCGGCCTCGATCTCGCGGGACTTCTCGTCCAACTTGCGGATCCGCTCTTCCAGCCAGGCGACTCGCTGGCGCAGTTGCTGGTTCTCGCGGAGCAGGTCGGCCTTGCTGGCCGGGTCGGCCGACGGGATTGACGCCGCGGGCGGCGGCGAGCCCCAGCCGATGTTCTCGGGCGCCTTGGCATCCACCTTGACGCACCCTGCCAAGCTGCCCATCGCCGCCGGCATGGCCGCTAGAAAAAGGCTCACAAGAAGAATCGCTCTTTTCATAACCGGTCTCCCTGTTCCGAAAGGAAGGTCCTAGGTCCTAGCTCTTAGGTCTTAGTGTGGCAGGGCCTGCCTGCCGACAAGCAGGCCTTGATCGTCGCTGTCGGCATCCGCAACCCGTGAGTATTCTATTCACCGAAATCGCGGAGACAAATGGATAGAACTCTTATTCTTCTCTGCACTGCTAACCGTCAGTTTCTTCGCGTGCGGAGGAGATTTCTCATCGCAGAGACCGCAAAGACCGCAGAGACAAATAGATATGACTTTTTGTCTTCATCTTCTCTGCGTGCTCTGCGTGCTCTGCGTTGAGTTCTTCTTTGGGTTGCGGGCGAAGCCCGCGCCAAGTGCTCTGCGTTGAATCTGTTTTTTGCCTTCGTGGCGGTCTTGCAGGCGCGCTGTTTGTCAGCCGCCGACGGCGGCGGGCTGGGCTTGCGCCACTGCGGTTGCCGCGACGGTTGCCGCCGTTGCCGCCGTTGCCGTTGCGGACGGCTCGCTCGCGGCGACCCAGCGAGCCATCATGGCGGGGGAATCGCCGCGCTTGTAGTAGTTGCGCTCGTAGAACGTCGCCGGTTCCCAGGTCCACCCGGATGCCAGGCGGCGGTCCTCGCGCTTGAGCATCATGTGGAGAATCCGTCCGACGACCGGCCCGGCCAGGCGTGCCTTTAGGCCGAACTGGCGGTAGATGTCCTTTAGCGTCTTGTCCAGCCGCTGGGCGACCTGGCGGTTGCCCAGTGCGCGGAACCACTTTCTCCCGGCCCAGAGGGCCCCGGCGAATATCGTCGCCAGCCCGCCGGCCTCCCACTGGTAGCGCCGGCGGATCCTCGCGTCGGGATGGTTGTGGTAGCGCTTCCAGCCCTCAAGCGTGGTCCGCACGACGCGAAGCACGCTTGGGCCGTTGACCTCGAAGTCCCGCCGGAACGCCCGCAGGAGCATCTCGGTCTCCGCGCCCGGCTCGATGGACTTGTGGCGGTAGTTGAAGCGGTACTGCCCGTGCACGTCGGCCGGGTCTATCTCGTCGTCGCCCAGGATCACGCCGCGCCGCCTCAGGTCCGCGTGCAGAGGCGTCCCCGGCGAGGGCGAGTAGAGCATGAACTGGTGGAACTCGGTGTCGTGGCTGACGGCGTAGTCGATGGCCTCGTCGATGTTGCCGGCGTTGTGCTCCTCCAGCCCGATGATAGTCGAACCCAGCACCCGTATGCCGTGCGACTGCAAGCCGCGGAGAAGCTGCCGCGTGTCGGTGCCGCTCAGCTTGGAATACTGGCTGTCCTTGCCCTCCAGGCCCATCCAGACCCACGATATGCCCAGGCCAACGAGCTCTTCAACACTGTAGAGCTTCACGGCGTTGGCCGAGCTGAAAACGTAGAGTGCCCACGCCTTGTCGTGGAGCTTCATGAGCTCCAGCAGCCGAAGCGCACGCGACCGGTGCAGCAGGAAGTTCTCGTCCATGACGAAGAACGACTTGACCTTCATCGCCTCCTCGAGCTTGCACATGACCTCGAAGAGCTCGTCGCCGGAGTTGTAGAAGTTCACGAATTTGCCCTTGCCGCCGAACATGGCCGAGGTGGAGCAGAAGTTGCAGCCAAGCGGGCAGCCGACCGACGGGATCAGTGTCGCGGCCAGGCTGTCCGGGCTGAACGGGATGTTCACGCCCATGCTCCGCCTGCCGACGGCGGACCATATCCGCGGGTGGCGGATGGGCTGGTCGGCGTCCTCGCCGAGGAACCGCCTAAACCACCTCACGCCCTCGCCGCGAACGATGTGGTCGGCGTCGACGCGGGCGGAAAGGTCGTCGACGTTGGCGATGTGCCCGCCGACGACAACGGTCGCCTCCGGCAGGTATTGCCGTATCAGCCGGCACATCTCCGCCACCTTGCCCACGTTGGGCGAAATGGCGCTGATGCCGACGATGTCGTAATGGTTGTCGCGCAGCTCCTGGATGAGTCGGTCCCGCGTTGGAAAGTCCAGGCAGGTGCAGCGAGCGGCGATATTGGCCTGGATGAGCATCAGCCCCCAGCTACGGTGGAACATCCGCAGCGAGAAGGCGCCCTGCACCCTGGTCACCTGGTTGTGGTAGAGTTCCATGGGGTTGATCCGCCGGCTGCCGAACTCGTCGTCCTGGGCGTACGGGCCGAAAACGCTTGTCAGCAAAACCTTTGCGCGTGAGCCGAGGGGGTGCGTGGGATGGTCCGGATAGTCCAGGCCTGTTGTGGGTTCAACGATGCTGCATATGGTCATCGGGCGTCCTTGGTTCGTGCGTGCGGGGCAGCGAGTGGCATTGCCGCGTTGGCTTGTCGTACGAAGGCTGGTTGGAGGTCGAGGTTGGCGCCGTCACTGGTTCCGTCCACACGAACGATGCCTTCGGGGCGGGCCATTTGGTCGAGCTCACAAGTTATGCTCCGGATTATACGCGCCCGCACCGGCCGACGAAAGACAATTCGGGGACAATCCGGGGGCGCAACTCGGGGGCGGATAGTTCTTTGGTTCGTGGTGACGCCGCTCCTACGGCGCCATGCAGGTTACCTTGCCGTCCTGGGTGGCCATGTACAATCGCCCGTTGGCGGCGATCAGGCCGTCCCAGACCGGCGGGGATTCGAGCTTGTATTCGGCGAGCTTCGCGCCGTTGCCGGCGGAAACAGCCAGCAGTGACGCGCCGCGTTTGCCTTGCCAGGCGGCGTTCTGCTCGGCCAGGCTGGCCTGGATTTGGGGGTCGTCGCGATTGGCCGAGGCGCGCTCCTCGTCGACCAGGTCGGGCAGGCCCGCGACGAAGAGCGTCTTATCGGCCAGGACCATGCCGCGCACCAGTATCGGCAGGTCCTTTGCCCATCGCCGCCCGCCCTTGGCGCCGGCGTCGCCGGCCCGCGCGACGCCGCGAGTTTCCGCGAACAGTTCGAACTCCATCGGCGTCGTCCAGCGGTAGTACTGCGCCTTTCGGCCGAAGCCGTAAACGGTCTCGGCGTCGAAGACCATAATCTTCCCGGACGGGGCATGCTTGCCGGCCTGGTAATAGCCGGCGTAGCCCTCCGGGAACGTTCGGCCGAACACCCAATACGAGCGGTGCCAGTAGTCGCCGTCGAGGAATCCGGTGGGGCTGAACAGGTGCATGCCCAGGCCAAACTGGTCCTTGGCCTCGCGCGGCGCGATGTCCTGGCGGTTGTAGCTGAGGTCGAAGCGCTGCGACCGCATGTAGATATGGCTGGCGTCGCAGGACAGAATGTCCGGCAGGGCCACGGGCATGTTCAGGCCCTTAATGTAGTCTTGGAGGTTCTTATTCGTCTCGGCCACGTGATCGGTGAGCACTTTCTCAGCCAGCAGGCGTCCGGTTGCGGCGTCGAGTTGGATCATTCTCAGGCCGCCGTCGAGGAACATCGACCGTCCGGCGACGCAGTGGACCACGCCGTTGCGGACCAGCACGCTGCCGTGCAGCGGCCAAACCGACTCGACCTGGTCGAACGCGACCAGCCGGCGATCTTCCGGCGCGGCGCGGAACCCCCACGCCAGCTTGCCGTCAGCCGCGCGAAGGCAGTAGACGTAGCCGTCGGCACAGCCAAAGATGGCCAGGCCGGCGTGAATCGTCGGCGGCGAGTCCACGCGCCCCCCGGCCGTGAAGTGCCACAATTCCTTGCCGCCGGCGGCGTCCAGGGCATGGACGGTGTGGTCGTCCACGGTCGCCACAAGCAGCTTGCCCGCGGCTACGACTACCGCTGAGAGCCCGCCGCCCAGTTGGGCCGACCATGCCTGCTTGAGCCGGGCGGGCACGGGCTTCGCGGCGCGGCCGCTGCGGGCGCCGTCGCTACGGTAGGTGGGCCAGCCGCCGTCGCCGCCCGCGGCCTGCCTTTCGACGGCTGCCCCGAATGCGGGGCCTTTTTCCAGGCGCGGGCCTTGGTTGGCCGTCGAGCCCGCCGGGGCGGCCTTGGCGGCGGCAGCCAGCGCGGTAAAACCGTTCTCCTTGGCCTCGGCGTAGCACGCGCAGGGGTGCGGCGGATTGTAGACCAGGCCGTTTGCGGGCATCAGCCCGTAGAGGCACGCGCCGCGCGTCCAGTCGTTGATCGTCCAGTGCCCGCTCGCCAAGTCGACGAACTCGGTCCCCGTACGCGACATCAGGAGGTACTTGTCGGTGCCCTTGCCGCGGTAGCAGCGGTGGTGGAACCAGTACGTGTCGACGTCGGGCTTGAACCGTCGGACAATCTGCCCGGTCTTCACGTTGCGCCCGGTAAACTCGCCGTCGACCGACCCGTTGAAGGTTGCGCCCGTCCAGACCAAGCCGTTGACGACCAGCATGTCCTCCGGCGAGCGGTAGCCCGACGCCGGATGATAGGCGTCCCACAACTTCTCGCCCGTCTGAGCCGAGAGCGCCGTCATGGTGTCCTTGCCCTTGTAGTCCCATCCCGCGGCTTGCATCCCGGCCGTCTCGCCGCCGGCGAACAAGACCACGCCGTTGTAGACCAGAAGCGTCGCGCCGAAGAACGACCGGAACTTCTCGGTTCGGGGCACGGCCTGGGACCGCCAGCGGACGGCGCCTGTTGCGCGGTCAAGGCAGACGATCTTCTCGCCGTCGCAGAAGTACACGCCCTTTGCGTCCGCGGCGGCCGTCATCGGCATAAGGGGCGACTCAAACCGCCACAGGGCCTTGCCGGTCCGGGCCTCGATGGCCTGGATCCTCCGCCGCTTGAGTTCCCATATCACCTTGGTTGCACCGCGGCGTGTGGCGGCCGCGGCGTCGGCCTCCGAAACAGCGGGCTTCGGCTCGCCGGGCATGTCGCTCACGACGAACAGCACGCCGTCGTCAGCGAGGACCTCCTGGGTCTGGTCGGTGCCCTCGTATGTCCGCACGGTCTGGCCGGTCGCGGCGTCCAGTGCCGTCAGGGGCGCGTCGATGCCGAGCGTGACGTAGACGCGGTCTCCGACGGCGACCAGCCGCCTGGGCAGCACGGCCGGGCCGCTCTTGAGGCCCATCAAGGCCGGGTACCACTGGGGGATAGGCCGCTTCCAGAGGATCGCGCCGTTGAACGCGTCGCGGGCGACCACCTGCCAGTCCGGCGGCAGGAGGATCGACGAGCGCGGGCCCTCATCGATGATGTAGAACACCCGCTCGCCGGATGTCACGCACGCGCTGACGCTGGACATGTGGTCGTGATGCCGCCCCCACTGCGGGCCGGCTTGCCACTGGAGCCGCCGCGGCGGGCCGACAACCGTGTCGTGGGCGACCGCGTTTCCCCCCGCGTCGTGCATGTAGTGCGTCCACGCGTCGATGTTCGCGGGCCGGGGCTTGACGGTCCTGGACCATTTACCGTCCGCCTTGACGTATGCCGCGCCGTTGGGACACAGCACGCGCAGAACCTCGTCGAAAGGCGCCTCGCCAAGGTCCTCCGCGACGACGAGGTTGACCGTGTTGTCGATGTACGGCAGGCGCCGGCCGTCAAACCGCGCGACGCTCACCGGGCCGTATTGGCCCATCGCCCGGATGTTCTCCCGCGCGGATACGACCTTGGCGGCGTCCGTGTCCAGCCCCTGGACGAGGTAGCTCTCGCTGGCGCGCAGAGCGGCCGTGAGATTGCCGTCCTGGCATCCAACGTGCACCACCAGCCCGCCCTTGACGCCCGCGGCGTCGAGGATCTCGCGCGCCTTGGCCGCCTCGGCCGCACCGACCTGCGCGGCCCGAGCGGCCGCGGCCAGCACCACCGCACCAATGACGCCGCCGATGAATCCGAGTCTGGTCATATCGTTACTCCTTCATCGATGGGCTCTCACCCATTAACTATTGGCGCTCGCGCCGCTCCTCCGCCTGTTTGTTCAACACGTCCGGGACATTACGGTCCCTATTTCGCGTCAAACTGATGACTATAACATAACCGACGCCCGGAACCGGGATCAACCTTGCGGCGTTGAAGCCATTGGCCGCGCCGTCTTTGAGGCCCGAATGGGCCGACGGCGCGTAGCCGGGGGTGAGCGTACCCGCGAACCCCCGGAACCAATCCCCCCAAACCAGAGCCCCAGCGGGGCGATGGCGCGGCCGCGAATGGACCGTTTGATGCTCCATCGCCCCGTCGGGGCTCCTTACATTCCCAACGGTTTCCGGGGGTTCCCTGACGGTCACCCCCTGCTATGCGCCTTGGGCCCCCACGGGGCCAGGAACTTTGCGAAGCTTCCGTCTTCGCCATTTCAGGCCCACAACTCGTTGTGGCTGCTCCCGATAGTCGCATTCCAGGGCAGCCGGCTCTAGGCCAGAGGCAGCGAGAGGCGTGTCGAAAGGATGACACGACACTTTGGGTCTAATGCCTTCAGGGATCCGCCTTCTATTGTCGTGTTGAAAGGCATTGGGTTGAGCTCGAGCGCATTCTCCGAAACATTGTGGACGTATTTTTCGAGATTGTCGAGAAGACTGTCTTGGAAGACGAGTATGCCCTTATTATCAATCCTCAGGACGAATGTTGTGGGATCCTGCGAGGGATCATACTTCACGAATTTGTGCATACTGGCCTCGTGTACCAGCGAACACCTCAACTCATAGAGAATTGTCTCGAGAGGCGTGGCCTTGCCATTCCACACTATTGAAACCCCAACACATAAACGCGGGCCAAAGAAGTTGCCTGCGAACATTTCGTCGCGGAGAAAAGCCTCAAAACCCTTGCGGTCTCCGTACCGTGGGTGAGGATATCTCTTCTTGGCCGAAGCAGCAACAGCGATGAGAAGACACCGAAGAGCGCCTTCTTTGCGCCCGGCAGCACTGCAGATGCGTGCTTCCTCAATAGTGTCAGCAACGCTCATTGTTTATCCCGCGAAGCAAGGGACAGATAACGTTATCTTCTCCAAGCCCCACCTTCTGCAAAACCGCAATCGTCATGCGCTAAGACCATATGACCAGCCGGCTTCAGCTTACCCCTTGGGATATTGACTGGCAAGCAAACGATTGCCCGAAGTATCAGCAGAATCCCCGCCGGTGCGCTAAACCACGCGATACTCCACGCCCCGCCGGGCTTAGCGGATCCAGCCGAGGACCCGTCCGCGTCCGCGGCCCCGGCCGAGCTTGCGCCACGAGACCGGCGTGGCGGGCGCCGTCGCCAGGCCGGCGGGCCTTGGCGGCACGGCCGACTTGAACGGGTGCTCCGCCACCGCGGGCAGGTCGCGCTTCAGGAGGCGCTCGATCGCGCGGAGGTTGCTCCGCTCGTCGAGCCCGCAGAACGACAGCGCCCGGCCCGCCTGTCCGGCCCGGCCTGTCCTGCCGATGCGGTGGACGTACGTCTCCGCCTCGTCGGGGATGTCGTAATTGATCACGTGCGAGATGTCGTCGACGTCCAGGCCGCGGGAGGCGATGTCGCTTGCCACCAGCACGCGGACGCGGCCGCTCTTGAAGTCGTCCAGGGCCTTCTGGCGGGCGCCCTGCGTCTTGTCGGAGTGGATCACCTCGGCGGATATGTTGGCGTGCTGGAGGTGCAGCACCACGCGGTCGGCCCCGCGCTTGGTGCGGGCGAAGACCAGCGCCCGGCTGATCTCCTGGCCGACGAGCAGGTGATGAAGCAGGTCCTGCTTGTGATGCCGCTCGACGAAGTAGACCATGTGGTCCACCGTCTCAGCCGCGGGGGCCTCGGGCGTTATGCGGACCTCGACGGGGCTGGTGAGGATCGAGTGCGCCAGGTGCATGATGCTCGACGGCATGGTGGCCGAGAAGAGCATCGTCTGGCGCTGCTCGGGGACCTTGGCGACGATCTTGCGGATGTCGCGGATGAAGCCCATGTCGAGCATGCGGTCGGCCTCGTCGAGCACGAGCACCTCGACGCGCCCGAGGTTCACGTGCCTCTGGCCGACGAGGTCCAGAAGCCTGCCCGGCGTGGCGACAAGCACGTCCACGCCGCGATCCAGCGCCCGCGTCTGGCTACCCTGTGCGACGCCGCCGTAGATCGTCGCCTGCTTCTGGTGCGTGTAGCGGCCATAGGTCGCGAAACACTCGCCGACCTGCGCCGCCAACTCGCGCGTGGGGGTCACCACCAGCACGCGGATGGGCCTCTTGCCCTCGCGGACGATGCCCGTGGTCTCCAGGCGATGCAGGATGGGCAGCGCGAACGCGGCCGTCTTGCCCGTGCCGGTCTGCGCGCAGCCTAAAAGGTCTTTTCCTTCCAACAGGTGGGGTATCGCACTTGACTGGATTGGAGTGGGGTGGGTATAGCCTTCCTCGCGGACGGCCCTCAGCAGTGGCTCTATGAGCCCAAACTTGTCAAAACTCAAAGGATTCTCTTCTCTTCTTCGTCAGATTCTTCTATTGCCCAGCCCGATGCCGGACGCTTTAGTCTTCTCTGTTTTCTATTGGCCGTTAATATACCAGGTTATCGGCCCTTACGCAAGACTTCCTTAAGATTTATGTTCGTGGCTGCTCGTTGACGCGTCATGCCGCTCCGCGACGCCACGCACACGCCGGCGGCGACCGGGGCCGACGACCGCGGCGCCCTTTTGCTGTTCGGCGGTTCGACTTCGCTCACCGCAAGCAAGAAGCCCGCCTGGTCCGAGCGAACTCGAGCACAACACCACCGGCTTTTCGCCGAGCATCCCGGCGCGCCGGGACCGACGCCGAAAGTTACGTAGCCACCGAAGGTTATGGCCTAACAGTTCACGAGTGGCGCCCCAAGCCGTCCAAGCTTGCTTTCGATGAGATCAGTCGAATCGAACAACCCACGCCCGGCGTAGCCTTGGCGAAGATGAGACTGGCTCGACTGCCTCGTCGGCTGCGCCGTCGCGGCGTCCATGGTCGGCGTGAAGGCACCCGGCGAAAGTGCCGCCGGCGGCCAGCAGCGGAAACGGTATACGCAGGACGACCTACGGAGGAAGGACACATGAACGAGCCGGCGAGCGAACGGAAGACGTGGGACCGGGCGCAGGACAAGCGGGGCTTGGAATGCCGGTCTTGCGGTTGCAGGCATTCTCGGGTAATTTACACCCGCCCGGGGTGGGGTGCCAAGCTCATCCGCCGGCGGGAGTGCCGGGATTGCGGCAAGCGTTTCACCACCTACGAGGCGGAAAGACATTGACAAACCCCCTTTGCCCGGCAATAATGAGAATAGAAAATTTTTGGTTTTTTGTTGACAATGGCCGAAGAAAACATGCAATTGCCACTTAATACTTTAGCACATTAGGAAGTGCGGTTTGCGCAAGGTCAGTCGTTTGTGGGTTTTATCTCGCGAGGTGCATAAAGAGGACCTCGCCAGATACTTCTGAATTGGCAGGTCGCCTTGGTAGCGTCAGCAAGGAATCCGGTAAGGGAAAGGACTCCAACATGGCAGATTTGCTCAAATCAACCCGACTTCTTGAAGTCAGTTCTCATTTGCAGTTGGCGGCAAGTTCGCTTCGTTCACTTGCCCAGGGTAGAAGCCCTGACCGCTTAGGACAGGATTCGCTCAAATGGGCTGGGCATTTCCTGCCCCAAGTTGACTGGAATTCCAAGGTGCAACCTACGCCGGGAATCGGCGGCGGGCTGGCAGTCCAAGCTACAGCCACAAGACCCACGTTTTACAGCGCGCTCATTAGGATCGCTCCCGATTTTCAACGGGCTGGCATGACTTCTCAGAAAGCAGTCTTTGACTTCCTGGACGCACTTTATCGAGTCTTGAATTCGGGCGGCAATAGCGCTAAGTCTCTGCCGAGCGAGAAACTGAACCTAGGGGCGGAGTTGTTGCACACGCTTTCTCAGACTCTTGTGGCCGAATTGAGCAATAATGGGTTGCCAAGGCAACCTGTGCGGCTAACCACAGGAGCGATGGCCAATGCCTTCTAGCCCTCTAGCGCCATGGTCGGAAGACAATTGGCGTGAGGACATTTTGCGGCGAGAGCTTTCGGTTCAGGCCACCGTTCTCGCTCAACTAGCCAACAAGCTCGGATACAGTGAGGAATTCCCGACGGATACGCCGCCTTTGTTATGCCGGCTGTTCAAAGAAACAGCACAAATAATAGCGAAGTATTTGCCAGATATACCGCAAGACCACCTTCAGATAGTCAACACTGTCCTTTGCAGACTCGCTGAATTCCTGAGATATGCGGAGCGATCCAAAGTCACTCAGACCCCTTGGAGTATGGTCCAAGCCACTGAAGCGTTCTTCAAGCTTCAAGGCGGGCTGAAGTGCCAATTCGCGATTCGCCCCCAGTGGGCGTTCAATTATGGGATTGTCGGGGAATTTGTCGAAGTCTGCCGGACTAATATCAAACTACTTCCGTGGATTCCATTGGCGGAATGGGAACAAGGCGTCGGCAAACTCACTGACATGGAGATATACTGCGTTTCGTTTCCGCGCACACATCGGCTGAACCCCTTGTCTCATGCAAATTGGGGACACGAAATTGGTCACATAGTCGCGGGCCGATGGCTTGCGAAGAAGTTTCAGGCAATCTGGTCTGAAGAAGAGCCTGGCATTAAGACGGAGATTGAGAAGGACGTCTTGGCAAATCCGCCCCCAGTCATCGACCTTTGGAAGGATGTAGCGATCAAAGAGACCATTGCCGCGAAAATCACATTGACGATGGAGGTTACTAGGCAAGGCATCGAGGAGTTGCTTTGTGATGCAATTGGCGTTCACTTGATGGGCCCTGCCGCGCTCGCTTCAGCTTGTGAGTTTTGTGCAAGGTACGACCTTGACGAAAGTCCCGTTATGCGAGGAGGGCATTATCCTCCATGGCGATACCGACTTCGACTCATGGCGGAGGCGTGCCAGGAGGATTTGCAGGAGCACCCACCGAAGGCCGGCAGTACGAAGGGTTATCCGGGGAACATGGTCACGCCGTATTTCAAGTGGCTAACGCAAATTCTCAATCTTGTCGCCAAGAATGCGGATCAAGAGGTCTTGAAGAAGGGCGTTGTTACGCGCGAAGCATACAAAGCAATAGAGAAACGATGGCCCGTAATAAAATCCGAAGTAATTGCCCAGTTGCCTCAGTTGTCGTCGAGACCATATAGGCTTCACGAACGGATAGATATAATAGAAGAACTCGTGCGAAAACTGTCCGCCGATCTCCCGCCAAACGAGGTTGGAGATTGGCCATCAGTTTCACCGGCGTCGCTGGAGGACATCTTGAATGCTGGCTGGGCTTTTAAGCTTATTCGGGCGAGGACCGACGCGGGTTGGGCGACAACTGAGAACTACGAGAAGCTTTTTCGCCTGATTCTGAAAGGGATTGAATCAAGCTTTGTCGCAAGAACCTTTGGCCCTCGTGTTACGAAGGTGGGGACTTCATGAGCGTGTTGACCGGTGATAGAATCACCGAGAGGCTTAAAGCTGGCACAAGTGGGCTGATAATCACCCCTATCTTGTCTCCAAAACAGATAGGCGCATCTTCTGTTGACCTCCGTCTGGGAAATCAGTTCATCGTCTTCCGCATGCATATGCTTGAAACGTTACAACCTTTCAATACGCCCAACTCGGACTTGAAGAAGATGCAGCAGCGGCAGGTAGTGAGATTCGGCAGCCCATTTGTGCTTCACCCGGGGATGCTCGCACTGGGCTCTACGTTTGAGTACATTAGACTACCGAATGATTTATCGGGGGAAGCTGAGGGCAGGTCGTCATGGGCCCGTCTCGGGCTTCAGATTGCTACAGCAACGTGTGTTGAGCCGGGTTTCAAGGGAGTGCTGACATTTGAGCTCTCTAACGTGGGAACGATACCATTGAAGCTCTATCCCGGCGTAAGAGTGGCGCAGCTAATTCTTCACGACGCGGAACCGCCAGTCTCAAAAGAATATGACGCTAATCGCAAGTATTACTGCCCGGTGGGGCCGGAGTTCAGCCAAGTTCACTTAGACAATGATGGAAGGGCCTTCTCAGTCCTTGAGTAGTCCACGTCTCACGTCAACAACACCCGTTTGCCAATTGCTTCGCGTCGATGTCTACAGGTGTAACGTTCTTGTGAACAATCAAGGTATATTCTTGATTGGTCAATGCCAGACCTTATAACTTGTTTCCTTACGGTGACCCCGACCTCGGGCAGGAAGCTGTACGGGAAATGGCGATGAACTTGACAGTGCCCTTATAACTGACACAGACAATCAGAACGCGCGGCGTGCCGGCTGATCCCAGGCGCGAAGCCAATAGATACGAAGGCCGTTCGGGGCCGAACACCCGAGTGGCCTTTTCTTTTTGCTCGCGTGCGATGGTTGTCACACCGCGGGATGGAGCATCGGAAGCTCGGCCCTTGGGGCCTTCCGTGATTATGGCGGACGAAGCCGGAACTCCAACGCCCCCTTCCCCGCACCGCCGCCGGCCGGTATAGTTTGCGGCATGGCCGGCAAGGAAATCCATCCCGTTTACGTGCTGCATGGCGACGACGCCTTTCTGCTGGACACGCACCGCCGGGAGATCATCGAGCGCGTCGTCGCGGGCGGCGACCCGCAGGTCTGCGTGACGAGCTTCGACGGCTCGGCTGAACTGGCCGACGTGCTCGACGAGTTGCGGACCGTGCCGTTTCTGGCCCCGCACCGGCTGGTGATCGTTCGCGACGCCGACGCCTTCGTCAAGGCGCACCGCGAGGCTATTGAGAAATTCTTCGAGAACCCGCCGGGCACGGCCTCGCTGCTGCTGGTGGTCGTGTCCTGGCCAGGCACTACGCGGCTGGCGAAGATGGTCGCGAAGATCGGCCAGGCCATCGACTGCTCGGTGGGCGCAAAGGAGGACCTTTCCAGTTGGATCGCCAACTCGGCCTCCAAACGCGGCAAGAAGATCGACCGCGACGCCTCGGGGCTGCTGGCCCAATGGGTTGGCCGGGACCTTGCGGCGCTGGACGGCGAGATCGAGAAGCTGAGCCTGTACGTCGGCCAGCGCGAGCAGATAACCTCGGCGGACGTCTCGTCGCTCGTCACGGCCTCGGCGGGCCCGGCGGCGTTCGACCTCACCAACGCCATCACCGCCGGCGACGCGGCCTGGGCGCTGCGGGCGCTTGGCGGAATGCTTCGCACGCGCGGGGATGAGTTCAAGACTCTGGGCCTGATCGCCTGGCACCTCCGCCGCGCCATGTCGGCCAAGGAACAGACCGCCGCCGGCGCCAACCCCTACACAGCCCTGCCCAACATGCCCCCCGGACCGCGGAAAGACTTCATGGCAATGCTCCAGCGCCGGTCGCTGCGAGCCTTCCACGACGACTTCCGCAAACTCATCCGCGCCGACCTGGCGATGAAGTCCGGCACCAAACCCAGCGCTGCACTTCAGGAACTGGTCGTGCAGTTGTGCGTGTGAGGGAAACGGAAGGTCATAGGTCCTAGGAACAGAAGAAGAAGGTCATAGGTCCTAGGTCATAGGTCCTAGGGAACAGAAGAAGAAGGTCATAGGTCCTAGGTCATAGGTCATAGGTCCTAGGGAACAGAAGAAGAAGGTCATAGGTCTTAGGGGGCAGAGCCGAACCCAAACTTCTCGGCATTTGCCGGGCACCTTGCCAGGACATCGGGAGGCTGTTTCGGGCCCTAAGACCTAGGAGCTATGACCTAGGACCTTCTTTCCCCGAGAACTCATCCCTCACCACTTCCATGTCCGGAAGGGCCGCGATGAACTGCCGGCCGTAGCTCTTGGTCGCGATACGATGGTCCAGCACCACCACGATGCCGGTGTCGGTGGTGGACCTTATGAGCCGCCCGAATCCCTGCTTGAAGCGGATGATCGCCTCGGGCAACTGGTACTCGCCGAACGGGTTGCCGCCCTGCTGGCGGATGAGGTCGATGCGGGCCTCGGTGATCGGGTCGTCGGGCACGGCGAAGGGCAGCTTGACGATTATCACGTTGCTGAGCGCCTCGCCGGCGACGTCCACGCCCTGCCAGAAGCTCGTCGTGCCCAACAGCACCGGGCGGGGGTGTTTGCGGAACTCATCGAGCATCAGCCCGCGCGACATGCCCCAGCCCTGGACGAACATCTTGTATTCGTGCCGCTGGCACCACGGCTCCAGCAGCTCCGCCGCCGCCTCGAGCATGCGGTAGCTGGTGAACAACACGAAGCATCGGCCCCTGGTCTTCTCGACGTAGTACGCGACGGCCTTGCACGCGGCCGGCGTGAAACTGTTCATGTCGTTTGGGTCGCCCAGTTGAGTCTCGAGGTGGAGCCTGGCCTGTCGGCGGTAGTCGAACGGGCTGTCCAGCAGCAGTTCGCGGCACTCGTCCATGCCCAGGCGGGTGCGGAAGTATTCGAACCCGTTCTTTCCGCCGCGGCTGGTGGCCAGCGTGGCGCTGGTGAGCACGGCTGAGCCCACGCTGTCGAACAGCAGCGTGCGAAGGATCGGCGAGACGTCGATCGGCGCCGACGCCAGGGTGACTATGGGCCGGCGGCCGCGCTGGCGAATGGTCAGCCAGTACGCGTGCGACTCCTCGGCCTGGGCGATGAGTTGCTGGACGTCGCGGGCGAGTTCCGCGGCCCGCTGTTCGCAGCCGATGAGTTCGAATCGCCGGTCCTCGTCCTGGACGCCTTTGCGGGCGTCCTTCAGCAGGCCGGCCAGTGCTGAAAGTGCGGGCGAGAGTTCGTTGGAGATGAGTCCCGGCTGGCGGATTCGCCCGTTGGGGGCGATGCCTGGCCCGCTGTAGTCGGCCAGAGCGGCGAAGAAGCCTTCGCATGCGTTGGAGGCGCGGTGGACCGCGCCGATGGCGTCGGCCGCGCCGAGCAGGGCCAGGATGCCGCGGTCGTTCTGGTCGTTGTAGAGGTCGCGGAGAAGGTACTCGACGGTCGAGTTGCTCACGGAGCACCCGAAGTGGTCGCCGGCGACCTGCTCGACGGTGTGCGCCTCGTCCAGGACCGCCAGGTCGTAGTCGCCCAGCAGCCGGGCCTGGTTGGCCTGCCCGGCCCGCAGGGCCAGGTCGGAGAAGAACAGCGCGTGGTTGACCACCAGTATGTCCGCCCCGAGCATCCGCCTGCGTGCGGCCTGGAGGTGGCACTTGCCGTAAGAGGGGCATTTTCCGGCCCGGCAGCTTCCCGGGTCGCTGCGGACTTTCTCCCAGACGCCGCGGTCCAGCGGGAAGGTGATGTCCTGGAGCGAGCCGGCGTCGGTCTCCATCGCCCACTGGGACAGGGCAACGAGCTGCTCCTGCTGGTCGAACTGCGAGAAGAGCTTGTCGCGGCCCTTGATGGCCATGCCAAGGCGGCGGAAACAGATGTAGTTTTGCCGGCCCTTGCCCAGCACGGCCGAAAACTCCATCGGCAGCACGTCGTGAAGGAACGGCAGGTCCTTGGTGACAAGCTGCTCCTGGAGGGCGATGGTGTATGTGGAGACGACGACGCGGCGTTTGGGTTTGCCTCCGACGGCGGCGATGATGGCCGGGACAAGGTAGGCGAAGCTCTTGCCGACTCCGGTGCCGGCCTCGACGACGAGGTCCTGCCCGGCGTCGAACGCTTCGGCCACGGCGCGGGCCATATCCAACTGCTGGGGGCGCGGCTCGTAGTTCGGCATTCGCCGGCTGATCAGGCCGCCCGGGGCGAGGATTTCGTCGAGGCTCGGCGTCATTTCATTGGCGCCGTGACCGCGGTAGCGGCCGGCTCCTGCGGCCTGGGCTGCGCCAAACGCCCGGTGAAGCGGAGGATGAACCAGAACGTCATCACCAGGATGATCAGCGTTATGACGGTGGCCAGGATGGTGATCATCGTCCGCCCCCGGACGATGGACGACCGCATGGACGAGACGATGCGGTCCTTGGCGAGCGTGAGCATGGCCAAGAGGATGGCTCCGACGGTCGGCCAGATCGTGATGGAGTGTATGCCGCTGTAGATGAACACGCCCCTGCTGACAGTAACGCCTTCCTGAAGCTCGTACCGCAGCGACCCGTCGGCGGCCTTGATGACGTACCCGTTGACGGCCTCGCCGCCGATGAAGACGTACAGGACCGTGAAGACCATGAAGTTGGCCAGGCCCACCATGATGACCCAGATGCACACTCGCGTGCGAAAGTCCATTCGTTTGCACCCAACTCTCGGCCGAAGACGGCCGGACATCGAAATCTCAATTCCACCAGCAGACCGTGATTCTGAACAGCTAAATCCTAAACTCGAAATCCTAAATCCTAAACAAATTCAAATGACAGAAGCTCAAATGACAGAAACGCCCCCCCGCGAGATTCGAACATTCGCGGCAAACGATGCATGGGTGGGGTTTCAGTCATTGGGATTTTGGTCATTTGAATTTGTTTAGGATTTAGAGTTTAGAATTTCGGATTTCTTCGCCCGGCAAGGCCCATCCTCTATCGCTTCTCTTATTTCGCCCCAATCACCCCTTCTACGGGGCTTGAGGCCGTGGCGTAGAGCTTGCGCGGGATCCGCCCCGCCCGGCGGGCGAGGTACCCGGCCTCGAGGGCCAGACGCATCGCCCGAGCCATCATTATCGGGTCGGCCGCGCCGGATATGCCGGTGTTCAGCAGCACGCCGTCGGCGCCGAGCTCCATCGCTATTGCAACGTCGCTGGCCGTGCCGACGCCGGCGTCGACAATGATCGGAAACTGGGCGTCGCCTTCCTTCAACTGTTCGAGGATGATCCGTATGTTCCACGGGTTGAGCACGCCCTGGCCCGAGCCGATGGGGCTGCCGGCGGGCATAACAGCGTCGGCGCCGGCGTCCTTCAATCTCCTGGCCATCACCGGATCGTCCGAGGTGTAGCACAGCACCGTGAAGCCCTCGGCCTTGAGCGCCGTCAGGGCCTCCAGCGTGCCCATCGGGTCCGGCAGCAGCGTCTTGCGGTCGCCGAGGACCTCCAGCTTCACCCACGCGGCGCCCGGGTTCTCCAGGCCCTCCAGCAGTTCCCGGCCTAGACGGGCGGTGCGGACGGCGTCGGCGGCGTTGAAGCACCCGGCCGTGTTGGGCAAAAGCGTGTACTTGCCCGGGTCCACAAAGTCCAGGATGTTCCGCCCGGACGAGTCGGTCATCCGTTCGCGCCTCACGGCCACGGTGACGACCTCGCAGCGAGTCTCGGCCAGGGCGTCGCGCATAAGCTCGTACGTGGCGTACTTGCCGGTGCCGACGAACAGGCGGCTGTGGATCTCGAACTTGCCTATACGCAGGGGCTTGTCGTCCATTCCGTCATCTCTCGATAGCTGCGCCCGCCGGCGGGCGGCGGCCGCAAGGGAAAAACAGCCAAGGCCGCGTCTTGATATACCCAATGCCCTCGCCTGGCACAACCCATTTCACGGGACCCGCCCCGCCGCACTAACCTCCGCCGACCAAGGCGACTATCTCGATGACGTCGTTGTCACTTAGAAGCGTCTGGGCGTGCAGCGCGCGGGGCAGGATCCGGCGGTTGAGTTCGACGGCCACACGCTTGGCGGGCAGATTGCGGGCCTCGAGAAGCTCCGCCACCGTCGGCGCCCGGTCGAACTGCTGCCACTGCCCGTTAATCTGAACTCGCATGCTTTGGCTACTCCTGGGCCACGGTATCGTCACAGGAGCGATTATACGCCCCGGCGCGCCCGACGTTCAACCCGTGGCCGCCGGCCAGCGGCCTTGGCAGGGATGCTGGGGATGCGTGGGATAAAGAAACAACAGATCTTTGCAATGATGAACGCGGATAAACGCAGATAGGTTTCGGAACTTGTCGGATTTGCCGCGATCCCGCCCGGCGGTATGGGTGCATCGCTTTTGAGGAAACAGGAGCCCGGCTGTGGGCCAAGCGGGCGGAACTCAATCAGCGCGCGTGGAGGCCCCTGTTTCCTCAAAAGCGATGCGTTCAGCCCTTTGACAAGCGCAAGAGCCCCCGACAGGTCCAACCAATGCTGATCAACTGCCTTCTATCTGCGTTTATCTGCGTTCATCCCGAAGGGACCGTTGGTCTGCGGCTGTCTTATCCGTTCTTTCTTTCCCTGCACCTCCTGCATCCCTGCAAAATGAATTATCGGACACCCTCACCTTCACCGGCTACCGGCTACCGGCTACCGGCTACCGGCTACCGGCTACCGGCTACCGGCTACCGGCTACCGCGTACCAATTCTACGATTTCGGCTCGTTTTGGGGTCCCTTGGGTGATTGGTTGACCGGCAGTGGCGCGTCGATGGATCGGATGCGAATGTCGCGTTGGGGGAAGGCGATCTCGATATTCGCCTTGCGGAAGGCGTCGTCGATGGCCATGTGAAGCTCGTCGCGAACCCCATTGAAGTGGTCGAAGCTGGCGACGAAGGCCCGCAGTTCGAAGTTCAGCGCGTTGTCGCCGAAGCCCATGAACATCGCCTGCGGCGGCGGGGTCGGCAGGACTCGGGGGTTCTCGGCGGCGACCTTCAGCAGGACTTGGCGGGCGAGCCTGGTGTCCGATCCGTAGGCTATGCCGATGGGGACGACCACTCGCAGGATCGTGTCGGACAGGGTCCAGTTCACCAGCCGGCTGGTGATGAACTCCTTGTTGGGCACGACCAGTTCCTTGCGGTCCAGATCGAGGATGGTGGTGGCGCGGATGCGTATTTGCGTGACCGTGCCGGTCACCTCGCCCACCGTGACGATGTCCCCGACGCGGATGGGCCGCTCGAAGAGCAGTATCAGGCCCGAGATGAAGTTGCCGAATATCTCCTGGAGTCCGAAACCCAGTCCCACGCTGACGCCGGCGATGAGCCATTGCACGTGGCCCCAGTTTATGCCGACGGCCTGGGCGGCCACGATGAAGCCCACCACCGCGATGGCGTAGCGGACCAGGGCGTTGATGGCGTAGCTTGCCCCGGCCTCGACGTGGAGCCGGCGCAGAAGCGTCACTTCCAGTATGCCGGGGATGTTCTTGCTGGCGATGACCGTCAGCACGATCACCACCACTGCCACCGCCGCGTCTGCCAGGCTGACCGAAACGGCGGCGGGGCCGGAACCGACCTTCCACAGCTCGATGTCGCGAAGGACTCTCAGGGCCGGCAGGACGTCGGCCCAGACAAGCCAGAGGCTCAGCAGCGTCAGGGCGGCGACAAGGTAGTCGGCGAACTGCCTGACCTGCGCGGCGGCCTCGGAGACAGTGGGCAGTTGGGATTCCTTGGCCGACGACTGGCCGTGCCCGTGGGCCTCGTCGCTCGGCGGCTCGGACTGCCTTGCCCGCGCCAGCTTGGCGGCGCCGACGGTGAACCACCGCCGCAGCAAGGCCTGGAAGACGACCAGCGCGATGATAACCCACAGTTGAACCAGCAGCCGGCCCGAGAGCTGGAGCGTGGTGTAGTAGTATCCCATTGCCGCCGCCCCGGCCAGCCACATCGGCCCCAACACCGCCAGCGGATACCAGACCAAGCGGAAGCGATAAAGCCAGCCGCCACGCCGCCGGCCTATGGCCTCCAGAACCATCCTCCCGCCCGGCCAGAACATCCAGGCGACGTATGCCCCGAGCACCACCAGCAGGGCCGCGCAGGCGATTCGCCCCAGCGACTCGCGATACTCGGTGAACGGCTGGCACTGGAGCGAGGCGGCGACGAACAGCAGCGGCATTTCGGCCGCTACCAGCCAGCGGAGCGACCTGACCTTCCCCCTCATCGGGCCGGTGGGCCAGTGAAAGAACGCCTCGCCCAGGCCTTCCTTGCGGCACATGCCGACGATGACGGCCAGAGGCAGCCAGCCCGCGGCCGCCATTATCAACCCGTATCCCACGGCGAAGGCGAAGGGCCCTTCCTCGCCGCCCAGGACGAGCGCCCAGCCCGCCGCAAGCGGCACCGCCGGCCAGGCACAAGCTGCCAGCACGGTCAGCGCCAGCGCCTGGAAGCTTCGAGGCATAGCGCCCCGGCCGTACTGGTTGGCGCGCCTGCCAAGCAGGCGAACGCGGGTGAAGAGCCGGCGGCGCAGGATCAGCAGTGCCGCGATCGCCATCGCCGCCAGGCCGGCCCACAGCGGCGCGCGGCGGGCGCTGCCAATCACAACTGCGCCAAGCGCCCGCCAGTTGGCCAAGGCGACGAACCAGCCCAGCGCCTCACCCGCCCGCTGAAGGTCGGCAGGCGACAGCGGCGGGGCGCTTCGGGTCCAGAGGACCTTCTCGTCGATGTACGAGCGGAACACTTCGGCCTGGCTGATGAGGCCGTTCTCGTCGTGGTCCAGGTCGGCCAGTTCGATGAAGTAGCTCTGCTCATCAGGGATAAGCGACTCGAGTTTCGCCCTGGTGTCCGTCAGGGCCTCGATGAGGGCCTTGCGGACGTCTTGCCTGTTTCGCGGCGCGATAGGCGGCTCGGCGCTTCTTATCAGTTGGTCCGCCCTGGCCTGGACGTCGCGGACTTGCATCTCCTGCTCGGTGAACTGGAACTGAAGGAGCTTGACCTTCGCCATAGTTTCCTGGTTCCGGCGGCCATGGAGGCGAAGCTCGCGGATGTCGGGAAGCTGCGCCCGCTCGTTTCTCAGGAACAGGCCGATCACGTCGGTCTGCCCGACGTCGCGGACCATCTGCTTGGCCTTGTCGAAGGCCTCGGTGACCTTCACCAGCCGCACGGCGATCTGCGCTCGCTGCCGGGCCACAAGCTGGCGCTGGGCATCGAGCCCCTCGGGGCCGATGCGAAGCTGCGCCAGGTACAGGTTGTACTCCTTGGCCGCCTTCACAAGCGGGTCCTCGGCGCCGGCTTGGCTGAGCTTCTCCTTGGCTTCCTGAAGCTGCCGCATGGACTCCCGCTCGCGCCTGGCCGCCACCGCCGCCTGCCATGCGGCAAGCCGCTCCTGCGCTTGCGAGGCCCGCCGCGCGGAGTCCTCCTGCTGCGCCCGATAGAAATCCCGCATTGCGTCGGCCGTCGAGAGGTTCGTCTCCAGAAGCTTGCCCTGCGCCTCCACCGCCTGGCGGATAGCCCAGTTCGCCGTCTGCCGGGCTCGCTTGAGCTGCGCGGGATCGGTCGAGGTCCTTATGGCCTCCGCCTTGTCACGCAAGGCTGCCAACTCGTCGCGGTTCTTGGCGATGTCGGTCGGCAACGTCTCCTGACGCCTGGTCAGGCTCTTTAGCGATTCGTTGTCGGCGTCGGCTTTGCTCTTGGCATCCGTGAACTCCAGCCCCATCTTCTTGAGCCTGGCCTCGGCGTCCGACAGCGTCATCTTCTCGATGGGCACGCTTGCCGGCTGACTGGATGGCTGGGTCGCCGCCTGCCTCAGGGCAAGCCCCTGCGCCGGGGCGGCCGCGGCCCTCTTTTCCTGGCGTGTGGTCTGCTCCGCCGTTGCCTGGGCGGCAGCCAACTGCACCTTGGCTTGCCCGTAGAGATCCTTGATGCTCTGGCGGAGCTTCTCATCCATTGTCGTGTCGGTCTCGGCCTCCTTCATGCGCAGGTCGATCATGGCCAGACGGGTCTTGAGGTCCATGGGAGCGGTGATCGACTCCGGCTGGGTGGCCGGGACCGCCAGGCGACTGGGCGGAGCAGGTCTGGTGGACGCTGCCGTTGACGCAGTAGCCGGCGCAGTAGCCGGTTTGGTCGCGGGCGATGCCCCGGCCGGGACCTGGACCCACGCCGACGCCGCAGAAAAAACCAGCCACGCCGCAGACAACAGACAAACGCCAAGTCGATGTTTTATAAGCATTAGTCGCACAACTGCCTTCAGGAAGCGCGACGCTCCCGTGCCTCTGGACAACAAGACGCCAACATCCGCATTATAGAAAGATAGCCCACTCGGCGAAAGGCCCGGAGAAAACGGAGAAAAGGGGTCTGACCTCTTGCCAGGCCAGGATTCGCATAGGGGCGCGATTTTCCCGGATCGAATTGACGGGCCCTGCTGTTATAAAGGTAGATAATTATGCCTTATTACCCGACCATCGTATACAGTCCCGGCGTTCAGGCGGGGGCCGCGCCGCCCGCCTGGGCCGACGAGATCATCGCTGCCCTGGCGGCCTCTGACGCGCCGTTCGAGGTCGTGCCGGACATCTGCGAGTTCGCGGCCGGGAGCGACCCGGCCATGCGGCGCTGGTCGGCCGCAACCGACCTTCGGATTGCCGGCCTGCCGCGACGGGCGGTAAAGTGGCTCTTCCACGCCGCCGGGCAGGCGCTGCCGGAAACCGCCCAAGTGCTGGACCCCGGCCGGGCCACCCCCGACGAGATCGTCCGCGGGCTGCTTGCCGGCAGAAACCAAGCCGGCGATGCGGCCAAGCATGGGCAAGACGCCCGTGCCCCCAGCCCGGCCGAGGCGATGACCGTGGTGCTCTACGAGGGCCCCGGCGCGCGTGCGATGACGGCGTGGCGGCGGGCGGAGCTTATCCAGGCGGCGGTGGCGGCGGGTTATCGAGTGTTCCGGCCGGCGCCCGACGACTTGCCGCCAGCTGGTGGGCATCAAGGGCCGGCATCTGACACGTTGGGCCGTGCGATCGTCGGGGATTTCGAGGGCGGGAATATCCCGCCGGGCCTGACCGGCGCCGGCGCGGTCCGCATCGACGCGGGCGGCAAGTGCGTCTGCGGGGCCATCGGCGCCGTCGGCGAGGCCCGCGCCGTCATGGGCCTGCCGAAACCCGGCCAGTGGGCAGCCTGGTTCCCGGTGATCGACTATGACCGCTGCGCCGGCTGCGAGCAGTGCGCCAACTTCTGCCTCTTCGGCGTCTACTCGACCGACGACGGCGTATGGGTCGCCAACCCCTCCGCGTGCAAGACCAACTGCCCGGCCTGCGCCCGAATGTGCCCTCACGGGGCGATCATATTCCCGCACTACCCCACCGGCCCGATCAACGGGCGGGACGCATCCGAGCAGGGCGGCGCCGGCGATGCGGCCGCGAGCCTGAAAGAGGCCCTGCGGGGCGACGTCTACCAGGTCCTCCGCAGCCGGCAGGGTGGCGCGGCGTCGCTTGCGGCCACAGCGGCAGCCAAGGCTGCCGGAGCGGCAGGTTCGGCCGGCCTGGGGGGTTTGGCCGGTTTGGAAAAGGTTGCCGAGCAGTTCGAAATTCACCCGCAGGCGCTTATGTCGCTGAGCGTCTCCGGCTCGCCGGCCTCCGCCGCGTGCAACTGCCAATGCGGCGCCGATGCCGCCTGCGACGGCGGCCGCCGGGCAGCCGACGAGCCATCCGCCGATTGCCAACGCGACTGTGCCTGCGATTGCGGCGGCGACGCCGAAGGCGACAACTGCGATTGTGATTGCGACGACACCACCACAGGCAGCGGGCGCTGCTGCTGCCAGAGCGACGGAGCCCAACCAGAGACGCCCCTGCAATGAGCCCAAGCCCCCTCGCCGCCCCGACAAGGACCCCAAGGGCCGACGCAAGGGCGAAGGAATCGCCAGGTCATGCGGAAACCCACGCCAGACATCCCGATCTCGCCGCCGGCTAGACCCGGGCGCCCCGCGCAGGCGGGCATCCCGCCGGTCAAGGGCCAGCGGGATTCGCTCCTGTCAGCCGTCAGGCAGTACGTGCGCGCCACGGCCCCCACGCCGCCGCTTGGCCTGGCGGAACTGCGCATGCACTGCGGCCGACTCATTGAATCCACCGGCGCCGACGAGCAGTGGCGCGACTGGCTGGCGGTGCTGCTGAGCAACGAGGTCTGGCGCGACCAGTTCGCGGGCATACCGTTTGGCCGGCGGCTGCTGCTGCTGCCGCAGTGCCTGCGCAGCGTCGACGCCTGCCGAGGCCGGATCGACAGCGTCGGCCTGATGTGCGGCTCGTGCGGCAGCTGCGTGATCCAGGACCTCCAGGCCGAGGCGCAGCAACTGGGCTACGTCGTGCTCGTCGCCGAAGGCTCGCCGGCAGTCATGAGCCTGCTGGAGACCGGGCAGGTCGAGGCCGTCATCGGCGTCAGTTGCCTGGCGGTGCTGGAGCGGGTCTTTCCATACATGCAGGCGGCGGCCGTGCCGGGCCTGGCCGTCCCGCTGCTCTGCGACGGCTGCCACGACACCGCTCTGGACCTCGACTGGCTCTGGGAAGCGATGCACCTCACCAGCGACGACGTCACGGGCCGGCTGGACCTCGACGAACTGCGAAAGCGGGTCGACGGCTGGTTCGAGCCGGCAAGCCTGGCCGAAACGCTCGGCCCCGCCGAGGGCAGGACAGACGAGATAGCCCGCAACTGGCTCGCCCGCGGCGGCAAGCGGTGGCGGCCTTTCCTGACAGCATGCGCCTACCAGGCCCTTGCCGACTGCCCGGACGCGCCCCCGCCGGATGACCTGCGAAAACTCGCCGTCGCCGTCGAGTGCTTCCACAAGGCCTCGCTGATCCACGACGACATCGAGGACGCCGACTCCAGCCGCTACGACCAGCAGACCCTCCACATTGAGCACGGCGTGCCGGTGGCGCTGAACGTCGGCGACCTGCTGCTTGGCGAGGGCTACCGCCTGATCGCCGAGTGCCGCTGCTCCGGCGGGCGAAAGGTGGAAATGCTCCGCGCCGCGGCCCAGGGCCACCGCACGCTGTGCCTGGGCCAGGGCGCCGAGTTGTGCTGGTCCCGCGATCCCTCGCCGTTGTCCGCGGCGGAGGTCCTGGACATCTTCCGCCGCAAGACGGCCCCGGCGTTCGACGTGGCGCTGCATCTGGGCGCGACACTGGCCGGGGCGGGCGAGAACGTCCACGAGGTGCTCAGCCGGTATTCCGAAGCGCTGGGCATCGCCTACCAGATCCGCGACGACCTGGACGACTTCCACGCCGGCGAGAGCGGCCAGGCCGCCGGCAAGGGCGACGCCCGCGCGGACCGGCCGAATATCCTCCTGGCCGTCGCCACCGAAAAAGCCGAAGGCGACGACCGCCGCCGCCTGGACGGCGTCTGGCGAAGCCGCTCGACGTTCCGGCAGCACCGGGCGGAACTGGCCGGGCTCTTCGAGCGGACAGGCGTCGTCGAGCGGACCGGCGAATTGATGGAATCCTACAAACAACTCGCCGCCGGCAGCCTGGCCCGGCTGGACAACCCGAGCCTCAAGGGCCTGCTGCGGCGGGTAATAACGCGAATCTTCAACGACACGCAAACCCTGTTCTGCTGCGGCGATAGAAGAGAAGAAGAAGGTCATAGGTCCTAGCTCTTAGGGTGGCAGAGCCTTCATCCGACTCTTGTCATCCGCCGGGCCCATCCACGTGACGCCCCCCTATGACCTGTGACCCTAGAGCGATGAGCTATGATCTTCTTCACGTTTCTTATCTTCCCTATGACCTATGAACTAGGACCTATGACCTTCCTGCGATGACTATCAGCCAGGAAATGCTCGCTGCCGCCGCAAGGGCGGTTAGACTGCTTGGTGAGGACCGCGCCGCCGAGATGGGCGAGTTCTACCGCCGACTGCTGAGGCCCGACGGAGGCTTCGCCGACCGCGCGGGCAAGAGCGACCTCTACTACACGGTCTTCGGCCTTCAGGCATGCAGTGCCCTGGGCGTTGATCTGCCCGTCGGGTCCGTCAGATCGTACCTCCAGGGCTTCGGCGAAGGCCGGCAACTCGACATGGTCCACCTTGGCTGCCTGGCTCGATGCTGGGCCGTGCTTGACGGCGAGGCCTGCCCGCCGCCCGTGCGCTCGGCCGTGCTCCGGCGCATCGAGGCCTGCCGGTCCGCCGACGGCGGATACGCACAGCAGACTCGCCGGCCCGCCGGCTCGGCCTACGGATGTTTCCTGGCGCTCGGCGCCTGCCAGGACCTCGGCGCCGATCTGCCCGATGCCGGCGGCGCAGCGCGATGCCTGGCCGGCCTGGCCGTCGGCGACGGCTCGTACGCCAACGACGCGTCTATGCCGGTCGGCTCGGCGCCGGCGACCGCCGCCGCGGTTATGGTCCTGGCCCACTTGCGCCTGCCCGCCGACGCCCGCTCGGCCGATTGGCTTCTGGCACAGCACGACCCGGCCGGGGGGTTCAGGGCCGTGCCGATCGCGCCCGAGCCGGACATGCTCTCGACGGCCGTGGCGCTTCAGGCGCTCCGCAAGCTCGGCGCCGACGTCTCCGCCGTGCGGCCGGGATGCCTCGCGTTCGCCCGATCCCTCTGCGCCGAGGGCCGCTTCGCCGGACACGGGGCAGACACGGCGCTCGATGGCGAGTATACTTTCTACGGCCTGCTCGCATTGGGATGCCTGGAGGAATGATGGCCCCGGAAAAATCGGTCCTTCTGAACGCCGAGTTGCCGCCCGAGCTTGCCGCCCAGGCGGCCAGGGAGAAAGTCCGCCTGGACACGGCGTGGCTGTGCGTCCGGACGGACCTGAACCTCGAGGGGCACTACGAGGAGAACTACCTTCTGGCCGAGCCGGACAGGCTGATTGTGCTGGCGCCGCCGACCGGCGGGCGCACGGCCGTAAGGGTGATCGTCGCCCGCGACAAGATCGACGAGATCCGCACGCGCCAGGGCGTGGGGGGCGGCTTCCTCGACGCTCAGGTCGACGGCATAT
>Ga0315282_10003771_pt1 | contig 26956 bp, 21 predicted proteins | sample YL17G07_20_MG_FD_203693 | JGI IMG/M metagenome (GOLD analysis project Ga0315282, IMG submission 203693) | Sediment microbial communities from Yellowstone Lake, YNP, Wyoming, USA - YL17G07_20 | ecosystem: Environmental > Aquatic > Freshwater > Lake > Sediment | place: USA: Wyoming | collected...
CTCTGGCTTCACGATGGCGGATTGCTCCACCAGGTGCAGAGTTCAGTTCTGAGGTGGCAGCTATGCCTTTTCTCAGGTCTGACTTTCACAGACTGGTCACTCATCAGCTTACCTCGGCGCACTCCCCAATTTCCCCCGACAGGGATTGACCGCCCCGGGCCAAGGCACTATCATCGGCAGTGCAGCATTGGTTCTGCCGTGACTCGCGGCCATGATACAGAAGCCGGAAGAGCGGTACTTCAGGTACGACGCCGGGGACCCGTGGCTCTGGATGCCGAGCCGGTGGGTGCGCGAGGGTACGGTATTCCCTGCGGAAGGTGACCGGTTCTACAAGCTCGTGCGGGAGGGGCTTGACGGCTGGTGGTGCGGAAGCGTCGAACCACGGCAGGTCGGGTCTGCTGCCGTCGTGGCACGAGTCAAGGACCTTCGACTCAGGTGTCAGGTCGCGGCAGCGGCCCTGGCCGAGGCGCGGGCGAGGCCGCCGGACCCAGACGGCCAGTCCGCACCAGGCCCGACCCGGGTCGAGGTGGACAGCCTGCGTAACGAGCTCATCCAGCTCTGCAACCCCCGGGCGGCCAAGGTGCGCGGGACGAATCCTGACCCCGAGGCGGGCCGAAGGCTACTCCTGATAGGTCTGGCCGTGGGGTTCGGCCTGGCGCTGGTCACCGCCGTCGGCATGATGGTGTCGTTCGAGTCTCACGCCCGTCGGCAGGGTTTCGGTTTGCTGGGCCTCGGCCTGGGGGTGCTCGTGGTCGTCACCGCGCTTCTGGTCGCCGTGCCGATACTGGCGCAGCGCCACCCGGCCGAGGTTCGGGCAATCGTGAGGAAGCTCACACCCTCAGCCAACGTGCTGGGCTGCATAGGTTTGGTGACGCTGGCGCTGATTGCCGCCGCGGTAGTCTGGCTGTTCATTGTACTTTCTCCAATCGGACGCGGGATACTCTCGGGCGGCTAGACCGAGTCAGCGGCCGGTCATTCGGCGGCTTCGGTCTTGCGCAGGACGAAGCTGAAGTATTCCCAGCCGCCCTTGTCAAAGGAGTTGTAGAGCGAGGTCCCTCTGGTCGCCGCGAACTGGCGGAACATGTTGCGCAGAAACCAGGGCACGCCTCGGCGGATAAGCGCCTGCTTTCGTTCCTCGTCCAGGTCAAGCGCCCGGAGGATGTTGTCGGTAATGCGCTTCTCGCGCACCACCTCGAATCCGGCGTTCACAAGGTGATTGCGCAGGGTGTCGACTCCATTCCGGTCGCGCCGGTCTGCCAGTAGCAGCCAGCCGCCGGGTCTTAAGGCGCGGCGAACCTCAGCGAGAAAGCGGGGCATCGAAGCGTAGCAATGGGACGATTCGACATTGACCACCGTGTCGAACGAACCATCTTCGAAGGGGAGCGCCTCGGCGTCGCCGTGCTCGAAGCGGAGGTTCCCTACCGAGTAGTGCCGCCGGCAGAACTCCACGGCCTCAGCCGCGATATCAATGCCGGTCATCGAATTCGGCCTGAGATACCGGGCGACATACGATGCGCCGCCACCCCGGCCGCAGCCGATTTCGAGCACGTCATGGCCTTCGATGTCCACGGCACCCGCTACGTGGTGATAGAGCTGAATGCAGTAGCGGTCTTCCTCGTCTGCGGTCGCCAGCTCGAGTCCGGTGCAGCCGGGGTCCAGGTCAGCGTACCCGTAGTTCATGAACACCATCTGGGCTTTTTTGTCCATCCGGGTCATGTGCTGATACCAGACGCGAGTCACGGCACGACCGACCGTGGGCGACGCCATGTACATGAGGTCGAGGGTTTTCATCATGGGCAACCGTTCCACGATTCGTTTCACCGGCCGCCACATCATGCGGGGCCAAGCACCGACGTTGGTGATAGACACCTGACTAATGATACACTATGAGCGGGCTCGACACAAACATGACGGCACTCGGCTTTCCTGAAGGCGTGCCTCGTGACAAGGCTAGTGCCCGGCGGGTTCGGCCGGCTGGTTCAGGTCCAATCGGCCGAGCTGCTTGATGCGCTCGGTGAACTGCGTCACCGCGTCGGCGAAACGCTGGCCTTCCGAGGCCGAGACCCACTCCAGCTCCAGCCGTTCCGGTTCGATGCCGAGGCCGGCGAGCAGGTTCCTCAGCAGGAATATGCGCTTCCGTGCTTTATAGTTGCCCGATACGTAGTGGCAGTCGCCGGGGTGGCAGCCGCCGATGAAGACGCCGTCGGCGCCGTCCCTGAATGCCTTGAGGATAAACTGCGGGTCGATACGGCCCGAGCACATGACGCGGATAATGCGCAGGTTGGCCGGGTACTTCATGCGTGACGTTCCGGCCAGGTCAGCGCCGGCGTAGCAGCACCAGTTGCACGCGAACCCGATGATCGTGGGATTGAACTGAGCCATCTACGCCTCCACTTTCTGGCTTGGGACACGATCCGAAACGTCGGACGTTTCGGTCATGTCCCGCGCCAGCAGCGCGTCGAGTTGCGCGTCAATCTGCGCGTCCGTGAAGTGGCGCATGCTGATGGCCGCCGAAGGGCAGGCCGACGGGCAGACCCCGCAGCCCTTGCAGAGAATCTGGTTCACGGTCATGACGCCTTTCTGCGTGTCGTAGATGAGCGCCGAATAGGGGCAGAGCGCCTCGCAGATGTGGCAGGATGAGCAGGCGTCTTCGTTTATCTCCGCCACGACGGGGTCAACCTTCACCTTGCCTTTGTTCAGGAGAGCGATGGCCGAGGACGCCGCGCCCTTGGCCTGCGAAACGGTGTCCGGAATGTCCTTGGGACCCTGAGCGCAGCCGGCGAGGTACACGCCATCGATGTTGGTGTCCACCGGCCTGAGCTTGGGATGGGCTTCAAGGAAGAACCGGTCGCTGGAAAGCGACAGTTTCAGAATCTGGCCCAGTTCTCTGTAGCCTTCGCTCGGCACGAGGCCCACGCCAAGCACGACCATGTCGGTCTCGTGCTCGACGACCTTGCCTAAGAGGGTATCGTCAACCCGCACGACGAGCCTGCCCTTGCGCTTGAATATCTCCGAGGGTTTGCCGCGCTTGAACAGGACGCCTTCCTCGCGCACCCGGTCGTAGAACTCCTCAAAGCCCTTGCCGTAGGCGCGGATGTCCATGTAGTAGCTCGTTATCTTGCAGTCGGGCAGCTTGTCCTTCAGCAGGTGCGCCTGCTTGATTATAAACATGCAGCAGACGCGGGAGCAGTACTCGTTGCCCACGGCCTTGTCGCGCGAGCCTACGCAGTGGATGAAGACGACGTCTTTGGGCGGCTCGCCGTCGCTGATACGGATGATGCGGCCGCCAGTCGGGCCGCCCGCGGAACAGAGCCGCTCGAGTTCAAGCGAGGTCAGAACGTCCGGGTACTTGCCGTAGCCGAACTCAGGCAGGGTCAGGGCATCGAAGACGTCCATGCCGGTTGCGAGCACGATGGCGCCGACGTCGATTTCGCGCTCTTTGTCCGGCTGGTCGAAGTCGATGCAGTGCTTTTCGCAAGCCTCTATGCACCTGCCGCAGGCCAGGGGCAGGCGGCCCAGGCACTGGGCCGCGTCGCGGCAGAATGCCGCGGGCACGGCCTGCGGGAAAGGCTGGTAGATAGCGGTGCGGGTCGAGAGCCCGAGGTTGAACTCATCCGGGAAGCGCTGGGGACACACCTTGGCGCAGTCGCCGCACGCCGTGCACTGGCTTGCGTCGACGAAGCGGGCGCGCTCGTGCACCTTCACTCTGAAGTTGCCCACGAAGCCGGCAACCTCCTTCACCGTGGAGAGCGTCAGCAGCTCGATGTTCGGATGACGGGCGCAGTCGACCATCTTCGGGGTCAGGATGCAGGCGGAGCAGTCGAGGGTCGGGAACGTCTTGTCGAGTTGGGCCATGTGGCCGCCGATGGACGCGTCCCTCTCGACGAGGTAGACCTTGTGGCCGGCCTCGGCAACGTCGAGGGCGGCCTGGATACCGGCAATGCCGGCGCCCACGACCATCACCGCCTTGGTCACGTCGGCGTAGCGTTCCTCAAGCGGTTCCAGCAGCGATGCTCGCGCCGCCGAGCTGCGCACCAGGTCCTTGGCTTTCTCGGTCGCCTCGACCCGGTCGACGTGCACCCAGGAACACTGCTCGCGGATGTTGCACATCTCGAAGAGGTACGGATTCATGCCCGCGCCGAATACCGCGCCGCGGAAGGTCGGTTCGTGCATCCGCGGCGAGCACGCGGCAACGACCACGCGCGTCAGGCCCAGTTCCTTTACGTCTTTCTTAATCAGGTCCTGGCCCGGGTCGGAGCACATGTACATGTAGTCGCGGGCGACGGCGACGTTCGGCAGGGTCGCGGCGTGCCCGGCCACGGCTTTCACGTCGACGGTCTGAGCGATGTTGATGCCGCAGTGGCAGATGTAGACGCCGATTCTGGGCGGACTTTCTTTGTCTCCGGCGCTCACGACTTCAGCTCTCTGACCTTCTGGCGCAGGAGCGGAATGACCTTGTGCAGGTCGTCCACTATCCCATAGTGCGCTACCGCGAATATCGGCGCTTTGGGGTCCTTGTTCACCGCGATAATCGTGTCTGCGCCCTTCATGCCGGCCACGTGCTGGAACGCGCCGGAGATACCGAGAGCAATGTAAACCCTGGGTTTGATGGTCTTGCCCGAGGAACCGACCTGCACCTCCTTGGGCAGCCAGCCCGCATCGACCACGGGCCGGGAAGCGGCCAGCACGGCGCCGATGTCCTGCGCGAATTCCCTGATGAGGGGCATGTTCTTTTCCTCTTTAACGCCCCTGCCGATGCCTACCACAACCGCGGCTTTGGTGATGTCGATGCCGGTAGTCGGGATTTCTTCGAGGTCCACGAACCTGGTCTTGGCGCCCGAGGTCACGTCGCCCGCGTCCCAGCGGACCACCTCGCCCGAGAGCGAAGCCGGCTCCGGTTTGAAGCTTGACTGGCGGACCATGATGACGGCCGGCTCGGTCGGGACCAGCCAGTCCGCCACCAGCTTGCCCGAGTACATCCCGCGGCTGACCGAGAGGCCTCCCTCGGTCATGTTGAACGCCATCGCGTCCGAGACGAGCGGCGCGTTCAGGGCGACCGCGAGGCTCGGCCCGAGGTCGGTGCCGAACGCCGAATGGGCGACGAGCACGGCCGAGGGCTTTCGCTCGGCGACAAGCCGTGCCAGCGCCCTCTGGTACGGCTCGTAGCTGTAATCCTTGAAGGCAGGGCCGGCCGAGTACGTGACGCGGTCGGCCTGGGAGGAGAGCTGGGGCAGCATGGCGTCGCAGCCGTCTCCGAACAGCACCGCTTCCACCTGACCGCCGAGCTTTCGGGCGGCGGCGAGCATCTCGAACGTAACGTCCCGAATCGCGCCCTGGCGGTGTTCGACCAATACGAGCACTCCGCTCATGACGCTTCCTCCATTCGACATTCGGGATTCGTCATTCGGAATTCCCTCATACCGCCCCCTTCTCTTTGAGAAGACCGGCCAGTTTTGCCGCCTTCTCATCGGTGCTGCCCTCGAGCATCTGGGCGGCCGAAGCGACCTCGGGCACGTAGACCTTCAGGAGTTTCGTCTTCGAACCGGCCCTGCCGACCGCCTCGGGCCTGAGCCCGAGCGAGGCCGAGCCGGCGTTGTCAATCGTCTTGGCCCCGGCCCGCTTGATGCCCATGATTGAGGCGTAACGCGGAGTGTTGCCGCCGGTCTGAATCGTTATCACGGCCGGCCTCTTCAGTTCCTTGACCTCAAGGAAACCGCCTTCCAGTTCTCGTCTGACCACGAGCTTGTCCGGCTGGATGTCGAGCTTCGTCACGTAAGCGGCGTGGGGCCGGCCCAGCAGTTCAGCCAGGGCCGGGCCGACCTGCGAGTTGCCGTCGTCGGTGGCGATTGCGCCGGTGAATATGACGTCGAAGCTCCTGCCCTTGAACCAGGCGGCCAGAACCCGGGCCAGGGCAATCGAGTCGGAACCGGACAGGTCGGCATCGTCAATCCGGACTGCGGCGGTCGCGCCCTTGGCCATGCCCATGCGCAGCACTTCTTCAGCCTGCTTGGGGCCCACTGACACGAGGGTCACATTAGCGTTGTGCTTCTCCTTGGCCAGCAGCGCTTCCTCCAGCGCGTAGTTGTCCGCCTCATTGATGGTGAACGCCAGCTTGTCCTTGACTATGTCCCGGCCAGTGGGGTCCACTTTGACTTCGGCTTCAGCCGTGTCGGGGACGCGCTTCAGACAGACAGCGATTTCCACTCCAGCCTCCTTGCTGCGATGGTGAAAGACCCAGCGTTTGCGAACGAAAGACCTTGATAGGGGAGAGTCGGTTCAGCCATGTCGGGAAAGGGATTGATAGGATACCGGAAAAGCCCTGCTGGTCAAGGTCGTGTCGTCCGACCCTGTTTTCCTTGCACGCCTCCCTGCCCCGCCTAGAATGTGACCCTGATTCAGCCGGCCCGATTCCCGGAGGTAATGTGAAAATGACCCTTTGTCTCTTGTTTACGGTCCCGGCGCTGGTGCTCGCCGGAACCTCCACCTGCGTGGTTGCGTTCAGCCCGGATGACGTGCACTTCAGCACTTACGATGGGTACGATGTCGTTGAGCTTGCCCGTGGCATGTCGGTCCCGGACCCGGGCAAGCCCGCTCTGCCCGAAGTGCCTTTGACCCTTGCCGTACCTGCCGGTGCGCGCGTGATGCGCGTGACAGCGACGCCGCTCGCGGCCGAGGACCTTGCGGGCGATTTCAACCTCGTGCCATCACAGCCGGCCCGACCCCTCTCAAGACCGGGCGGCCGGTTTTCACCTCCGGACCCGGCCGTCTACTCGTCCGACGCCGAATTTCCCGGCCGAACCTGCCGCGAGTATCGCACCGGCACCGCGACCGGATTCAGGCTCGTGTCAGTGAGCCTGTTTCCTCTCCAGTACCGGCCCGCGCAGGGCAGGTTGACCCTGACGACCCGGATGCTCGTGAAGGTAGACTACGATGAGGGCGCCGAGCCGGTTCCCACGCTGACAAAGGGCCAGCGCGACCGTGCTGCGGCGAGCCTTGCCCGGCTGGTCGCAAACCCTTCCGACGTCGGCCGGTTCGGGCCGGACGTTGCCGTGACCGACCTGCCTGAAATCAGCTACCTCGTGGTCACCAACGATGCCATGGCGCCTGAGTTCCAGCCGTTTCTCGACTATCGAACCGGCCGCGGCCTGAGAGCCGAGTTGCGCACCGTGGAATGGATTGACCGCAACTATCCGGGTCGGGACCTGCAAGAGCGCATCCGCAATCTCATCATCGACTACTTCCAGCACCGTGGCTTAAGCTACGTGCTCCTGGCGGGCGACAACCTCCAGGTTCCCGGACGCCGCATAAGACTAAACGTATTCGACGAGCAGGGCGACATACCTACCGACCTCTATTATGGTGACCTTGACTTCTCCTGGGATTCGAACCACAACAACCTGTTCGGCGAGATGGACGATTCGGTTGACCTGTACGCCGACGTGTTCGTGGGCCGGGCCTCGGTGGACAACGTGCGGCAGGCAAGAAATTTCGTCGCCAAGGTCATGACCTACGAGGGCAACCCCGCGGCTGATTACGTCAAGCGCTCGCTTCTGCCTTCAGGCTGGCTCTGGCGTTCAATGGGCTACCACGGCAGGTTCGTGAACGACTCGATAGCCAACCTAACGCCGACCGGCTGGACCGACAGGAAGATGGAGGACCCGTCCAGTTCTGCGGTCGTGGCCGATTCGTTCGACCACGGGTTCGCGATATTCGACCCGGCCGGACACGGCAATTCTGGCGGAGTGTACGACGAGAGCGGCCGGGCGATATACACCAGCGGCCAGGCGAACAGCCAGCGTAACCGGCGTCGTTATGCGATTATGACGTCGCTCGCATGTGACCCGGGCGACTTCGAAGCCGAGGACTGCCTGGCCGAGTATGCGATGAACTGCGATTCTGCCGGCTGCATCGGCGTGATGATGAATTCACGCTACGGCTGGGGCACGCCGCCCCAGATGGGCCCGTCCGAGCTTTTGTGCGTGCGCTTCTATGATTTCCTCTTCAACCAGAGCGAGTTCGGGCTGGGTTCCTGCCACGACCGCTCTCGTGAAGCGTACGCCGGCGCTGCCCAGTGGGACGCGCTGTGGCGCTGGTGCATGACCGAGTTCAACCTGTTCGGCGACCCGGCGCTTGACGTCTGGACCGATGTGCCTGAGCAGCTCTCGGTCGCCTGCGCGGATACGGTTCGGACCGGGAACGGAGACTTGCCGGTTACGGTGACGAGCAACGGAGGGCCGGTTTCCGGGGCAGAGGTCTGCGCCTGGAAGGGGCCGGACGTGTTCGCGACCGCCCGAACGAACGGCTCAGGCGAGGTCCTGCTCACGATTAACCCGGCCACGGTCGGCAGCCTCTCGGTGACTGCGACCGCGCACAACTGCCTGCCGGTCTCCAAGAGCGTGGTCGTGGCGGCCGGTGCTCCTGAACCCTACGTCGTTTTCGGCCGCTGCTCGATTGACGATACGGGCCAGCCCAACCCGAACGGCATCCTTGAACCGGGGGAGACCGGAGTCCTGACGCTTGTGGTCACGAATGCCGGCAGTGCCGCAGCGACAAATGCCCGGGTCGTGCTGCGGGAGACAAGCGCGGGCGGCTCGGTTCCGGATTCGCTTGCCGAGTTCGGCTTCATCGGGGCGGGCGACAGCGCCCGGACGTCCGACCTCGCCGTGGCCGCACTGCCGGACGCGTACCCGGGTTCGACGCTGGAGTTCGCCGCTACCGTCATATCAGACCAGTCGTCGTGGGAGTTCAGCTTCGGGGTGGAGCTCGGCTATCCCGGCCGGACATGTGCCGACATTGATACCGGCGCCGCGGCGCTGACGGTCACGGCCACCGGCGCGGTCGGCTTCGATTTCGAAGCCGGGCACGCGGGCCGGGGTTTCCGCTATCCCAAGAGTGACACGTCATGCCTGAACCTCGCGAGTTTCTGTCTTACCGGCAGCCCCGGCTACGTTGCCGACCGCTTCTACGGCCTGGGCGGGGTTCGCGATGCGGATTGGCTGCTGGTCGAAAGCTTGTACGCGCGAGCGCCAATCTGGAACGCGCACGAATTACTCTTCTCGGCGTTCGACGATGCCGGGCATCCGGGCTGCAACGTTTTGGTCCGCCAGAACGCGTTCAGCATCGGCGGAGCCCGCTGGGTCATCCTGGTTTACGACGTACTCAACCGCGGCGGCGAAGGAATCAGCGGGTATGCGGGCATTCTCGCCGACTTCGACGTCAGAGCCGGGGACCGGTTCCATGACCTCGCGTACACTGACGCAGGTCTCGCGACCGCCTACATGCGCAGCGTGAGCATCGGCAATCGCTACGTCGGCGTGAAGCTCCTCAGCGCTGGCGCGCCGTCGTATCCTGAGTGCATCGACCACGGCCGCTACGTCTACCCGGACTCGGGACTGAGCGAGGACATGAAGTACCGCATCATGGCCGGCCAGCTCGGAGCGAGCGGGTCGGACCGGCCGTACAACTGGTCGATTGCCGTCTCAACCGGGCCGCTGGACCTTGGGGTCGGGACCACGCGCCGGGTCGCGTTCGCCTTTGTCGGCGAACAGGATTCGCTGTCCTACCTCGACGCGTGCCGGGAATGCCAGCAATGGTACGATGCCAACGTCGGGGTCGAGGAGGAGCAGGAGCCTATGGCCCACACATCACGGCCGATGGCTTCCATCATCCGCGGCCGTCTGCTCCTGCCGGCGTCGGGCGTCGGGCGTGACCTGTCTGCGTGCGCACACGCACAGGCAGAAGCGTCCGGCGTCCTATACGGCATCACCGGCCGTAAGGTGGCAGAGCTCAGACCCGGCGCCAACGACATCAGCCGCCTGCCTGCAGGAGTCTACCTCCTGCGCCTGACCGCGGACGGCACAACCACCTCGCGCCGAATCACGTTCATCCGCTGACGCCTGTCCGGCAGCGCGCCTGCGGGCTCGTGTTCCGAGCTCACCTGAGCGTATCGATGTGACAACTTCTCAAAACCCCGGAAACAGGGCCTAACCACCGCATTCTCAGGAGCATGGCCGAAATCCGCCCCCCCCCAGGGTCACCCGGGGCACGGTACTCCGGACCGTCCGGGGGGCGGTCTTCCGGGCCGTCCGGGGGCTGTTCTCCGAGCCGTCCCCGGAGCTCGCCTCCGGGCCGTCCCCTGGGTTATCCTCGGGGCCGTCCCCTGGACGTGTTTCTGGCGGCATCCCTCCCTCGGCGTGCCGACCGCGCAACCGGGAATCGTGTGCCAGGATGTCGCGCCCGCGGCCGGCTTGGGCACATGCCGACCGGGGTCGCCGGGTTACCTACCTGATTTTCACGACCCGCGCCGTTTCGCCGGCCCGGGATTTGAGCGAGTAGACGCCGGCGGGCCGGCCTGCGCCAATGCTCAAGCCGGGCTGAGTCGCGACAAGTTTGCCCGAGACGTCATACAGCTCGAAGCTCTCGCGCTCGCGTCCCGGAACCCGGGTCCGGCCCACAAACGGAGTGCAGGCGCGGAAGGTCGGGATTGCCCCGGCCGCGGGCAGCTCGGCTATCGCGCCGACCCGCAGATTGTGCAGCACCCAGTAGCAGTCCGATTGGGTAAAGTTGTGGCTCGTGTCGTGCTCAGGGCCTTCGGCCCAGACCACGCTGCCCAGGTTCTCGACCCACCATTCGTAACCGCGGAAAAACATCGTATCGGCCGTCAGCGGTTGGCCGTTGACATAGAATGTGGTGACCGTCGAGTCGAGCCGGTCCACGCGCAGACACGGAAACGACCCCAGCGGTATCACGACCGTGCCCCACGCATCCACTCCCGAGTGCGAATGGCGGGTTATCTCGGACCACATCGAGTCGCTCGCGTACATGCGCCAGGAGGTGTTGGCATCCCACTGCGTGCCCATCGTCATCGGCAGGCTGAGGTCGTGGTAGGCCGGGGTGTCGCGCACCGCATACATGCTATCCGTCTCCACCCAGCCCATGCCGAGCAACTCAAGCTCGGATTGCTCCATCAGCCAGAAGTTGACCATGACCAGGGACACCGTGTCGCTTACGACCCAGGTCGCGTAGCCGGCGTCCGGAAACAGAGCGCCGAACGGCGTCTGGTCCTTGTTCACCAGCGCCGCGTAGCGAAGTCGGCCGACGAACGCGCTGGTGTCAAAGGTCCACGTATGCGGCCCGCCCGGGTTGCCGACCTGCACCGTGGCAGTGCCGACGTTGTACTTCTGGTAGAGCGTGTCGCCGATTTGATGCGGTATCTCGGACGACGTGATGGTAACCTGCGCGGCCGCAGGCAAGGCCAGCAGTCCCAAGAGACAGGCAGCCGCGACGGTGCGGAAGATGGTGTTCGGCATAGAAATCTCCTCTGGTAGCTTATAGTTCTGCCCGGCTTGTGTCGGGCCTGATGATTATAGCCCCGATTAGGCCGAGTCAAGTCCACGGGCGGCTCACCGGGCGTCCAACTGAGAGAAGGGCTCGACGGTTAACGCGGCCCGCTCGCCGACCCGGCCCCCGGCCGATTCGCTCAGGGCGACTGCCTGAGACGTCCGAGCTCTCCCAGCAGCTTCATGACTTCGCTTCTGATGAGGTCGCGGACGCGGGCGTGTTCCCCGACGGACTTGCCGTGCGGGTCCGGGATTTCCCAGGGCACTACTCTCGCGCCGGGCAGAAACGGACAATCGACCTCGCAACCCATGGTGACGAGGTAGTCGAACTTCAGACCGGGCAGGTCCTTGAAGCCCTTGGGCCGGGCGGCGGAGACGTCTATGCCGACATCCCGCATTACCGCTACGGCCTCGGGCGAGACCTGCTTTTCTGGGCTGGACCCGGCGCTCGCGCACTCGACGTCCGTGCCGGAAGCACGACAGAAACCCTCGGCCATCTGGCTGCGGGCCGAGTTGCCGACACAGGCGAAGAGGATTCTAAGCATCTGTATGAGATGATACGTACCACTGGGGTCCTGTCAACGGCACGGATTAACCATGTCCTAACACGCACCTTATAACCGGTTAATCAGGGGGTGTACACTTGCTACCGTGAGACAACAACACAAAGGAGACCCCAAGCAATGAAGAAGTCCTTACTGACCGTGCTGCTCGCCCTCGCGGCAGCGGCGAGCGTCTACGCCACCGACCCGGGCGTGACCGAGCTCGAGAACAACAGTTGGTTCCGCTACCAGGCCGAGATGAAGAAGTTCGACCTCGGCAATGCGGACAAGAGCCAGTTCTGGCTGGAGCGCGGCTACGTCCGCATGAAGCGGCAGTTCAACACCCAGCTCGCCGCCAAGACGACGATGGACATCCTCTCGTCCGACGCCTGCTCGGACGGCGCTTCAATCCGGCTGAAGGAAGCGTACGTTGACTTCGGCACTCCGGTGCCGGACCTGACGCTCACCGCCGGCCTTCAGAAGCACTATTTCAGCCTCATCTACTCCTGGGACTATACGAACCCGGAGAAGTCTCTCGCCGACAAGGAGAAGGTCGTGGCCAGCGCCGACTACGGCCTCACCGCGAACGGCTTCCTCCCCAATGGGCTCGGCGAGTGCCAGCTCGGCATCTACAATGGCGAAGGCTACAAGAAAACCGGCAAGTACGTGAACAAGTCCCCGGAACTCGCCGGCAACCTCCGCCTCACCCCGGTCGCGGGCATCCAGGTCGGCGCCTCGGTGTTCTACAACAAAGTGGACAACGTCAACTACGCCAACGGCACGACCGGCAAGCTCTCGACCGACCACAAACAGTGGCTGCTGTCCGACACGGGCGACGTGAACCGCCTAGGCATCGCGCCGATGCTCAAGCTCTCGTCCGGCCCGGTCTCTCTGCTCGGTGAGTTCATCGCGTATGACTACACCCGCGAGTTCGGCTACTGGCCGGCAGACTCTACGTCCGGGCACATCGACTCGAACCGCGTCGTGAGCGACAAGAAGTACGCCCAGTCCGGTTTCTCGCTCGTCCCGGTCGTCACGCTGCTCAGCCGCAAGCTCGAAATCAACGGCCGGTTCGACATGTGGAACGTCCAGGTCGAGGGCTCGGACGGCTCGATGGTGAAAGACACGCTGAAGAGCCACATGCTGTATGGCCTGGGCTTCAACTACCACTTCTTCCGCCGCGAAAAGGGCAAGCCCGGAGTCGAGCTCCAACTCTTCTGGGACCGCGAGCAGGCAACCGCCACGAGCGTGGACCCGAAGGACGTGTTCATGGCCCAGTTCCGGTTCGAGTGGATGAGTTCTATCAAAGACTAGTCCCGGAAGCAATCTGATTAAAGGAGAAGAGAAATGAAGAAACTAATCACCACCCTAGCTGTCGGCGCCATCTTTCTCGGCGGCGTGCTGGTTGCGAAGGAAGTTACGGTCAAGGGCTCGGACACGCTGCTCAATCTCGTGCAGCGCCTCGCCGAGGCCTTCTCGGTCGCCAACCCCGACGCGACCGTCTCGGTCACCGGCGGCGGCTCGGGCGTCGGCATCAACGCCATCATCAACGACGAGGTGGATATCGGCGACGCTTCGCGGTCAATCACCTCCAGCGAGCTGTCCACCGCGCGCGCCAACGGCGTCAACGTCGTGGGCTACGTCATCGCCATCGACGGCGTCTGCATCATCGTCAACGCCTCGAACCCGGTCAAGCAGCTCACTATAAGCCAGCTTGGCTCCATCTACCAGGGCAAGACAAAGAACTGGAGCGAGGTCGGGGGCCCGAACAAGAAAATCAGCCTCTATGGTCGCCAGCCCAGTTCCGGCACGTTCGTCTACGTCCGCGATGAAGCGGTCAAGGGCGAATACTCGCCGGCGATGCGCCAGATGAACGGCAACTCCCAGATTGTCGAAGGCGTCAAGGCGGACGAAGGGGCCATCGGCTACGTCGGCGTCGGCTACGCCCGCGAAGAGGGCATCAAAGTACTGAGCCTGTCCAGAGATGGCAAGGAGTATTCATCGCCGCTCGAGCAGGCGGCGGTCGACGCGGGCCGCTACCCGCTCGCGCGGCCTCTGTTTCAGTACACCAACGGCAAGGTCAAGGGCGATGCCCGGCGCCTCATCGAGTTCGAACTCGGGCCCGATGGCCAGAAGATAGTCGGCGACGAGGGCTTCTACCCGGTGACTGAAGGCTATCAGGAAAAGAACCGGGGAAACCTGTAATCATCTCTCCGCTGCCCTCCACGCTGACCGAGGGGACGCCTCCTGCGTCCCCTCGGAGCGTGGTTCAGGCCGCAGGAGCCTCCGCGTGCTGAACCTTCGGCGCGGCGCCGACCGGGGGGCGCGCGTTGTCTTCCTCCTGAGCTCTCTACTTTCGGCTGCGGTGCTGCTGGGGATTCTCGCATTCCTGCTCTTCTACGGCGTCCGGACCTTCCGCGAAGCTTCTCCCCTCGGTTTCCTGTTCGGCACGCAGTGGAACCCGGACGCTTACGGCGAACCCGAATTCGGCCTTGTCCCGCTGCTCCTGGGCAGCTTCCTGACGACGCTCCTCGCTCTGCTCATCGCCATACCGTTCGGCATCGCCAGCGCCGTCTTCGTCTCCGAACGGCTCAAGGGCTGGGTGCGCGTCACCGTGAAGACGCTGGTCGAGCTCTTCGCCGGGTTCCCGTCCGTTGTCCTCGGCTTCTTCGGCCTCGTGGTGCTGGCACCGTTCATCGGCCACCTGTTCCACGTCGCCTTCGGTCTCAATCTGCTCAACGCCGGCCTGCTTCTCGGCTTCATGGCCCTGCCCACCATCATCTCCGTGTCTGAAGACGCTCTGCGGGTCGTGCCCCATTCGTATCGCGAAGCCGCCTGCGCGCTGGGCGCTACGCCCTGGATCACAGCCACGAGGATAGTGCTCCCCGCGGCCCGCTCGGGCATCCTCGCCGCGGTGATGCTCGGGTTCGGCCGGGCCGTCGGCGAGACGATGGTCGTGCTGATGGTCGCGGGCAATGCGCCCATCATACCCCACTCGCCGTTTGACCCGGTGCGCACCATCACCTCGACCATCGCCATCGAACTGGGCGAGTCGTCGTTCAACACGACCCATTTCTACTCGCTCTTTGCGCTCGGGTTTGTGCTCTTTCTCATCGCCCTCGGCACCAACTTCCTTGCCGAGTCGCTCATCAAACGCGAGAAAAGGAGCTTCACCCTGTGAGCGGGAACCGGGCCGGCCTGACCGCCGTCCCTGCGCGGGGTCTGTTCCTGAAGCGGTCGCGTTTCGCGGGCAACCGCGGCTTCCTGGTCCTAGCCTTACCCCTGGCGCTGTTCCTCGTCTTCATCGGGTACATGTTCGTCTACCTGTTTCACAATGGCCTTGGTGTAGTGAGCTGGCGTTTCCTGACCCAGCCGCCGGTGAACGGGATGACCCAGGGCGGCATCTGGCCCTGCATCGTCGGTACGGTCCTCGTGGCATTCGTCTCGCTCGTGTTCTCGGTCCCGGTGGGGATACTCTCGGCCATCTACCTCTCTGAGTATGCGGCCAACAACTTCGTGACCCGCGGCATCCGCAGTTCGGTGCGCAGCCTGGCCGGGATACCTTCGATTGTCTACGGCCTGTTCGGCGTGGCGCTGTTCGTCAACGCTTTCCACCTCGGCCTCTCCATCCTCGCCTCGGGCCTGACCCTGGGACTCATGAACCTGCCCTGGATTATCGCCACGTCCGAGGAGGGCATCAACGCTATTCCCGGCTCGTTCCGCGAGGGGGCGCTGGCGCTGGGCGCGACCAAGTGGGAGGCGATTCGCCACAACGTCCTGCCCTACGCATTTCCCGGCATGCTCACGGGCGCGCTGCTCGCAGTCGCCCGCACACTGGGTGAGACCGCGCCGATACTCTTCACCGGCGTAACCTATTACACGAGGAACCTGCCCCACTCGTTCATGCAGAAGTTCATGGCCCTGCCCTACCACCTATTTGCGCTTGCGACCCAGCACGACCAGATTATGAAAGTGCGCCCCCTTGCCTTCGGCACGGCAATCGTGCTGCTCGTCTTCGTGCTGGCACTCGACGCGCTGGCCTTCGTTATCCGGATGCGCGTTGCGACCGCCAACCGGTGGCAGGTCTAAGGAGTGACGATGGCTGAAGACAAGATTCTGGTTGAGGATCTAAACCTCTGGTTCGGCGACAACCACGTCCTGAAGGACGTCGGTTTCCGCATCCCGCCCAACGCCGTCACGGCCATCATGGGCCCATCCGGTTGCGGCAAGTCCACGCTCCTGCGCACCATCAACCGCATGAACGACCTCATTGCGGGCACGCGCGTGACCGGCCGCATCGTCATTGACGGCAAGGACATCTTCGCCGACGACACCGACGTCATCGACCTGCGCAAACGGGTGGGGATGGTCTTTCAGAAGCCCAACCCGTTCCCCAGGTCCATCTACGAGAACATCGCGTTCGGTCCCCGCATCCACCGCATGGGCAACCGTTCGGACATCGCGGAGCGAGTCAAGCGGACCCTGCGTCACGCCAACCTCTGGGACGAGGTGAAGGACCGCCTCCACGACAACGCGTTCAGCCTGTCGGGCGGCCAGCAGCAACGGCTCTGCATAGCCCGCTGCCTCTCGGTCGAGCCGGAGATTGTCCTGCTCGACGAACCGGCTTCCGCCCTTGACCCGCATTCAACTGCCCGGCTCGAAGAACTCATCACCCAGATCAAGCAGGACTACACCGTCGTCATCGTCACCCACAACATGCAGCAGGCCGCGCGCGTGTCCGACTTCTGCGCCTTCCTCATGCTCGGCGAAATGGTCGAATACGACCGGACTGAACGAATATTCACGAAGCCGAGGGACAAACGCACCGAGGATTTCCTGACCGGCAAGTTCGGATGACGCCCCGCTTGAACCGGACTGCTGAATACGCGATAATGTTGCACATAGAATGCAGGCGGGACGGCCGGCACCGGCCGCGCACCGCTTGAGGAGAACTTAGTGACAGCACTTGAAGGCAAGATAAGTGAGCTAAAAGAGCAGCTTTTCACGATGGCCGCCATCGTCGAGGAGATGGTCGACAACAGCGTCAAGGCGCTTGTCAACCATGACCGGGCGCTGGCTGAGCAGGTAATCACCGAGGATGAGCCGCGCGTCAACCGGCTGGAAAACGAGAACGAGGACGCCGCCATCAATCTGATGGCGTTGCACCAGCCCGAGGCCTCGAACCTGCGCACCATCACGATGGTCATCAAGATCAACAACGACCTTGAGCGCCTCGGCGACCATGCCGTAAACATCGCCCAGGCCGCCCTATTCCTCCTCGATAAGCCGCAGGTGAAGCCGCTGACTGACCTGCCCCGCATGGCTGACCTGGCCATCGCCATGCTCAAGGACAGTCTCGATTCCTTCACGCGCTACGACGCCGACCTGGCCACGGACGTGTGCAAACGGGACACCGCCGTCGACGAACTGAACTCCAAAATCAAGGCCGAGTTGATGGCCTACATGGCCCGGGACCCCGGGACCATCGAGCGCGCCCTGAAGCTGCTGATGGTCTCGCTCAACCTGGAACGAATCGCGGACCTGGCCACCAACATCGGCGAGGACGTCATCTATATCGTCACCGGCCAGGACATCAAGCACCACCGCTGCCAGCTCGATGAGTAGGCCGTCGGGCAGGCTGGTCGCGGTCGTCGACGACGAACCCGACATACTCGCGCTGGTTTCGCTGCACCTGGGCAAGGCCGGCTTTCGCGTGCGTGAGTTCGGTCGAGGCGACGACTTCTACAAGTTCGTCGCCGATACGGTACCTGACCTTGTGATACTCGACCTGATGCTGCCCGATGTCGACGGCCTGGACATATGCAAGAGCCTCAAGACCGACCCCAGGACCGCTCACCTGCCGGTGGTGATGCTCACCGCCCGGGGGGATGAGTTCGACCGCGTGCTCGGACTGGAGCTCGGCGCTGACGACTATGTCACCAAGCCCTTCTCGCCCAAGGAACTGGTCGCGCGCGTCAAGGCGGTGCTGCGCCGGCACGGCAAGCAGGAGGCCACACGCACTCTGGAGTTGCCCGACGGTCTGGTCATCGACTTCAACAAGTACGAGGTAACCGTGGACCGGAAGCGGGTCGACCTGACCACGACCGAGTTCAAGATTCTGGCTATCCTCGCCGAACGCCGCGGCTGGGTGTTCTCTCGCGACGAGATACTGAGCCGGCTGTGGGGCGACGAAAAAGCGGTCCTCGACCGCACCGTCGACGTCCACATAGCAAACCTGAGAAAGAAACTGAAGAAGGCGGGCCGGCTCATCGACAACGTCCGGGGCGTCGGCTACAAGCTTACCGAGTGACAAGGTCGCTCTTCATCCGGATTGCCGCCGGCTATCTGCTGGCCGTCGCGGTGATGACCGCAGTGGCGCTGGTGATTGCCGGTCACGCCCATGATGTCGCCGCCGGCACCATGGTCTTGGTGGCGGCGGCCATCGTCACCGCTGTCGCGCTCGGACTCGCGGTCATCTACTCGTACCGTATCGCCCGGCCGTTCAAGGAGCTGATCGATGCGTTCCGCCGGGCAAGTGCCGGGGACTTCAACGTCCGCGTCCTGCCGCCCCGGCGCGGCGGGACGAGGGAAATCGCCGACGGGTTCAACGACATGGTGTTCCGGACCGGGGCGATGCTGGAGGAGCTGAAACACCAGCGCGAGGCCTTAAACACGATCATCACCTCTATCCGCGAAGGGCTGATGGTCATCGACGGCACGGGTCGCGTCGTGCTTGCCAACGACAGCCTGCGCCGCATCGCCGCCCAGACTGACGTCGCCGGCCGGTTCTACTGGGAGGTCATCCGCGAGCCCACATTCGTCGACCTCGTGAAATCCACACACGCCGGGCAGCCCGCCAGCGCGGAGGTAGAGTTGGGCGGCCGGACGTACATCTGCAGCGCCACGTTCCTCGCTGCGGCGGAGCAGACCGTGCTTACGTTCCACGATGTCACCGAAATAGCCCATTCCGCGCAGTTGAAGAAGGACTTCGTCACGAGCGTTTCTCACGAGCTGCGCACGCCGCTGACCGCAATCAAGGGCTTCGTCGAGACCATGGAAGAGACCGCGACCGACGAGAACCGGAAGTACCTCGAAATCGTCCGGCGTCACACAGACCGGCTCGTGAATATGGTCGTGGACCTGTTGTCACTCTCTGAACTCGAAGAGAAAGGGACGCGGCTGGAACTCGAGCCGGTGGACCTGCGCATTCTCGTCCCCGCGGTGCTGAAGCTGTTCGAGCGCCCTGCCGGAAAGAAGGGACTCGCGCTGGAGTTGACCGCAGATAACGACCTGCCGTCGGTCCGCGCCGACCCCTTCAAGCTCGAACAGGTGCTCATCAACCTGCTGGACAACGCCCTGAAGTACACCGACCAGGGCGGCGTGCAGGTCAGCCTGGGCCGGACAAGCGGCTTGGTGAGAATTCGCGTCAGCGACACCGGTATCGGCATCGCGCCCGAGCACCTGCCCCGCTTATTCGACCGGTTCTACGTCGTGGACAAGTCGCGTTCGCGCAGCCTCGGGGGAACCGGTCTGGGTCTCGCCATCGTCAAGCACATCGTCCTGCTGCACGGCGGCGACGTCGCGGTTGAGAGCACGCCAGGTTCCGGCACGAGGTTCACAATTACTCTCCCGGCCGCTGGCCCTGAACCGGGCCGGGACGCTACCTCAGCAGCACAATCTTCTTGACCGTCATGCCGCTCCGGACGAAGTAAACACCCGGCCCGCCTGCCGCCGCCTGTTGCCTGAGCCGCCTTCCTGCGGCATCGTAGACCTCAACACGGTCAGGCGTCCCCGGCGCCACCGGCGCCTGCCTGGACCAGACGCCGGTCCGGGCCGGAGTTCCCGGCGCTGCCTCATGGCTCAGGAGGACCGCCTGCCGGGATTCGGCATGGGCGATGCCGGCGGCCCCGGGGTCATAGCGCCAGAACTCGCGCGAACCCCCGCCCTTAAGGGCATACACGCAACCGTCGAGCCATGCCAGCGAACCACCGTTTGCCACCCGGTGCCGTCTTTGGCCCGGAGGAATGTCCTCGAGTTGAATCCACGAGTCCATGATGACGTCATAGCACCAGAACTCCGTACAGTTGCTGCCCTTGAAGGCGTAGATGCGACAGAGACCGTCCGAGGCCAGGGCAGCGCCTTTTCGGCATCGTTTCACGCGGCCGCGACGGCCACGCAGCGGCATCGAGGCCCGCGACAACCACGAATCCGCTCCGGCGACGTACTCGTAGAACTCGCAGCTCCGGCCCTTAAGGCAGAACACACGGCCACCGGCGCTGACCAGGCTTGTCCCGTGCCGGGCCTTGCGGCGCTCCGGACCGGGCGGAAGCGGCCTTCGCTCATGCCACTCCCGCTGCTGTACCCAGTAGCCAAGGAACTCGAGCGTGTTGCTCCCCTTTACAAGATACAGCTTCTCAGTGTCTGTGCCGGCGTCATAAACGAGGCCGCAACCGTACCTCGGTGTCGGCGTATGCTCGGGCAGGTCAGGCAGCCGAACCCAGGAATCGGTGCCGACGTCATAGCCCCAGAACTCACGAGTACCATTGCCCTTCAGAGCGAACACGTGCCCCTGCGTGTCCCAGCACAAAGCTGAGCCGCCCTTGACGCGGCGATTGGCAGGGCCGCCCGGCATGGATGACAGTCGCAGCCATGAATCAGCATCCGCGCGGTACATAGAAAAGTCGGACGTGTTGCTACCCTTGAGCGCCCGGATGGCATCGCCGCAGGAAACTAGACAGGCGCCAGCCCGCGGTCCGGCCCGAGTCGAGCCCAACGGCAACGGTGCGAGCTCCGCCCATCCCCGGCCCGCGAGCGACTCGACCAACACGCTGTCGGCCAGCGTGTCATTGGTGTGGTTCTCGTCACCGCCCAGGACCACGCAGGCCGAGAGTCGGTATTCGCCCGGTGCTGCGCTCCACGTCCGGAAGGTCACAACCGCCTCGCTATCGCGCGCGAGCGCCGCGACAAGCAACGAGTCATGGTAGACTGGCTCGGTGCCGTCCCGCATCACATCAAACAAGACGCTGACGTCCCTGACATCTTCGCTCAGGTTCGCAACCTTCACCTGTGGTTCGACGCGTCCCGCCTGGATGGTGTCGGCAGGATAGAGAATCGCCCGGACCGCCGCATCGGTGCGGGCCACGTAGAAGGGCTCTTGAGCGGTATCGTTGCCCGGCTGCATGTCACCGGCCATCACGGTCCAGCACGTGCTGACGTAGGACCCGCCATGCGCGGACCAGGTGTCAAACTCGACTTCGGTGGTCTTACCCGGAGCCAACGCCAGCCCAAGCGAGTCACGGTACTCGGCCGAATCCCCGCGAATCTCAAACCAGACGCTGAGCGTATCCCCCACATTCCCGTGGTTGGCAATCCGGGCACGCGGCTGAACAGAACCTCGACTGATGGTTTCGGCCGGACAAAGGACCCGAACCACCCCAGCATCGAGGACGCGCACAAAGACCGTGCACCGCGCTGCGTTGTTCGCCGCATTGCGGTCCCCGTCGAGCATTGTTGAACAACAGACCGCATGTGCGCCGCGCCCGAGCGCCCGCCAGGCGCCGAACTCGACCTCACGATTCTCGCCCGGCCGCAGGCTGTCAACCTGAAGCGTATCGCAGTAATCAGGGGCAATCCTGCAGACCACTGGGAAGGTCTCGGCCTGACTACCGTGGTTCACGACGTACGCGCGCGGCTGGCCGAGAGAACCCGAGTCCACTGTGCCGACCGGCCAGACGATGTCGGTCACGCCGACGTCGCTTCTGACCACACTGAACTCAATGCTCGCCGTATCATTCTCCAGATGCACGTCCGGGCTGCATGCGAGCGAACAGCGGCACGTGTACCGGCCGAGCACGGTAGGCCACGACTTGAACGTGACGGCCGAGTCCTGTCCCGGCCCAAGTTCCACTTGCTGGGAATCGCTGTACGGAGCGCTGTCGCCGCGAATGGTCAGACGGACAAACCCGGCGGCAGGCACGTTGCCGAGATTCCTGAGCATGACCTCGGGCGCGAGAGTATCTTCCCGCACGACCGTATCCGGCTCGATGATGCTCACTAGCCCCGCATCCTGTACGCGGACAAAGACCGAATCCGTCCGTGAGTTGTTGAGCTCAACGCTGTCGCCATTGAGCATCGTGGAACAGGCGACCACAAAGGTCCCACGTTGGCTCGAGTACCAGTCGGCAAACGTGAGCGTCTCCGACTGCCCGGGGACGAGAGTGACCGAGGCCGTATCCTCGTAGCTGGACCCGATGCGCATGAGGACAGGGAAGGTTTCAGTGAGGCTGCCGTTGTTGCGCACGAGCGCTCTCGGGCATCCTGATGCGCCCGAGTCAATCGTCCCGAACGGCCAGATTATCTGCGCGACCTCGACGTCAACGTACGGAACGATGGTGAAGTCTGAGTCACTGATGTCTTCGCCGACACCGACGGCATTGATGGCGCTCACCTTGACTCGCGCCGTGGACGTGGCCGTGTCCGGCGCGGTCCACTCGTGCGTGTCCAGCGCGGCCTCCCTGAACGCAAACAGCCACGACAGGCCGCCGTCAAGCGAGTAGGACACCGAGTCAGCGAGAGTCGGCCCTCCGCCGTGGGCACAAGTGATGAGTTGCTGACTCCGCGCGCGCCAGCTCTCCCCGCCATTGGGAGCCATCACCGTTACCGTGGGCCGCTCGACAACCTGCATGTATTTCAGGGTCGCATAGTCATCCGTCGCGTCGTGGCTGAACCCGGTCACGTAGACGTTGCCCAGCCAGTCAAGGGCTACGCCAGCCGCGTCGTCAGTGGAGCCGACCGGCCCATCGTAGAGCCTCACCCAGGCCGTTCCCCCGGACGGCTCGTACTTGATGACTAAGTAGTCGTCACCGTTTCCCGTCGCACAGTACCCAGCGACGTAGACGCTTCCGGTCGAGTCAACGGCCAAGTCCAAAGCCCGGTCAGGACCCTGGCCCGGACCGTCATACGTACGGCACCATGCCGTCTCACCGGACGGCCAGCACTTGATGGTGAGCACGTCGCCGCCTGTGCTTCCGGCCACGTACACGTTGCCCGAGCTATCAAGGCTAATCGAGTTGACTTCGTCCTCGTCCCGACTGGCGTACTGGGTGGCCCATTCCGTTGTACCCTCGCGTGAGTACTTGATGACGATACAGTCGGTGCCAGTACTGTCGACGAAGACGTTGCCCGCGACGTAGACATTCCTTGAGTCGTCCACGGCGATGGCCCGTCCGGCGTCATTGCCTTGCCCTGAGCTAGCGTGGGTTCTGGCCCAGGCTGTGCCGCCCAGCGTGTCGTACTTGATCGTCACTATGTCGCGCGTCAAGTCACTGCCCGTGCTCGTCCCGGTCACACAAACATACCCGAGACTGTCAACTTCCACGGCGCAGGCAGAGTCAATCCCGTGTCTGGGACCGTCATATGTCTTCGCCCACCGGAACCCTCCCGCCGAATCGTACTTCACGGTCGCGTAGTCGTCCGAGAGACTGTCGTCTCGGCTCGTGCCCGTGACGTAGACGTTCCCGCCGCGGTCGACTGCCAGCGCCGAAGCGCGGTCAGCCATATGGAAGCGGCCATCGTACCAGCGTACCCATGCCGTGTCGCCGTCCGGACGGTACTTAACAACTAGGAAGTCGCAGGAAAGACCCCCATACCAGCCCGAACCGGCCACATAGACGTTGCCGCGCCCGTCCAGCGCCAGGCCCGCAGCCCGGCCTTCCGACACGCCAAGCCCGGCAAGATGCCCTACCCACATCATCTCGCCGCTGCGGTTGTACTTGATTGTCACAATGTCGTTGCCTGACAAGCTGTCGTAGCTTGTGCCGGTCACGTACACGTTCCCTTCGGCGTCGGCAGCAACGGCCACGGCCTGGTCATCGCCGTGCCCGGTACCGTCGTATCGCGCGACCCAGGCGGTCGAGCATTGGTCAACGGAATTGACGTACGAAGTCGCACCGCCTGTCCGCCAGCCGGCGTGCAGAGCGCCGGCTGCGGCAAGCAGGAGGGCGGTCAGGGCTGACGCGGATGGTCGCATGATGGTCGGTTCCCACGTGAACTATGCCAAAACTGAGGCCCCAGTCAACCCTTCCCGCGGTTGACATTCAGGAGGCTGAAGGTAAACTTGCTTGCTCGTATCACGATTGCGCTCCTAACCGCTGGGGCTACGCGGCTTCATGGAGCCGTGCCCCCGAAGTGCAGAAGAACGCAGGAGATACTCAAGTGACTGATAAGCCAGGCTTTGACGCCGTGGTCGGCGACCGCGATTTCCTCGATGAACTTCAGGAAGGCGTGTGGGTCGCTGACGGACACGGCCGCATCGTTTTCGCCAACCGGGCGCTGGCCCGGCTGTCCGGTTTCGAGAACCCGGACATGCTCATGGGCAAGGCTTGGCGCGAGCTTTTTCCCGCACCGGAGCTGGCGAGGCTCTCGCGCGGCAAACCTGAATCGGATGCGCACATTGCGGGCGATTCCTTCATCATTGGACGAGACAACCGGAACATCCCGGTAACGGTCACAATCGCGCGCCTGAAGAATGGCGACGCGGCGCGGCACGTGGGCACGGTTCTGCGCAGCGCCCACTCTCGAGCCGGCACGGGCGTAACCGACTCGACCAGCCGCGTGGTCATGGACAACTCGGTCGACGGCATCTGCCTGCTGGAAAAGGGCACTATCTCATACGTCAACCGCCGTTTTGAAGAGCTGGTCGGTTACTCGTTATCCCAGGTGACGAGGCTTGGTCTGGAACGGCTGATATCAGCCCGGGACCGTAAGACCGTCGCTCATACCATCGGCGAACCGGGCAACGTGCTCATGCCCGTACACCATGAAGTGCGCCTCGTCAACCGGTCCGGGCACGAGATTGAGTGTGAATTGCGCATCGTGCCGATACAGTCCGACGGCAACCCGGTATTGCTCTGCTTCCTGCGCGACGTGTCTGCGCTGAAACAGGCGGAACGCGCCCAGACCGACCTGATTGCCATGCTCTCGCACGACCTCCGGACCCCGCTCGCCGCCATAAAGGAAGCGATGTCCCTGCTTTCCGAGACCGCGGCGCCCAGGCTCGAAGACCGCCAGCGCCGTTACCTGTCCATCGCCCGCGAGGAGATCGACCGGCTCAACCGGATGATTGACAACCTGATTGAGGTGTCGAGAATGGAAGCGGGCAAAGTGGTGCTGCGCCTGGACGGCGTAGACCTGGCCGAATTGCTCTCCTCCGCCATCGAAAGCCTGTCGCTGCTCGTCAACAAGCGCAATCTGGTCATAGAACGGTCGATCCCGCCGCGCATGCCGCTGATTCTGGGCGACCGAGACCGACTGCTGCGCGTCTTCAACAACCTGCTCGACAACGCCATCAAGTACTCGCCGGTCGGCGGCACGATTCGCGTGGACATCGGCTTTGTGGACCCGAGCGACCCGATTCTAACCCACAGTGGAGTCCTAGACAACACCGGCTACGTCAAAGTGACCATCGCGGATTCAGGGCCCGGGATTCCGGCCGAGTTTCTTGACCGCATCTTCGGCAAGTTCGAGCGCGTGGACCCGCACGGCCCGGGCATCGGCCTCGGACTGGCGATTGTCCGCTCCATCGTCGAGATGCATCACGGCCGGGTATGGGCCCAGAGCAAGCTGGGCGAGGGCGCGGGGTTCAGCTTCGTCCTGCCGATAAAGGACATCCAGTAGCGACCATGGCCAAGATACTGCTCGTCGAAGACGAAGACAACCTGCGCGAACTGGTCGGCGGCAGACTCGAGCAGAACGGCTATGAAGTGGTCACCGCTGCTGACGGCTATGACGCGATACACAAGGCGCGCGAGTCCCACCCCGACCTCGTAATTCTCGACTTGATGATTCCGAAGATGGACGGCTACACTGTCTGCCGGCTCCTGCGATTCAGCGGCTACGGCGAGGTCCCGATTATCATCTTCAGCGCGCGGTCCGGGCCGGACGATGTCCGACGCGGCATGGACATGGGCGCGAGCGCCTACGTCACCAAGCCGTTTGAGCCGGCCGTGCTGCTTGGCAAGATTGAGGAACTCCTCAAGGCCAAAGAAGCCAAGGCCGCGGGTCAGCCCGCCGCGCCCCAGCCGGCCGCGGGTGCCGCCAAACCCTCCTGACGCCCTCCCGCGTCCGAAATCCGGCAGCGTGACGACAAAACAGCTCATCCGCGCCGCCCTTGCCGAGGACATCGGTTCCGGTGACATCACATCCCGGCTTACCGTGCCGGCTGACCGGCGCTCGCGTGCCCTGCTCATCGCGCGCTCTCAAGGTGTTCTCGCCGGCATCGACGTGTGCCGGCAGGTCTTCGCGGCCGTTGACCGCTCGGTCTCATTCCAGGCGCGACTCCGGGACGGCTCCCGCTTCAAGAAAGGCAAGGTGCTGGCCGTCGTCTCCGGTCGCGCCCGTTCGCTGCTCGCGGCCGAGCGCACCGCCCTCAACTTCGTCCGGCGCCTTTCCGGAATCGCGGCCCTGACGAGGAAGTTCGTGGACGCCGTGGAAGGAACCGGCGTCACGGTTCTCGACACCCGCAAGACGACTCCGGGCTGGCGCGAGCTCGAGAAATACGCGGTCCGCTGCGGCGGCGGCAGGAACCACCGGACGGCGTTGTACGACATGGTGCTCATCAAGGACAATCACGTCGCTGCCGCCGGGTCCATCGCTGCCGCGCTTGAGGCCTGCCAGGGCCGCACGCGGCTGCCGGTCGAGGTGGAAGCAAGAACCCTGGCCGAGGTCCGCGAAGCCCTGGACGCCGGCGCCCGGTGCATCCTGCTCGATAACATGACCCTGGCCCGACTTCGTTCCGCGGTGCGGTTTTGTCGCGGACGCGCCGTGATCGAGGCATCGGGCGGGATGACGCTCAAGACGGTTCGGCGCGTTGCCCTGACCGGCGTTGACTACGTTTCAGTCGGCGCCATCACCCACTCGGCTCCGGCCGCAGACCTGGCGCTCGATTTCCTGCCGGGCTAGTCTTACTATGTTATGTATTGATAGTTTGGATTGAGCGGCTATAATGGGCGCATGCAATGGAATCAGAAGCTATGGCAACGCAGTGTTGATCAGTTCGCAGGGTTTCTGGAGTCGCTG
>Ga0315282_10003772_pt1 | contig 26955 bp, 27 predicted proteins | sample YL17G07_20_MG_FD_203693 | JGI IMG/M metagenome (GOLD analysis project Ga0315282, IMG submission 203693) | Sediment microbial communities from Yellowstone Lake, YNP, Wyoming, USA - YL17G07_20 | ecosystem: Environmental > Aquatic > Freshwater > Lake > Sediment | place: USA: Wyoming | collected...
GGTCTGTTCAGAATGTCGCCGGCAATTTCGTGATTCCAACGCTGCAAACAATCCTGTGGGCAGCTGGAAACGCTACGGGCACGCCAAACCCAACGGATCTACGTCTGCATATAGTCAACGCTCAGGGACCTCAATCCTATCCGATCGCAACTTACACGTACATGTTAGTCTACAAGGATATGTCACTCAACCCAGGAATCAACCAAGATAAGGCTAAGGCTCTAGCAAAATTCCTTTGGTGGGCTGTTCACGGCGGACAACAATACGCACCAGCCTTGATTTACGTTCCGCTGCCCCAGAATGTCGTTGCCGCTGACGAACAACTCCTAATGAGCCTGAATTACCAAGGACAACAATTGCTCAGCCAGTAACGCCATTGCGTAAACCAAACTCGGGACACCGTGCTCACAAAAGGGCGCGGTTTACCGATTTATTTTCGCTTCTTCTTATTGCAGCAGCTGTCGCTGTACCCATTATAACAGTCCTCATGCTTTACGAGATTAGTAAAGGAAGTCTGGCTTCGATCAAGGCATTCGGCATAGATTTCCTTCTCAGTTCTGATTGGATTCCCAATCCGCCTGGCGGAGGGTCCGCCATCTTAGGAGCGTTGCCCGCAATGTACGGCTCGGTTGTGACGACGGTTCTAGCTCTAGTTTTGGCTGTTCCTGTGAGTTTAGGCGTCGCACTCTTTCAAACCGAACTTGCTCCAAGGAAAATGAGATTTCCATCACTGTTTCTAATTGAGATGCTCGCGGCCGTACCGAGTGTCGTATACGGTCTTTGGGGGCTGAGAATCCTGATCCCAACAATGCGCGACTATGTAAACCCCCAGCTCAAATCCGCATTTGGCTTTCTGCCCCTCTTCACCGGGTCAACAAACGGTCTTGGAATGTTGACCGCTGGTGTAATCCTAGCTATCATGATCATACCATACGGATCCTCCGTTATGCGCGAAGTAATAGCAGCAGTACCTCGCAGCCAACGCGAAGCAAGTATCGCACTTGGAGCGACGAACTGGGAGACCATTCGCACTGCCGTGCTGCCATTTGCGCGAACTGGCATAATTGCAGCGGTCGTGCTGGCGATGGGTCGCGCAATTGGTGAAACCATGGCGGTCGCAATGGTCATTGGCAATGTTGCAAGAATTTCACCTTCACTTTTCCTTCCAGCGGAAACCATTCCGAGCGTAATCGCAAACGAGTTCACAGAAGTTGCGGGAAACGACATCTACCTTGCGGCTCTCTTTGAACTTGGACTGATACTCTTCGCAATCGCGTTCATCATGAATCTGATAGGTCGAGTGACAATTACGCGACTTAGTTTCAAAGTAGGTCGTGAATCCTTTGCTTAGCCTGGAGAAGAGAAGAGGATTTGGCAATAGTTTGTTCGCAGTTCTCGCAACTGCTTGCTTCTTCCTTGCACTGATTCCTCTAATCTCCATTCTTTACGCCACGATATCGAATGGAGCTTCGGCTCTGAATTACGACTTCTTCACCAAGATTACCCCCCCTATAGGGGGGGTGGGGGGCGGAATCCTTAACGCGATAGAGGGCAGTCTGGTCATGGTAGGGCTGGCTTCGTTGATCGGCATACCGATCGGCGTCTTTGCGGGTGCCTACTTGGCCGAATACCCGGGCAAACTTGCGTACTATGTGAGACTGCTGGCGGAAGTACTTACTGGAGTGCCGTCAATCGTTACTGGGATCTTCATCTACGAACTCATCGTCCTCTCACTGCATCATTTTTCAGCGTTGAGCGGTGGAATCGCGCTCGCGGTAATGATGATTCCAATAGTTGCCGTGTCGACCCATGAGTCACTCAAACTTGTCCCTTCTTCCATAAGAGAGGGGGGACTGGCGCTTGGCTTGTCTAGATCGAAAACCTTGGTTTACATACTACTGGGCGCCGCTCGAAGTGGCGTGATTACTGGGATTGCTCTGGCCGTTGCCCGAGTTATGGGTGAGACAGCTCCACTTCTTTTCACGGCGCTAGGAAGCCAGTTCATGATGACGAGTCTCAACGACCCGGCAACCTCCATGACACTGCTGATTTACAACTTCGGGACATCGCCCTACGAGAACGCTCACACACTAGCCTGGGGCGCAGCTTTGATTCTGCTTCTCACGGTGCTAGGATTGAATGTTATCGTTCGCGCCGCTTCGCGACTGAAGATGAAAGGCGGGACTGAGCAGATCTAATCACGAGTGGATCTTGCATAGCGTGCGGGTCAACCTCACAAAACCCATAACTATTTTCAGGCTTGTCACGAAGTATCCTACATGTATGTGCACTAAGTCATGACTTAGAATTCATGTGAAAAGTGTTCTTAACGACAGGGCACTCTCAGAACACAATCGATGAGCAAAACGAAACCCATTAGGTTTGATTTTGTCGGATACATCAAATCAAAACTGCAACCTGTCCGCCCCAATAGTAGCGGAACACAATTAGCGTCCGCGTCGAACCATTCAGAGGATTGCAGATCGAGTGTTACGTCAATGATGTTACGGGAGCTTTTGGTCGCGATAGGTCGCTGCCCTGATTAATCGGATCTCTGTTGGTACGTTAATGAGACTCAAGCTGGGTTGCATCTGCTCTAAGAGAGCACCAGCCGCGGGAGGTTCCTCTTCCCTTTAATCATCGGAACGCTCATTCTCACATGCATCAGGTGCTTTCACGTGGATGTAGCGGAGTTACCTAGCAATCGGATATATTCCACAGTCCAGTGACGAAGGGATGGATGAATATGAATACGAAGATGAAGCGCGAGAGAAGAGAAGATACCGACGCGGTTGATGAATTATCATGGCGTCAGGATACCTTCTTCTGGTTGTTGGAGTAATCCTTCAACAACACCTAACCAATTCGCTGTTTTGTTGAACGCGCAAAGCTGATTTGATTCAGTCTTCAGATGACTATGAATTGTACTTTTGAGATCTCTAGCATTGGCGTCTGAGCTAAGCAATCTTTTTGGTCAAAAAATAGGGGAGAGAAGCGGCCTACGCTGGCCGGATTTACAATAGTCAGATTCTGAGTTCTGCGTCATGCAAACCACACGGGCACAGCCGCAGGAACGAGCTTCCTGAGGCGATCTAATGAACCTTTTCGCGCGCGTCTGATTCGATTTCGGGAGTTGAGGTTAGCGTTCCACCGCGCTTATCATTGCTAGCATCTGTGCGTCCGTCATGTTTCTGAGTGTGAGAGCTCCAGATGGGCATGAAGCGGCGCAGGTTCCACATCCTTCACAGAGTGCTGCTGATACTTCAGCAACCTCCGTCTTGGGGTTCACGCTTATTGCCTCATAAGGACATGAGGGAACGCAAATCCGGCAGCCGCTGCAAAACTCCTCCGTGACGTGGGCGACAGTTGGCTCCCGCTCAAGTGTCGGGCTTGACATGAGTTGCAGCGCCTTGCTGGCTGCACCACTTGCTTGCGCCACAGTCTCCGGAATATCCTTAGGCGCCTGTCCAGCACCCGCTAGGAAAATTCCTGCGGTCGGGCTCTCCAGAGGGCGAAGCTTCGGATGTGCTTCGGCAAAGAAACCGTTCGCGTCCATTGAAGCCTTGCTGATGCTTCCGAGTTCATGGGATCCGAGTGTTGGGATCATGCCGACTGCTAACACCACTAGATCCGCTTTTATCTGGACGGTCTTTCCGCTAAGCGTGTCAACGCCGTTTACCATGAGTTTCCCGTTCTCCTCGTAGACCTTCGCGACCCTGCCTCGCAGATACAGCAGCCCCTTCTCTTCCTGGCATCGTTTAACGAACTCCTCGTATCCTTTTCCGCCGGCACGAATGTCCATGTAGAAAACGTAAGCTTGGCCGTCTGGCACTTTGTGATGGAACAGCATCGCATGCTTGGCGGTGTACATGCAGCAGATCTTCGAGCAGTATGGAAGGGCGGTTTCTGGCTCTCTCTGCCCAGCGCACTGAATGAACACGACATCTCTCGGAACGCGGCCATCGGAGGGGCGTATCGGGATGCCGGATGTGGGGCCTGACGCTGACAGCATGCGTTCGAACTCCAGGCTTGTCATAACGTTCGGATAGATACCATACCCATATTCGCTAAGCTGAGTGGCATCATAGAGCTGGAATCCCGTGGCCAAGACGATGGCCCCAACCTCGAGTTCATGAATCTGGGGCTGTGCGTCAAGATTGATGCAGGACATTCCCAGCTTATCGCAGGCTTTCTTGCATTCACCGCATGCCAATGGTAGAAGGCCGAGGCAGTTCTTGACATCCAATACGTACGCTGGGGGTACGGCTTGGGCGAACGGAACGTAAATCGCCTTTCTCCAGGTTAGTCCCGAATCGAACTCGTTGGGGATTTCGACGGGGCAGACTTTGGTGCATTCTCCGCATGAGTTGCATTGCTTCTCATCGACGAATGCCGCTTCCTGTCGTACTCTGACCTTGAAGTTGCCAATGAATCCTTTCACTTCCTCGATCTGTGCTAGTCTGAGTAGTTTGATGTTTGGGTGGCGATAGACTTCCACCATGAGTGGTCCAAGTATACACGTGGAGCAGTCTAGCGTTGGAAAGGTCTCGGAGAGCTGAGCCATTCTTCCGCCAATCGTGCCCGTCTTCTCCACGAGGTAGACTTGATATCCACTGCTGGCAATGTCCAGTGCTGCGCGGATTCCCGCTATCCCTCCACCAACCACTATGACTCTCCTAGTAACCGGGACGCTAATGGGGTCCAGCGACTCGTTGAGCTTAACCTTCTCCACGGCCTGACGCACGATGAGGTTAGCCTTAGCGGTTGCAGTTATACTGTCTTCATGAACCCAGCTGCATTGCTCACGGATGTTGGCGATCTCGCATTGGTGTCGGTTCATGCCGGAGGATTGGGCTAAGTTCTTGAAGGTAACCTCATGCATGGCGGGCGAGCAGGCGGCAACAACAATGGCGTCCAACCTTTGTTGTTTTATGCTATCCCTGACTAATGCTTGACCGGGTTCTGAGCACAAGTATTTGTGATCAGCCGCAACCACAATGTCCGAGCCCTTGCCGGCTTGCTCAACAAGTTCCTTTACGTTAACGGTTCCAGCAATGTTCAAGCCGCAATGGCAGACAAATACGCCTACACGTTTCATCTTCAGGCCACCTTAACAATTGGCGTCTGCAAATTGCTTCTAATCGCATGATAGTGAGAATCATCCAATCCTAGCTCTTGTTGGCTCAGTCCAAGTGCGATGCCAAGAACTTGAGTGAAGTAGACTATTGGCATTGGACTTGGGTTGTGGTTTTGGGATAGTTCTAGGTTGTACTTGCATAGTGGACAGCTGACCACAATCATCTTGGCTCCATTGGATCGAGCCGACTGCACAATGTCACCAGAAAGACGTTGAATTGTTTCTGGAGCTGGAACTGACAAGTAGGATCCGCAGCATTCTGTACGCGACGGATAATCAATTGGAGAGCAGCCTATGCTTTCTAGTAGGTCTTCGATCACTGTGGGTCGATGTGGGTCGTCGAGTTGCATTTCGCGGAATGGGCGAAGAAGCAAACATCCGTAATAGGCGGCGACCGGTAGGCCCTGTAGAGGTGTCTTGGCCTTCGTTTTTATGGTGTCAAAGCCTACAAAATCTCGAAGTACTTCGAGAAGGTGATAGACGTTGATCTCGCCGTTGAAGACTTCCTCTTCATTGAAGTCGTTGATCTTCTCCTGCTTCTCGTGGTTGCGTTTCGCTTGAATGCTCGTCCGTTTCAGAACATTGTGGCATCCCGCGCAGAGGGTTACGAGTGAGTTACTTTCCCTCCGAGCTCTAGCCAAGATTCGATTTGGTCCGGCCTGCGTCATCAAATTATCAGGCATGTTCGTGCAGACTGCGCCGCAACAGAGCCATCCCTGCATCTCTTTCAGCTCTGTCCCGAGGGCTTGGCCACATGCTTTTGCGGAAACATCAAAGTCCTTCGCGGCTGTTCGGAGCGAGCAACCTGGGAAGTAGAGGTATGACTGCATTTCTCACAACTCAATAAGCACTTAGTTTTCTGTATGCGCTCACCAAGCCTTGCTGTGGCATCTGAGATGGTTGATCCTCGAACTTGAGGTCATGTTGGTCTTGACGAAGTTTGACTGCTCGAATCGCTTCCATCACCTTGCTCACATCTATGCCTCTAGGGCACTGGGTTTCACAGGAGAAGCAGGTTGCACATAACCAGCTTGAGTTTGACTCGAACACTTGGTTCAAGCCTAGTTGGAGATAACGAATTACTTGATGGGGTAGTAGATCCATTCGAGCTGCCAAGGGGCATGTGGCTGAGCATTTTCCGCATTGATAGCAGAGTGATACGTTCTGGCCGCTGATCGTCTCGACTCTGCGAAGTAGAGGATTGGTGACGACTTCTGCTGAGAGCGCGAAAGACACCTTACTCCCATCCTTTAACGGCAAAGGCCTCTAGTTCGATCTTGGCTTCCTCTCTGCGGTAGTCTGGTAGGATTATGGGGCTATGTCGGTCGGGTGTGTATCCTGCTTTCTTCAGTTCCTTATGATATCGAGTGACGTGGTTGAGGGTTGGTTTTCCACCAGTGGCAGTCTTAGATTTAAGGGCGGCATCTTTACCAGCTCGTCTTCCAAACACCAATATGCCTAGCAGTGAATTACCCATGAGGCGGTTTCTTCCGTGGACGCCGCCTGCAGCTTCGCCGGCTACGTAGAGGTTCGGGACGTTCGTTCGTCCGTACTCATCAATGAGTATGCCCCCGTTCTGGTAGTGCTGTGTTGGATAGACTAGAATTGGGTCTTTGATTATGTCGATGCCGAATCTCTTGAATTGTCGGACCATGGCCGGTGCAAGGCGTAGGGTTCTGCTGGTTCCTTTCAACATGTCAATGAGCGGTGTATCGAGCCACACGCCTGTGAGGCCGCCCGGGGTTCGTACTCCCTTTTTTCGTTCCACGCATTCCCTGATGACCGCGGACGCGACGGCGTCTCTTGTTTCAAGTTCGTTTACGAAGCGTTCTCCGTCAACATTCACAAGTTGAGCCCCGAGACTTCGCATCTTCTCTGTGATTAACTGTCCTGAGATCAGTTCGGGGAACGCGACGCCGGTTGGGTGGTATTGGATTGTGTCTACGAAGACTAGTTTGCAGCCTGTACGATAAGCCATCGGGAGGCCGTCTCCAGTCGCGCCATAATGATTTGTTGTAGGAAATCCTTGCATGTGCAGCCTACCGGACCCGCCAGTGGCTATGATTGTTGTCTTTGCACCAACCACAATGTACTCATCCGTCTCCATGTTTAGGAGCATGGCTCCGACGCAGTTGCCTTCACTATCCGTTAGCAGTTCTATTGCGGGAGAGAACTCAATCACTTGTATGCCTTGGTTAAGGACTTCGTCTCGTAGTGTTCTCATTATTTCTGCGCCTGTGTAGTCTCGAGCCGCGTGCATTCGTCTTCTACTTGTTCCTCCACCGTGATCTGTCACGAATGTTCCATCATTCTCTTTGTCGAACATCGCTCCGAGTTCCTCAAGCCATTCGATCACCGACGGAGCGTCTCTGACCAGCGCTTGGACTAGGCTCGGGATGTTCGCGTAGCCGCCTCCGCCTATGACATCTAGATAGTGGATCGCAGGGGAATCGTTGGGTTTGTCGGCGGCTTGAATTCCACCTTGAGCCATCATGGTATTGGAGTCGCCAAACCTCAGTTTGGTGCAAAGGAGCACGCGGGCACCTTGTTGATGAGCTGCCAGCGCGGCGGCTGCTCCCGCTCCGCCACCTCCAACAACAAGGACATCAGTTTGGATATGGATCTTCGATATGTCGATCTTGTCGGGATTTATGCGACTGTACGCTTCTATGATGTCCCCTAACTCGTTAACGATTGGATCTCCCTTGTTCGGTCCGACTCGTATCTTTCTGGTTGTACCCGGCTTGTAGTCGGGATGATATTTCTGAAGTAGCTCCTTCTTCTCTTCAGGCTTTAACTTGGGAAAAGTCTGTTTCATTCGTGCAGACCGGGTTGCCAAGACCTTCTCGATTGATCGTCTCATTTCGTCGCTGTATGCGATTGTTGTTCGCCATTGTTTCGGTTGCTCCAAGGTCATTTAGGCAACCTCCTTCTCGATCTCTCTGGCATTGTATAGTTCGGTAATCTCTTCCGTGTTCATCTTGGTGAGTTTCGTGAGTTCTTGATCGTAACGGCCGTTTTCGATCTCTTTCAATCGGTCCTGCAGATGCTTTGATCTCGGGGCCACATGAGTTCCGTAGAGTCTTCGGGTAAGAATTGCCACATTGTACTGGACGATCTCGGCTGGGCATCTGGTTGCGCATAGTCCGCACATGATGCAGTCGAAGGAGAGATCGGCGGCTGTCGTGATGTCGCCGCGCATTGCAGCTCCCATTATGTCGATGACCTGTAGATCTTGCGGGCACGCTCGGCTGCAGGAGTTGCATTGCAGGCATCGCATGATCTCCGGATAGTAACGCACGAGAGATTGGAGGTTCGGTTGTAGCTCTTTGATGTTGTATCTTGCTTTTGTTGCAGGATGGAAGGGGAGCATAGAGAAAACCATACCTTCTTTGACTGGTGTCTGGCATGCGAGGCCTGTGCGTAGCCTGTAGTCGCCTTGAATTCTGTAGACTGTGGCGCAAGCCCCGCAGAATCCACTGCGGCATCCACATCCACGAAGTAGTCTATATCCAAGATGTTCCATCGCTGTCAATATCGTAAGGTTTTCTGGCACGCGGTATTGCTTACCGAACACGTAGATCGATACGGAAGTGTTCTTAGAGATGGCTAGTGCCTCCTTCAAGATCATAATCCAACATATTGCTCACGACCATCATCCTCATTGAGCGGTCACGATCTGTTCGCCAAGCTGTTGCCGCGCGAACTCGTAGCCACGCCTAAACGCGTCAACATTCATCTTCTCAGTTCCTCGAGGCGTGTACTTCGCGATCGCTTTCTCCACAGCGGCTGGATCCACCGCACTGGTTAGTGCTACTATTGCGCCAACCAGAACCATGTTCGCAACTATGCGTTTACCTAGTCCTTCCGCGATGCGGGTTGCGGGTACACGGAAAATTCTCCTGTTCTTGGTAGAGTCCTCTTCCTGCACCATATCCGGATCGATGATAACCTTAACGCCGGGTTGTGTCAAGTCGGTGAGGTTCTTTTGGTAAGCCTCGTGGGACATGATGGCTATGAGGCTTGGTTTTCTAATCTTGGGGTAGTCTATTCGCTCGTCAGAGACTACGACTTCCGTTTTGGATGCGCCGCCTCTGGATTCAGGGCCGTAGGACTGGGCCATGGTCACATGCTTGCCACCGAATACTGAAGCGGCTCTTCCGATCATCACGCCAGCCATGACTATGCCTTGACCGCCCATGCCAGCGATTCTGATCTCATAGCGTGACATTGGTGGTCCTCCCTGCCTTATCGAGATCCGCCTGAATTCTCCTAATGTTATCCCAAACGGAATTGGCGAACTCGGGTTTCTCGATGTCTACGAATTCGCCCACAACCATCTTGTCAGGTTGAATGATGGCCTCCGCGGGGTTCGCGGAAGCTTGAAACTCGCTAACGTCTCTAAGCCACTTCATGTTCTCAATGGGATCTGGAATCTTGTTCTTTCGTCCATACTCTTCGGGGCAGGCGGTTATGATTTCGACGAAGCTGAAACCGTTCTTACTGATCGCTTTCTTCAACGAGTCCCTGATTCTCTTCACATGAATTGCTGTCCAGCGTGCAACGTAGGTCGCTCCGCAAGCCGCAGCAAATTGAACCAGGTTCAGGGGATGGTCGATGCTCCCGTATCGAGTAGTTGAAGTGTACGCGCCGATTGGCGTGGTTGGACCGGACTGTCCTCCTGTCATGCCATAGGTGAAGTTGTTCGAGCAAATCACAGTCATGTCGACGTTTCTTCTCGCAGCATGGATGAAGTGATTTCCGCCGATCGCGAATAGGTCGCCGTCGCCGCTTATGACCACGGGCTTGAGACTAGGTTTCGCGGTCTTCAATCCAACGGCGAAGGCCAAAGCTCGGCCGTGCGTTGTATGAAAGGAATCTGTGTTCGTGTATCCCGATATTCTCCCGATGCATCCGATCCCCGATACAACGACGAGTTTGTTCATGTCGTAGTTCATTTCATCGAGAGCTCTAAGGAACTCACCAAGTATGACACCGTTCCCGCATCCGTTACACCAGATATGCGGGATCATTCCCTGTCTCGTGGAGGTCTCGATTGGATTGTGAATGTTGGACATTTCAATTCACCCTCATTGTCTAGTGAAGTGCCTGAGAGAGAATATCCTCCGGCGTGTGCAAGGCGTCACCGAGCCTAGGAATGAACGTAACCTTCTTGCGCCCAGCGCTTCTCTCGACTTCACGAACCATTTGACCATAATTCATCTCTGGGACTATGATTCGATCAACTTGGTCAGCTACTTGTGCAACGATATCCTCTGGAAACGGCCAAAGCGTGATGAGCCGCAAAAGACCGAGTTTCGCTCCCTTCGCTCGTCCTTCGACGACCGCTGACAGTGCCGACCGTGCAACGCTACCGTACGCAATTATGCAGGTATCCGCGTCGTCCAGGAAGGTTTGTTCAACCTTGACGATCTTTCCCGCGTTCTTTCTGATCTTATCACATATTCTCATGACTAGTTTGGATTGGTGTTCTGGGCTGTCAGCCTGAGGATGCCCCGTTTCATCATGCGTAAGCCCCGTCGCGTAGAACCTGTAACCTTCACCGAACGTAGCCATCTCTGGAACAAGATCTTCGCCGCCTAGGAAAGGTAAGTACTCGGAGGGTGGCTTTGTGGGTCGTTTGCGGTTTACTATTCGAATCTCTTCTGGCGCTGGAATAGTTAGTCTCTCCATAAGGTGCCCGATGATCTCGTCTGTCATAACGAAGGTTGGGCACCTGTAGGTCTCAGCTAGGTTGAAAGCTTCAATCGTGAGATCGAACATCTCTTGAACAGATGACGGTGCCAGCGCAATTATTTCGTAGTCTCCATGGGATCCCCATTTTGCTTGCATGACATCCTGCTGCCCAGTCTTAGTTGGTTGACCTGTGCTTGGCCCTGCTCGCATCACGTCGACCACGACGCAAGGTGTTTCCGTCATGGCTGCTAGGCCGATGTTCTCTTGCATGAGGCTGAAGCCTGGGCCTGAGGTTGCTGTCATTGACTTGACGCCGGCATATGATGCTCCGATGATCGCTGCCATAGAGGCGATTTCATCTTCCATCTGGACGAAGACTCCGTCAACCTCGGGGAGTCTTCTGGACATGTGTTCAGCGATCTCCGTGGCCGGTGTGATCGGGTATCCGCCGAAGAACTTGCAGCCCGCAGCTATTGCGCCTTCAGCGCATGCCACGTCCCCCAGAGTGAAGTAAGCTCCAGTAAGGATGTCCCGCCTCAGTTTGGTCCCCTCTTATCAACTAGAAAGATCGCTAGATCTGGACAGATGGCTTCGCAGACGCCGCAACCAACACACAGCTCAGGGTCTATCACTCGAGGGGCTCTAATGCCTCTTGCGTTGTACTTCTTATCCTCTTCAAGAACGTCTTTGGGGCAGAATTCTATGCAGAATTTACATCCTTTGCATCTTTCCTCAATGATCACGATGTCGACGTTTCTGAGCTTTAGCATCTGAGGTTGAGCGATCGGTCGTCGGGTTAACCCCTTCGGGTTCCGTGGTCGGGAACTCTTCGTTAGAGTAACCGTGCTAGACACAATCTCACGACCGATTCCGAATATTGGTTATCTTCGAGGTATTTTCAAATGGGGTCTAGATATAGAGATCGTTCAGGAAATACATACTATTCATATCATTCGGCAACTTAACTTTCACCGCGATTAGCCCGCACAGAGAAGAAAGGGGTGTGCTACACAGCGTCCTACACCCATTGTTCACAGTCACTAATCCGGGCGATGAACGCTCGCATGTTCTTTCTTAATCCAAATCACCCTACCGTTCGATACGTTGCGAATCTCTAAGATCCTATGGAACGGAATGATCGTTTCCTCTGATCTGGTTTGCAGGTTGTCGAGAATTGTGAAGTATGATTTTCCAAGATTCTTGATCTTCGAGGCTGGAATTCGAATCATATCATCAGGCGCGCCGCGATGCCGATAGGTTATGATGTACTGTTCAGGATTCTCTCTTTCGTCCCATCGAAGTCTATTCAGAATGTTCTTGAGCGGATGGACCACGGGTTATGCATCAGCACAGGAATGTGTGTGACTGGGTTTCTGACTACCAAGACCTTATTAATCCGCCTGCCCCGGTTTTGGCGTTCGGTGTTTCTATATGAGTGAATTCTACTTGCCCGGTGCGACCACGGTTGGTATAGTCTGTAAGGACGGAGTGGTATTGGCAGCTGAGCGACGAGTCTCCTATGGGTATTTCATCATGAGTAAGACCGGAAAGAAAGTCTTCAAGATAGCAGACAAGATCGGCGCCGCATGCGCGGGAATCGTTGCCGATATGCAGATCCTCACACGCGAAGTAGGCGCCTACCTCAATCTGTACACGTATGAACGGGAACAGAGCGTCACTGTCAGAACCGCAGCTAAACTAATGGGTAACATGCTCTTCGAGCGCAGATACTTCCCGTACATTGCGCAGACCATCGTAGGCGGCATGGACGAGACCGGACCGAAACTCTTCGTGCTCGACCCGTTGGGCTCCGTGATCGAAGACAAATTCACGGCTGTGGGTTCGGGTTCAGAGATCGCCATGGGCCTTCTTGAAACCGAATTCAAGGAAGGTATGTCCGTTGACGACGCGAAAGGTCTCGTTAGGAAGGCTGTGAAAGCTGCTTCAGCCCGGGACATAGGCAGCGGTGAAGGCCTGGACATGCTCATCATAACCAACGGCGGAGTAAAGGAAGAACACGAACCGCTTGCTAAGTAAACGCCGTTCCTTCTGACATTGTTCAATTGGCTACCATTTCGCTGAGCGAATGCCTTGCTCGCCAAGAGTGATATCGATCGCATCCAAGCCGAGCTAATAGCTTACGACAAGGCTAGGGAGCAGCTGCAAGTGCTCACTCGCAATACAACAAGGCTTTGCGGTTGGGCAATAATCCAAGTTCACCGAGGCAACCTCAAAGAAGCAAACAAGACGCTGAATGAAGCAAGGAAACCCCTGGACGAACTCCAGAATCTTCTTACCAACCACTCAGAGCTACCTCAGTTCGGACAAGCACTTGTAGCCTTCCAAGAGTACGCGGAAGCAAAGCTCGTCTGCCAGATGAAGAAGAACGGTAAGCTTGCATCTCAACGCGAAGTTGCGACCAGTAGCACAGCCTACCTGCTTGGCATGCTGGACTTCGTTGGCGAGATGCGTAGGATGGCCCTAGACGAGTTAAGGCGCGGAAACGCCGATAAGGCTCAACACCTTCTTTCCGCCATGGAGAAAACCTACGAGGATCTGATGTCCCTAGATCGAACCTCAATTCTACCCAACTTTCGACGAAAACTCGATGCGGCGAGGAGAATCGTTGAAGCAACCCGCGGAGATGTGGCCACCGACCTGAGGCGAATGTCATTGGAGAAGGCGTTGAGAAGCGTTGAGCGCAAGCTTGAGTCAACGCCCAAGAAGTCCAAGCGCGGTTGAAGTTGCGAATAAGAATCTCCAAGAACATAACGCCTCAAGCCGCTATTGCTTTACAGAAGAAACTTGCACCGCTCGTCAACGAGACCAGCGAGCTTCCTTCGGAAATCAAGAATCTAGTTGGTTGTGACGCCACATACTTCCATGGAACAACTGTGGCCGCCGCTATTCGTGTCGATTATGAAAAGCTCACGTGCGAGCAGAAGAAACTGGTTAAGGAACCTACCAAGTTTCCGTACATTCCGGGTCTCCTAGCCTTCAGGGAAGCGCCAGCTGTCCTGAAGGCGATCAGAGCCTTGAGAGCAAGGTCATATGTCTGCCTAGTTGACGCTCACGGCTTAGCTCATCCACGGAAATTTGGCCTGGCGTGCTTTGTCGGAGTTGCTCTTGACCAGCCGACTATTGGCGTTGCGAAGAGCCTCCTCTATGGATCGGTCAGAGGAGACCAAGTTCTGGACAAGGAGAATCATCCTATGGCGGAGATTGTAACGTTGCCCGTAAGTGGGAAAAGCATCTATGTCAGCGTGGGACACAAGATATCCCTGAAGGACGCAGTTGAGGTCGTAAAGCATTGCTCGAATCGAACAGGCCCTGTACCCATACGTCTAGCCCATGAAGAGGTCACCAGAGAAAAATGGCTGATAGAGAAATCAAACCCAGCCTCCTGATAACACTCTACAAACTAATCGAGGTAGGCGCCTATCCGGACGAGGTCATATTCACGACCACTGAACTAGCGAAACTCCTCGGCGTCTCGCAACAGACAGCCTCACGTCATCTGATTGAACTGGAAAAGATGGGTTTGATTCATCGTGTGAGGTTGGGACGACGGGAATCGATAAAGATCACGGCTGGAGGCGTCAAACATCTGGATAACATGTTTCTAACATTGAGACGCGCCTTCGATTTGAAGAGGGCTGAGACCGTGTTCGAAGGCACCCTCTTCTCCGGGATGGGCGAGGGTGCGTATTACATCAGCCAGTCCGGTTATCGGGATCAGTTCGTTTCGAAATTGGGCTTTGATCCCTATCCGGGCACATTGAATCTGAGAGTGCGAAAGGAGGATCAGGAGGAAGTCCGACTCCTAGAAGCTTCACCGTTTATCTTAATTGAGGGTTTCACGGACGGTAACAGAAGCTTCGGACCGGCCAAGTGCTTTCGAGGCACGGTTGCTGAAAAGGCCGACGGCGCCTTGATAGTTCCGGTTAGAACGCATTACTCTGGCGATGTTGTGGAGTTGATCTCGAAGGAGTATCTCAGGAAGCTGCTTCATTTGAAGGATGGTGACGCGGTGAAGGTGAGAGCCTTTACCTCATCTGCTCAGAGAGCTTCTGCCTAACCGCGCTTGAACTCACGTATTCTTCATGCTCGAACTTTGAAAGCCTAACCACCTGGATGTTCATTTTTCGTCGTTCGATGATTTCGCGGACCTTCTTCTCCAGATTATCCTGATCAAACCCGAAAGCTACAATTTCTGGCTTGACGTCGATCAGTATCTGTTCAAAGCCAAACCCCACATCCTCGTAACCCAGAATTGCCTTGTCGACCGGTTTCAAGCCCTCAACCAAAGCTCGCCTATCACTCTCGGGGAAGATTGGTCTGCGACCTTTGAGGAGTTCGATCGTGGCGTCTGTGGCCACGACGGCAATTAGCACGTCCCCCAGGCTCTTGGCTTCCAATAGTGCGGCTAGGTGACCGACATGAAGAACATCGTACACTCCACCGGCTAATACGACTTTGATTTGAGATCGCCCCTTATCGGTGAGCGAGCATCGCCGTTGGCCGTTTCTCTCTTCCTCAGCAACATATTCCAGTTTCAATGCGTGCTGGAATTCTGCTGTTCCAATCTTTTCTGTCAATTCCTGCTCGGTGAACGATCCGCGTTTCAGTTGCAGCAGATATGCCGATTTGACTACTTGCTTGAGATTTTCCTGGTGCATGTCCAGCCAACCGCCATCAGGTCGTCCCAACGCTCGCATCCTAACTAAAGGGTTACCTCGTAGCTTGGGTCTTAGTCAGCCCCAGGAATGTTAACGCATCCATCAAACCTTCCGCATACGCTACTGAGGCCAAAGCCGTGACTGGTTTTCCGTTCTTGATGTAGTAGCGCGCATCACCGAAGTAGCGCGTAATAGCATCCGAGACTCTTCTGACTGCCCGCTCACTGACCTCTGCGTCCTCATTTGTGGGAGTGAACTTTGCAATCGCGGTCTCGAAGTTCTTGAGATACCGGCTTGCGCGGTCGTTTGGATCTTCGATCAGGTCGCTCATGTGTTTATCAATCCCTTTGGTGCTCCACAGAAAACATGAAGAGCTTCTGCTTCAACGAAATGTAGTTGACCGGGGAATACGATGACGAACGGGGGTTTGCCGAAATTCCACCGCGCAAGCTCATCAACCGTCCCGGCCTTAACAATCATATCCGGAGCCTCCAGTCTCGCCGCTCCCACCACGAGCGTTCGTTCAATGATTACCTTTTCATGTTTCCGTTCGGAGTATGAGAGAAATCTGTTTAGGGCTTCAGGTATTGTGACGTGCGCCTCTGCTTCCACGTCAACCTCCATTAGCACCAATGAGTGGAGTCCCATCGCCCTGTTACTTCGGACTGCGAGGTAGATGCTTTCCGGGATCTCATCTTTCGGTAATGTTGGAATCGTGACAGTTCTGCCGAACTTGTAGGACTGCAACCCGGTCGCTCCGGAAATCGCTGACACAACGGAGGCAGCATGAGCGATCCGAGTCTTGATCCCTACCTTGTGGGCTCGGAGGCGTAGATCCACATGTGTTGTTGCAATCATTGGATCACCCGGAATTAGAAAACCTACTTTACCTGCTCTTGCCTTGGATAAGATCAACCTCTCCGGATTCTCTTCAACATCCTTCCGGGAAAGGAAGGTCACCTCTTTTCCGACTAAGGTGGAGAGATTCTTCAGATTCAGGGCAGGCATGGTGTTCGTATATAATTCGGCGAAGAGATGGTCACATGATCTAGCTTCTGCTTGACCGCGGAGAGACATGCCAAACTCGTCATGTAAACCCAAACCAATGAACACTAACTCGCCAACCAAGACTCACACTAACCCAAAGCACGTGCGTTAACTAGATGAGCGGCTTTCATCAAAGAATCTTTATTTCTGTTAGGGAAGGTTCTCGTGCTCCGGACGGGTCCGTAGCTCAGCCAGGTAGAGCGGCGGACTAAGCACATAGGCCGAAGCTCTTAGCTTGGTGAGGGAAACCCGAAGGTCGAGAGCCAAATCAACCGATAACTGGCCGACAAGGTTCAAATCCCTCCGGACCCGCCATTTTTTGCCTTGAACCGTCTTTACCATAAACCTGAGCGTCGAGGAGTGACAGGCGACTAACGTTAGTGGGACGTCGAGCTAATGCAGAGTTCGGTCCTTGGAAATTCTCTTGAACGCATCAGCGAGGGATTCACAGATCAGGGAGCATACTCGCTACTCTCTTAGGTTGAAGTTTATGCGAAGCTCTTCGAGGGCTTCCACAACCTTGTCTTCTTCTTCCCGCGTCAATGATTCTCTGCGGAAGTTCCGATTATTGCAGGATATTAAGTGATAATTGCTCTGAAAGCGCAACAAAAGAACTGGAAATCGCTGTTCGCTCAGGTTTCCTTGCATTACAAGTCGGTCTGTCAACTACTGAGTCCACACCCAACACTTTAGGTTAGCCAAAATCTTGGCGAGGGGATCATATTCCTACAGGATTGCAAGGAACGCAATTAGCTAGATTGCTCCGTTCCTCAATGCACGAGAACCCTTTTACCTCCATTAACCTAAACTCTTTCGCGAACATAACTCAGGAGAGAAGAGTTTGTCTGCAAAAGTAAGTCCGAAAGATCAACTCAAACCGAAAGGTCTCAGGGGAATCTCAGACCAGCAACTTGAGTATCATTTTGAGACACATTACAAGGGATACGTGGCGAAAATCAATGAGGTTTGGGAGAAGATGCAGGTCGTTGATCGTAGCAAGGCGAATCAGAACTTCAGCGACTACCGAGCCCTGAAAGTTGAAGAGAGTTTCAATTACATGGGCGTTGTACTGCACGAACTCTACTTCGAGAACATCAAAGACGGAAAGAACACCACTCCAAATGCCAAGCTGATGGAACATATCAACAAGAACTTCGGCTCTTTCGACAAATGGAAGGAAGACTTCAAGGCTTGCGGCATCGCACTGCGAGGCTGGGCTGTGTTGGTCTACGACCTGACCAGCGGAAGGCTCATCAACAATGGACTTGACGCTCACAACGTGTACGGTCTAGTCAACACAATACCGTTACTAGTTCTTGATGTCTACGAACACGCATACTACACTGACCAAGGGCCAAAGAGACCACCGTACATTGACGCTTTCTTCGAAAATGTGAATTGGCACGTCGTAAACGAGAGATTCGAGACCGCACTCAAAGCTCGAGCTTGACGAAAACTCACACAGGGAACTAACCAGCCTTCACCTCTCCACCTTTCTTTTTCCGAAAACCATAGGGAACTCCCTAAACCAGTAAGCTTCCGAATCTCGTTTTGCTCCTAGTGTCCATTGATACGAATCCCTAGAATCCAACCGTTTGGTTCGAAGCACTCAGTTCCCAGTCAATCGTTTGTATAGTCTCTCAAAGGCCACGTAGCTATCTTCTTCTCCGTATCGTTCTCGAACGCCCGATACGAAGGGTTTCATGGATTCCCACGCAAGTCGAGTCAAGAACATGTCCTCGATTATGTCCAACTTCACGATCCCTCTCTCCACCAGCACCCCGAGGGATTCGAACAGGGCACCGATCTGAAAGAATGCGACCTGCTCAGCTTTTGAAAGCTTCTCAAATTCTTCGTACGAAGAAATCTCCGCGTTTAGAACGATTAGCCATGCAGATTGGACTTCCGCGGTATTCGCGAACTCGTAGAGTCGCATTATCATATCCATATTCGCGAGTTCATTATTCTGTTTCAGCTGTTCGGTGGTCAGTTTGGCTTGAACCGCTGCCGCCTGCGCTTGTTCAGCCGCAGCACGGATCAAGCTATTGTTCTGTCTGATCTGAACTACTACGAACACGGTGCCAAGAATTATCGCAATCGAACTGACCAGCGATACGTCAGAAGTGAGATTACCTAAATCCAATCTAGGTCAATGCTCCATTTACAGTGAATATACACGTCATTTTAGTTGGATGGCTAATAGGCGCGGAACGTGTTTCCATATTCCATTCAAGTCCCGAAACTTAAGCAACCATCTATCTAGGAGTGCGTTAGAATCGTCTCCACAACCCTCGGTAGACTGCCATGCGCAAGAAATGTGAAGGAATGCTGATCATCTTCTTATTCGTCATCAGTCTCGTAGCAGTTTCAGTTAATGGTTACCCTGTTTTCAGCAGAGTGCAAGGATCTATTCCCCGCAGTATTGATGCCCAAGTTCCTGGACTAGTCGGTTCCGTATGGCCCAGTGAGGTGCTCGCTAGCTCTGTGGGAGATTTGATCTTCGCGATCTCGTCGTCAGGCCCCACATACCCTGACGGTTGGGACACATTGGCGATCTTGGTTCCGCCTGAGTTCCATGGCATTCTGCCTGAACAGGTTGTGTCGACTATAACGAACAATTACGCGAACGTATACGTGGGAAGTCTCTCACCATCCGACCGATACGGCCCTGGATGGACAATTGTGGCTGTTACTGCCGATGCGAACACGCACCATCAATTCATCAATTTCACAACGGGCGCGGAGTGGTACTATGTTAGACTGAATGGTGTCATCGCTCCTTCCATTGCAGGTAACTATTTCTTCAAAATGTACTTGTTCTCAAGCTTAGGCAAGAATGCCGGTGAGCTACCGAGCGGTTGGATTCCGGCCCAGAACTGGCCGATTCTTCTTGTGAAGGGTGAACTTGATCCTGCCTCGATTGGAGGCACGATTCGATACGGAAGTTACAACTCCAGCCTCAACGGTGCCCCAACCCAAGAAGCCGGCAAGGTCTGGGCGCACATGATCACAAAGCTTGACCCATTTTCAGGCGGCAGCCTGTACTCTTGTCCTTCATCGCCTCAACCTTCTCAGCCCGGTTGCATCGATGCCGCTGCATACTTCAACGCCACCGCGAACGGTCAGTTTGATATGGAGGGTGTCGCCGCTGGGATTTATGACATCTACGCGGAAGCCGCAGGCTATCCGGCCGTCATCATAAGGTCGGGAGTGACCGTACTTCGTGGTCAATCACTTCACTTTGATGGATATCTGAACCCTGGCGTCGTGATACATGGAGATGTGTACAGCAAACACCAGATCGGCGAAGAACCGTGGCCAGAAAGCTCCTACGTCAAGATCGAACTCTATGACACTCCGACGAACAGTCACATATCCGATCCAAGCGCTGATCTGGTTTCTTGGTCACCGCTACCTTGCATTGCGGGCGGCCAAGAGGGTTACATGGGTGGGCCGCATGCCGGTTCATGTGGCGACCCACGTTTAGGCAGCGCTATCGCCTTTCCATGGCATGAGTATCGGGCATACAACGGCTACACCAGCAACGGGGTCTCCAACTCGAATTACGGAAACAATACCTCCGATCCACAAGGAGTTGGACCACCACAACACTGGTTTGTGAACGGAGGTTCAATAGATCCGTTTCATTTTCAATTCGGTTCGAAAGGGGAATACGGGGCACCTAGGAACTTGGATGGGCACATTCCTCAGGTGTACGCGACTTGGGTTAATGGTTTAACGCCGGGAAGATACTACGTTCGAGCATGGGTCTTCAGGTACGCCCAATCAGCTGTAGATGGTTCCACATTTCAAGAATACCCAATAGATGTCACTGCAAATGCATGGGCTGGAGACATCTCCGTCCCGATAGATCTCAGACTTAGCAGTTGGATCAACGAAACAGTGTATTTCCATAACCTGCAAAACACTCTTACAACGAGCACGATAAACACTGGAGCAGGATATCTGTACGGTGCGCTTCGGGATGGCGCTGGAACCGTTTGGTCATTTAACGTCACCTCACTAGGTCTCACCAACGCGACCGGAACCTACAGGCACAACGGGTACTCGACTGTTCTGAAAAAGCAACTTGGATTTGGCGATCCAAATGACCCATCGGGAGTGAACAGCAATTCCCTGCAAACAGGTCGGGCCGCCATACAATTCTCGGGAATAAACGATACGTGGAACGGAGAAAATTACGGTATACCATCAGGAACCTACAATCCACTTTTATGGGCAACGGGCTATGTGCAATCGACCCCAACTCAAGTGTCTGTGACCTTGAGCGGGAGTCCGACTGGGATGAGTGATCACCTCTATCGTGGCGCTGGTTTCGAGTTAACGGTTTACAGCGTAGATTGGGAAGTGCCCACTGTTGCCAGAAATTGGGTTTGGAATGGGCAGGAGATTGATGTCGCAATCTATCACAATAACTTGTTTGTGGATGCGTTTGGCGAACAACCTTCCTTTATGGCAAACGTAGCTTTAGGAGGCGGCTGTTCCCAATTTGGTAATCGTCCCCTTTGTTCTGGATCAAATCTTTTCCAGAACAGTGCGACTAGCTCTGTGCATGCGAACGGTGGCGGTCAGAATTTCCAGTCAAATGATAATGCAAATTGGGCATTCTTTGGTGAGGAGGGTGAGTCCCAGAACGTCGGTGGATACACGGCCTTCGTATTGGCACCCTTCAACACAATTATGAAACCCTCATTTACATGTCTCCCCACCGCATTTTCGTCAGGACAATATGGTTTCAGAGCATGGACATACGGATACGTACAGACGAATTATTCATCAGTATACGCGCAACCCGGTCAAGTAGCCAATATTAACATCAACCTCATGATAGGCGTCAATCTGAGCTTAGACATAGTCTTCAAGCAGGAACAAATAATCACGGGGCTCCCCGCGGATACCTCCGCCCGAATTCGATTCTTCGACCAATCAGGAACACTTGTGGCAGAATGGATGTCGAGTGAGGGTGTTTACGCGAGTGGAGCTGGAACCGTCAAGGCAGCCGACGGAACGAGCGGCGCTGCGTTCGGAGCAGGAGACAGCAGCGGACCCGTTGCTACCTTAACGAATTACGTACCTGCGGGAACCAGGCTGCTTCACGTTAGGACGGCGGGTCTTCCGCTTGTACCGCCAAGAGGGTCGAGCATTACTCGTCTATACTATGGTGATCCGGTCTTTAGAGCCACCATCCCGATCAGGACGCGGATAGGTGGAGCTGATTTCGAGGTGGGTGAGATGCAGTATCCGTACTTCCGGAACGCCGGCATACTCGGCAGTCCGTATTACACTGGTGGGTGGACAGTTGAGGTTGATATGGTGAACTTGCGCCAGAACGCTGCAATCTACTATCCGCCGCCTGATGGGCTACTGTTGGGTGAGTCCTACCACGGAATCCCTGGAACAAACGCCTTGTCCGGTGTGAGCTTCACGGAGGATGCAGCCCAGAGTGCAACTTTCCTTGGACATAGAATGTTGGCCAATCATCTCGGTCCATACTCACAAACAGCCATATGGTTCATGTCCACTCCGCCCAGCGGCGGATCTAGCAGTGGAGCTTTCGAGATTTACATCGGACAGAGTAGTAACCAGATTCCAGAGTTTCAGGAAATTGGCCTTGTCTTATTCCTCGCGGTGATGGCGTCTTTCTATCTATTCAGACAGAAGCGAGTTAACTCTCCCGGAACGCATGAGTTCAGAGGAATCGTTGTTGTGACTTTCTCAGCATTAGCATCATCACTCTATCTGCTGCGACGCAAACGGAGCTAACATCGTACACAGATGAGAAAAGTGGCTCCAAGAAAGAGACTGGGGCTCATCGTCAATCCCATCGCAGGGATGGGCGGTAAAGTGGGATTGAAAGGAACTGATGGACAAGACATTCTTGAGAAGGCAATACAGTTAGGCGCCAGTCCTGTCTCCCCAAACAGAGCAATTGAAGCGCTCAGTAGAATCGCGCGTCTCAGAGACAATATCGAGCTTCTAACATATCCAAGCGAGATGGGTGAGCAGGAAGCGAGGAAATGTTCGTTTCAACCAACGGTCATGGGACCTTTATCAAGAGGGCATACAAATTCCAGTGACACGAAAAATGCCGCCAAAGAAATGTTAAGGTTGTCAGTTGACCTCTTACTCTTTGCTGGCGGCGACGGAACAGCGAGGGACATCTGTGAAGCAGTCTATGAGAAGTTGACAGTCTTAGGCATTCCAGCGGGCGTGAAGATGCATTCCGGTGTCTTCGCAATCAATCCCGAAAGGGCAGGCGAGTTGGCTGCGATGTACCTGCAGGAAGAGATAACAAGCACTCACGAAGCCGAGGTTATGGATATCGATGAGCAAGCGTTCAGAGAAGATCGTATCCAAGCGAGGTTGTATGGTTATCTGCGTGTTCCTCTTGAGGAAAACTATGTTCAATCCTCAAAGGCAGGAAGCACTCTCGAAGACGAGTACGCTTCTGAAGCGATCGCTTCCGATTTCATAGAGAATATGCAACCAGACTGTGCTTACATCTTCGGACCAGGCACCACAACCAGAACGATAGTAACAAAAATGGGTTTAAAAAAAACCCTACTGGGTGTAGATGTCATCTACAACGGTAGACTTCTCGCTTCAGATGTCAACGAGAAACAACTTCTGAAACTCACTGAAGATAAGAAGACGAAGATCGTGGTGACCGCGATAGGCCAGCAGGGATTCATATTCGGCAGGGGAAGCCAGCAAATAAGCCCAGATGTAATTAGAAGAGTGGGCAAAGATAACGTCATGATAGTAGCCACCCCTAACAAGCTCGCTTCTCTAAGGAGGAAACCACTACTAGTCGATACCGGCGACAAGAACGTCGATAAGATGATTGCGGGCTACGTGCAAGTGATAACTGGTTACAAGACAAAAGCCGTACACAAGGTTATATCGAGTTGAAGTTTGGCTAATCAGAAATGGATTCGCCAGTCCTCTTGGCTTCGTTATCGGCACAGCTCTCTGAACGAGTCTCCGACGCTATTTCAGACTAAACCCCCACAAAATTAGTTGCTGGCTGGTTCAGTCTCGTAAACATAAATCTCTACTTTGTCCAGATGTCGTGTGTCTCTCCTTACCTTCCAACTCTTTGACGCGCGTTTCGATGAATTCTTTGACTTTCTCTTCACTGTACTCTTTAGCTTCTTGTTGTCTTCTCAAATGCTCTTTGACTACTCTTAGCAATTCATCCATTCTGCCTGGAATACAATGTATTCGTCGGCGCCTCCGTTGACGGCGTCGATGGCATTCTGCGTGCTCGGATAACCGGTCAGCATGATCTTGATTATCTTTGGTGTCGTTTCCTTAATCGCCGTTAAGAGCTGTGTCCCTTCCATGTCTGGCAGGCGTATGTCGATCAATGCCAAATTATAGAATCTCGAACTGGTCTTCTCGATAGCTTCCTTCCCGCTTTTTGCGGTGTCAACTAGGTATCCTGCGCCTTCGAGTACTGTTGCGATCAACTTCCTTATGGTTTCGTCATAATCGATGACTATGATTCTGGCTTGGTCACTCATTCCTCTATCTTTTCTCAGTGTCCGCTGGGACGCTGTAGGAAGAGTATGCCCATGGAATATTTCTGGATGATTGTAACGCGTTTTCTCGCATCCACCTATAAACCGCAGGACGAGGTTCTGGCAAGCCACAGATTCATGAGTATTTGATTATTCTAATTGGCTTCTCTTGAGACCCGGTTGTAAAATCTCCAAGCGAAGTAATACGACGCCACAGTAGCCCCCAAGCCTCCCACGAACCACAACAAACCCAAACTGCCAAAAAGATTGTTCAGGAAGTGCAACGTAACGGCAAGGGCATAGTATCTAGGCGTCTCGCGGTTGTAGACGCCATACGCTACGATTGATGTACCGGCTGCGTGAAAAGCCACTGCGGGCAACCTAATCAGGAATGGAACTCCACTAAAGACGTACGCGAAGAATTCAGCCATTCCGAATCCTAATCCCGAAAGCAGACCGAGAATCATCAACGACTTGCCCGTCCTCTCTCGTCGATAAAACAAAGGATCCGCCTTAGCGAATTCCTCTACGAATGGCGCTATCACAGTGGCTATTCCGAAAGTTGTGAACCATAAATGAGATATTGATTCGAAGAAAAACGCGACTGGAACGCCCACAACTACGCCGGAAACCAAAAAGAACAGTTTCTCTGTTGACGTTACCCGTTCCGAAGAAGTCACAGAGAGTAGCCCACAGAACGGACAGAACCGTGCATTCTCTGGAAGAACGCTCCCACATCGCGTGCAGTAAGGCAAGATGTATTCACCGTTGCTTTTCTTGTGTCATGATGAAAAAGGTAGCGTGCGTATAAATTTCAATCCACAGCGATTCCCTGCACAAGCCCACCTGAATGTAAACCGCAACTGCTTTCTTGAGCGTACAACTTCCGTGAGGCTGGCCGGAAGAATGAGCTCCCATGCGCACAAACGTTTTCCAGAAAAATCCGCTTTTCTCTTAAACAACCGAATCAGGCGCTTTCTGACTCCTCCTGACCGCCTCATCTCAAGGCTAGGCCTTAGGTCAAGCGATGTCATAATAGATTTTGGATGTGGACCAGGATTCTACACTATTCCGCTCGCTAAAATCGCCAGAAGGACAATCGGAGTAGATGTTTCTCCAAGGATGTTGGAGAAACTTGCTTCTAACGCGATGAAGCATCATGTCAAAATTGATCTTGCAAGAAACGATGGAACTGCCATCGGGCTTGAAGATGGAGTTGTGGACATAATCCTGCTCGTGCACGCTTTCCATGAGATAGAAGCAAAGTCGAGAGTCATTCGAGAATTCAGCAGGATACTAAGAGACTCTGGCCGTTTGGTGATAGTTGAGAGAGCAAAGAGAGGAGGTCTGGGCGCGGCACTATCGACATGAAATCCGGGTTGGCGTGCATTCTATGGACTGCAGTCAGGTACAGGAATGAAGGTCTTCCGAAACGTGGGGAACTCATTGTTACGGCTGTCGTGGATAAGGAAGCGATTGATCGTGGCACATACGCTCGGATTCGGAACGGCCTGACGAATGGACTTGATTTCGTCATGATCTCGGAGGCCTCAGATTCTAACGTGGTGACCGCCCATAGGGGCAGAGCCGTGTTCGCGGTTACGGTTCACGGTCGAACAGCGCATTCACATTGGCCGGATCACGGGACAAATGCTATCGAGAAAGCATTGACCCTGCTTAACGCTCTCCCGCGACTTCATAACCCGTCTCATCCCAAGCTGAGGATTGAAGGTGAGCAGGAACAGGTGATGTTGGTTCCGGATCGTTGTCGTCTGATCATAGATCGATGCCTCGTGCTAGGATATGTTCAAAGGAAGCTCTTGCAGACCTCATCACGCTAATTCATGAGATTGGAATCGATACCGAAACGAAACTAGTGGATCGCGAGACGCTATTCTGTGAGCCATTCGAAATACCAGACTATGACCCTCACGTCCGGTTGGTTGTGGAGGGAGCAAGCCGGATTCTTGGAAGAAGGCCTGAGATCTCCTTTCATGAAGGGCAGTCTGATTCGTGCATATTGGCAAATGAAAGAAAAGTTTCAACAATTGAGTTTGGTCCATCCGGTGGTACACTACATGAATCGGAGGAATTCGTGGAAATCGACTCGGTCAAGAAAGTATCTGAAGTCTACAGGCAGATCTTGAGGGCAACACTGAGTTATAGTTTCCATCCAGCAGTCAGGATGCTTTAACATCATCATGACAAACAGCCGAAGCGTGTGCGTTGGCTGTTGCTTAATGTAGTTGTGTTGCACATAACAACACTTAAATATTCAGCACGCCGAAACATTTTCGCGGGATGGTGCGACGTCTTTGACATTCCCTCAATCGACCCGATCGTTGGAATTGAAGCAGAATCTTGCCAATTTTGCCACGTGTCTGTCAATAATTTGCCGCATTCAGTCAAGATTCGTTAAATATCGTTCGTCACGGCTTAATCGATCAGCTTCAGAGATGTGTGCTCAGGTTTGAGTTATTTACGCAGAGTCAGATTTGCATTTACTCTGTTAGTCCTTTTGATGGCAATGTATACGTCGGCTCAGAGCGCGCTTCTTCCCAGTGTTCAAGGTGTCACTGGCACTCTTACCCTTACCCCAACCTTTGGTCCGATCGGTACAGAGATCATGTTCACGTTCGCCAACTTCACCACACCAACACTGACCTCATGTACTGTGTCTAGTCCGTCAGGAGGCGTGGTCACATTTGGAGCATGTGCAGTCTCGGCGCCCCCGTCAGGAGGGAGTGGGAGCTTCATCATTGGAAATGTGGCCCCAGGTCAGTACCTGATTCAGGTCACCGGTAATCAAGGAGATTTCGCCCAGGCAATATTGACTGTGACTTCTGGGCCG
>Ga0315282_10003773_pt1 | contig 26954 bp, 20 predicted proteins | sample YL17G07_20_MG_FD_203693 | JGI IMG/M metagenome (GOLD analysis project Ga0315282, IMG submission 203693) | Sediment microbial communities from Yellowstone Lake, YNP, Wyoming, USA - YL17G07_20 | ecosystem: Environmental > Aquatic > Freshwater > Lake > Sediment | place: USA: Wyoming | collected...
AAGCCGGGACTTCAAGCAAGCTCAAAGCGCGGGGACCACCGGACCAGGCCGCCAATCGTAAGACGCATGGAGTCCTATAGATGTTCGGCCTTATCCAGGCGTGACTGAAACAGCCGAGACAACCCCGCCGAACGTTCAGACACAGCCGTTGCAGGCCGGCCCACCCTTGCTTCTTTTGGCGGTTGACTGGCCCAGTGCGTCCGATATAATTCAGGCATGTCAGAGATCGGCGTGACCCGGTTGCGGGCGCGCGGCAGGAGACCTTTATGCGAACGTCGTCGGCCAGTTTGTCCGGGCCGGCCAGGCGCGCCGTGGAAGCCGCCGGCGCCGGCTGGGGCATTATCGTGGCGGTATCCCGCCGCGTGCCTTAGGGCGGCCGATCGAACTGCAAGCCAGCGACGGCCCCGAGGCGAACCGGCTTTGGGGCCTTTTCTTTTGAGAAGAATGGCTTTTGACGGCATCGTCGCGTTTTGAGCGGTCTTTGGTTCTTTTTACAGGCGGATTTGCTTTGGGCCTTCACGGGTACTTCTATGACAGGCAAGCGAACGAGGGTCTTCACCTACGACACCACCCTGCGGGACGGCTCGCAGGCGATGGGGGTCAGCCTTAGCCTTCAGGACAAGCTCCTGATCGCCCAGGCGCTGGACGGGCTTGGGGTAGACTACATCGAGGGCGGCTATCCCCTGAGCAACCCCAAGGACGAGTCGTTCTTCCGCGAGGTCCGCAAGCTGCCGATCGTCAACAGCCGCATCGCCGCCTTCGGCATGACTCGCCGCCGCGACAGCCGGGCCGATAGCGACGCGGGCATGATCGCCCTGCTGGAAAGCGAGGCGCCGGTCGTCACCGTAGTCGGCAAGAGTTGGGACCTGCACGTCGCCGAGGTCCTTCGCGTGAGCCTCGACGAGAACCTCTCGATGATCGCCGACTCGATCGGCCTGCTGGCCGGACGGAAGCGCGAGGCCATCTACGACGCCGAGCACTTCTTCGACGGCTGGCGGGCAAATCGCGACTACGCCCTGCGCACGCTGCGGGCGGCCCGGGAGGCCGGCGCGGCCTGGCTGGTGCTCTGCGACACCAACGGCGGGGCCATGCCGCAGCTCGTGGCCGAGGCCGTCGCCGACGTCCGCGCCGCGATGCCGGATGCCGCCCTCGGCATCCATTGCCACAACGACTGCGGGCTGGCGGTAGCCAATTCGCTCCAGGCCGTCGTGCTGGGCGCGCGGCAGGTCCAGGGCACCATCAACGGCATCGGCGAGCGGTGCGGCAACGCGGACCTGACGGCGCTGATCGGCAACCTGGGCGCCAAGCTGGGCTTCGAGGTCCTGATCGGCGACGCGCTGGCCAGGCTGACGGAGGCGAGCCGGTTCGTCTACGAGGTTGCCAACCTGAACTTCCAGGAGAACCAGCCTTTCGTCGGCGCCGCGGCCTTTGCGCACAAGGGCGGGATGCACGCTCACGCCGTGCGGCGTTCGGCCAGGACGTACGAGCACATGGACCCGGCCCTGGTGGGCAACGCCCGGCGCGTGCTGGTCAGCGAGCTGTCGGGCGTGTCGAACATCGCCGCGACGGTTCCGGCGAAGTTCGGCCTGTCCGGCGACCGTGCCGCCCAGACGCGGATCCTCGACCGCGTGACGGTGATGGAGAACGAGGGCTACCAGTTCGAGGCCTCCGAAGCCAGCTTCGAGATGCTCATCCGCCGGACGCTCGGAGGCCACTGGCACCGCAGCCTGTGGGACCTCGACCACTACCGCACGGTGATCTACAAGAACGACGAGGCCCCGGCCTGGACGGAGGCCATCGTCAAGATCCGCCTCGGCGAGACCGTCCGCCACACGGTGGCCGAGGGCGACGGGCCGGTCGACTCGCTCTACAAGGCCCTGCGCATGGCCCTTCGCCAGCAGTACCCGGCCGTGGACGAACTGCACCTGGTGGACTACAAGGTGCGCGTGGTGAACACCGCGGCCGAGACGGCCGCAAAGGTCCGCGTCCTCATCGACTGGCACGATGCGGCGACGATGGGGTACTTCGGCTCGGTCGGCGTCAGCGAGAACATTATCGAGGCGTCCTGGCTGGCCGTGACCGACGCGATCGAGTACACGGTCCTGAATTCCGCGCACCCGCGGGGCGCCAGCTCCCGCGCGCGGAAGAAGAAACGATTAACCGCGGAGGCGCAGAGACGCGGAGGTGCGGCGCCACGCGCGCGGAAGAAGAAACACCGAGAGGCTTGACCGAACATGACCGAGGAACTGGCGAAAGTCTACGATCCCAAGAGCGTCGAGGCGGAGGTCTACGGGCTCTGGCAGGCCGAGAGAAGCTTCGCCGCCGACCCCGCCGACCCCAGGCCGGCATTTTGCATCGTCATCCCCCCGCCGAACGTTACGGCCGCGCTGCACCTCGGCCACGCCCTGAACAACACGCTCCAGGACGTGCTGGTGCGCTTCCGCCGCATGCAGCAGTACAACACGCTCTGGATGCCCGGCACCGACCACGCCGGCATCGCCACGCAGACCGTCGTGGAAAAACGGATCATGTCCGAGGAGAATAAACGCCGCACCGACTTCTCGCGCCAGGATTTTGTCGCGCGCATACAGGCATGGAAAGACGAGTACGAGACCAGCATCACCAACCAACTCAAGAAGATGGGTTGCTCGTGCGACTGGGACCGTCAGCGGTTCACAATGGACGAGGTCTGCGCGAAAGCCGTCAGGAGCCTGTTCTTCAAGCTCTTCTCCGACGGCCTGATCTACCGCGGCAAGCGTCTGGTCAACTGGGACCCCGCCACGCAGACGGTGCTCGCCGACGACGAGGTCGAACACGTCGAAATCGACGGAAACTTCTGGTACCTGCGATACCCGCTGGTCGAGCCGGTGGAGGTTGGGGGCAATACAATCACCCACATCACCGTCGCCACGACGCGGCCGGAGACCATGCTGGGCGACACGGCCGTGGCGATGAACCCGCGTGACCCGCGTGCCGCGGCGCTGGTCGGCAAGAAGGTCCGGCTGCCGATCGTGGGACGCGAGATCCCCATCATCGCCGACGAGCACGTCGTGCTGAGCGACCCCGACAGCGCCGACGAGAAGGCGAAGTTCTCCACCGGCTTCCTGAAGGTCACGCCCGCCCACGACCCGGACGACTACGCCATAGGCCAGCGGCACCTGGACGAGATCGCCGGCTCGCTTCGGCCGGGCGAGCAGTTGGACGATGCGACGAAAAAGAAACTGGTCTTCGTCAACGTCATGGCGCCGGACGGCACGATCAGCGACAAGCACGGCTGGAATGACGCCGCCGCGCCGGAGGCGCAGAACCTGCTGGGCATGGACCGCTTCGAGGCCCGGCAGGCGGTCGTCGAGTTCTTCCGCGCCGAGGGCCTGCTGGAAGAAGTACGCCCCTACCGCCACCAGGTCGGCCACAGCTATCGCAGCCACGTGCCGATCGAGCCGTACCTGTCCGACCAGTGGTACGTGGCGGTGAAGAAGCAGATTCCAAATTCGGAATCTCAGATTTCAGATTGGCAGCAGGAGCATCCGGACCTGGTGGAGCAACGGGACGGTGTTGCTTACCTGGCCAACACCGACGTGCCGGTCAATTCGCTGGCGGGCCTGGCGCTTGCGCCGCTGCTTGACGGCCGGCTGCACTTCACCCCGGAGCGATACGCCGTGACGTACCGCTCCTGGCTTGAGAACCTCCGCGACTGGCCCATCAGCCGGCAACTCTGGTGGGGGCACCGGATACCTATATGGAAAGGCCCGGCCAATTCGCCATTGTTAGGCAAAGGACGCCGGAAGCCAGGCGAAGATTCTTACCGTTTCCCCATCGGGTACAAAATCGGCGGCGTCCAAGTTGGTGTGCATATGCGGACCGAGGACGGGGTTGATTACGTTTACGTCTGCGTGCCCGATGGCCAATCAAACCTTGAGAATACCCTCGAATCCGCCGGCTTCGTTCGCGACGGCGACGTTCTGGACACGTGGTTTTCCTCGGGTTTGTGGCCGTTTTCGACTCTCGGCTGGCCGGATCAGACGCCGGAGCTGGCGCGCTACTACCCAGGCGACGTGCTTTGCACGGCCAGGGAGATCATCACGCTTTGGGTCTCGCGGATGGTCATGCTCGGGCAGTACTGCCGCGGCGACATCCCGTTCCGCGACGTGTTCATCCACGCGATGATCCAGGACGGCCAGGGGCGAAAGATGTCCAAGAGCCTCGGCAACGGGATCGACCCGCTTGTGGTCATCGACAGCCACGGCGCCGACGCCATGCGGTTCACGCTGGTCTCTATGACCACGCAGACGCAGGACGTCCGCATGCCGCTCAAGGAGATCGAGCTGCCCGACGGGCGGAAGGTCAACAGTTCCGAGAAGTTCGACCTCGGCCGCAACTTCTGCAACAAGCTCTGGAACGCCTCGCGGTTCGCGATGATGAACCTCGCCGGCGCGCCGCCCTGGCAGACCATCCGCCCGAAGACCAACCTCGCCGACGCGTGGGTCCTCAGCCGGCTCAACTCCACCATCCGCGACGTCACGGCCGCCATCGATTCGTTCCGCTTCAACGAACTGGCCGACACGCTCTACCATTTCATGTGGGACGACCTGTGCGACTGGTACCTGGAGATCGCCAAGACACGGATCGGCAAGGGGCAGCAGGCCCCCAAGGCCGTGCTCGCACACTGCCTGGACGTGCTGCTGCGACTGCTGCACCCGACAATGCCGTTCATCACGGAGGAAATCTGGGGCAAGCTCAACGGCGTCGCGCCGGGTCGCGGCCCCACCGGCGAGCGGGCCGAGAGGCTGCTGGTGACCGCCCAGTGGCCTTACGCCGACGCCGCCGCGGTCAGCCAGTCCGTCGAGGACGAGTTCGCACTGCTCCAGGACCTCATCCGGCAGATTCGCAACGCCCGCCTGGAACACAACGTCCAGCCGAAGCAGGCGGTGAACCTGGCCGTCGAGGCCACCGGCGCGCTTGCCGACCTCATAAGCGAGAACGCCGATCTGATGCGCAGCCTGGCCAACGTGGACCGCGTCAGCGTCCAGGGCGAACTTGGCGAGCGGCCCGCCAACGCCGCGGCCATCAACTCCGGAAGCGCCAGGCTCTACGTCCTGGACATAATCGACACGGCGGCCGAGCGGTCCCGGCTGACAAAGCAGGCCGAGACGCTGCGAAAGGGAATTGCCGCCATCGAGGGCAAGCTTGGCAACGACAGTTTCCTTGCCAAGGCCCCGGCCGACCTCGTCCAGCGGGAGCGCGACCGCCTGGCCAGGCTAAAAGCGGAACTTGCGGCCGTGGACTCCGCCCTTGCGGCGCTAAGCTGATACATGATGGATGGACCGATAGAATTCGCGAAGCTCTCCGGCAGCGGCAACGACTTCGCCTGCATCGACAACCGCGACGGGCGGTTTGACGCCCTGCTTGCCGACGGGCCGCGCATAGGGCACTTCGCTCGCCTGCTGTGCCGCCGCAGCACGGGCATAGGCGCCGACGGCGTGATCTTCGCGTGCGGGCCGGAGATCGCGGAGGTCGCCGACCTGGGCGCCAGGTTCTTCGAGGCCGACGGCAGCGAGGCGGCCCTGTGCGGCAACGGCACGGCCTGCTTTGCGCGGTGGGCCTTCGACGGGCACTTCGTGGCGAACTCGTCGATCCGCATCCTCACCCCCGCCGGGGTGGTCGTGGCCGAGAGGGGCGGCGGCGCGTACATCGTCGTGTGCATCCCGGCGCCACAGGACATGCGGCGGGGGCTGTGCGTGAACGTCGACGGCTTTCCAATGGCGTGCGACTATGTCGTGACGGGCGTGCCGCACCTGGTGACTTACGTGGACGACGTGGCGGCCATCGACATGGCCAGGCTGGGCCCGGCGATTCGCCACCACCGGCGGTTCCAGCCCGCGGGCGTGAATGCCAACTTCGTGCAGGTGATCGGCGAGGGCGAGTTGGCCGTCAGGACGTGGGAGTTCGGCGTCGAGGGCGAGACGCTCGCCTGCGGCACCGGCTCGGCCGCCGCGGCCATCCTGACCGCCCTGCGGAACGGCTGGCCAAAGGACTACCGCTCGCACACCAGGCCCATATTGGTCCACGCGCGCAGCGGCGACCTGCTGAAGGTCTACTTCACGCAGCTCGACGACGGGACCATCACCGACGTCTGCCTGGAGACCGTCGTGCGGTTCCTCTTCAGCGGCACGATCTCCCCCGAACTGGCCGACGGCGCGGTGAACGGCCTCGCCGCGCAGGCATCCCTGTCAGGGGTCCCAGGGACCGGCCCGTGAGCAGCATGAGCGTCTCGCCCATGAGCCCCCTGCCCGTCCCGCCCGGGGAGGAAAGGTGCCAAGACCACGGCCGGGACGGCCGTGATACGCACGGGCAAGATGCCCGTGGGACGCATGGGCGAGACGCCCATGCCACGAGTAGATGTTCAGCATAGACCAGAACAGCCACAGCCTCTGGGACGCTCTTCCCAAGCTGCACGCCTTGCTGCGCAAGGGCGCGGCGGTGACGCACTTCATCGAGGACGTCGACGCCGCCTTCACCGCGCTTGGCTCAGGCCTCGACGGGGCCCCTCTTGCACTTGTCCGCGAGCGGTTCCATCGATCCGGCGGGGCCGACTGGGGGGCGGCGATGTTCTACACCGAGTTCCTCGGCCGACAGAGCGTTGAAATCCGCAACTTCGAGCCGCTCGTCGGCATGAAGACCAACGTCCTTGCCGGCAAGCTCGGACGGAGCGTCGACGACCTTTACGACGAGTTCTCGCCGGGCGACAACTGGCAGCTCATCGGGCCGAGCTTCGTCGGCGACCGCGAGCACCACCGCGTCGTCGGCGACCTGACTCTGGCCGAGACGGCGCCGTTCGTCCGCGAGTTGTTGAACAAGGCGCGTCAGGACACGATCGAGAGTTTCCCGGCCAGGGCGTCGCGGGATCGAGCCAACGAGTGGTTCGACCGCGAGGCGGCGCTGGTCGAGCGGCTGCTGGGCGAGCTGTCCGGCGGGCGGCTTGTGGACCTTTATGAACGATGGCTGGCCGCGCATCTGTCGCATTTCGGCCCGTCGGTGCGCCTGGACCTGACCAGCCGGCTGTTCGCCTGCGACCGGCCCGACGCGCCCGGCCTGCGGCTGATCCGGCCGTTTGTGAACGATTACGCCGCCGCGGGCGGAATGTACAACGACGCCATCGCCGAGACCGGCATGTCCCTTCGGCCGCTGGAGGCAAAGGCCGGCGAGTTGCCGCTGTTCGCTATTACGGCACGCGACGGGCATTTCGTGCGGACCGGCGTGTTCCTGCGCGACGGGGCGGTGGAAATCGACGGCCGGCCCTTCGCCCCCGGCAACGACGGCGTGCCGGCGACGGCGGATCTTGCCGCGGCGGGCATCCAGTGCATCGTCGGCAAGGCGATGCTGCTCGTCTCGCAGGTCCGCATTGGCCCCGCGGGCGATGAACTGGCGCTGCCCTACCGCGGCTCGGCGTACATGCCGGCCGCCCATGCGCTGGTCCGCAAACTCGCCGCCGCCGGCATGGCGGCCGGGCCGCTCCGGCCGATCATCCGCGTGCGCCTGCGCCTGCTCGACCGGCTGCGCGAGCTTGACACGCCGATTTGCCTGCCGGCCTGGCTGGCCGAGGCCGTCGGCGGCGAGGAAGTCCCCGCCCGCCGGCTCGGCCTGGCGTGGCAGGACATCGCCCGACAGGCGCGCCGGCGCCTGGAGAGTTTCCGCGACGACGCCGAGCGCCAAAGCTGGCAGGTGAATGAAATGCCCGGCCTGCACGCCGAGATGGCGGCCCTGAACGCACGGCGGCGCGACCTGGCCGCAAAGGACCCAAAGGACCCCGAGCTCCGCGGAATATGGAAGACCGTCAGCGAGTTGCAGATAAGAATCCTCGACCGCACCGTCCGGAGGATCGACGCGGACAGCCAGCTTGCGGACCTCGATTTCTACGACACCCGCGGCGCCGCCTTGCCTTGGTGCGTGGCGTTGGCAGGCGAGAACTTTTACAATGAGGTCATCGAGAAGGCGGAGCTTCACGAAGAAGATGATGACCACAGAGACACAGAGTCGCGGAGATAGAAAGAAACAGAAGAGAAGTAAGCCTCTCTCTTGAACCATGAGCAAACGCGACGCGATACGGGCCCACTACGATAATCGGTTCGGCCCCGACAAAGCCAACCACGAGATCCTCGACTGGGCCAGCGCGGCAAGCCAGCGCCGCCGTTTCGAGGTCCTGGTCGAGAACGTGGACCTTCGCGGCATGAAGGTGCTTGACGTCGGCTGCGGGCTCGGCGACCTGCTGGCGTTTCTCCAGCGCCAGGGCATCGACGTGGACTACACCGGCGTGGACCTCCTCCAGAGGATGATCGATCATTGTCGCAAGCGTTTCGACACCGGGCGGTTCCTCCAGGCCGACATCTTCTCCAGCGAGGCGTTCGAGCCGGGGCAGTTCGACCTGGTCTTCACTTCCGGCGCTTTCAACCTGGACCTCGGCAACAACCTGGAGTTTCTTCCCGTGGCCATCGACAGGCTGCTGGAGCTGTCGCGCCGTTACGTGGTCTTCAACCTCCTTCACTCCCGCTGGCCCAAGCCCGAGCCGGGCTACTTCTTCTACGACCCGCAGTTCGTCCTGAACCAACTGGCCCGCCACAAGCTGGCAGTCAGGCTCATCGACGATTACCTGCCCAACGACTTCACGGTGATCTGCGAGAAGAAGCGGTAGCCGGCGTCTGGCAGCCGGCGGCCTTGCCAGAAATTTCCGCGCGGGGGATGAACCGATCGGCCGGGATCGGGTACTTATGGTGAACATGCAGGTCAACGAGGACCCCAAACCGTCCGGCTCGGCTCCTCCGGAAGGTGGGCCGGCACGCACAGAGGCGGCCGGCGTCTCGACCGAGGCGCAGGCCGGGCTGCTTGCGGGCATGCGAAGGAAAGATCGGCAGGCGTTCGCCATGGTGATACAACAGTTCAGCGCGGTCCTGACGAAATCGGCCTACGTGTACCTGGGCGATGGCCACGACGCCGAGGACGCGGTTCAGGAGACGTTTCTGGCGGCCTGGGACGCGTCCGGGCGGACCGGCGAGGGCACAAACCTGTCGCACTGGCTCTTCGGCATACTGATGAATCGCTGCCGGAAGCATATTCGGTCTGCCGGGAGGCGGCGGCGACGCGATCGGCAGGCGTTTTTGGATCGCCGGGAAGCGTTGGCCCGCGCCGGCGAAGGGCTGCGGGAGGGGTCAACTGATGTGAGGGATGCGCTGGCGGTGCTTGGCCCGGAGCACCGAGAAGCGGTAATCCTTCGGTATTATCAGGGTTTGAGCGTTTCGCAAGCGGCGGCGGCGCTCGGAATACCGCCCGGGACGGTCAAGAGCCGCTGCCACGTGGCGATTTTGAGGCTCAGAAGCATCATGGAGGCCGGCTCATGACGCGGGAGAACGATCATCTTGAGGGGTTCGAGGCCCGTCTGGCTGAGTCGTTGGGCGGCCTGGCGCGGGCGGCGCCGGGCGGGCCGGACGTGGCCAGGGTGTTCGCGGCGCTTCGCCGCAGGCAAATCGTGCGGTCCGCGGCGGCGGCAGGCGCTATTTGCGTGCTCCTGGCGGGCGCGGCGACGCTGTGGCGATGCTGGCCAGATGCGGCCAAGAACCAGCCCGGAGGGCATATTGCGCGCCCAACCATGCAAATCGCCCCGCCGCAGTCACGACGAGACGCGCCGGCAAGCATCATGCCGGCGATGCCGGCTCTGGCCTTTGACGCCCCGGCGGTGGCGATGACCCCGCCGGCAGTCAGGATGGAGGTCCAGCCGCTCTCTGCGCTTGGTTGGCTGCGCGGCCCGACGCCGCCGGGCGCCATGAACTGCCACATGCCGAGCCTATCGCTTGCCTTGTGGGCAGGCACGCCGAAACAAACGACTAATGAAAGGACACTGCAATGAAGACATCGAAGATGGCCATTCAATTCGCGGCACCGCTTTGCGCGATGTTGTTGGCGGCGCCGAGCCTTTCCGCGGCCGGGCCGGAGGCGAAAACGGAGCCCTCAAAGGCGGCCGCCGCGACGAAAATCGTGCCCCCGGAAGAAGGTTTGAGCAAGAAGATCGCGCATTTCAGCTTCAGCGGCGTCGACTTCAGGGACGTGGTTCTGTTCCTTCGCGAATACATGGGCACAAACGTGGTGGTTCGATGGAGAGCGCTGGAGCAGGTCGGCATCCCGCCTGATGTGAAAATGACCATCGATCTCAGGGATGTAACGGTCGAGACGGCGCTGAAGACGATGCTCCGAGACGTTAATCTCCCGGACGCGAACCTGACACTGACATACGCTATCAAGGATGGCGTTCTGGTCATCAGCACGCCGCAGGATTTGAACAAAAGAACTACGGTAGTTTATGACGTGAGCGAGATTGTTGAGGGGGCCGAGGAGTCGGACATCATCGGCCTGACCAACTCGCTGGTTCCTCTTGGGGTCGTCCTCAGCGATGTGCAGTTGGTGAAGGGCTCGCTGATCGTCTCGGCCGATGCGTCGCAGCACGAGAAGATTCGCGAGATGATCGATCAGGTGAAGAAGAACGCATCGAGCAGCCCGCCGTCGGCGCGGGCGATGGCGAAGCAGTCGCAGGAGCAGATCAAGACGATCGTCTCGATGAAGGACACGTGCTCCGATCCGATGGCGATGTGCGTGGTGGCGCTGGGGTGCCTGCGAAGCGAGACGAAGGAAACGCCTGAGCAACTGGTCAAGATGCTGGAGGGGGTGCTTGCCGAGACGAGCGCCGTGGGCGCCCGCAGCGCCATTCGCATGACGCTGAAGGACCTCTACGGGCAGATGGGCAACACGGCCAAGGTCAAGGAGCACCTGCTGGGGATCATCAAGGACAACGAGAAGGCGATTGCCGCGGGCCTGGGCGGCGGCGGGGGCGTAGCGCGCTGAGCAGGCCTTGCGGGCGTGTGCTATTGAGGTGCAGAGGTGATAGCCGGCTGAGTTGCGGCCGGCGGGGCCGATGGAGTTGGCAGCGGCTTGGCGGGCTGAGTGGCGGGCGGCTGAGTGATGGCCGGCTGGGTCGCGACGGCGGTCGCTTTCAGCAGGTCGGGCGTTGGCGAGAGTATTTCCTCCGCCGGCGCCGCGCCCAGGCCTCTCTGGAGCAGCGGGGTGTCGTCGCTCTGGAGCAGAGCGTTCTCGAGCTGCGCCATCCCGTCGCGATTCCCGTTGACGTGCGACTTGGCCCAGCCCTTGAGCGAGGCGCGCAGCGTTCGCGGGCGAATCTCCATCTCCACTTCGGCAACCAGCGAGTCGGCGCGGTATCGCACCGTCCGCACGGCCGCGCCGCGGAGGAACAGCTCCAACCCGGCGTCGGGCCGGTCCGTGGTAGCCAGGAACTTCCGCACCGTGAGGTCGGGCCCGACGGTCAAATCGCCGACGCGCCGGGCAAGCCGCGCGATCGCGTCATCCCTGGCGGCCCGCTCGGCCAGGACCCGGCCCCTGGTCGTGCAGTGCTTCTGCCAGACTTCGCGGACGTCGGAGGGCATCTTCGAGAGGTCCACGCATCGCGAGTCCTGCTCGACGGGCACCCACGCGGAAAAGCCGATCGTTTTTTGCTCGGCCGGCTTCGTCGCCGTGACGGCCGGCTGGGTGGCCGGCTGGGTGGCGGGCGACGTGGCCGGCTGGGACGCGGGCCTGGTCGCCGGCTCAGTCGTCGGCTTGATGAACGGCCCGGCATGCGGCGCTGCCGCCGGCCTTGTCGTGGGGGGCGCTGCCACGGGCCCAATGGGCGGTTCAGGCAATGGCTGGATGTATGGGGCCTCGGTTGGCCTGGTCGTCGGCGCAGCCGGCTCGGGCAGGGGCTGGATGAAGGGCGCGGGCCCCGTCGTCGGAGCGGGCCGGGCCTGGGCGAGCGCCGAGGCCGGCCAAGCCAGGAGCGCCGCCAGCAGCCCCCCCGCTATCCATGCAAATCTTGCCATGTCCGCAACTCCTTGCCCTACCTGTATCCCGCTGGGGTCGACCATCATGCTCGCCGAAGCGAGCACGCCGGGCGACCAGAAAGGCATTATAATGCCCCCGCGCCGCCATTGCGACTATTCCCCGCCGGCCAACCGCGCCGCGTATGATCGCGCCAGCCCCAGCGGCACGGCCGTTTGCCCCCAACAATGCCTGCACAGCCCGCATCTTTTGCCCAGCTTAGCCAGCCTACGGAAACAGACTATTTTACCCGCGCTACTTTTTCGTAACTCTTGTGCTAAAAATGGTTAAGCGGGTCATTTTACCCCTTCGCGCCCCGCCAAAGCGCGATAGAATGAACTTAGTAACCGAACGAAATGAAGAAGGAGCGATTGCCCCAGGAGGTAATCCAATGAGTCGTCAGAGTATTCGCCGCAAGCTGAAGATGGTCTTTTTCATCATCCTTAGTTTCGCGGCCATGTGCTGAGCCAGTCTGTTTACAGGCTAGACCCGCGAATTGGTTATCTACGGAGAGGCTTTTGTTCTCGCTTGCTCTAGGGCTCGTCGCTATGCGGCGGGCCTTTTTTTTGGTCACCAGGGGGAAGAAACAGCGGAACCCGTCGAGAAAGACGGAACCCGGAACCCGGCTCCGCTACTTCTCCCGTGTTCCCGGTTCCAGGTTCCCGGTTCCGTCTTCCTTGACGGATTCCGCCTTTCCTGCTCGCTGAAGCGAGCAGGCCTACCGCCCCAGGTCTTCGGGGCTTTTGCCGAGGCGTTTGAGGAACTCGGCCTCGTCGATGATCTCGACGCCGAGTTGGCGGGCCTTGTCGGCCTTGGAGCCGGGGTTTTCGCCGACGACGACGAAGTGCGTCTTCTTGGACACGCTGGACGCCGGCCTGCCGCCCGCGGCCTTGATGGCGTCGTCGGCGCCCGTGCGGGTGAAGAACTCCAGCATGCCGGTGACCACGACGGTCATGCCCAGCATCGGCGACTTGGGGGCGGCCTTTTCGGCCGGGCGGCGGGCGGACGACATTCCGACCCCAGCGGCCTTGAGGCGCTCGATCGCTTCCCTGCCGGCCTGGCTGTGCAGCAGGGCGTGGACGCTCTCGGCGATTACCGGGCCGATCTCATTGACCCGCGTGAGGTCCTCGACGCTCGCCGAAGCCAGCGCGTCGATGTCGCCGAAGTGCCGGCTGAGCACCTCGCCCACCCTGCCGCCGACGTGGCGGATGCCAAGCGCCGCGACCAGCCGCTCCAGCCCGCGTTTCTTGCTGGCCTCGATGCCGTCCAGCAGGTTCTGAGCGGACTTCTCGCCCATGCGGTCAAGCTCCACAAGCTGCTCCTTCTTGAGCGAGTAGAGGTCCGCGAAATGCTGGACGAGACCCTTGCCGACGAGCTGGTCGACGACCGCCGGCCCGAGGCCTTCGATGTCCATCTGGTTTCGCCCGGCGTAGAACTCCAGCCGCTCGCGGATCTGGGCGGGACATTCGGGGTTGAGGCATCGCAGGTACACGCCGCCCTCGTCGCGCGCGACGGGCTCGCCGCAACTCGGACACTTGTCCGGCGGGGCGACCGGCGCGGCGCCGGCCGGGCGGCGGTCAGCAAGCACGCCGACGACCTGAGGGATGATCTCGCCGGCCTTCTCGACCAAAATCGTGTCGCCGACGCGCACGCCCAGCCGCTCGACCTGGTCGAAGTTGTGCAGCGAGGCGTTAGAGACGGTCGTGCCGGCGAGCTGGACCGGATCGAAGTGCGCCACCGGCGTGACGGTGCCCAGCCGGCCGACCTGGAAATCCACGCTTCGCAGCACCGTCTCGGCCCGCTGGGCCTCGTACTTGTAGGCGATGCACCAGCGCGGGTACTTGCTGGCGGCGCCGAGCCGCTGGCGGAGTTGCAGGTCGTCAACCTTGACGACCATGCCGTCGGTCTCGTAGTCGACCTGCTCGCGGCGCGTCAGCCAGTCGGCGATTGCCGCCAGGGCCTCTTCGATGTCCTTGCAGAGCCTCCAGTGCGGGTTTGCGGGAATGCCCCAGGAGGCGAGCTTCCGCGTGACGCCGCCGGCGGTCGAGGCAATCGGCTCGGACAGCTCGCCGATCCCGTGGGCCAGGAACGACAGGCGCCGCTGGGCCACCAGTTTCGGATCGAGCTGTTTTAGCGTTCCGGCCGCGCCGTTGCGGGGGTTGGCGAACGTCTCCAGGCCCTTGGCGGCCCGGGCGGCGTTGTAGGCGTCGAACGCGCTTCGCGGCCAGTAAACCTCGCCGCGGACCTCGATCACTTCGGGCAGTTTCTCGCCCTTGCCGGCTTCGAGCGTCAGCGGGATGGCGCGGATGGTGCGCGCGTTGTTGGTGATGTCGTCGCCGCGCCGCCCGTCGCCGCGCGTGGCAGCCACGGCGAGCCGGCCATGCTCGTAGCGGAGCGACACCGCCACGCCGTCGATCTTCGGGTCCACGAGGTACGTCACGTCGTCGCGCCCCAGGGTCTTGCGGACGCGGGCGTCGAACTCGCGGACCTGCTGCTCGTTGTAGGTGTTGTCGATGCTGAGCATCGGCTGGGAGTGCTCGACGGGCGCGAAGCCGTCGATCGGCTGCCCGCCGACCCGCTGGGTGGGCGAGTCGGGGGCGGCGAGTTCCGGCCGGCGGGCCTCGATGGCCTCGAGCTCGTCCATGAGTTGGTCGTACCGCCGGTCGGAAATCTCCGGCCTGGCTTCGACGTAGTACAGCCGGTCGTGCCGCCGGATTTCCCGGCGGAGCTGCTCGGCGCGAAGGGCGTCTGTGTCCTTTTCCTCGCTCATGCTACTTGGGCTTGGGGATCAGGCAGAGGAACTTCAGGTCGTCGCTGCCGACGTTCCTGAACTGGTGGTCGTCATCCGGCGCGACGTACACGCACTGGCCCGGGCCAAGGGGCAATTCGCCCTCGGCCGTGACAATCGAGCCGCTGCCGCAGAGGACGAAGACCTCGTGCTCCCACGGATGCGTGTGGCGCGGCGTGTGCCCGCCGGGGGCGATGATGAACTGCCGCATGTGGAAGGTCGGGGCGCCCTCGGCGTCGTGGATGAGCAGGCGGATCTGCACGCCACGGGCGCCGGCGGCGTTCACCGGCTCGGCCTGGACTTCTTCGGCTACCTTGATCTTCATGATTAGGCTCCCGTTCCTCTGTAATGCTAACCGTTTCTCTGCGCGCTCCCGCAGGACCGCTGGTCTGCGTGCTCCGCGTTGAGTTCTCTTCGTTCTCTTGGTTGCGGCCAACGGCAGGGTTAGGCATTCCGGCCGGCCGTCAGATCACCCGGCCGTCGTCGGACCTCGCGTAGATCCACTTGTCGGCGATCAACTCGTAGTCGACCAGTTCGCCGGGGGCGAAGAAAAGCGGTATTTCCCTCGAGGCGGCCTCGGGCGAATCGGATCCGTGAATGAGATTGTAGCGTCTGCTCATGCCGAAATCGCCCCGGATCGTCCCGCCGGGGGCGTCCGGGCCGAACGTCGGGCCCATCAGCGCGCGGCAGACCGCGACGGCGTGCTGGCCCTCCAGCGCCATCGCCACGACCGGCGAGGCGGTGATGAACTTCACCAGGGCCTCGTGGAAGTCCTTGCCCTCGTGCACGCCGTACATCCGCCGGGCGAGGTCGCGCGAGACGCTCAGGAGCTTCATCGCGACAATCTTGAGCCCCTTTCGCTCGAACCGGCCGACGAGTTGCCCGACGAGTTGGCGCTGCACGGCGTCGGGTTTAAGGACGATAAGCGTGCGCTCCATTGCCATTTGCCGAATCCTCAATGCCCCCGGCCACAATCGGCGGGGAAGGAAACTCTAGACCGCCCCGCCCGGCCCGTCAAGAGGCAGGCAGAAGGCGGGACGGCAATCAGAAACGCAACGGGCCCGGGGCGGGTGATCATCGGTTGCGGCATGGCTGGCCTGCCAAGCTCCAAATTACAAGCTCCAAATTACAAACAAGCTCCAAATAGCAAATTCCAATCACCCAAACAGCCGGCGCCGAATCCGCCCGCCGCCGGATGATGGGCGAAAAGACACAAACCTGGCTACCGGATCTCACGAGAGTCGCGGGGTTGTAATCCACAAGGCCTTTGTTTGGAATTTAAGGGTTGTGATTTGGTTCTTGTTTGGTTTTTGGTGCTTGTCATTTGGAGCTTGGCGGCGGGCGGGGCGCTATCGTCGCGGCGGCGCGGCCTGTACAATGCTCCGCGCTGTTTACTTGCAAAGGCGTCATGACCTGGAAGCATAAAACCTACGATGCGGTGCCGGCCTTGAGCGTTCGAGGCCCGCACCTGCGCCGCGCCATGAGGCTGGTGATGTTTAGCTGGATGTTCGGCGCGATCTGGCTTTCGTGCATATCCGGAAGCCACATGAAGATCTTCTCGGGCATGCTGGGCTTCGGGGACTTTGCCTTCGGCCTGATGGCGGCCCTGCCTTACATCGCGACTCTCGGCCAGCTCGCAGCGTCGCTGCTGATCGAGCGGACCGGCCTGGTCAAGTACCAGTACATGCAGTTCGCCCTCATTCACCGCGCGCTTTGGCTGGCCGTTGGGCTTTGCGGGCTGCTGCTGCCGGCGCCGTCGGGAATCGCGATCTTCGCGGCACTGTCGATCATGGGCGTCAGTTGGTTCACGGCCGCCCTGTCAACGCCGCCGTGGCTGACGTGGATGGGCTCCCTGCTGCCGCGCCGCGTGCGCGGGCGGTTCTTCGCCAACCGCGAGCGCCTCGCGCTTGGCACGGTGTCCGTCACGGTGCTCCTGGTGGGCCTGCTGATGGACATCGTCTACGATCCCAAGGGCCCGGCATATCAGTCGACGGCGATGTGGACCATCTGCGGCGTCCTGGCCGTCGCGGCCCTAAGCGGCATGGCCGACATACTCTGCTATCGCAAGGTCCCCGAGATCCTGCCCGTGCCGTCGCCCGAGGCCCAGCGCCGCCGCGAGGACCCCGACCAGCAGCTCTACGACGGGCAGCCCGCGTCGCGCCCGGCGGGTCTTGGCTGGTGGCGGGTGCTGCTGCACGACCTGCTCATCGAGCCGCTGCGCAACCGCGTCTTCCGCAGTTACGTGCTGTTCGGCGCTGCGCTGACGTTTTCCGTCACCTGCTCCAGTTGGTACTTCTGGCTGAACGCGATGGACAACCTGGGTTTCAGCAGCCTGGCCACCAACTCGCTGTTCCTGGTCGTCGGCCCGGTGGCGGGAATCTTCGCCGCCCGCGCCTGGGGCCGGGCCATCGACCGCTGGGGCCGAAGGCCCGTGCTCGTGCTGGGCACCATCGGCGTCAGCCTGTCTATCGTGCCCTGGCTGTTCGTCTCCCGCCAGACGCCCGCCCCGGACTTTCTCGTCCGCGGCGCAGCCTGGGCGCTGTCGCAGGTTGGCGGAGCCTTCGGGCGGCAGGACTGGGTAAGCCCGCAGACCGCCCTGCCGGTCGGCGCGTACCTCTGGAGCGTCCTTGCCTGCATCATCGGCGGGGCCACCTGGCCGGGGGTCAACGTCGCCCAGACGAGCATAGTGCTGGGCTTCTCCGAAGGAACCGGCAAGAGCCGCTACATCGCCGCCTCGGCCGTGCTCATCAGCGTCGGCGGGGCGCTCGGCGGACTTGTCGGCGGAGTCATGACGCGCCTGCTGGAGGGCCTCCAGCATCATCCACTTGCCTTCGGACCGGTGGCGTGGACGAACTGGCACCTGTCGTTCGCGCTGGCCCTGGCCGCCAGGCTGCTGGCGATGCTCTGGCTCTACGGCATGCCGGACGCCGGCGCAATTGCCGTGCGAGAAGTCGCCCGCCAGATCAGCGTCAACACCTACAACAACATCGTCACGACGATGTTCTACCCCCTTCGCGTCTTCGGCTGGCGCCGCAGCGGCAGGCCGACAGGCAGGCAAAACGGGCAGAAGTGAACCTGCTCGCGACCTGGCGGGGAAGGCTCTCTTAGCACGGATGCAGGGGTTTCAGAGGAAGAAGAAGCGAAGCAAGCCACAGATGAACGCAGATAAACGCAGATGGGGACCGCCTTGGGTTGCAAGACTTGCTTATCAATCGCACCAGCGGTATAGGCGCATCGCTTTTGAGGAAACAGGGCATGCCCTGTTTCTTCAAAAGCGATGCGGTCAGCCCTTACGACACGGGAGAATCGACCGACAAATGACACGTCTCTTATCTGCGTTTATCTGCGTTCATCTGCGGCTATCCTCCTGCTTTTTCCGTATCCCCTGCATATCCTGCATCCCTGCTAAACTGTTACCCCATGCCGGCAGGGCTCGACCGAAATGATCGTCTCAATCACGTGCGTCTTGCCCGGCGGGACCGCTACGGCGTCGTCCAGGGCGTTGGCGGCCTCGATGCAGAGCATCTCGGGCCATTCGTCGTCGCCGAAATCCGGCATGGCCGCGGCCTTCTCGATCCACGGGTTCCAGACCACGGTGGACTTCGAGCCGCGCTTGGCGACGTTGATCGCGCGGAGCATTTGCGGATCGTGCAGCACCACCTCGCCGGCTGAGTGCCTGTAGACGCTGTCGGTCTGGGCGGTGAACGTCAGCGGCTCGGGGCCTTGCACGGCCCGGCCGCCGGTCGCCTTGCTCCAATACGCCGCCCCGGCCAGGCCGGTCACGCGAACCTTGCGAACGTCCGAAACGCGGAAGTACGTGTGCAGCGCTTCGCTGATGACAAGGTCTCTCTGGCCGCGGTTGAGCGTTTCGGCCGCCACCGACAGCGACCGCCCGACGGTCACCCGCAAGCGAAGCTCGAAGTCGCCCGGCCAGTTGTCGCCCGGCGGCTTGCCGAACCGCCGCCACAGCACGGCCGAGACGCCGCCGTCGTCGGTCGGTGATATGCTCTCGACCTCCAGGCAGGTCAGCCGGACGTAGCCGTGGATCGGCGCCGATGAGTCGCCCTCAAGCGGCCCGAACCACGGATGGCAGATGGGAATGCCGCCGCGAATGGGCTTGCCGATCTCGTAGCGGCTTTCCCGGCTGAGCCACAGCACGTCTTCGCCGCCGGCGGGGGTCCAACTCGTGACGTGCGCGCCGAGCAGGTAGACCTCGGCGAGCGATCCCTCGGCCGCGATCACCAACTTCGTCAACCCGCCATTACCCTCCTCGAACTCGGCGAGGCCGGGAATGCCGAATAGCCTGTTAAGTTCCTCGACACTCATTTCTCTTTCCGTCCTATCACCGCGACGAATCGCCCTGCCGCGTCGCCTTCGGCGCGGTAGCTTGGGTACGTGTCGTTGTGGCAGATCGTGCAGACTTCCGCGGCTGCAATGTTCGCGCCCGGCACGCCCGCGGCCTGCAACTGCCGGCGGTTGGCGCCCCAGAGGTCGAAGAGGAACTTGTCTCCGCTGACGCGGAAGAACCTCTCGGCCGCGATGCCCAGTTCCCGCACGGCGGCGTCGACAACTTCGCCCCCGACCCTGTAGCAGCAAGGCCCGGCGGATGGGCATATGCCGGCGACGAGGTCCTCGCCGCGGCAGCCGAACTCGCCGCGGAGCTTCTCGACCATGCGGGCGGTCACTTGCCGCACGGTGCTCCGCCACGAGGCGTGCGCGATGCCTACGGCCCTTCCAGCCGGATCGGCCACGAGCACGAGCGGGCAATCGGCGCTGAAGCACATCACGCCGAGGCCGGGCGTGTCCGTGACCAGGGCGTCGGCCTCGCCGGCGAGTCCCGGGCTTGCGACGCGATAGACGCTGCCGCCGTGGACCTGCGTGCAGAACGCCACGCCGCCCAGTCCCATCGCGTCGGCGACCTGCCGGGCGGCGGCGGCGCGGTCGTCGGCGGCAAGGCGTACGTCCAGCCCGCGGCGCGTCGTCACGGCGTGGACGATTCCCGGCAAGGCCGAGAGGTTCCCGAACCGCCCCACCTGCCAGCCAGGCCCCAGCGCCGCCAGTTCGTACTGCTCGGCGCCGCGGCCAGGCGGGCTGGCGCAGCGGGCCTGGCACGAGCCTTCATCTTCGGACATCGAGCAGGACCTTTATGTTCTTGGCGCTTCTGGCGGCCGCAAGCGCCGCCAGGCCGTCGGCCAGTGCAAACTCCGCGCTGATGAGGGCCGAGACGTCCACCTCGCGTCGGGCCAGTGCTGCGATTGCCTCCGGGAACGGGCCACACCTCGAGCCGACGACGGTAATCTCGTCGATCACCAGCGGGGCGAGGTTCAGCCCGCCGGCGGAGGCAACGGCAAAAGTGCTCTTCAGGACTATCGTGCCGCGCGGGCGGACCGTCCGCATCGCCAGCTCGAAGCCCGACGCGCCGCCCGTGGCGTCGACGACCACGTCGGCATCCTTGGCGGGCACGAAGTCGCGTTCAAGGATCGCCTGGACGCCCTGTTTTTCCGCGGCATCGAGCTTGGCCGCGTGCCGGCCCACCATCAGCGTCCGCCTCAGCCGCGGGCGAAGAACGCGTACGATGAGCTGCGCCAGCCGCCCGTCGCCAAGCACCACCACCCGGTCCGACTGGGCGAGCTTGACCTGGCGGATGAGTTGAAACGCCGCCGCCAGCGGCTCGATGAAGACCGCCTCGCTGTCGCTGACGGCGTCGGGCACCTCGTGGCAGTTCCGAGCCGGGACGGTCACGTACTCGGCGAAGCATCCGTCCCGCCCGTCGATGCCCAGGACCGCCCGGTTGCGGCAATGGTTGGCCAGGCCGGACCTGCACATGTCGCACTTGCCGCAGATGCAGTTTATCTCGGCCACAACGCGTTTGCCGGCCCACTGCCGCGACCCGCCGACGGCCCTGCCGACGAACTCGTGGCCCATCACGCCCTCAAAGCCCATGTAGCCCTTGACGACCTCCAGGTCGGTCGAGCATATCCCGGCCTTGCCGACCTCGACGAGCACCTCTCCGTGCGCGCAGCGCGGCTTGGGGTAATCCGTCCGCACAACCACTTCGCCGTCAAAACACATCGCGAGCATCGGTCTCTCCGGAGACCCGCGAAAACCGGCAGGTCACCTCTTCGGCGCCCCGGGCGCCGCGGGGTCTGCCGCCTTGGGCGTGACGACATCCCCTTTCGGCGCCGCCGTTGGCGCGGCTGAGGCAGGCATGGTCGAGGGCTGGCTGGTTGGCCTGGTGACCCGCATCCAGTCCCACCAGGGCGGCTCGTAGGCGGCCGCGGCCGCCTTCGGCGCCGTCGAGGCAGGCCTGGTCGAAGGCTCCTTGTCGGGGCTGGTGACCCGCATCCAGTCCCACCAGGGCGGCTCGTAGGCCGCCGCGGCCGCCTTCGGCGCCAGCGCCCGGGCGCCGGCCACGTCCGCCCAGTCCTGCGGATCGTAGCCGAGGTCCTTTCCGACAATCGCCACAAGAGACCCGTGGGCATGGTATCGCACGGAAAACGCCTTGTCGGACAGGCAGTCCACCAGCGTGCGAACCACGGATATGTCGCGATGGTGCCGCAGCGCCCGGCAGGAACTGGCGCGGACGTCCTGATCGGCGTCGTTCAGCGCGCGGTTCCGCAGGGCCGTGGCCGAGGAGGCGTCGTAAACCTTGTCCAGCGCGGTGGCGGCGTCCTGGCGGACGTTCACGTCGGCATCCAGCAGCGCCCGCGTGACGTCCGGGGCGTAGGTCAGGTCCTGGGCCCGGCCAAGGGCCCGGACGGCCGCGGCGCGGACAAGCGGGTCCTTGTCGGTCTTCAGCAGGGCCGCGTAGCCCTTGAGGTACGGCTCCTTGAGGCCCCAGTCCCTCGAACTGAGGCCCACGATGCCCTGGCGGCGCCTGTCGGGGTCGTTGGGGTCGAAGGCCCAGGCCGCCAACTTGCTGGGCGACGGGCCCGTGAGCCTCTCGGCCATGCTGACGCTCCCGCCGTCGCCGCCCTTGGAGCAGCCGGTCAAAGACGCCAATAACGCGAAGAAGGCAATAGGCAATAGGTAGTAGGTAATAGGAAAGGAGGTCTGCAAGCCCATCGACGACAATCCCTGGAACCGATGCGGCGTCTCTTCATGCTTTCGGGTGAGTCGAAGGTTCATGTTGGACTCTTTGCTTTCCTACGCGCTACCCGCACTCCTGCTCGCTGAAGCGAGCAGGCCTCGCTACTGAGCACCAATGCGTCGGGATTCCAGTTCGTCGGTCCCGACGAACTGAACGTGATCTATCTTTCGCCCGCCGAACCGCTCGCCGAGGACGGCGAACCGCTCGGCGTTGTCGGTGACATAGCATCGCAGCGTGCCGCGCCCGGACGGGTTGTCCAGCCCGGCGGCCTGGAGCCTGCGGCGGGCCTCGCGGGCGGCGGCGGCGGCGCTGCTGACGAGCTTGACATCGGGGCCCATGAGCTTTCCGATCGCCCCGGCCAGCAGCGGGTAGTGCGTGCAGCCGAGGATCATCGCCCCGCACCGGCGGCGCTGCATGGCGCGAAGGTAGTCGCACAGGACGTTCAGGACGATAGGGTCGTCCTGGTCCCGCCCCTCCTCGACGATCGGGACAAGCAGCGGGCACGCCTGGGCCATCACCTCGCGCCCGGGCGCCAGCCGGGCAATCTCCCGCTGATAGGCCCCGCTCTTGACGGTGGCCTCCGTGCCGATCACGCCGATCACGCCGTCGGTGGCCGCCACGGCCGCGGCCGCGCCGGGACGAATCACGTCCACAACGTCAACCGGGCTTGCCGCCACGAGCTGCTCGTACGCCGCCGCCGTCGCCGAGTTGCACGCCACCACGATCATCTTCGGGTCGAAGCCCAGCAGGAACGACATGTCCTCCAGCGCGAATTGCCGGACCGTCTGGAGGCTCTTGATGCCGTAGGGAACGCGGGCGCTGTCGCCGAGGTAGACGACGTCCTCGGCCGGCATTATCTCCGTCAACTCGCGCACGACCGTCAGGCCGCCGAGGCCGGAATCGAATACCCCGATGGGCCGGGGATCGCTATGAAACTGCTCTTGGCTCGCCACGACCGAAGCTTACCCGAACGGACCACAATTACGCAAGGCGTTTGGCCGGACGCCGCGAAAATTGTGCGAAAGCCGTGGAAAAATTCCCGAAATGAGGAGATACTGACGTTCGACAACCTAAGCCGGTCTTGGACGCAGGACATAGGGGAAACACGGGACAAAGGGAGACTGGACCATGAAGGCTGCGATACTGGCGGGCCTGTTCACACTGGCATACGGCTGCGGGGTTGCGGCGGCCGCGGACAAGGATGCGTTGGCCAAGCAACTGGAGTCCGACTACAAGGCGCTGCTGGCGAAGGATCGCAACGCCGTGTCTACAAGGGAAGCCGCCCGGCTCCTTCAGACCAGCGATCAGAGATCCAATGCCTGGAATTACCGCAAGGCGATCGGCCTGCTCCGCACGACACGTTCCAAGGCAAGCATCCCGCTGCTCATGGGCTCCATGCTCCAGCCGGACCGATTCGTCTGGACCGCGGAGAAGGATTTTGCCGACACGCTGACGATACTGACAGGCCGGCATATCGGGGTGCCGAGGACGGGTTCGGCCAAGGAGTCGGAGATGGTCGAGTTCGTCAAGAACCTCGTCAGCGAATGGTGGAACCCCCAGCGCGACAAGATATCCACCAACCAGGCCGGCTTCTCGGACGAGCAACTCGAGAATGTCCTGGCCTGCCTCATAGCGCTGGCCGAGCGGCAAATGTCGCCGGGGTCGCGCAAAGGCGAGGTCGACACGGCGTATGCCGTGTCCAGCATTATCCGTCACTGCGTGCTGCACCGCTCTTCGAGCGATGATCCCGGCTGGGTAAGGGAAGACCTCAGCGCGAACATGGTGCCCGTCATGCTGAAGATGGTGGGCTGGGAGAAGGGCAAGAAGAAGCCCACCGACCGCGCTGGAGCCGCCGGCGCCAACGCGGCGGCGAGCCAGGCAGCCGATACGGTGGCGGCGGCATCGCCCCCCATGATCTACGAGATCATTCCCATGCTCTCCCAGCTACGCAAGGACAAAAATGCGCCGGAACTTGACAAGGTCGCCATGGATGAAGCCCAGCCGGCCGCGTGCCGGCTCACCTGCCTTCTCGCTCTGTACGGGTCCAATGGGAACATGCCGACCGAGCCGCTCGTTTCGATTGCCCGGAATGAGACCCGGCTGAGCGTGCGGCTGGCGGCGATAATCTCCCTTTCTTACAGCACCAACAAGGCCGCCGCGTACAAGGCCGCCCTGTCGGCCATGCGCGATGAGAACAACGAGGTCATCTCAGCCGGCGCGTATGCGCTTCGCGGCCTGCCGCATCGCGATTCGGTGCCCTCGCTCTGGGACATCTTGGACAAGTGCGAGCCGAAGGAGGCGATCCTGCCCGCCATCTCAGCGTTGGGGGAGATACGGACGGCCGAGGCCGCCAACGCGCTGGCGGACTTCCTCGAGGCCGCGAGCAAGGATTCCACGAAGGACCGCTACATCATCCACGCTCTGATGGCATTGGATTCCGTCACGGGCAAGTCTTTCATGAGGGCGGGGGCCAGCCGCGAAGCCCAGCAGACCCTGGCCGCCGAGGCGGTAAAATGGTGGCGCGCCCAGAAGGGCAGGCTGCCGGTCCAAAAGCCACGCCGCTAGCCCAGTCAGGCCGGACTGGTCGGTCCCGGTTACAATAGGCCAAGTATCTTGCAGGACCCCGGCCTCTTGCTGGCAGTGCGCGGGGCATGAGGACCGACGGGACGGGACATCTGCAATGTTCGACGACCTTTACACATTATGGCTGGGCATTGGGCCGGGCCCCCGGCCGCCGGATCACTATGCGCTGCTGGGGCTGGAGCGGTTTTGCCAGGATATCGAGGCGATCGAGTCGGCCACGCGTGCCCGCCTGACGCGGCTGGATGAGTTCGCCATGCACCCGGACCGTGACACGCGCGACGCGGTCCAGGACATGATGAACGAGGTTGCCCGCGCGCGGGTGTGCCTGGTGAATCCGGCCAAACGGGGGGCGTACGACCAGCGGCTCGGCGGCGGCCCGGCAGCGCCCGCGGGGGCCGCGCAGGCGGCGGTTGCCCCGGCCCGGCCGTTGCCGCCTCGCGAGTCGGTCTTTGAGCAGGGCGAGCCGGTCTTTGCGCGGGACGAGCCGGCGCTGGCCGGGACCGGCCCGGCCGGCCGCACGCCAGAGCCGAATGCCACAATCCGGGCCTTCGAGGCCCTGGTCTGGAAGCACCTGGGCAAGTGGAAGCTCGGCCCACAGGAAGAGCGTCTGCTGGTGGCGGAGGCGGCGGACCTCAGCATCGCGGACGCTGCCGCCCGGCGCATCATTCGCAAGATCGACCGGGCGGCGGAGGGCCGGGCCGAAAAGCGGCACAACTGGACCGTCGGCATCGTCGTGGGATCGGCGTGCGTGGTCGTGGCGGGCCTGGTGGTGTTCCTCCTGGTTTCCAACTGGCGGGTCGAGAGACGACAGGAAATGGAGACGCAGTTCTCCGCCGCCCTGGCCTCCGCGAAGGACTGCCTGGCCCGCAACGACCTGGATGGAGCCGGCCTGGCCCTGGACGAAGCCAAGAGCCTCTTTCCCGAGGACCCGCGTTACGCGGCCATGAACGGCGAGCTGGCGGCCGCGCGATCGATGGTAGAGAAGGAAATGGCGTTCGCCGCCGCCCTGGCTGCCGCACGGGAGTGCATTGCCCGCAAGGATTGGCAAGCCGCCGGCCAGGCCCTGGCCAAGGTTAGGAACATCTTGCCCGACGACCCGCGGTCCACTGCTCTGGACGGCGAAATCACGGTGGTTCGTTCATCGCTGAAACTCCTTGACGAGGCCATGTCGCTCTACGCCACCGGCAAGTACGCCGATGCCAATTCGCGGATCGCCCAGATCCTGGCCGTCCGCCCCGGCGACCCAGAGGCGATTGCGATGAAGGTGAAGATTGGTGAGTACCTTTCCCAACAGGCAAGCTCGCGGCCGAGGAACCCCATGCCGGCAACCCAGGCTGCGATGACGCCGGCCCAGCGCGGCGAGGTCCAGAAGGCCCGGGACGCGGTCAAACAGGCCCTGGCAATGAAGCCCGCCGACCCGGAATCGCTGGCGTTGCAGGCGGAGATAGAGAAGTATCTCGCCCAGCCGGCCGCCTCCCAACCGGCAACCTCCCAACCAATAGTGCCCAAGCCGGGGGAATTGCTTCTGGACCTTGGCGGCGGCGTGAGCATGAAGCTGGCGCTTATACCCGCCGGGAAGTTCATGATGGGCAGCCCTGAAACGGAGAAAGACCGCCGCATGGCCGAAGGCCCGCAGCGCGAGGTGAGAATCTCCAAGCCTTTCTACATGGGCGTCTACGAGGTGACGCGGGAGCAATACGAGCGGTTGATGGGCAAGAACCCCAGCAAGTTCAAGGGACCGCGGAACCCGGTCGAGCAGGTGTCCTGGGACGATGCCGTGGAGTTCTGCAATAAGCTTTCGCAGAAGACGGGCAGGGAAGTTTCCTTGCCGACAGAGGCCCAATGGGAATACGCCTGCCGGGCGGGCTCCAAGACGCGGTTTGGCTTTGGCGACAATGACGCGGAACTGGGCGATTACGGCTGGTTCACCGAGAACAGCGGAGACAAGACGCACCAGGTAGGCGGGAAGAAGCCCAACGCGCTGGGCCTGTATGACATGCACGGCAACGTGGCGGAGTGGTGCTCGGACTGGTACGGTCCTTACGGAAGGGCCAATGATACCGACCCCGCGGGCCCGACTTCGGGCAGGTCCCATGTCCTGCGCGGCGGCAGTTGGTACAGGTATCCGCCCGACTGCCGATCCGCGCATCGCGGCGGGATCTCCCCGGGCGATGTCCTCGGCCTCACCGGCGTCGGTTTCCGTGTTTCCGTGGGCCCAAGCTAGCCCTTTGCCCTTTGTTGTCTTACTCTTTGCCCTTCTAGTCTTGAGCGATCTAAGTCAGGTCGCCGGGCGAAGCTCAGTTGCCGCTTATTACCCCCGGTCGCTTGTTGCGCCACTCTGGCCGCGCGCTGCCGTCTGGCCTGGTTGCCCCGCTTTTCCGGGCCGCTTTTCGGATTGCGGGGAATCCTGCCCGCCGGTACGATACGTCTATTGCGGGACACAGTGAAGGTTCTTATCTGCCCGCAGACTGACCGGGCCGAGCGGGGCATATTGCCCCCAGGGAGGTTGTTCTTATGGCTGCAAACGGCGGCAAGGTAATAGGCATCGACCTGGGCACGACCTTTTCGGCCATGGCGTAC
>Ga0315282_10003774_pt1 | contig 26949 bp, 24 predicted proteins | sample YL17G07_20_MG_FD_203693 | JGI IMG/M metagenome (GOLD analysis project Ga0315282, IMG submission 203693) | Sediment microbial communities from Yellowstone Lake, YNP, Wyoming, USA - YL17G07_20 | ecosystem: Environmental > Aquatic > Freshwater > Lake > Sediment | place: USA: Wyoming | collected...
CTTTTTCCTGGGACTCATCCCGGGTATCGGTGCCATCATCCCTACTTTTATGGCTTACGTCGTGGAGAAGAGGGTATCCAAGCATCCGGAAAAATTTGGCACCGGGGTCATCGAAGGAGTGGCTTCTCCGGAAACGGCCAACAACTCTTATGCCAATGCGGCCATGGTCCCATTGCTCACCCTGGGCATCCCGGGGTCCCCCACCCTGGCTGTGCTCATGGGGGCATTCATCATCCACGGTCTTACTCCCGGTCCCTTCCTTTTCAAAGAGCGCCCGGATGTGGTGTGGGGGCTCATTGCCAGCCTCTATTTGGGAAACGTTATTTTGCTTATTCTAAACCTGCCCCTGGTCGGCCTCTGGGCCAAGCTTCTCGAAATCCGGTATCAATATCTCTACCCCGGAATCCTGCTTTTCTGTATTTTAGGAGCTTACAGCCTAAACCAGAGCGTGTTTGATGTGGGGGTAATGGTGGCCTTCGGAGTCCTGGGCTATATTTTCCGCAAACTGGACTGGCCCCTGGCTCCGACGGTCCTGGCTCTCATCCTGGGGCCGATGATGGAGAGGGCGTTGCGCACCTCGCTGGAAATGTCGGCCGGGGATATAACTATCCTACTCACCCGGCCCATTTCGGCGGTTCTATTGATCGTGGCCGCCATCGTCCTGCTCAGCCCGGGGGTTCGGCTGTTGGGTAAGCGGGCCGGCAAGGATTAGAATACCGATCAAATCCCCCCAACCCCCCTTTATTAAAGGGGAGCAGGGGGGATTTCTGGGGGATTTCTGGAAGGTGTTTGGTCCGAGGCAGATTTATTCCTTTGGTTGCGGCCATGCCGCACGGTGGTCTCTGTGGCTAAGTTCAAAATAGGATTACCTTTGCAGAAATGGTAAAAATAAAAGGCAAGGAGGAAGCTACATGAAAAAGAAAGTCATCTTCGGTTTGGTAGCGGGACTAACATTGGTATTTGTAGTGAGCGCCTTTGCCCAGGATTACCCCACAAAGCCGATTACGCTTCAAGTGCCCTACCCGGCTGGGGGCAGCACCGATGTGGGGGCCCGTATCGCGGCGTCGCTTGCGGAGAAAGAGTTTGGAAAGCCTATCGTAGTTGTCAACAAGGCTGGTGCGGGAGGACAGATCGGCTGGACCGAGCTGGCCAGGGCGAAGCCCGATGGATATTATCTTGGCTACATCAACCTGCCCCACCTGCCCAGCGCTATCCTGGACCCGGAGCGCAAAGCGACCTTCAAGGGCGAAGATATTGTCCCCATCATCAGCCAAGCCCTCGATCCCACCACGGTCTCCGTAAGACCCGACAGCCCCTGGAAGACCCTCAAAGACCTGATCGATGATGTCAAAAAGAGACCTGGCCAAATCGCTGCCGGCATCGTGGGCTACCTTCAGGATGATGAGATTGGCTATCTTCAGTTGGCCGAGGCAGCGGGGATTCAGATGCGGCTGGTCTATTTCGACGGGGCCGCTCCCGCCATTACCGCTCTCCTCGGAAAGCATGTGGATGTCCTTTTCTGCACTGTGGGCGATAACTTCAATCAGTGGAAAGCAGGAAGAATCCGCATGTTGGTAATCATGGACAAGGGCAGGTCCAAGTTCTACCCTGATTTGCCCGCTTCGGCGGAGCTGGGTTTCCCCACCGTTATCTCTGCCTCCACCCGGGGAGTTGCGGGACCCAAAGGGATCCCTGAGCCCATCATGAAAAAGATCCAGGACGCCTTCCAGAAGGCGATGATGAGCAAAGAACACATCGATAAGCTCGAAACCGCGGGCCATCCCGTGAAAATCATGGTGGGCAAGGAGTTCGTCGATTATTACTGGGAAAGCTTCAAAGTGGCCAAGAAATGGGTGGAGTACGTCCGCAAGAAATGATCGGCGGTGGTGAAGGCAGCGGCCCAGGCCGCCGCCTTCACCCTTCTAGAATTTTGTCCGAACTATTTTTCTCCCCGTAATTTTGTGGGGGGAAATCAGGCAGATTTTCACAGACTCCAGCTCTTCCTTGACGTTCCGATCGCCTTTTTTCATATACTCGGCAAAAGATACCGGGACGCGGTATTTATCGATCAGCTTTTGCAGGTAGGGAAGCATCCGGTCCTTTTCCGAGATAACCTCAACCCGGCCCCAAAGGATCACGCTCTTGGCCAGGGAGCCGTCCGAAGTGGATTCATCCACTTCAAAACACACCTCCGGGTTAGACTGCATCGCGGCCATTTTCAGCCCTTCCCGGCAGGTGTGAAAGAAAACCTTCCCTTCCGCATATCCGTACCCTACGGGAACGATGTAAGCACCCTCCTTGAGAATCAGGCCAATCCTACCTACCCGGGCACAGGTCAGGAATTGATCGATCTCCGGAGGGGTCATATCTTTCGATGGCACGGTGGCACTGAGATTTTCGTCTGTCTTCATTTGGGTCCTCAATTTAGAAAGATATTTTCTGGGTAAATCCTGGCAACCCTATCGGATATCATTCAGCCAAGCGCAGCAGGTATTCCCGTTCCTGGAAGAGCATAAGGAATTCTCATACCACAAAGAAATATTTTGTCAAGTTTTTTAGAAATTGGGGACACATCCTATTTTCCACTTCCCCATACTGGATATTGGGATGTGTCCCCAATTTCAATAGATTTTTCGTCTGGCCCGTTCGAGAGCTCGGAGCGCTTCTTCCTTCGTGACCCCCGCTTCATTCAGCACCCTCCCGATGTCCAAAAGAAGGGCCTCTGGGGTGTTTTCCTGGATCGGGGTCAGACGGGCAATGGGTTTTTTGCGTTTCATGACCACAATCTCATTGCCTTCATTTAAATATTTCACTGCGTCCTGTTTGAATTCCCGAACTCCGACAAACTTCATATCCCTCACCTCCCGCGAATAATGTTACCATAAATGTAGGAACAAATCAATTCAGGGGGGACGTGGAGGGGACGTAGGTTCAAACACAACTTATAGAGACCCAAACAAATTGGCCATTTTCTCAGCCATTTGTCTTTGAACCGGCGCCCCCCAGCTCCCTACCGCCACTCGGCATCTGTCGGGTGGAAATTCGTCGTTGAGTGCCGCACGATCTCCCGGTCCAGGCCGTGCTTCATGAACTTCGCCCACTCGGCGAAGTGGGGCATCTCCCGGTGGGCCAGTCGCGCCGCTTCGTCCTTGTAGACCTCGTAGAAGTGGAACTTCAGCGGGTCATCGTTGTCTCGCAGTACGTCGAAGCGCAAGCATCCCGGCTCGTCGCCCTCCGAATGCACCGCATCGTGCTTGATGATTTTCAGAAACTCGTCGAGCGCCGACGGCTTGACGTGAACTTCAATCAGCATACAAATCATGGCAACCTCCTTTTACTCTTTCCTTTTACTTATCTTGGCACTGCCAGAAGCATGGCATCTTGGATATGCTTTTCCTCGCTGTCCTTAAGATACAATGCTGATCAGGCGTTGGCAAGGCGAAAAATCGGAGGAGAATTTCCTCCGCGATGGGGGTTGAAGGGAAGGCAACGAGCCGGTGGGTGAGATATAGGAGCGCAGGAGACCGGCCCCTGCCGCTGCCTAGGCTGGGTCGCCGATCTATCCAAGAATCAAATAATGTTTCCCCGGAACTTTTGGAACCAACCCCGATTAGTTCTCTTAAAACCAACCTCCCGGGTCCAGAGCGTTAACGAATCTATATTTAATGATCTTCTCCCCCAATAAGAGATTTGAATTTCAATTAAGAGAGAAACGAGCTTCTTATTCTCCAAGGGGATGAATCCAATCTTCAAAAATGAAGGGGCACATTTGTCAAGGATAAAGATTGAACCCCAAAATATGTTTGACAGGAGGAAGACAGGATGCCCCGGCTCCACACATGCCTCCATTAGGTCAAAAAATCCGCCGGTACCATTGGCCTACCCGCGTTCGCCTGGTCTTCTAGTATTTGCGCTCAATTTGACGGACCAAACGGAGCTACGTCCCCCTCCTGCATATAAAATTTTAGTGCCGCTTATAGCATTCCTACTTAAGCTTGTAAACACCGTCCCCTTTTCCAAACTGACTATGACTCACTATTATGCGCTCAGAAATCAGCCGAGGATGAAGCTCCAGAATGCGGATGCCCGGAACCTTCATTTTATGTTTGTTGGTGGCAGCAATATCGACCCCATGAAAGACGCCTACATGCGCTCCTTAACGATTTCCTTTGTCGATAAGGATCACATCATCCAAAAATGGACGCTGTTTGTGGGTGGAAAAGAAAAGGGAACGTCTGTATTTGAACTATCTCGCGTACTTTAGTGGGGCGAGGGGGGCAGGTCTTGTCTTTGGGCTTTTTTCTTTCCTTCATTATCTGGCAAGGTTTCGACAGGAGCCAATCCGACTCCCATTCTTAGAAAATAGCAAGAATAAAGACCTGACCCCGCGCCCTCGCTACACTGTTTATTGTGGAAAATCACCCACTCGATTTGCAGGGGATCCTATAAAAAAGGACTATACGTCTGTTGTCATGGCCCGGCGAATTTTTTATGGCGAAGCAGGGTTTGGCACAGCATACCACCGATAGTACTGTACCGATCGTGTATGCTGCACTGAAAGCTTAGCTGATAACTGCCACGAGAGAATGCCTTAAACCCATTTTTACCTCTCTTCGTATCGCACATTCTTTAGGTAATATTTCATCGGTCCACACATACCCGATTTGCATAAGGCGTGAATGTCTTCTCCCATGAGGGCTGTAAAAATGAGGGTAATTGCACGCTCAAGCCAGCACTCCTTTAATGCTTGGATGTCAGGTAGATGTGTAAATCCATTATAGTAAGTGGTCCCCTTTTATTCGAGCCGAAGCCTCACATCAGTTAGATCCTCCATCATCTTAAAAAGTATAGTGAAATCCTTTTTTCCCAACCCCTTAGCATTTGCAAGGGAGAATGTCTGATGAGCAAGTGCACCCATGATCATTGGTATTCTTTCTTCCCTCGCAAGGTTCATTGCAAGCCCGAGATCTTTGTACATCAGGTCAGCCATAAAGCCAGGCTCGAAATCCCCCTTAAAGGCTTTGACTGCGGCATAAAATTGCATAGCAAAATTCTGGCCTGAACTAGCACTAATGGCATCAAATAAAACCCTTAAATCCACACCTGCTTTCACACCCATTGCGAGGGCTTCAGCGCTTGCTACCACATTAATTCCAGCAAGCAAATTATTGGCTATTTTCACCACTTCCCCATTGCCGTTTCCACCGCAATAGTATATTTTCTTCCCCATAGCATTAAAGATGTCTAGGCATCTCTTATAAATCTCTTCATCACCACCGACCATTATAGCGAGTGTACCTGCCTTTGCTCCCATCTGACCTCCACTGACAGGGGCATCTAGCATTTTGACTCCTTTTTTCGATAACGCCTCTGCAATCTTCCTAGAGATGCTGGGATCAATGGTACTCATATCGACAACTATCGACTCAGGTTTGACTCCTTCAACAACACCTACCTCTCCCAAAATTGCTTGTTCAACATCTTTAGAGTTTGGTAACATGGTTATGATGATATTAGATTCTGCGGCCACTTCCTTACAGGATGTCGCAATGCTAGCTTTTTTTCCTTGCAATTCTTGTAAAGTGTTAGGGTTGATGTCATACGCAATTAAGCGATAACCCGCCTTCAAGAGATTTAGGCTCATAGGTTTGCCCATGAACCCCACGCCGATAAACCCGATCTTCTCTTTCATAGCATTGTCCCTCCCTAGGAGATTTTTAAAAGGTATATGCTACTTCTAGTCTAAAATAAAGAAAGCTAATAAGAGCGGTCCAGTACATCGTATCCCTTAGCTTTATTTGACCACACATTGAGTCCATTCTTGCGCTCCCGAAAGATTTCCATGGAACTTTGCCCATTCGTCTTTTTAATACGGACCAAATCGCTTGAATGAATGCCCCAACGCCGTAGAACCTCGGCCACCGATCCATTTCCCTTGGCCTTGGTGGCTTCCAAAAAGATCTGAAACTTTTCCTCCGGGGTGGATCCCGACGTTTCCGAACTGCCGGAGTTTGGTTTTCCATCTTTGGTTCCTCCTTACATGGAAAGCTAGACCATCTGCCTCCCCCGGGCAAGCGGCAATCGGCAGGGGGTAGCGGAAGGAGCCCATAGGGCGACTGGAATTACCCCCCTTCCGAAGCTACTTCGCACTCACCCCTAATAATACATACAAACTCAAAAACATCGTAGTTACTCCCAGGGAACTTCCATGGCTGCGTTCCTACCAGCGATCCGCCCAAAGGCCAAAGCCTCTGGAAAATTGCTGCCTCCTTGATAAAGGTGCCCGAAAAATGATCCGAGTTCTCCAGCGGCATACAATTTGTTGATGGGTTCGTTGTTTCCCCCTATCACCTGACATCTTGCATTGTGCGCAGGACCTCCCTGTGTGTTTATGATATTCAGGCCCAGTTCCGTTCCATAAAAAGGTGGTGATTGGAGAGGCGACATGCTATCCGGGCCTCGCTTGAACTCAGGATCAGAGCTTCGTTCACAATAGGCATTAAATTTCTCGACAGTTTCAGCCAACCCTTGCGCTTCAATTCCCAACTTTTCCGCAAGCTCTCCAATCGTATCCCCCTTGGCAATCCAACCCTTCTCAATCTCCTTGCTGTTGTCTTCGCTCCATTTATAAAGGTTATGAACGATCATCCAAGTAAGGGTTTGCGGCCCAAGGTTTTGCTCAGGCACAAGGGGACCTTGCTTTCTGAAATTCTCATCAAAAATCAGGTAGGGCGGCATATTTGGATATTCGGCATGGGAGTGGTCGAAATTACTTGCTTCGATATCACCCTTGTAGTGACCCAGTCTCCTTGATTCCGGCATAAACCGTTTCCCATATTTATTGACAAAAATATAACTTCCATTCATCGGGTGATATGGAAGTGAGGCTGAGCAGTTAAATAGATCACTCGGTGCTTTGATCGCGAAATTCATTATTTCAAAGCTCGCCATATGCCACAATTTAGCTCCTGCTGCCGCGGCCATCATTATGCCATCACCTGTGTTGTAAGGAGTCCCTGAATGGCAGAAACGTATTCCCGGGTAATTGAAATTTCTCAGCATTTCTTGATTATTTTGGTAACCTCCACACGCCAAAACGACACCCTTTCTGGCTTTAACATATAGGGTTGCATTGTTTTTTCTACTCAAAACGCCATGGATTTCCATCGTTGAGGGGTCCTGAATCAACCGCTTGGCCGGCGTTTCATACAGTACCTTGATATCTCGCCCCTTCACATTCTCCTCTAATATTTTAAAGGCCACGTGCCCTCCTCCCTTGACTAAGATTTGATCAACACGGGAGCCTGGAAGTGTAGGGAACGTTCCGGCCATTTGGCGATCCTCAATCACCAAGGGGACATCCAATTTTTTTAGCCAAGCGGGAACTTCATCTATTTTTTTGGCCATGGTATCGATCAACTCTTCGTCTTCTACCGTGCCAAACGCCAATGCTCTATAATAATCGATGCCTTCGGTGACACTCGAAGGCACAAGCATATAGCCGGCACAACACCCTGTATTTCCTCCTGGCAGGTTATGCGGAGCCTTTTCAAGTATAATGACCTCTGCATCGGCATCATGTGCCTCGATGGCAGCGGCGGCGCCAGCCCCTCCAAATCCAACCACTACAACATCTGTTTCCAGATCCCATTTCTGGCCAGTAGAGGCACCTTTTCCTCTTCCTGATTTTTTTCCAATATTCTTTTTAATCATTTTCACCTCCTCCTCCATTGCGCAGGGCCTTGAGTTTCATTCTGAATTCTCTCATAACTCTATCATCAAACTATTCGATGCCATTCAAGAGGCCCCGGTTTATGCAAAGTGTATTTTCTCATATTCTTGACTAGCCCAACAGATATCTTGATTAGATTCTCGAAATTATTCTTATCGCTTTTCCATCTTCATCTTCAGCGCCTACAACTCTTCCCCACATTTGATATTCACAATATACCTTGCTTCTTATCTCCCCCCAAAACCCTTATTCCCTTGACCCATAGCAAATTATCAAGCTTATAATTCCTGTCATCTTCCTATTCCTTCGTGCAATCGTCTCTACGTTGAGCAATCCCTTCATGTTTTGCCGAGAAAATCATTATGGCCCATAAACTAATCGCCTTGAGGTCTCCCAATCAAGTGCACTTTCCAGTAGCCCTGAAAGAGTTCTTTCAACAACCCAAACCGCCTCTTTCACCTCTTCTATTCCGATCCTGTCTTTCCCTTTTTCAATAGTAAAGGCGTTTGCCTTCAATTCTAAAGCATCGGCAGCCAGGAACATTAAAAAAACTTCCAAATCAATCGGTAAATCCGCAGATTTTGTTCCATACCGTCCCTCTCGCCTTTGCAGCTCATATAAATATCTCTCTTCTACCAGAGATGCCTCAGGGGTCATTTTTAGCATTTTCATGATTTTAGCGATTCCAATATCTATCTTCCTCCCGTCGAAACCATGGATATTGATACTGTTTTCCTGCTGGCATTGAATAGTTCTCCCATCTGCTGTCCCATAAATGATACTTCCTTCCTCCTCCAAAGCCTTAAGATGAATTATTTCTCTTTCTGCAGATTCAAAAGATAATACAGGAAGAGTTAATTGAAATTGCCGCTTTCCTTCGGATAGCTCCCGCTGTTCGATATAGAACTCGCTTCTTCCCGGCAGCTTTACCGCCATATTCAACAGGATCTCTTTTAGTGAAGGAAGGAGCTCATGCAGAACGCATTCCAACCGCCCGCGCGCTGTCAAGCCGTTTAAGGCTTTTGCTTGAAACATCTCCCAAACGATTTCCTTCATTTTAATCTTTGTAACCCAGTCGGAGTAGACCCTCTTTGATGTGGTTTTGAATAGTATAGTCATAAAATATTTTGTATTCAGCACATACTCCCGTAGAGTTCCCAAAAAGGTCTCGCTTTCTATTTCCAATAGTTCAAGGAGAAGGCTTTCAAGATAGGCCCCCTCTAACGCTATTCCCTTTTCAACACCTACACCGGGGCAATGTTCGAGGCACCATAGCAATTTTCCATCCCATTGAATATGCAGCTGCAAGGGATACAAGCGACAGAGGATTGGCCGAATTGAATAAATGCTGCATTGGCCCTGGGTATTAAGAAAAAGGCATGCCCCTTCCCGGGCTTTCAACTGGTATGGAAATAGGGGGTGGTCTCTTTTCTCCGCAAAATTAGAATTAGATGCCTGCTGGGATATTCTTTGGTAGTCTTTTTCCGTCAATCCAGGCCCGATGGACCTTCGGCAACAGGCATCACACTTGACAGGGCATTGAAAAGAGGTGCTCGAAAAAGACTGAGCCCACTTGAATGGCCCTTTGCGGTTGCTGACCTTTCCATCGGGTCTTGCCTTAACCAACATACCAAGAGTCTCCATCCTCAGACACGGCCAATCTTACGAAGGATCCCATCGGTTGAAACCATATTTCTTTTCAGCATCAATTCATCTTTCCCCATTCCCATGGCCAGGCCGAGAAGCTGAGGAAGATGAAAAACAGGTAGATTGACATGGGAGCCTAACTTTTGATTTGCCTCTCTCTGATATCCATCTAACATGGTAAAACAAAGAGGACAGGGGGTCACCATACAATTGGCACCTGCATCGCTCGCCTCTTGGAGATATTTACCCGTCAATGTCACCGCCAGCATCGGGTCATAAGGGAGATTGTGAAATCCACAGCATTTTATCTTTCCCGGAAAGTCAACGGGTTCGCCGCCGCAGATTCGAATAAATTCTTCCAGAGATTTTGGATCATCAGGATCATCAAATCCCAAAGCTTCTTTTGGCCTTAGAATGTGGCAACCATAGAATGGCGCAACCTTCAATCCGGTCAGGGGGAATTTTAGATTTCCTTTGATCCTTTCAGGGCCTACGTCCGTCAGCAATATCCATAATAAATGCTTGACCTCCACGCCGCCGGAATATTTTACATGAACCTCGGATAAGGCCTGATTGATCTTATCCAGCAGTTCACCGTCCTTTTTCAAAGACTGATTCGCCTGGGCCAGAACCAGCTGACAGGTATTGCAAATTGTTAAGAGATCTAAGCCTTGACGCTCAGCCATCGCCAAGGTTCTAGCATTAATGGCATAAAATAGGTCCGGATCGTTTACTCTCATCTCGACAGATCCGCAACAGGCCGCTCCATTCAGGTTTACAAGCTCAATTTCCAAAGCCTTGGCTATCTTTCTGGTTACCACATCAAGTTCACGAGTCGTGCTTTGAGGCGAGCAGCCCGGGTAGTATGCAAACTTCATCTCTTTTCTCCGATTACTTTTTGAATGGTTCTTATTTCATCAATGTTGGGAATTTTTTGGCTTTTTAGACTGATTTTCCCTTTCAGGAAAAACTTAATCCCGATAACCATGTTGCTCAACAATTTGTCGAACGTAGAGACTTTCCGCATCAGGGTAAAGGGATTGACAAGGCCATTCTTAACGATAAGGTCACCCCAAGTTTTGTTGTATTTGCCATAAACCGATGGCTCTTTTTCCGTGTATTTTTTCTTAATATTTTCAATAACTCCTTCCAATATTCCGATTTCAACTGGGCAGGCATTGACACACGCATAGCAGGCGACACAATGCTCAAAGCCGGCCTGTCCTGCATCGGGAATCCGATCCATATCGTCTCTGGGGTCAAGCATTCGTCTCGCCAACTGGATCAACGTGGCGGGACCCGAAAAACCTTCCCACTTGAGGCCGTTGACCGGACACGCACTCATGCATGAAAAGCACTCGATACATTGGTTCAGCGGCCTTACTGCAGTAAAGTTGTTCGGTAAAAGTTTCTCCGGCTCTCGCTCGGGCCGATTTTTCCTGACCAGATAGGGGCTAATGCTTTGAATACGTTCTTCATATTCAGTTGTCTCTACTACGAGATCTCTGACGATTGGCAAATTCGGCAAGGGTTCGATCACCATCTCTTCTTTCGCCTCTTCCATGCAGGCCAACCTGGGTTTTCCGTTAACGAGAACCCCACAAGATCCGCATCGTTTCCGTCTGCAAGAATACCGAAAAGCCAGACTGGTATCGACATTCTCTTGAATGTACATTAAAACACCCAGGACTCTCATCCCTTTTTCATATGGAACTTCATAGGTCTCATATCGATAAGTGTCGTCGGTAGAGGGATCATATCTGAAAACCTTTGCAGTAACTTTTTCCATGATTAATCTTCCTCCCCCGGCTTTACGTAAAGCAGCTTGACAGGAACCGCCTCTAAGGTCATTCCGACGGTTTGTTTTTTGACAACGATGTGTTTTAGCCAGTTTTTGTCGTCCCGATCCGGATAATCCTCCCGTGCATACATGGTTCGGGTCTCTTTTCTCATCAAGGCAGCCTCAAACATGATTTCCGCCATGTCAATCAAATTTTCCACTTCTAAGGCTTTTACCCATTCCTGGTTGAACCGCTTTGTGTGCGACGATAAACTGATCTGCGGCAACTGCTCTTCCCGGATACGCAGGATCTCTTTCAACCCCAAGTTCAGATCTTTCTCATTTTTTGCCCAACGAAAATATTTTCCCACCAAATGCTGCAATTTTTTCAAGACCGTAATCGGGCGGATATCACTCCTCCTTTCCATGGGCTTAAACACTCTCATCTTCTCATCATCCAATTGATCCATCACTTTTTCGATGGAAACACGATCGCTTTTTCGAGCCCCCTGCGCGGCAAATTGGCCGGCCCTCCTCCCAAAAACAATTGCATGGCCGGTACCGCGCCCCGGGATGCCATCGTTTCCATAGATCGCCCCAACCACACTCCCGGCAGCGTACAATCCCGGCAGAGAAGATTCGCAACTTTTGTTTATTCTGATTCCTCCGAGAGTTTCATGCGCCGCCGGACGAATCGGGATAAGCTCTTTTTTAATATCGATGCCGGCTTTGTTTGCGAAAAAAACAAGTTCGGAAAGCTTTTGTCTTGCCGCTTCATACGGAAGATGCCTTAAATCAGCATACAGAGTATCTCCCTCTTCCCCGTCACCTCTTCCCTCCTTGATTTCAGTCTGAAGGGCACGCGCAATGACATCTTTGCTAGCCATTTCAAGATGTTCAGGATCATACCGCTGCATGATTCTTTCACCCTTAGAATTGAGTAGATGCAAAGTCTCATCCCCGACTTTAAATAAGGTCGGCACAAGTATTCCTTTAAAGGTACTCGGGTAAGCGAGCGTGGATATGAACACGCCAAATTCCATATTCATCAGTTCCGCTCCCGCACGATAGGCCATGGCGACGCCGTCACCGGTTCCTTCCGGGGGCGAGGTGGTGACAGGAAAAACTTGATGATGGGATCCTGTCGCGATAATAACCGATTTTGCCTGAATGCCCATCAGAATCCCGTTCAAATAATCCAGAGCGGTTGCTCCCACGACTTTGCCATCCTTGACCAGCAGCCGGGTCGCCATAACGTCTTCGATCAAAGGAATTTTTCTTCGCCTCATTTCAGACCTGAGCCCATGAATCATATCCACACCCGCTTGGCGCATCCAGGTTGACAAAGTTCTCGGTTTTGAATGCCCAGCGCCAAGGTAAGGGTCCATTTCCCCATCGCTCTTTCTGTCCCACATCAGCCCATATCTCTCGAATTCAAAGACCCGATCTTTGAGTTCTTCAATCATAATTTTACAGAGTTCCTGGTCTGCCAGATATCCACCCGAATGGATGACATCTTCTAAATGGAGTTCATTTTTATCATCAGGGTCCCCCCACGGCCCGACGGCGGCATAATGATAGGAACAGATTCCTGCATTCATTTTGCCTAATTTCCCTTTGAGGATGAGGAGAACGGCTGCTCCATGATCATGAGCTTCGATGGCCGCACGCATCCCGGCCAATCCTCCTCCGATTACAAGAACATCGGTCTCTTTATAGGCTACGTCTGTCATCATTACCCCCATTGCTTCAGTATAGTACTGCTTCTTGATTTCCAAGTTTAATTCGACTTTCAAGCGGCAGCCGGCAAAGGGTAATTCCACTTGCCAGCTTGAATCGATCGATAATGTGGCAGATCATGTTGTAGTTCCCCATCTCCGGTATGCACTCTGGCAACTTATAGACCTCCTCAAAGAATGCGAGTAACATTGGACCTTCTACAGCATACAATTATTATCGAGAGCGTTTGAGTCTTTTTGGTGGGCTCGTGGGGTTGGTGAAGTTCTTGGATCTCGTGTACTTTATGGGGATCTGTTGGCATTCACTCTCACCTTGATTTTTTCACCTTTCAGCACTACCCTGATCTTGGTTTTTTACCATCGGGGTTACCTCCTATTTTTACCGTTAAGGTCTAGCCACACTGACCAATGGCCAGGGGGATTAAAAAGCACCCGTACCAGCCCCATGGGGCGAGTGGCCTAAAATATCAGCCATGAGTATCGCATCCAACACTTTTCTTTCGTCAATAGGGACATTCATGTTAAATATGTAACTTCCCTTACGGCAAGCATGTTTTGCGATAGTGTTCAATTTCCCCTCATCAACTTCCTTAAGACCGATAGCCGCGAGAGTACATGGCAGACCTATTTCTTTGTAAAAAATTATCATTTCATCCATAAAATCCCTATCGCGATTTTCCAAAACAAATTGGGCCAATAAGCCGAAAGCCACATTTTCTCCATGAAGGGTATGGTGCGTTTCTTCTATCAAAGTAAACCCTTGGTTAAGCGCGTGGGCTGCAGCTAATCCGCCACTTTCAAAACCTATACCGCTCAATAGAATATTAGCCTCGACAACTTGTTCCACAGCCTCGGTAACCAAACCCGCCTCTATCGCTTTTTTGGCCAGGACACCATTTCTTCTTATAATTTGATAACATGTATCGGCCATGGTTAAGGCTGCCTGGCAAGGCCGCGCTTTGAAGAAATTCAGCCCGCCTGACTGGTAACACTGCTCGGCTTCAAACTTCGTAGCTAGGGCATCGCCAATGCCAGCCACCAGAAATCTCAATGGCGCCTGAGCAATGATTGCGGTATCTACTAAAACCACCTCTGGATTGAAAGGCAAAAATAACCCCTCGCTAAACACCCCTTCATCCGAATATACTACAATGATACGACTCGTGGGTGAGTCATTTGAGGCTATAGTTGGAACAATAATTAAGGGAATTCCCAGTTCAAGCTTTAGAGCCTTGGTTGTATCTATAGTCTTTCCTCCACCCAACCCAATCGCTACATCACAATTAGCATCTCGGCATTTTCTCGCCAGTCTGCCAATCTCTGAACGGCAGCATTGACCTTGGAACTCCTCGAAGAAAGCGTCTAACCCCTGATCTTTGAGAATCTTTTCAAGACGAGGTCTAACGATCTTCATTACGGTTGCGTCAGCAACAAAAAAGGGAGCTTTACCAAAATCCTTTATGATTGTTCCTATTTGTTCCAACGCGCCTATTCCCTGTATATACCTCTGTGGTGTACCAATAATATTCATAGAATAAATATCTCCTTTCTCCGCCGTAATAACCCGCGGGAAAAATAGAGGCCCGTTCTTTAGAACCACCCCTTACCCCAGTAGAAGTCCTGCCTACCCCCATCCATGGAAATGATAGCACCGTTGATGAATGCAGCCTGCTTTGAGCAAAGGAAAGCTACAAGAGCACCAACTTCTTCAAGGGCGCAAAAACGGCCCACAGGATTCTGCTCCACAATGATCTTCTTTCGCTCCTCGGGATAGCTTCCGATCAATTCCGTTTGAACATAACCCGGGGCGATGGCATTTACCGTAACCCCAAAAGGCCCCATTTCCTTCGCCATATTGCGGGTAAATCCCCATATTCCGGCCTTAGCGGCTGTATAATTTGATCCCCCTGGCGGACCGCCTCCTAGAGCATTCATTGAGGACGTATTAATAATCCGACCGAATTTCTGTTTCTTCATGAACGGCGTTACATACTTACTGCAAAGAAAAGTGCTTCTCAAATGTGTATTAATTATCATATCCCAGCTTTCCGCCGGGAGGTCCTCAACCAGCTTGCCCCAATATTTGCCTCCCGCTCCAGCATTATTAACAAGAATATCGATTTCCCCAAAATAAGCATTCACCTTTTTGATCATTTCTTTTACTGCATGTTCATCAGAAACATCTGCCACAAATTCCTTCGCTTCCCCTCCGATGCCGACAATCTCACCAACAGTTTTCTCGGCTAGCTCCACATCGAGATCGTTGATGGCCACCTTAGCGCCTTCTTTGATAAGAGCGATCGCCTCCGCTTTTCCGATTCCCCTCCCTCCCCCTGTTATAAATGCCACCTTACCTTCAAGATGCAAATCCATATTCCCTCTCCTTTGGTCGGCTTTATAAGCCCCTTGAAATGTATTGGCAATGATTTTTTATCGCTTCGCTGAGTGATAATTGTGGCTCGTAGCCAAGTTCTTCTTTTGCCAGCGAAGAATCTATAGCCGATGCCGTTTGTCTCTCATTCTGACTTTCTTCGATGGTAATAGGAGCCTCGGGAAAATCGCTGTGAACCGCGGCCACAAGTTCTCTCGCGCTGAGGATATATCCTCCGATATTATATACAGGATGCCTGGGATCATCAGCTGTACAGGCACAAACGAAGCCGTGAACTGCATCAGAAACATAAATGAGATTCACCTTTTGCTCGCCGTAAGAACTGATGGAGACTTTTTTCTTTCGGACTGGCGCTTCGATTATATCGTTAAATTCACTTGTTCTACTCCCAGGTGTCTTACCTGGCCCGATTACTATGGCAAGGCGAAGCCCGATTGTTTTTAAACCGTAAATCTCCATATACCGCGCCGCCATCAATTCGTCATAGAGTTTGGTGGCACCGTATACGTTGAATGGATTCGTCGGCATCCATTCTTTTATGCAAAAGGGATCTAAATTCAGGGACCTGTAATATGCTGGTGAGCAATAGACCGCCACCGAAGAAGCGTATACAATGCGTTTTACATTCGTAAGCCGCGCAGCCTCAAGCACATTGATCATCCCTGTGCTATTTACTAAATGGGCTTGAAAAGGCTTTTCTTGGGATTCGCGATTGCGCAAAGCCGGGAGATGAACGACAACCTCAATTGCTGTTTTCCGAAACATTCCTACTAATTCTTTATAGTCCAGCACATTCCCTTGCACCAATGTCATATTCGCGTGTTCATTCCCTAGCCGATAATGATTCAGTTGGGTGTCAAAGATAATGACTCTGTGCCCTCGGCTCAAAATATTTATGGCTAGATTGGAGCCGATGAACCCTGAACCACCTGTTATAAGTATGTTCATATTCCTGCTTTCCTCCTTTTTTGTAATACCACGGCAGTTTAAATCTATAGAGTCTTTTTTCTAACCTTATATATACCTTCTGATATCCCTCACACCCCCATTTTAGCTGATAAAACGACCCCTAGATCGCGTCACCGCATCTAGCCATCCATTATACCGCTCGCGTGCTTCGCTTGCATGTTTCTGCGGATAAAACACTTCGCCGGGGCTCCACATGGTCGCTATTTCATCAAGATCATGCCAAATTCCTGCGTGAAGGCCGGCCAAAAAAGCTGCACCTAATGCCGATCTATACTCAAATAAACTTGAACGTTCCACTTCACATTGCAATTGGTCGGCAACTATTTGCATTAGAGTGTTGTTCATTGACACGTTGCCGTCGAATCGAAATCTAAGTCTTTGCAAAGATACGCTCTTTTTCATGGCCTCTACTATATCTTGTATTCGGAAAGCAATCGCCTCCAAACCCGCACGTATTAATTCAGCGGGGCCAGTGTCCAAGGATGCACCTACCAGTATAGCCTTGGCACTCGAATCCCAGAAAGGTGATCCCAAACCACTGAAGGCAGGCACTATATACAAACCCCGACTTTCTGCTCCCGCAGCCATTTTAGCACTTTGTTCTACGCTTTCAGCCAACCTTAGTTTGTTGCATAACCATTCCAAAAGCGTCCCCACATGAAATATCGCACCTTCAAGCCCATAGATTGGTCGATCACCTAAATGCCAGCATATGCGGGTAATTATTTCATCAATGTTTTGAACAGGCCTGGTTCCAATATTTACAATAAAGAACCCACCTGTCCCTAGAGTGCATTTTGCCATGCCAGGGTGCACGCATCCCTGACCAAAAAGTGAAGCGTATTGGTCTCCAGAGACACAAAAAATAGGAATAGCATGGCCCAATAATTCTTTCGCTGTCTCACCAAAATTGTCGGTTGTAGGCCGAACTTCCGGCATGGCAATACCAGGCAAATCGAGGAACTGCATTAATTCTTCAGACCAGGCATTATCCAACAGGTCGAATATGCCGCTGCACCCGGCATTGGAGTAGTCTGTAGCCCAGATCCCAGCAGAAGAAAGTTTCCACAGGAGCCAGGTGTCAAGCGTACCCCATAAAGCCGTCCTTGAGAAAAACTTTTTTTTTAGCTTGGCATCTTTTTCCATTGCCCACATTAATCTCAGGCCTATGTTGCTCGGTAATAGCCTTCGCCCAGAGCGTTTCAAGAAGCGATTTGACTCGTCCCTTTCACTGTAAATATGGCAGAGGTCCTTGGCACGATTGTCGGACCAAGAAATTGCGGGGAGAAATGGCTTCCCACTAAATCGGTCCCAGATTGCAAGAGTATTTCTCTGAGTGGTTAGGCCTATCCCTTTGATAGAATGTGTCTCGCAACAACCGGACTTTAGAACATCGCAGCAAACTGCTAAACATTGGGCCCAGATATCGTCCAAATCGTGCTCACTCCATCCAATTCGCGGATAAAACTGGCCAATCCTTCGATAAGCAGAGGCTACAATCTTACCTTCATGGTTCACCGCAATAGAACGGATGCCTGTGCTTCCTAAATCGATAGCCAAAATCATAGTCGTTTTTGGGATAGCTTCTAAAGACTAACCATCTCTTTGCTAGACGCTTTAGCCTTTCAATGCCCCAGTGGTGAGCCCATGAATAAAGTAGCGACTGAAAAAGGCAAATATAATTAGAAGGGGTAGCGCAATCAGTGTTGCTCCGGCCATTATCTCCCCCCACCTTAATTCATAAGATCCCACCATTCCGGCCAATCCCACGGGAACTGTTTTGTGAGCGTCACTCATTATCATGATCAGCGAATAGGTGTAATCTGTCCAGGACAGGAGAAAAGAAAAGATTGCAACAGTAATTAAACCAGGCAATGAAAGCGGAAGGACAACCCTTAAAAAGGCCCCAAGTCGAGTATAACCATCCACCATAGCTGCTTCTTCTAACTCGAAGGGCATCGCCTTGAAAAAACCCCACAATAGCCAAACCCCCAAAGGTAAGGTAATCGTTGTGTGGGCGATGACTAAACTAAACAGAGTATCGGCCAACCCGAACTTTGCAAAGATTGAGAAAAGCGGAATGGCTAGAAGAAGGGGGGGGAACATATATGCATAAAGCATGACCCCAATAATCAATGTCTTCCCCCTAATTCGATATCTGCTTACCGCATAGGCGATCATGACAGAGGTAACCATCGTAATCCCGACGGTCCCAAGGGCAACGATAACACTATTCATAAATTGAACAGGGAAGTATGTAACTTGAAAAAGCATGGTGTAATATTCCCAGGTGAAAGGACCGGGAACCAATGATGGGCTACTGAACAAGTGCGTCGGGGCTTTCGTTCCACTGATGATCATCCAGTATATTGGAAAGAAAGAATAGACCGAAATCAGAATCACCAATAGATATAAACCTATTCGCCGAAGTGATGAGTTCTTAAACAAAAAAGAAAATTTCATTTATCTATTTCTCCTCGATTGGACTCAGTTTGAAATAAATAAAGACAGCGATTGAAAGGATCATAAAGGAAATTGTGGCCACTGCCGCCCCACCACCCACATTAAACATTAAGAAAGCTTTCCTATATGCGAGAATGGGCAGATGCTCGGTTGCCCCAACAGGCCCCCCTTGGGTGAGAAGCCACACGACTTCAAACTTATTGAACATCCAAATCGCCCGCAGCAATATAATAATGGTTAAAATCGGCTTAAGAACTGGGATCGTCACCTGCCAAAAAGTTTGCCATGGTCCTAGGCCGTCCACTTTCGCAGCATCATAAAGTGCTTTCGGAACCGTTTGAAGTCCAGCAAGGAAACAGGTGGTAACAAATGGCGTCCACAACCACACACTCACAAAAATGACCATCGCCATTGCGGTAAAGGGTGTCTCAAACCACGGGACATCCCGAATGCCAATTTTAGCCAGGCCTATGGTAATTATGCCGAGAGTCCCGTCCATCATCCATAAGAAGGTCAGGGTCACAATAACGACTGGAAGCAGATAAGGCAAGAGCGATAGGCCACGGACAATTTGTTGTCCCTTAAATGATTTGCTCAGAACGAGCGCGATTCCTATCCCCAGTGAAACTTGAAAAATGATAGAACCGCCTGCATAAATGCAGCCATGGAGGAGGGCCCACCAAAACACAGAGTCTGCAAATGTCTCACTATAATTTTTCAAACCAATGTACTTAGGTTCAGAAACGAATGACTCCAACTGAAAAAAACTGAGCTGAATAGCATGTATCAGTGGTAATACGATACACACAGCGGTTACCAATAGACCAATTACTAAAAACGCGTTGATTACCCAATCGCTTTTCAAAAATTATCCTCCTGGAGGGAGAAGGGCAAAAGCCCTTCTCCCTCTTGAAGATTATGCAATAGATTTCCTTAGCTTAGCAGCTGCAACTTTTAGACATTCATTAGAAGACATTTTTTTTAACAGCTTGTTCTGGAGCATCTCTGGCAGTGCAAAAGAATTGAAGATTTTTCCACCACGGACATCAACATATGGGCCTTGCGTATCAATCGACGCTATTATTAAATTGGGGTCTTTGAGATAATCCCACATCGCTTGCATTGCCCACCAATATTTTTTGATCATTGGATCGGCACGCCAGCGTGGATCATCATATATGTCCATACGGGGTGGCTGGAAGCCAAGCGGTGAGCTGTGCAGAAAATCGATGTAGTGATTCTCTGTGAACCACTCCATAAATTTCATACTTTCCTCACTATATTTGGTCTTCACTACCACCCATCCGTCATAGCCAAAGCTGACCGCTTTACTAACGCCTTTACTATCCATATAGGGGGTCATTCCATACTTATCAGCCAATTGGGGCGCAAACTTATCGATGTGAGTACAGATTTTGCCAGTAAATACGGTATGAGTTATCTTTTCGCTGGCAAACAAGGTCAACGGGGGTGCAAAGCCGATCTGGGTCATTCCTGAGGGCATGGTTTTATAAAGTTCTTCAAAAAAATCAAGAAACTTTATCACTTTCGGCCCCATTTCTGGCGAGTCAAAAATAATTTTGAAATTATCGTCAAAAATCTTTACACCCTCGGCCCACAGAAAAGCGAAAGACATATAACTGGCAGGTCCCCCTGTTCCAATGGGTAAGGCTATCCCGTGCCGTTCGTATACACCATCCTTGTTCTCATCAAGCATCAATGCCTTACAATTCTCAACGAGCTGGTCCCAGGTCTTCGCCACGTTAAGGCCTTTTTGCTGGTAGAGGTCCTTACGGTAGAACATCGTACAAAGGTTGTAATCATATGGGTACCAATACTGTTCATTTTTATATGGAATTAGTATCCTAGGCCCAAATTTGTATTTTTTGGTCAACGAGGTAACCGGTACCAAATGGCCATCGCGAGCCAAGAGCAAAACATCCCCCATAAATATTAAGCAACTCATGTCATAGGGCATACCGCCCTTAATGGATGCTGTAAGTTTGGAAAATGCGTCCTGGGCAGGAAGCGTATCTACAAGAACTTTCACGCCTGTCTTTTTCTCATATTCCGCACTCGTCATTGCCATGACTTTAACGCAATCGGCATCGGTTTCCGAGTTGAGAAATCGTAAAGTGACCTTCTCCTTGGCATGAATAAAAGGAATGCCTGGTCCGGCTAAAGTTAATGCTCCCACAACCCCTGCTGTTCCAGCCACTTTAATAAAATCTCTCCGCGTCATCCCATCCTTTTTTTTACCTTTTGAGTTCATGGTCATCCTCCTCCTTTTGTTAATAGATTTAAAGCCGATAACTAACATCCATCGCTCTTCCTTAACACCCCCTTCCCTGCATGCATAATATGGTTTCGTCCCTCCTTTTTAAGGCTTTCGCCGCAAGGACTGACCTGTTTCCGTATCAAATAGATGGAATTTCTTGAGGTCGAACAGTAGCCCTATCCTATCCCCATCTTTAAGGCTGTCATCTCTATCAAAGAGGGTGCTGATCTGTGCGGCGCAATTGAGTTTCCCCGATGCAAATGTTTGGGCTCCCATTTGTTCAACCACCTCTATATCCATGAAATATTCTGAGTCCGCGTTTTCCATTTTGAGTATGTGCTCTGGGCGTATCCCCAAAATCACCCCCTTAGTGAGAACGTTATTCAAAGGATTACCAATGTCCCACCCTTGAATATTCAGGATAACATCTTTATTTTTAAATACTAATTTCGCATTTTCACTTGCCAAGCCCCCTTCAAAACAGTTCATCTCAGGTGATCCAATAAAACCTGCCACAAATCGATTTTCAGGGCAGTCATATGCATCGAGAGGTGTCGCAATCTGTTGTACAAGACCGTCCCTCATTATCACAATACGGTCGCCCAACGTCATCGCTTCCACCTGATCATGGGTCACATAAACCGTCGTTACGTTTAACTGTTTGTGCAATTTGGATATTTCACCTCTCATTTTGACCCTGAGTTTGGCATCAAGATTGCTCAAAGGCTCGTCCAATAGAAATACATCTGGCTCCCGTACAAGAGCCCTTCCCAACGCTACACGCTGCATTTGCCCCCCGGAGAGCTGTTTAGGTTTTCTATTGAGGAGCTCTTCAAGACCAAGCATATTTGCTGTCAGATGGACCCTCTGATTTATTACATCTTTAGGAAGTTTTTTAGCTTTAAGGCCAAAAGCCAAATTATCAAAGACATTCTTATGCGGGTAAAGGGCGTAATTCTGGAAAACCATAGCAACATTTCGATCTTTTGGTTCCAATTTATTAACCATCTTCTCGCCTATGTAAATCTCTCCCTCAGTAGCTTCTTCTAGTCCAGCTATCATGCGCAGAGTAGTGGATTTTCCGCAGCCTGAGGGTCCTACAAGTACCACGAACTCTCCATCCTCAATTTCAAGGTTTACATTTGAGGCAGCAACAGTTTTCCCAAATTTTTTGGTGACATTACTAAGCTTTATTTTCGCCATCTCGTAAAAACCTCCATGGTCAGTCCCCTTTTTGACCATTCTCCATTTCAGCTGTTGCCCGTTTATACAGGGCTAAGCAGCGCCCGTGAGCGCCTCTTCTTTGATTTTGATGATTTTGTTCATCTTATTGAGATCGACAACAATGCCATCATCAAGGGGAATGTTACCTACCTGGAATTCGATGACGCAACTACAGTTTTCAGTAGCGCCTCCCTCTCTATAGAAAATTATCTTTTGATGCAGGTTCATATTTTAAAACCCCACTCGCCTTCATGGGGGAAAAGTAGAAATTCTGGTCATTAATCGGCCATAGTATTCGGATGTTTTTGATATTGCCTGTTGGAACTAAGAGCGCATTTGCAGCGCTTATCCCCCGAATCATTGTGATCAGAAAGTGATTTAAGTTCTTTTGGAATTACATTAAAGGGGAATCATCATAGATATCACTTTACTACTCCTCCTAAAGATATAAGATTTTAGGGTTTTGTAACACAACCTAACAATTCATCTTGTCACTAAATCGCCTTTGCTGACCATACCGCTTTTCAACTCCGAAGCCAATGCCCGCAGGTGGCCAGGAATATCATAATTATAGAGGCAAGCTATTTTACACGCATCGCAAGCCTCCAATTTAGTAAGAACAGTAGCAACTTCTTCATTATACATTACAAGGTCATTAAGAACGGCATATCCAATATAAGATAACGATGAAGGTGCCATATATTCTCTCTGTGGAACGCCGCTTCTGGGATATTGGCTACGGCACAAATTTGGACAAAAAGCACAAAAACGAATTTGATCAACCGCGGTTTGATTCATCTATGAGTCCTCCTCATTCTCATTATTTGAAGCCCAGTTTGCCCGGATTCATAATGTTCTTAGGGTCGATACCGTCTTTCAACGTTTGGAGAAGATCGTGTCCTGTGTTAAGTTCCTCGACCAGCCATTTGCCGCGGAAATAACCAATGCCATGATGATGACTTATAGAGCCTCCCGCCTTCAGACAAACTTCCATTACACCCTCCCAAATCTTGCCGTGTTTAGCAGCAGTTGGGGAATCTTCTGGCGCGGAAAACTTAAAGGTCATATACATGCATGCACCATCTGGGTACATGTGTGACCAGTGAGCACCGGCATCAGCCTCAGGATCGACCGTATGTACAACCTCCATCATCCGCTCATATATTTCTGGTAACGCCGTCCACGGTGCCGAAATTTCAACTGTATCCATCATACGCCTCTCAAAAATAGGTTTATGGGAAAGCGCTTCATATCGCCGTTCCATCCATTTGTAGACAGGTTCCGGGTTTCCCTCTACGCCACCTAATTCCTTACAAATAGTCAGGGCCAATCGTTCTTCTACTTCGACCAGATCCTTCAGACCCATGAAGGTCAACATACACAGGCATGGGTGGTTGGTGTATTCAGGGAAATTCGCAATTTTTGCCCTAGATTCATGTTCATCATATAGGCGAACAACTGCAGGGCGCAGTTCCGACTGCATTATTTTGCGCAGAGCTTCAAGGGCTATCAGATAATCCTTAAAGCCTACAGCATGTATTGATTCGCGTTCAGGATACGGTAAGACCCTGAACGTTCCTTCGAGAATGATCCCCATTGTGCCTTCAGACCCCACGAATATATCTTTTACGCTTGGGCCTGCTGCGCGTCTGGGAACAGGGCGCACTTCTAGAAATCTTCCGTCAGGAAGTACGGCCTTTATCCCTACGACCATATCCTCGATCTTACCGTATCGGCTTGAAGCCTGTCCGGCTGAGCGGCAAGCCAACCATCCACCGACTGAAGAAATAGTCAGAGACTGTGGAAAGTGGCCCAAAGTAAGTCTCTGTTTATTTAATTCCGCTTCAAACAATTCACCGTTCATACCCGCTTGGGCTGTAGCAAGACCACTGATCTTGTCGATTTCCAAAAGCTTGTTGAGGCGTTTGAGATCAATTGTAATTCCGTTGGGAGCCGGGAGTGCGCCCCCCGCCCCACCTGAACCCAAACCGTACGGTACTAAGGGAATAATGTATTTATTTGCAAGTTTTACTACTTCGGCAACTTCTTCGTAGGTACCGGGCACAGTAACAAGAAATGGTTCAGGTCCCGGGAATTTTCCAAACCGATATTTCAAGTTGGCGCAAGGCCAGCGGTCTCGACCGTATGCCATTCTTTCCGCAAATTTTGTCACTATATTTTCGTTTCCAACGATTTCGCATAAAGGCTGAAACCAAGGTTCCGCATTCCAATCATGGGTTCGACCTTGACAATCTATCATACTGGTTTCTTTCATGTTGCTCTCCTTCAATACGGTTTTCAATCTGTTATCTCACTTTTTTTCGGACTAAGGTATATTTAAAAATATCACTTCTTACTACTGCGTCAATAATTTGGATTGGTCTGCCACCTATCAAATGTGTAACCTGATATAAGTGAAGGACGGGTGCTCCATTTTTAATTTTCAATAATTTGCTTTGGTGATCTTGACATGAAATCGCTTCAATGGTTAAGTTTGCAAAACCTAAATTCAATCCCAATTTATGCTCTAATAAAGGATAAATTGATGATTGACAAAAATCTTCTCGTAATAAGGGGTGACATAAATCGTGGGGAAAAATATTTACGTCACAATAAAAAGGTGTATTATCATTAATCATTAATCTTTCTACCCTCATAACATCCGCATTTTTGTTGATCTCAAGTTTCGCAGCAACATAACTTGATGCAGGAACTGTTCTTAAATCTAATATTTTCCTCTTTACATTAAGCCCACTCTTGATAAGCTTTTCAGTAAAACTTGTCAGTTCAGATAAATCTCTTTCAAGTTTTGGTTTTGAAACAAAGACCCCCTTACCCCTAATTTTATAAAGAAGTCCTTCAGCACGAAGTTCGTTAATTGCTTGTCTCACCGTCATTATGCTTATTTTATTGTAATCACTTAAATATGATTCTGATGGTATTTTGTCGGAGGGTTTCCATTCATTCTTCTCAATCTTTTCCCGAATAATCCCTTTGAGTTGATAATATATTGGAATCGGAATATTCTTATCGACTTTGTTAAGGTTCATTTCTTTATGGATTCCCAAAAAAGTATAGGTAATTATAAGAAGCACCTTTTTGTTTTGAAGTCCTTCGTTTTATAGACCCAGCGACACTGCATCGGAGATAAGCTAAGATATTTACTCATCATCGAGGGCATCTAATTTCTCTTTCAGGTCCTCCGGGTCCCCTCTGATGGCCAATAGACATTCCTATAAAATATAGTCGGCTAGTTGACTATATGGAGAATTTAAAAACATGTCAAGCTTTTTTTTAGGTAAAAGAAACTCTTTTTGTGAAATTAGGGAAAGGGATAAAAAACAGAGGTGCATCCCTAAAAATTGGTTTTGTTTTTCATCCATAAAAACGAAGGGATAGAAACGGGACAATAGCAATATGTTCTGCGAGTTTCCCGCCTTATGAAATATTGTTGCAGTTAGAACACACCTTAGGATTTTCCTATGAATCCTTAATGGTTGCCGCTATTTATTTTGGCCTATTTCGGTCTTTGTCCTCGACCCTGTGCTGGTAGGTACCCGAACAGGCACCACTTGACCGCGGGCGCATTCCCCACCATTAAATGTTGTCATGTGAATTTTTGTCACCCCTTTTTTTAAGTTTTTGAACAATTGATCTTATGGCACTAGCAGAGTCGAGGATGGGCGCGGTAATACTAGATTCGGCAATGGTAATAAGATATCTCCGTCCCGGTCAACTTTGGAAGGACGTATTTTCGACAAGTATCTGCTTCGTTACTCATTACGAAGCACATACGAGGCAATCATGTCTGGGCGAGGAACGCGAAACCTTACCAGCCTCGCAGGTGCTCGACCATCGCGAACTTGGTTAGGGTGAACGCCAAACTCCAAGACATCATGAGGTTTTCCTTCCCGCAGATCTTCTTGAGGGTAACAACTTTATGCAGGGTTTTAAGGCCCTCTCATTCCTCCCGATTATCAAACGTGCGGATTCTGAGCCGAGTCTGCTCAGCGGTAATAATAGCGCCGGATTTCAGCTCATTCCCATGGAGGTCAGTAACCATCTCCCGGATCTTCCTGCCAATCGCCTGCCCATACCACATCATGACCGGCGGCCCGCAATTCCTGGACTACCCCGCCCCATACGCACGTATCCAGGAGGATCTTCATGCACCCGTTCCCACCAGAAGAGGTTCAACCCTCTCATGGCTGACCATCCTGCGGGCATAAACCAGACAGGCTTGAATATCTTCCATCTCCAGCCCGGATTATCCTTTCAAAATCATTTCGGGAGTGTCTCCGGCTGCAAGCATACCCAGAACGTGCTCCACAGCAAGACGGCGCCCGCGAATGATCGGTTTTCCCCCGAAGATTTTTGGGTTGACCGTAATTCTTTCCAACAACTTGTTCTCATCCATAAGCGCCTCCCCGGGATCAGATGGATCTATTTTTTTCCTGTGCCGCCATAATTGATTTTATCAGATTCCCAACCTTTTTTCCCTTATCAAAATGAAAAGACAATCGGGTCAGGTCGCAACATTCAACAAATCTTGTCCACTATTTTCTTTCTTTTGCGCGCCCGACGTCAAGCCTTGAATTATCAGTTTTTTTGCAATTCAGACACTATGGGCATCTGTGATTGGAGTGGAGGGACGGTTTGGGGGGTGCCAAGAGGTTTTGCCAGACGGAGCGTGGGCGTGGGCTACGGTATCAGAATAATGTTGCG
>Ga0315282_10003775_pt1 | contig 26946 bp, 26 predicted proteins | sample YL17G07_20_MG_FD_203693 | JGI IMG/M metagenome (GOLD analysis project Ga0315282, IMG submission 203693) | Sediment microbial communities from Yellowstone Lake, YNP, Wyoming, USA - YL17G07_20 | ecosystem: Environmental > Aquatic > Freshwater > Lake > Sediment | place: USA: Wyoming | collected...
GAACTTCGGCAAGACGTCGCTCAAGGAGGTCAAGACCAAGCTGGCCGAGATCGGGCTTTCCCTCGGCATGGACCCCGAACTGGTCAAGAGCAAGATGAAGGAAGAGGGATGAGACATCGTGTGGGTGGATATAAGCTCGGACGGAACACGGGACACCGGAGAGCACTGCTCAGGAGCGTGGTGACGGCGCTCTTCAAGTACGGGCGGGTGATCACGACGCCGGCCAAGGCCAAGGCGGTCAGGCCCCTGGCGGAGAAGCTCATCACCGCCGCCCGCACCGGGACCCTTGCCGCCCGGAGGAACGCTCTCAAGGTCGTCTGGGAAAAGGACGTGGTCAAGAGGCTCTTCGACGAGATCGCCCCGCGCTACGCCGATCGTCCCGGGGGATACACCCGCATCCTCCGGCACGTCCGCGGACTGGGCAAGAACCGTCTCGGGGACAACGCCGAAACCTGCATCTTCGAACTCGTCGGCCAGGAAGCCGAGCGCGAAAAAGCCGATAAGAAGCGACTCGAAGAGAAGAAAAAGGAAAAGGAAAAAACCTGAGCCGCGCCTCCGTCGCACGAACTGAACCGTAAAGGCGTCCCGACCCCGGGACGCCTTTCTTTTGCCGCCCCATCCGAAACGCCCATCTCACGGTCGCCCCTGAAGGTCCGCCCCCCCCCGTGAAATAGTAAGGCCGGTTCCCAAGTTGTTCCGTGGCAAAAAAGGAATTGACATTTCCAAGCGTCGTCGGGAAAATGAATGGGGAAATCACGTAGGACTTGGACCGACTCGCCGACTTGGGTCTCCCGGAAAGGAGGCATATGACATGAGCGACACACCCCCAGCAGTACGCATCCTGCCGATGGACCGCCGTATAGAATGGGCCAAGTACGGCGGGGCAGAGGATATTCAACAGAAGTTTTTCCTCGATGAGTTGCGCGACAGGCCAGACGGACATTACCTCTTCCGAGAGTATGGTCTAGAGGCAAAGCCGGGCACCGTCGTTCTGTTTCAGTTCGACGGCAGGATCATTGCCAGTGCTGCCATCTCTAAGAAGGCCGAGCGGTTCAACCAACCAGACAAGGACGGTTATAGGGGAGCTCTCTATTTCGATAGGCATTCGATCAAGGTGTTCCACCCGGTGACCGCGGCCGCGGTGTCGAGAATCTGGCCCGATTTCAAAGGCTTCGGTCGTGCAAAATGGAAGTTGGACCCGAACCAGTACCCGACATTCGAACGCGAATTGAAATCGGTTCAGACGTCCGGTCTTCAAACATAGTAAACGCGCCACAGTCGATGGCGCTTTGGAGGGAGACCATGAGCGACTGCATCTTCTGCAGGATAGTCCAGGGAGAAATCCCGTCGGCAAAGGTCTACGAGGACGAGAACTGCTTTGCGTTCCTCGACATCGGACCCCTCTCGTGGGGACACACGCTCGTCATCCCGAAGAAGCACTTCGAGCACATCACGGAGATGTCGGCGAAGGAGCTTGCGGCGCTTGCCTCGGTCCTCCCGAAGCTCTCGGCGGCGGTGATCGAGGTCACGGATGCCGAGGGGCTGAACGTCCTTCAGAACAACGGCGCCGTCGCGGGCCAGGCCGTGGCACACCTCCATTTCCACCTCATCCCCCGTCACGCCGGGGACGGCCTGGGCTACCGCTGGAACGCCAAGCGATACCCGGAAGGCGCCATGGAAAAATACCACCGGAGACTCCTGGACGCTCTCAAGTAGACGGGTCAGTTGTTGCGTGACAATGGTTTCTGGTGGTGGGTGCGGGGCGGCAGATCTTAGTTGGAACCCGGACTGCCTCTCTCTGTTCTCTGCGAACTCTGCGGTTCGCCATGCCATGAGCGCGCGGACCTCGCAGACTCGGCTGATGACGCCTGTCACTCCTTTTTCATCGCGTTTTGCTGGGCCTGAAGCAGTGCGCGGAGACGGTCCTCCGAGACCCAGTCCACGTGGCCGTCCGCGAAAAGCACCGCACGTTTCCCCAAGCCCTTGCCCAAGTGACCCGCCTCTCCCCCCACGGCGTCGTACATGAGCACGTAGTTCTTGTCCCCCTCGACGTCCCTGTAGTTCGTGACCGGGAAGAGGCGATAGTGGTAGCGTGTCAGCGGACAGCTCAGCATCTCTTCGATCTTCTCTTCCTTCTTCTGTCCGGGGAGATAATCGACAACGTCTTCCAGTTTCTGCGGATACCTCCCGTCATTGGCCTTGGCATAGTCCCGGATGGCTCTTCCGAGTCGCTCGATCCCGATAAAGCATTCCGTGTTTTCGTCGTCGAAGTCCCGGGCGCGCCATTCCCGCCTCACAGGATCGTATTTCTCCTTCAGTACCCGGTAATCGTACTTCTCCTTCCGCACGTTCCGCAGGAACTCGTCGGCATCCAGAACCGTCGAGCCGGTTTCGCGGCTGATGAGGGCCATCGACTCCGCGAAGAAAACGTCGGCCTTTAGGAAGATCACCTTGTCCTCGGCGTCCCCCGTGCCGGGGAAGAGCCCGAACCCCACCATCAGGAAGCCCGTCAGGAAATACGCGTTCAAGAGCCCCAGCACGCTTCCGCCCACCACGTCCACGAGCTTGGGCAGGACGAGCCGCGGGGGGTAAAGGTAATTCGCCAGCGTCTGGAGGATGACGAGACCCAGGAGGAACGTCCCCAGGAAGCAGATGGGCGGAGTGTACCATCCCATCCGTGCAAAGAGCGGGATCCTCGAAAGCGGCACCAGGAGCGTCACCGCCGCCGTCGCCGAAAGCACCATGGTGAACAGCGTCACCAGTGTGCTATAGAGACCGTTGCGGTGGCAGGAGAACGCCACGATCAGGAAGATGACCACCGAGACGATGCTTGCCACGGAGAGCGACACGTTTCTTCCCCTACGTGGGGTCCCCAAACGCGAATTATTGCGTTTGGGGTCCCCTGAGTTTGACCACGCGCGCCACTTCCTTGACACTCGTGATCCCTTCCAGGACCTTTTCCAGTCCGGCCTGCTGGAGGGAGATCATGCCGTCATGTCGGGCAGCCGCATGGAGCTGCTCGGCGGAAGCCCCCGTCGCGATCAGGCGTCGGCTTTCCTCCCCGGGCTGCCACACCTCGAAAATCCCCGTGCGACCGTGGAAACCCGTCATCCCGCACGACTCGCACCCGACGGACTCCTCCCAGAAGAACTCCACCTGGGAGGGGTCCCTGCCGATCCGGTGAAGGAGTTCCGCCGACGGCATCACCTTCACCCGGCACTTCTCGCACAGCACCCTCACCAGTCTCTCGGCCGCCAGCGTGTGCAGACCCTGGGCGACCACGGCCGGGTCCACTCCCATCTCGATCAGGTGCTCCACCACGCTCACGGTGTCCGGAAGCTGGAAGCGTGCGATGACGAGCTGCTCCCGCTGTGCCGCCGTCAGGGCCACAAGCGCCGTGGACTTGTCGGCGATCTCGCTCATCATCATCACGTCGTACTCCTGTCGGAGCTTCTCCCGGAGTACCTCCGCGAGAGGCCCGTCGAGCTTGCCCAGGTCGTTCTGCTCGATGCTGGCGAGGGTCCCCGTGACCGGCCGCTCGAAGGTGACGATGTTCCTCGAGAAGGGGTCGAGCGAGTCGAGCATGGCGTAGATGGTGGTTCGAGCGCCCATTTCCGCGGGAGCCGTCACCGCGATCAGCCCGCGTGCCGCGTCGAGTGCCTTTCTCAGCCTGGCCGACTGCTCGGCGAGCAGTCCCAGTTTGTCGAACCGTCTCATCTCCTCGACGTCAGCACACATCCTGAGCGTCAGCGTCTCGGCGTCTCCTTCGCCGGAGCGCCCCACGCGGACGGTGAACCGTCTGCCCATGGTCGGGAGCTGCACGCGAAAATGCGGCTCCGTCGAGCCGAGATCGACGAGGCCCTTCACGTGGCCGACCAGCGACGATCCCTGCAGACGCTGAAGTGTCATCCCCGGATGCAGGACCCCGTCAATCCGGAACGACACCTCGTAGGTCCCCTCCCCCGGGACCACGTAGATGTCCCGGACGTGTCTTCGTGCGGCCTGACCGATCACTTCCTTGACGGTGGTGGCGGGGTCGGTCTCGTCGGGCGGGGCCTCCGCCGGCGATGCCACGTGTCCCGCCTGGAAGAAGAGCGCCACGGGCAGCTGCATCTTGGCGACGCGTGCCAGCTTCTTCTCCAGCCCCTTCGGCTTGATCCCGAACACGCCCATGAACCTCGCCCACAGCACCGCCCGGTGCTCGGGGGTGAAGAGTCTCCGCGTCGGCAGAACCCGTCGATTCCTCAACGGGATATACTGCCTGAGCACCACCACCGGCAGGACCAGCGCACACGGGAGAGAGACATAGACAGGAACCAGGAAGAACGCGACCAGTGACACGAAGGCGACCCCCATCGTGGCGTAGTTCCATTTGACCGGGTCGATGCCGACCCTGTGGCCGTCCTCATCGACCCACTTGGCCACCCAGAGCACCAGGAGAGCGACGCCCACCATCACAAGGAGCCACCACAGGTTGACATAGGTGTGGAGCCATCCGACGCTCTCGGGGAGCGGGAAGAGCCCGTCCGTCGGGAGGGTATATCCCAGGTCCTCGTCGGCGGCGCCCTGTGCGGATGCCGAAGCGGCCAGAAGCAGCAAGGCCGCCGGGGCCAGGAGGAATGTCCTTTTCACGCGTCTCATGCGATCCTTCCTACTCATGTCCGCCCAGGAGACCCGAATCCCCGCCGACGATCCCCTTCAGCGCCATCTTGAGGGCCTCGACACTGGGCGCCCGCTCGAACGCCACCCGCCTGTCCACGAGCCCGTCCATGACGAGCTGCCGGAACGACTCGGTGAAGTCCTGCATCCCCTCCTCACGTCCCACGCGGATGGCGTCGGCGAGATACCGGTCCTCTCCGTCGAGGATCAGTTTGCGGATGACCGGCGTCGAGAGCATGACTTCGACCGCGGGCACCCGGTCCACCCCCTCGCGACAGGAGGGGAGCAGCGTCTGGCAGACGATGGCCCTCAGGTTGAAGGCCAGGTCGTGTCGGATGAGCCGATGCCGGTCCTCGGGGAAGAAACTGAGTATCCGGTCCAGGGTCTGCGGGGCGGTGGAGGTGTGAAGCGTTCCGAAGACGAGATGTCCGGTCTCGGCCGCGGCGAGGGCGGAGGCGAACGTCTCCGGGTCGCGCATCTCCCCGATCAGGACCACGTCCGGGTCCTGACGCACCACGTACTTGAGCGCCGTGTCGAAGTCCTCCACGTCGATGCCCACCTCGCGCTGGTTGATGAACGCTAGCTTGTCCTCGTAGACGTACTCGATCGGGTCCTCGACCGTGACGATGTGACAGCGGGAGGTGGCGTTGATGTGCTCGATCATCGCGGCGAGGGTCGTGCTCTTCCCGCACCCGGTGATGCCCGCGACGATGACCATCCCCTGGGCGAGCTCCGAGATCGACTGGAGCGTCTTCGGGAGGTGCAGCTCTTCGAAGCTCTTGATGAGCCGGTGCACGAGACGCACCGCGACGCTCGGCCTCCCGCGCTGACGGAAGACGTCGATCCGGTAGCGTCCCTCGTCGGTGCTGTAGGCGAAGTCGAGGTTCCCCGTCGGGTCGTAGCGCTCCCGCATGAGCTTCCCGGCGACGCCGTCCACGAGCTTCCGGATGCGCTCCTCGGTCATGACTTCATCGCTCAGCGGCTGGAGGTCGCCGTGCACCCGGATGACCGGGGGCGAGCCGACCTTCAGATGAAGGTCGCTGGCCCCGCGCTGGCGCATCGCGTCGAAATACCGCGTGATCTCGGGTTTCTCGTCCACTCTCTGCTCCCGGACTAATGTGCCGCTTCCGCCGGTTGGAGTCTCACCGGAATCCCACGCTCCTTGAGGAACTCCTTCGTCTGCCGGATCGTGAACTGGCGGTAGTGGAAGATACTCGCGGCCAAGGCCGCGTCGGCCTTCCCCTCGGTCAGGACCTCGGCAAGGTGCTCCGGCCTCCCGGCGCCGCCCGAGGCGATGACCGGGATATGAACCGCCTCGGCCACCGCTCGCGTCAGTTCCACGTCGTACCCGTCCTTCGTCCCGTCGCGATCCATGCTCGTCAGCAGGATCTCCCCTGCACCGCACTCTTCCACGCGACGGGCCCACTCGACCGCGTCGATCTTCGTCGGGCGCCGGCCCCCGTGCGTGTGCACCTGCCACCGGCCGGGGGAACCCTCGACGCGCTTGGCGTCCACGGCGACCACGACGCACTGGGAGCCGAAACGTTTCGACGCCCGCTCGACCAGTTTCACGTCCTCGACCGCGGCGGTATTGATGCTCACCTTGTCGGTGCCTGCCCCGAGCAGCGTCCGGACGTCCTCGAGCGTCCTCACGCCGCCCCCGACCGTCAGCGGCATGAAGACCTGCTCGGCGGTGCGCCGGACCACGTCGATGAGGGTGCCGCGCTCCTCATTCGATGCGGTGATGTCGAGGAACGTCAGTTCGTCCGCCCCTTCCTCCTCGTAGCGTGCGGCCACCTCGACCGGGTCGCCGGCGTCACGAAGGTTCAGAAACCGTGTGCCCTTCACCACCCGGCCGCCCGCCACGTCTAGACACGGAATGATCCGCTTCGTCAGCATGACGACCTCAGTCACTGAGTCGCTTCCCTCAAGACCCCGAGGACGGTTCGGGAGGAGGGGGAGTCGCAAAGTCACAGCCAATAGACGCCCCGGCGTCCTTCTTCTGCTCGGCGACTGAGCGACTTCAGTTCAGCACGATCTCCGTCCCGATGCCCTTGCTCGTGAAGATCTCCAAGAGCAGACTGTGCTGGATCCGTCCGTCGATGATGTGCGCCTTGCGAACCCCCGCCTTGACCGCTTTCAGACACCCTTCCACCTTCGGGAGCATCCCCTCGCTGATGATGCCGCGTTTCACCAGGTCCTCGATCTCCGTCTCCGAGAGGTGTGGGGCGAAGCTGTTCTCGTCCTTGGGGTCGGTGTAGATGCCGTGCGTGTCACTGAGGTAGACGAGCTTCTCCGCCCCCAGGGCCGCCGCCACGTCGCTCGCCACGCTGTCCCCGTTGATGTTATAGACCCGGCCGTTCTCGCCGGAACCCAGAGGAGCGATGACGGGGACCACCCGTGCCTCGCAGAAATCACGGATGACGTCCGTCTTCACGGAAGCCACCTCGCCCACCAGTCCCAGGTCGTAGGGCTTCCCCGATTCGTCCTTCATGAGAAGCTGTCGCGCGAGGATGGAGGAGTTGCTGTCCGGGTGAATGCCTTCGGCGCGTGCACCCAGTGAGCGAATCTCCTCGACGATCGCGCGGTTGATCTGCTTGACCAGGACGTCCTTGACGATCCGGAGGGTTGCGGCGTCCGTCACGCGTCGCCCGTTGACAAAAACCGGCTCCTTCCCTTTTTCCTTCATGGCCTTGCTGATGGCCGGCCCGCCGCCGTGCACCAGTACCGGACGCATCCCCACCGCTTCCATGAACACCACGTCGGCAAGAAGCGCCGCCAGCTCCGCGCCTTCCATGGCGCTTCCGCCCAGCTTGATGACGACCACGCGGTTGCGGAAGGTCTGGATGTAATTCAGGGCCTCGATGAGGATGCCAGCCTTCTCGATGGCGTCCTTCAATTCCGTGTCCTCCCTGGACGGGACCCCACAGCTTTGATTATCCCTTTCCTGCGGCAAAAATCAACGGCAAAGACGGAACTTCCCGTCTCGCTTCCTCATTGCCGTTTCATCATTGATTCGTCATTAGTCATTAGCAGGACGCTAAAAAAGTGTAGTCCGGTCCCCTTCTGTGGGCCGGCCAATCCCTCATGGCGCCCCACGAGGGGGGCGCACTACACACGAACCAGAAGGCGACCCGACTTTTTTAGCGTCCTGTTAGGGCTTAGTCATTCCCTTTCCGATGTTCTCCAGTGCAACCTGGGCGATCTTGCGCACCGTTTCGTCCGGGTCCTTCTCCGCCAACCGCTCAAGTTCGGGGATGGCTTCTTTCGCCTCCGGACCGATTCCTCCGAGCGCAACAGCGGCACGCCATCGCACTCCATCGTCCGGGTCGTCGAGGGCCCTGATGAGCGCCGGGACTACTCCCTTCACCTCCCGGCCGATATCGCTGAGTGCAATCGCGGCAGCACTTCGCACGTTAGCGTCCAGGTCCCCGAGCGCCTTAATAAGTGCCGGGACCGCGGCTTTCGCCTCCGGTCCCATGCCTTCAATGGATTTGGCGGCTTGTTGTCGTACCTTCGCGTCCGCGTCGCCGAGGTTCTTTATGAGTTCCGCGACCTTCGCCTTGTTGGCCGCCTCATCCTCCGCGCCTCCTGCCGGGACCACGATCACCGCGAGGACAAGGACCAGCACGCCCAACACGGCGCCGAGCAAATTGCGCAATGGAATCCGCATCATCGCACACCCCCCATCCGACCCCCGTCTCTTCTCCCTCGGCCTTTGGCCTTATGCCTTCGGCCTTTCTGCAAGTCTCCCGAGGACCTCTTTCCACCGTGCGCTGCGGGCCGAGAAGCGGAACGTCCGCCTCGTCTCCCCCGCGTGCCGGCACTGGACCCACAGGTGCTCGCGGGGGAGTGCGTCTTTCACCCGCTCGGCCCACTCGACGACGGTGACGCCGCTGGAGAACAGGAATTCATCCGACCCGAGTGATTGGAGTTCGGCGGCGCCCCGCAGGCGATAGGCGTCCACGTGATAGAGCTTCAGGCGTCCTTCATACTCGCTCACGAGGATGAAGCTCGGGCTGCGGACCGCCCGGCTGTCCACCAGACCCAGACCCAGGGCGATCCCCTTGGTCAGATAGGTTTTTCCGGAGCCCAGGGGCCCGGTGAGTGCCACCACGTCGCCCGCACCGAGGAGCCGACCCAGTTTCCTCCCGAGTTCGAGGGTCTCCCCGGTGGACGCGGTGGTGAGTTCCAGGTCACTTGCCGAGCAGATGTTCGTACCCTTTCACGTCCAGCACCCGCTCCTCGCCGCCCGGTCTGCGGAGGAAGAGGTCGTTTCCCGCACGTACGCTTCCGATGACGGTCACTTTCGTCTCGAAGGGCTTGTCCTCAAGGAGGCGTCGTGCGTCGGCTTCGGCCATCGTCACGAGGAGCTCGAAGTCCTCGCCGTCGTGGAGGGCGTGCTCCAGTGCGGGCCGGCCGTCGCGCTCGGAAGCCTTCCGGGCGTCCGCGGAAACCGGGATGTGCGACTCGTCGAGCACGGCCGCAACGCCCGATTCCAGGGCGATGTGCGCGAGGTCGCTCGACAGACCGTCGCTGACGTCGATCATCGCGTGCGGGGAATATCCGCGGGCGATGACGAGGGCTTCCTCGACCCGGGGAATGAAGCGGAGGTGTCGGCCGAGGAGCGACCCGCCGAGCTCCCCGGTCACGACGATGACGTCGCCCGGACGTGCGCCGCTCCGCAGGACCGGCTCGCACCCGGCGTATTTCCCGAGTGCCGTTACGCACACCACCGTCTTCGGATCGCTCCAGCTCGTCACGTCGCCCCCGGCGATGGGGACGTCGAAGCGGTCGGCCAGCGCCCTCATCCCACGGTAGAGCTCCTCGGCGAACGCCCGCCCCCGCGATTCCGGCAGAGCGACCGCCGCTAGGCACGCCACGGGCTCCATGCCCATCGCCGCGATGTCGCTCAGGCTCACCCCGATCGACTTCCATCCCACCTCGGCCGGACTCGCCTGGGCCAGGTCGAAGTGCGTCCCTTCGAGCAGCATGTCGGTGGTGAGTGCCGCGCGGGAGTCCGCGCCCAGATCGATCACACAGGCGTCGTCGCCCGGACCGATAACGAGCCCCTTGCCGGACTTCTGCCTCTGGGCGCGAATCCAGTCGATGAACGCAAACTCGCCCCCTCGGAACCGGATAGGACTCATCGCTTGTTCCACGTTCGTGAGAGGATACAAGGGCGACGCATGCGTCGCCCCTACCTGTCGAACTTCCGTCGTCCCGCCAGAAAAAGTCTCATGACCTGTGCCGCACACCGACGCAGCGACTCCGGCGCCTCGCGAAACGCCTGATCGAGCGTCACGGGTCCGCCGAGAATCGTGAAATAGGCGTCGATCCCCCGGTGGAGGACCTCGTGGGCGCCTTCGCCCACGGAACCGACCAGTGCGACGACGGGAATGCCGAGTTTGACGGCGGTCTGAGCGACGCCCATGGGAGTCTTTCCGTAGGCGCTGGATCGGTCCAGCCGACCCTCACCCGTGATGACGATCTCGGCGCGCTGCATTTTCCCGGCCAGGTCCACGGCTTCGAGCACCATCTCCCCGCCGCTGCGGAGTCGAGCCCCGAGAAATGCGACCAGTCCCGCACCCAGCCCGCCGGCCGCACCGCTTCCCGGAAGTCGCCCCACGTCCACACCCAGGTCCCGGCGAATCACCTCCGCTAGACGTGCGAGGGCCTTGTCGAGGATGCGCACCTGGCCCGGCGTAGCGCCCTTCTGCGGCCCGTAGACCCGTGCGGCGCCGGTCTTCCCGGTGAGCCGGTTTCTCACGTCGCAGGCGACTTCGATCCCGACACGTCGGGACTTCACCCGCGGGTCGAGCCCGGACATGTCGATGCGGTCGAGTTTTGCGAGTCCCCCGCCGCCGCTGGGAATACCATGACCTCGGGCGTCGAGCAGTTTCACCCCGAGGGCCTGGGCCATTCCCGAGCCGCCGTCCACCGTCGCACTGCCCCCGATGCCGATGAGAATTTTCCTCACGCCGCGGTCCAGTGCCGCCCGGATCAGTTCCCCCGTGCCGAACGTCGTGGTGACGAGCGGGTTCCGATGCCGGGGCGGGACGAGGGCGAGCCCCGAAGCCGACGCCATCTCGATGACCGCGGTGCGTCCGCCTTTGCGAGAGGATGCAGGGACGACGCATGCGTCGCCGCTGCCGGGCGCAGTTCCTCCGTCGCCCAGGATGCCGAAACGGGCGCGGACCCCGTCCCCGAGTGGCCCCGTTACCGTGCACCGGACGTACCGTCCGTCCGTGGCATCCACTAGGGCCTCGACGGTGCCTTCGCCCCCGTCGGCCATCGGGACGCACACCACCTCGGCGCGCGGCAGGACGTCGCGGATTCCCGCGGCGATGTGCGCGGCCGCCTCACGGGCCGAGAGGCTCTCCTTGAACGAACCGGGTGCGATGACAACCTTCATGTCTCAGCCTCGCAGCCGCTGCAAGTCGGAGGTCCGGAGTCGCAACTGTCAACTTCCAACTTGCAAGCTGCAACTTGAGAGTTGCAAGTCGAAAGCCTCTCAGTTGAGGCGGACCCAGGTGTAGTATTTGAAGCCTTTCCGGATGAGGACGATGACGGCCTGCTCGGCCGGTTTGACGCGGTTGAGTCCGGAGGCGAGTTCCTCGGGGTCGGTCACGCGGAAGTTGGCAAAGAGGATGATGACGTCGTCTTTTTTGAGTCCGGAGCTAGCGGCCGGGCCTTTCTCGGTGATGCTTCGGACGATGACGCCGGTACCGGGCTCGACGCCCGCGGCGTCTGCATCGGCCCGGCTCAGCTTCTCGACCGACATGCCGAGGCGCTTCGTGACGACGATGTTGGGGTCGGCGACGGGGAGCCGCTCGAGTTTGAGCGTCGCCCGGAACGGTCCGCCCTCGCGCACACCCTCAAAGACCAGTTCCTCCCCCAGGCTGGATTCGAGGACGTCCACCTCGAACTCGAGCACCTCGACGCAGCGTCGGCCGTTGAGTCGGGTGATGACGTCGCCGAATTTCAGGCCGGCCTTCTGGGCGGGGGAGTCGGGCTGGACCTGGATGACGCGGAGTCCGACGGGCTCGTCCGTGTCGGTCTTGACCAGTCCCGCCAGTCCCACGCCGATCCACAGCTTGCTGAGTCGTCCGAAATCCAGGAGGTCGACCAGGGCCTTGCGGAGCTCCAAGACGGGGACGGCAAAGCCGATGCCCTCGGCCCCGGAACGGATGGCGGTATTGATGCCGATGAGGTCCCCGTTCGCGTCGAGCAGGGCGCCGCCCGAGTTCCCCGGGTTGATCGACGCGTCGGTCTGGACGAGGTCATGCATCACGACTTCCCCCTGCACGGTGACGTTTCGTCCGGTGGCCGAGACCACCCCCACGGTGACGGTGTGCTCGAAGCCGAAGGGGTTCCCGACGGCGATGGCGGTCTCGCCGATCATCAGCGGCTCCCGTCGATGGATGTTCACGGTGGGGAAGGGGGCTTCCCGGCTGATCTTGACCATCGCCAGGTCGCGTGAGGGGTCGGCACTGATGAGTTTACCGAGGTAGGTGCTCTTGTCGTTCAGCGTGACGGTGATCTTCGACGCCCGGCGGACCACGTGCTCGTTGGTCACGATGTAGCCGCGCCGGTCCACGACGACTCCCGAGCCGAGACTCAGCGTGCGGACGTTCTGCTTGCGATAGGGCTCGAAAAACCGCTCGAACAGGTCGTCGTCAAAGAGCATCCGCCTGGGGTCGGGAGTCTGGAGGGTGATGATTTTTTCGGTGCTGATGTTGACCACGGCGGGACCGGCCGTCTTGACCGCCTCGACCACGGGACTGCGAAGTGCTGCCGCCTTGGACGCGGTCCCCTGGCCAAACGCCACTGCCGGCACGAACACCACCACCAGAGCCGCCGCGTGCTTCATCCGAAGGTACATCACGCTCCCCTCCGAAGAAATGGTTTGCTCTTAACCCCTGCATTTTATATAAGTTATAGCCGATGTCAAGCAGATGTCGGAGGAGGAGATCGAAAACGTGAAGTGCCGAATCTGCGGGAACGCCGGTGACAACAAGACCTACGCCGTGCGCGAAATGATGTTCGGCACGCGCGAGTCCTTCCGGTATGTCCAGTGCGCCGCTTGCGGGTGTCTCCAGATTGCCGAGATCCCTCCCGACATGTCCAGGTACTACCCGGCCGGCTACTACAGCTTTAACCTGTCACCGCAGCGTGCATTCGCCCATCGCCTCAAGAACTTCATCAAGCGTCCGCGATACCGGTACGCCGTCCTCAACAGGGGAATCCTCGGCAGGCTCCTCTACCTTCTCTTCCCGAACAAGTCGCTGCGGAGACTGTCACACGTCCGTCTCACGGAGGACTCCCGCATCCTGGACGTCGGATGCGGGACGGGGTCCTACCTGTACTGGCTCCGCACCATCGGGCTCACCCACCTCCTCGGCATCGATCCCTATATCGAGAAAGACATCGAGTACGACAACGGGCTGAGGATCGTCAAGACGTCCCTCCACGAGCTCGAAGGGACGTGGGACCTCATCATGTTCAACGCGTCGCTGGAGCACATGCCGGACCAGCTCGGAACCCTGACGGACGCCGCACGGCTCCTCGAGGACGGGGGAACGTGTCTCGTCCGAATCCCGATGGTCTCCTCGTACGCCTGGGAGCACTACGGGGTCAACTGGGTGCAGCTCGACGCCCCGAGACACCTGTACCTCCACTCGGTCCGGAGCCTGACGCTCGTAGCCGAAAGGGCGGGACTCACGATAGACCGGACGCTCCACGATTCGACGGAATTCCAGTTCTGGGGGAGTGAGCAGTACGTGAGGAGCATCCCGCTCGTGTCCGAGCGCTCCTGGTCGGAGAACCCGTCACGGTCGATCTTCTCTCCCGCCGACATCCGCACGTTCCGCAGGAGGGCCGAGGATCTCAACCGTCAGGGTCGCGGAGACCAGGGCGCCTTCTACCTCAAGAAGGGATGACCGGGCGGACGGCTTGACGCGGAACTCCTGTAGCAGGACATGGGAAGCATGATCTGCGGGATTTGCGGAAATGCCGACGCCAACAGGACTTACGAAGCGCGGGAGATGATGTTCGGTACCCGCCAGGCTTACCCGTATTTCCAATGCGCTTCCTGCGGCTGTCTCCAGATCGCCGAGTTCCCCTCCGACCTGTCGAGGCACTACCCGAGCGGCTACCCGAGCTTCAAGCCGGCAATCGATCGGCGGTTCGTCAATCCCGTCCGCAACGTCTTCCGAATCGCACGCTACCGGTACGCGGTGCTGAACGAGGGATTCTTCGGACGCATCCTCTGTGCGATCGCACCGAAGGAGGGTTTGCGGTTCCTCTCGCTTGTACCGCTCAAGTCGGACTCGCGCGTCCTCGACGTGGGTTCAGGCACCGGGGAACTCCTCTTCCTCCTCCGCAGAATCGGCATGACGGAACTTCTCGGAGTCGACGCGTTCGTCGAGCACACCCTCGACTACCCGAACGGCCTCAAGGTCCTCAAAGGGACGATCCACGACGTAACGGGCGAGTGGGATTGCGTGATCCTCAGCCACTCGCTCGAGCACATGCCGGACCAGGTCGGAACGATGCAGGCCGCCGCCGGGCTGCTTGCGCCCGGGGGATGCTGCCTCGTGAGGATCCCTATCGTCTCCTGGGCGTGGGAGCACTACGGGGTCAACTGGGCGGGACTTGACGCCCCGAGGCATTTCTTCCTGCATTCGCTGAAGAGCTTCGGTCTGCTTGTCGCCCGGGCAGGGCTGCGGGTCGAGCGCACGACCCACGAATCCACCCACCTGCAGTTCCGCGGCAGCGAGCTGTACGCCCGGGGCATCCCGCTCCTGTCGGACCGGAGCGAGGCACGGAGCGTCTTCACCCGTGCGCAGCTCCGCGAATTCCGCCGGCAAGCCGAAGAGCTGAACCGGCAACACAGGGGCGACCAGGCGACGTTCTACCTCCACAGGAAATAGTTGCACCGTGGACGGCACGGGCCTATACTCCCCCGCAGCCGACAGGACGACGGAAGGAAGCAACGATGCCGAGACCCACCAGTGCCGAGATCAACCTCGAAGCTATCGCCCACAACGTCCGTCAGGTGAAGGCGCGGATCGGCCCGGAGGTGCGTCTGTTGGTTGCGGTGAAGGGCGACGGCTACGGACACGGGGCGGTTGCGGTGTCGCAGACGGCGCTCCTGGAGGGGGCGGAATACCTGGGTGTGGCCATGGCGGAGGAGGGGATCGAGCTGAGACGGGCGGGCATCGACGCTCCGGTGCTGGTGTTCGGACCGCTGTGCACGGACGACGTCGGGGCGGTCATCAAGTGGCGTCTCACTCCGGCACTCACCGGTCTCGATTTCGCCCGGACGCTCGACCGTCAGGCCGGAAAAGCGAGGAAGCGCGTCAAGGTCCACCTGAAGATCGACACGGGGATGGGGCGCGTAGGGTTCCTGATGGACGAAGCCGAGGACGCCGCGGAACAGGTCTCCCGACTGCCGAACCTCCTCCTGGAAGGCGTCATGACGCATTTCCCGTCGGCCGACGAGAAGGACAAGACCTTCACGCTCGCGCAGATCGAGCGCTTCAAGCAGGCGCTCGCGGGACTGCGGGCCGCCGGGATACGTTTTTCCATCGCGAGCGCGGCCAACAGCGGAGCCATCCTCGACCTGAGCGAGTCCTGGTTCAACATGGTCCGTCTGGGGATCTCCCTCTACGGATACTTCCCGACGGATGAGACCTCGAAGTCGCTGGACCTCCGGCCCTCGATGACCGTGAGGACGCGGATCGTTCACCTCAAGAAGGTCCCCGCCGGGACGCCCATCAGCTACGGACGCACCTTCGTGACCGAGCGCGAGACGATCGTCGCCACGGTTCCCATCGGGTACGCCGACGGGCTCAGTCGGGAGCTCTCCAACCGGGGGAAGATGATCGTCCACGGCTCAGCCGGCACGGACGTGGTATCGCCCATCCTCGGACGTGTCTGCATGGACCAGACAATGCTGGACGTGACCGGCGTCCCGGGCGTAACGCTCGGAAGCGAAGTGACGGTCTACTCCGCGCGACGGGAGGACCCCAACAGCGTGGAATCGACGGCGAGACTCCTCGGAACCATCCCGCACACGGTAACCTGTGCGGTCTCGAAGCGCGTGCCGCGCATCTACCTGGCGGCCCACCCCCCGCGCGGCTGACCAGACACGTCACGCGCATGGTGCAACTTCGTCAACTCCTGGCGATGGCCCCGCGCGTGCCGACCCAATGAATACCCCTCCCCCCGGCTGTGGGGGGGCAGAAAAAGGGGTCAGGAGCCTCCCCATTAGGGCTCCAGACCCCTTTTTCTCCTGTCGCTGCGTCGGCGTTCGAGTTCCTTTTCGATTTCGTCGAGCTCGATAGCTTCGGGATGGTATTGGGAGGGGACGTATTTGTCGGTCTTCTCGGGCGGCCTGAGCTCCGCCTCCTCTTCCCGCTCCGTTTCGGCCACGATGTCGGCGAGGTCCCTCCTGGGGGCCGGGGGGATCTCGGCGGCTTCGGCGATAATCGCCTGCATCGCCGCCCGACGGTGCAGGAACTCGTCCCCGCGGAAGGTCTCCCCGAGGTAGATCCGTCGCGCGATCGGGTCGTTCACGAGTTCGTCGCTCGTCCCGCTCGTGAGCACCTGACCCTCGTTGATGATGTACGAGCGCTCGCAGATGGTCAGCGTCTCCCGGACACTGTGATCGGTCAAGAGGATCCCGATCCCGCGCTCCTTGAGACTCAGCACGATCTGCTGGATGTCGAGCACCGCGATGGGGTCCACGCCGCTGAAGGGCTCGTCCAGGAGAAGCAGGGAGGGGGTGCAGACGAGGGCACGGGTGATTTCGAGCCGTCGGCGCTCTCCGCCGGAAAGGGTGTAGGCCTTGTGGCGGGCGAGCCGCACCAGGTCCAGTTCCTCCAGCGCCCGTGCGGCACGTCTCTTCCGCTCCTTGCGTGCGAGCTTCATCGATTCCAGGACGGCGAGAATGTTCTGCTCGACGGTCAGTCTCTGAAAGACCGAGGGCTCCTGGGAGAGGTATCCGATTCCGCGACGGGCACGGATGTACATGGGGAGTCCGGTGACGTCTTCGGCGCCGAAGATCACCCGTCCCTCGGTCGGACCGATCATCCCCACGGTCATGCGGAAGGCGGTGGTTTTTCCGGCCCCGTTCGGACCCAGAAGTCCCACGATCTCCCCAGCGTTGACGTAGTAGCTGACGTGGTCGACGACGGCCCGCTTGGAGTAGACCTTGGTCAGGTTTTCGACTTCGAGGAGCGGCACGATAATTCCGCCTTCGCCGGCAAATTCCAGGACCCAAACTCCGGATTCCAGACTTGGAACCTGGGATTGGGCCCTTGGAACTTGTCTTTCAATGAATCATTCTCACGCGCGTCGGATGCCACCATATCAGGAGTGCTTTTCCGATGAGGTTTTCGGCCGGGACGCAGCCCCAGTACCGGCTGTCCAGACTGTCGGGACTGTTGTCCCCCATCGCGAAATAGGCGTCCTCGGGGATGTCCCAGGGACCCATGTACTGGGTGCCGCCCTCGCTCGTCTGCTCCCTCGGGGTGTAATAGACGTCGCGGTCGATCCGGAGGTTCGCGAGTTCGAGTTTCGTCCCGGCGGCGCCGATCTTCACCCCACTCCGGGTATGTCCTTGGAGCTGGCGAGAGCGTGCGAACTCCGCTAGCAGTTTCCCGTACTCCTCCGCACTCCAGAAATCGTATTCTACCACCTTTTTCCCGTCGATGACAAGCGCCAACAGGTAGTCGAGTCGGTAGAACTCGACCCGATGACTTCTGTCGGGAGAGAACCCCGCCAGTCCGACGTCCGCCAGCCGCACCGTCGGCTTGAGATCCTCGCCGTCGCGGAGGAGCGTTGCCTGCCCGCTCCCGAGATCGATCGCCGCCACGTCATTATCCTCACACGCGAGCGACAGGATGAGTTTGCCCGACGCGGTCCCCTTCACGTCAAAGGAAAGTCTGAGGTCCGTCACGACGTTGAACCCGCAGCGCCTCCTGGGGCCCTGGCCGGTTTTCATATCCTGATCGTAGCCGTAGTAATCGCGGATGACCCCGGACCCGTCCGTCCGTCCGCCGGCGTACTCCGCCCAGGCAGGCACTTCGCCCGGGCAGTCCGCCACGAGACGTTTCCCCTCGAGCGACCAGGACCTGCCCGCGGTCTTCCAGGGCGTCCCTTCCTTCCAGGGATAGTTGATGTCGTAGACGGGCATCCAGAGGGAGGATTGGGCCGAGGCGGGTTTCCGCTGGATGTTCCCGTTCACGACGACGTCGCCGCGGATGATCTCGAACCTCTCCCCGGGCATCCCGACGAGTCGCTTGATGTAGGTGGTCTTGTAAGGGGGCGTATCGCTGGCCCGGACGTTCGGATTGACGAAGACGAAGGGGTCCCAGCGACGGGGTTTGTCGAACCGGTAGATGACCTTGTTGACGAGGATGCGATCGCCCCCCGAATCCGACGAGGAGAGCGCCGGAGCGCGCGTCCCGCAGTTCGCACACCGCAGTCGCTCCGCCACGGGCGGAGCTTCCGGATTATACCCCACCGCGTACGTGTATCCGCAGTTGGGACACTTCACGGTGAGGTGGTTCCCGTAGAGCGAAGCCGCCATGGATCCCGTCGGGATGACGAACGCCTCGATGACGAACGTGCGGAGGATCAGTGCGAGGATGACGGCGACCGTCAGGGACTCGATGTTCTCGACCCAGGGATTGATCTTTTTCTTCTGGGGTTTTGTCTCATCGGCCCGGGCGGGCGTCTCGTCCGAGAGCGGAAGATCTCTCATCGCTCCTCCTCGTCGCCGGTTCCGAGGACCGCGAGGAACGCCTTCTGGGGGATGGACACGCGTCCGACCTGCTTCATGCGCTTCTTCCCTTCCTTCTGTTTCTCCAGGAGTTTGCGTTTCCGGGTGACGTCGCCGCCATAGCACTTCGCGGTGACGTTCTTGCGCAAAGGGGCGATGGTCTCGCGTGCGATGACGTTCGACCCGATCGCCGCCTGGATGGCGACCTCGAACAGGTGCCGGGAGATCTCCCTCCGCAGTTTCCGGACGAGGGAGCGTCCCTTGTAGTAGGCCTTCTCATGGTGCACGATGCTGCTGAGAGCGTCCACCGGCTGTCCCGCCACGAGGATGTCCAGCTTGACGAGGTCCGCCGGCTCGTATCCCAGGAGTTCGTAGTCCATCGTGCCGTATCCCCGGGTGATGGACTTGAGTCGGTCGTAGAAATCGAACACGATCTCGGCGAACGGAAGGTCATAGACGAGGACGACGCGAACCGGGCTCAGGTACTCGGTGCGGATGTATTTTCCCCGACGGTTCTCACAGAGCTTCATGAGGGAGCCGATGGAGTCGGCCGGGATGACGAAACTCACGCGGACGATGGGCTCGCGGAGTTCCTCGATCTCCCCCGCCGAGGGCATGCTCGACGGATTCCTGAGACGCCTCACGTCCCCCTGCCGCGTCTTGATCTCGTACGTCACGCTCGGGGCCGTCTGGATGACCTCGACCGACCCCTCCCGCTCCAGTCTCTCCTGGACGATCTCCATGTGGAGGAGTCCGAGGAACCCACACCGGAACCCGAAGCCGAGGGCGTCGGACGTCTCCGGCTCGAACGTGAACGAGGAGTCGTTCAGTGCCAGTTTCTCCAGGGCGTTGCGCAGGTCGTTCACGTTGTACCGGTCGGCCGGGAAGAACCCGCAGAACACCATCGCCTGTGGCTCCTTGTAGCCGGGAAGGGGCTGGAGGTCCGTGGCGGATGCGGGGGCGATGGTGTCCCCGATGCGGAGCTCGGAGAGGTTCTTGATGTTGGCGACGACGTAGCCGACTTCGCCGGCGGAGAGTTCTCCGACGGGCGTCATCCCCGGACGCAGGATCCCGAGTTCGGCGAGTTGGTAGTCCCGACGCGCCCGGAGCATCCGGACGGCGTCGCCGGTTTTCAGACGCCCGTCCACCATCCGCACGTAGGCGATGACCCCTCGGTATTCGTCGAACACCGAGTCGAAGATGAGGGCACGGGCCGGCCGGTCCTCCCGTCCCGAAGGCGCAGGCACCCGCTCGACCACCGCCTCCAGCACCTCCTGGACCCCCTGACCCGTCTTCGCACTGATCCGCAGCACCTCCTCCGGCTTCACCCCTAAGAGGTGCTCCATCTCGCCCGTCACCTCCTGCGGGTGTGCACTCGCTAGGTCGATCTTGTTGATGACGGGGATGATGGTGAGATTGTGGTTGATGGCCTGGTAGGCGTTGGCCATGGTCTGTGCCTCGACGCCCTGCGAAGCGTCGACGAGCAGCACCGCGCCCTCGCAGGCCGCTAGGCTCCGCGAGACCTCGTAGCTGAAGTCCACGTGTCCGGGGGTGTCGATGAGGTTGAGGGAGTATTCCACGCCGCCCACCGTCGCGTGGAGGTTGACAGCGGAGGCCTTGATGGTGATGCCCCGCTCCCGCTCGAGGTCCATGTCGTCCAGGACCTGGTCACGGAAGTCCCTCGGCGTAATCGCCCCCGTCATCAGGAGGAGTCGGTCGGCGAGCGTCGATTTCCCGTGATCGATGTGGGCTATGATGCAGAAGTTCCTAATGCGGTCAATGCGCATCCGGCGGCTCCAATGAACCCGGCGTCCACCCCCAGCCGGGCAAACACGATCTTCACGTCCTCACGGGAGCGACTGAACGCCCTCTCCCCCACCACCCGGAGGAGCGGCTCCATCAGCATCGGTCCCGCACCCGTCAGTCCACCCGTCAGGACCACCATCTCCGGGTTCAGGAAGTGCAGGATCGACACGATCCCTACCCCGAGGTAGAAGCCCGTCTCTTCCATGATCTTGCGACTGAGGGCGTCGCCCTTGAGCGCCTCCTCATAGATCAGACGCGAGCTCACCTGCTCGGGATGCTCCCGAACGACCCGCTCCAGGTTCGACGCACTTCCCGACTTCACCGCTTCGAGGAACCGTCGGACGGTGCTTTCGCCTGAGGCGTACGCCTCGAGACACCCGAGCTGCCCGCAGGCACACTGCCGGCCGCGGAAGTCGATGGTGACGTGTCCGAGTTCGGCGGCGGCGTCCTTGTACCCGTGCCACACCTTGCCGCCCATCACGATGCCGCCGCCGATCCCCGTGCCCAAGGTCAGCATCACCATCGAGGAGACCTCTTTTCCGACCCCGGCCCAGTATTCCCCCCATGCCGCGGCGTTGGCGTCGTTCTCGAGCACCGTCCGTACCCCGAACCTCTTCTGAATCAGGTCCCGAAGCGGGACGTCTTCCCACTCCGGGAGGTTCGTGGCCGAGACCACCACCCCGCGTGCGATGTCGAGCGTCCCGGGCGTGGCGATCCCGATGGCCCGCACCCGCTCCGGTCTCATCCCGGCACGTTTCAGCGTCTCTTCCGTCGCCCCGTAGATACTGTCGAGAACCTCTTTCCGTGTCTTCGGTTTCCCCAGAGACAGGGCATGCTTGGTGATGACCTTGCCCGTGTCGTCCACCACCCCGACACTGACGTTGGTGCCTCCCAGATCGATCCCCAGAAGATAGTCAGCCATTGCGTTGTCTCCTCATCCGGGGACCCCAAACCCGCTTCATCGGGTTTGGGGTCCCCCTTGCGGACTTGTTGACTTGGGACTCCTTTCACGCTCACGCCTCAGCCGGGATAGGCGGTCTTGAGCCACGCCTTCCACTTCTTGAGGGCATCCCCGTTCTCTTGGGGACCGGCCTCCCAGCGGTAACCGAAGTCCTGCTTGGTCAATTCGCGCAGGAGTTCCACCGCCACGCGCCGGAGTTTCTCGTCGGGCGCCGAGAGCGTCTCCACGAGAGTCGGGTACGCCTCCTCGGCCCGGGCCTTCAGCTTGATGCGTGCGGCGGCCTGTGCCTGGTCGCTGCCGCTTGCGGCCTCCCGGATCAGACTCCGGATCTCCTGGGACCGGACCTTCCGCTCCTCCTCCATCGTCTCGACGCATCTCCTCTGAAACACTTCGAGCTTGTTCCTGATATCGTCCGGAAGCGGGTCTTTCCCCTGTCCGCCGAGGACGGACTCCACCAGTTTCATCACCTCAGGCGTCTTCCCATCCGTGAGCATCATGTCCAGGAGAACCAGACGCTCATTCCAGTAGACGGTGTTTCCCTTTCCGGCCGCCAGCTTCTGGTAGACCTGGAAGGCCTCCGAATGCCGGCGAAGCTCGGTGAGCGCGCGGCCGTACTTCTCGGATAGACTCACGTCCGTCGGCATTGCCTTGGTCAACCCCTCGAGGAGCGGCGCCGCTTTCGTCCACTGTTCGAGAAGACCATACGCGTCGGCCAGTTTCACGCGCACCGAGGTCAACCGCTTGTCGTCCTTGCCGTCCGTGAGCTTCTGGACCAGGAGTTCATAGAGAGGCACCGCCTCCCGCACGTGCCCGGAACGCACCAGCGTGTCCGCCGTCGGCTCGCACAGCTCCTCATCACGCTGACAGATGGCCAGCACACTGGAAGACGCCAGCTGCGCAAGCTTCTCCTGTCCCGCCTTCGCAACCGAATCCGCCTCGGCCGAGGAGGTCGGGTGATCCAGCAGTTGGATCAGCACCCGGCACGCTTCGCCCCCGCCGATCTTTCCCAGTGCGACCACCGCCGCCTCCCGCACGCTGGGACTAGGGTCCTTCGTGAGCATCGCGCAGATCTTCGGAGCCATCTCACTCGCCTTGAGGGTCCCGAAGGCCTCGACGACATAGACCCTCACGGCGGGGTTCTTGTCCTGAAGCGCCTTGTCGAGTGCCGGATAGGCACGCCGGTCGCCGATTTCCCCGAGTGCCCGGGCGGCCTGACTGCGCACGGTCGGCTCCGGGTCACTCCCGAGGAGTTCCATGAGCGGATCCACGGAAGCGGCACTCCCGATCTCTCCCAGGGCCTCGGCCGCCGAGCCCCTCACGACGCCCGACCGGCTGAGCAGCGCTAGGAGCAGCTGGTTCACCGCGGATGCGGCCTTGAGCCGTCCGAGGGCGCGGGCGGCTGCTCCCGACACCGTCTCGTTTGCATCCCCCAGGGCACGGGTCAGCACCGGGAAGCTCTCCTCGGACCCGAGAGAACCCAGGGCCGCGACACACTCGGCGCGCACTTCGGGACTCACGTCACTTCCCGCCAGCTCGGAGAGCTTCTTCACCGCCTCTTTCGCCTTCACCTCCTCGACTCCGCTCGGGGCGGAGAGCCTGCCGAACCGTTTTGCCAGGGTGGAGGCGGCATATTTCCTGACCTTGGCGAACGGCTCATCGAGAGCGGCGACGAGGGGTGTTGGAGATTCCTTGTCAGGTCGGTTTTCGAGCCCGCGGATGATGGCATCGGAGGCGCGCTCCTCGAGTTCCGTGCACCGCTTCCGGCTGGCTTCCAGTTCCTTCTCGAGCTCCTCGGTCCTGCTCCGAGCCCACTCGGCCCGCGTGCGCTTCCCGTTGGCCTGCCACCACCTGCGCCAGTCCTCGGGGCTCTCGAATTCCCACGTAGTGAGCTCCTTGAGTCCCGCGAGGACCGTCCCAACGATATCGGGATCGTCCAGGAGCTCCACGAGGAGTCCGGTGACCTCGTCCCGCCCGGTCTCGACCAGCGTCCGACAGACCCGCTCACGAACTTCCACGGGCTCGGCTTTATCCCTCAGGAGACGCGTCATCGGTCCCGACATCCGCTCCCATTCGAAGGAACCGATGGCGCGTGCCGCGGCGTCCCGCACCTCCTTGTCGCCGTCCGAAAGCAGCCGGGCAAGATCGGGCAGGAATTCCACCTGCTGCTTCGCACCGATCTGCTGGATGAGCGTGACACGTGTCTGGGTGGAGTCACTTCGCTGGAGCGTTCTTCGGACAAGCTCTTCGGAAGGTTCACTGCGTCGCACAGCGAGAGGTTCGACAGCAGGCGCCCCCGGCGACCGCTTTTCGGAGAGGACCGGCCGGGCCATGGAGTCGGTCCCAAGAGCGCTCCCCGCTCGGCTGCTGCCGGAGCAGCCGCCTGCCAGAAGAAATCCGAGAGCGAGATAGACGCCCAATGGTCTCATCGTCCGCCTTCGTCCCGACAAAGTCGGGAAAGCCGCCCCTCGACAGTGCCTTTCGGCCCTCAGTCCCTCGACACCGCTCGGAGCGGTGAACCTGTCGAACCGCGCAAGGCCGAAGGGCTCAGGACCATGAGCCCCCCGACTGGGGTCCCCAAACGCGATTAACCGCGTTTGGCGGCCCTGCTCGGGGCCTTGAGCGAGTCTTCGAGTCGAAACGGCTTGTCGAAAGGCCCGTCGAAAGGCTTCGGCGGAGTCCCTCCGCCGCGAAATCGACCGAACCCCTGATATCCAAAAGACTTAGCTCTAACACTGTATTATACAAATGGAACCCTCTCAGGTCAACGAAAAATGTCAGAGAGGTGCGCAAAACTGTGTGGAACCCCGCAAGGGGGACCCCAAACCCATTGAGTCGGGTTTGGGGACCCCTCGGGAAGGTTTGCGGCTGGAGACTTGAAGGTTGGGGATAGCCTGCAGGTCGCAAGTCAACAAGTCCCGGGGCAACCCTTCGACCCCGCCCCAAGGGACGGGGGTTGGGGGCCGCCGAATAGGTCACCAGAAGGGGGACCCCAAACCCATTGAGTCGGGTTTGGGGACCCCGCGGAATAGGCGTCAATTCGACTCGGGACTTGTTGACGTGTGACTTGCGGACTTGGGACTCTTTTTCATGCTCACAGCAGTCGGCCCAACACGAGCATGACGCCTGCGAGCGCCACGATTCCTCCGCCCAGCATCACGAAGAGCTTCAGCCCCTTCCGCAGGATGAGCGACATCTGCTCCTCATGCGTCGCCTCGTAGACGATGCTCACCACCAGACACAGCGGCAGCAGGTAGAGAAACCCCTTCACGGACGTCTCCTCCTCAGACGGATGCTGGTGAGGCTAGCGTCCATCACGACCAGGACGTTCAGCAGTCCCGCGACCATGGTGTAGAGGGTGCCGACCTCAAAGAAATTCATGACGGTGAGTTTGGGCTCGACGGCTTTCGAGCAGAATCCGATCACAAACGTGACGAGACCCGCGCCCACCTGGAGCAGCACATGCCAGCGCCCGCTCTGGAAGTAGACGTTCCCGCAGCCCGAGATGAGCCACCCCGCCACGAACGTGCCCACGATACTCACGAAGTAGAGCAGCCCCTTCTGCCACCTCCCGAGGACGAGGTGACCGGCCCCGGGCACCGCCCACGCCAGAACCGCCGCTAGCACCGGATCCAACGGTCGTCTCACCCTTGTCGTCCTTACAGAACCTCATCGATGGGGCCCCCAAACGCAATCTACTGCGTTTGGGGACCCCTCCAGGGTTTCCAATCCCAACTCCCAGGTCAACGACTTTCCGGTTGGGAGTTTCAAGTTGAGAGTCGGAGCAGGATCGCCACCAGGAGTGCGATGAGAAGCAGCACCCCGCAGAGTCCCAGAAAGTCCAACAGCAAATTCCGGGAGCCAAGGTCCGAACTTGGAATCTGGAAGTCGGAGATCGGAATCTGTGTTCCTGGAGCCTGGCCGCCAACCGTATGGCGGGGCGGGAATTTGTCTTTTTCGAACATCGCCGGGAGTTCCTCGCGCGAGATGCGGCGCGACTCATCCCGGGCCCGCTCGAGGACGCGCTCTTCCTCCGGACTCAACGGGACTCCCGACTCTGAACGCACGGGCCCCGAGTCCGAGAGAGGACGTGGGTTTTGGGAGTTGAGACCCGCCCCTTGCGAGTCCATATCATCCTCCTGACTCATCCCGATCCCATCCGTGTGAATCGGGATTGTAGGGTGCGACCGGACGCCGGTCAAGGCAAAAGCCTCCCTGACAAGGTGAGAGTCGTTCCTTGACACGCGTCGGCCGCGGACCTATCCTCTCTCACATGCTACACCGATTCCACGTGGAAGAGATAGGCGATTGGGAGCGTGTCCGGCTCCCTCGCCAGACCGTGCACCACCTCCACGTCCTGGGACTTTCGGCGGGGAGTGAGGTGGTTCTGTTCGATGGCACGGGTTGCGAGGTTCTCGCCCGCATCGAGAGCATGTCGTCCGCGGAGGCGCAGGCGCTCATCCTCCGCCGCACCCATCGCGGGGACCCCCAAACACAATCCTCCGCACTTGGGGACCCCCGCGAGGCCTCACTCGATGTCACCATCGCGTGTGCCGTGCCCAAGGGTCGGAGAATGGACACGCTGGTGCGGGCATGTGCCGAACTGGGCGTCGGAAGGATCGTCCCGCTCATCACCCGCCGATCCGTCGTGAAACCGGGTGAAAGATCCCGGGGCCCCCAAGCGCGAGAGATCGCGTCGGGGGACCTCCGACCCTCACGGAAGATGGACCGCTGGCGGAAGATCTGCGTCGCCGCGTCCGAGCAGTCCGGGCGGAACCGGATCACGTCCGTCGAGCCCCCGGCAACGCTTCCCGATTTCCTCAAGCGCACGCCGGATTTCGACCTCGCCGTCATCCTCTCGCCGGAGGGGTCGGCCGCGACGCTCGCAAGTCTCCTGGCACCGTACGACCGGCTCGCCTCCCTCGTCATCCTGGTCGGGCCGGAAGGGGGGTTCACGGACGAAGAACTGGAACTCGCCGCTCGCCACGGCCTCCGGACCGCGAGGCTCACCCGCTCCATCCTCCGCGTCGAGACCGCCTGCATCGCCGCGGCCGCCGTCGCATTGATGCATGTCACCGCGTGAATCGGCTCCGCCGCCGCCCTTCGACGGGCCCACCACGCCGCACCCGCGTCGGGCGCGACTTCGCGCCAGAGCAGTTGAGCAGGTGACAGGAGAGCAGGTGAGGGTTCCCGGAGGACTGCTCAACTGCGGTCTCCTGCTCCCCTGTTCACCTGTTCCAAGCGTGGAGCCTCGCGTCGCCGGGCCGGACGGAGACGAGTCTCCGGTAGAGCGGGAGCTGGGAGCGGTAATCGCCGAGCCTGCGCAGCTCCTGGAGCAATGCGTCCATCACGTCCACATCGTCCTCGCGGAGGACGAGCGCCTCCTCATAGAGACGTCGGGCCTCTTCCGGGCGTCCGAGTGCGGAGTACATGTCCGCCAGTTCGACCGTCCGCTGGAAGCGCTGCTCCTCGGCCGCGAGCGCCCGGCGGCGCACCTCTTCCGGACCCGCTTCCCCGAGGACCCGTGTCGGGCGCGACTTCGCGCCAGAGCAGTTGAGCAGGTGACAGGAGAGCAGGTGAGGGTTCCCGGAGGACTGCTCAACTGCGGTCTCCTGCTCCCGTGCGCCTCCGGCGCAGAGCAGTGGAGCAGTAGAGAGGTGAGCAGTTGAGGCTCACCGACACTTCTGCTCCACTGCGATCACCTGTTCTCCTGTTCACCTGCTCTATTTTC